>Ga0247727_10013837_pt1 | contig 13519 bp, 14 predicted proteins | sample WisWelCaveWW1625_FD_202498 | JGI IMG/M metagenome (GOLD analysis project Ga0247727, IMG submission 202498) | Biofilm microbial communities from Wishing Well Cave, Virginia, United States - WW16-25 | ecosystem: Environmental > Aquatic > Deep subsurface > Groundwater > Cave microbial mat | place... | reverse complement strand
ATTTCGCCCTTGCCGTTCATGGCGTCAATCGCGTTGTCAATGATATTCGTCCACACCTGGTTTAACTCGCTGGCGTACGCTTCGATGCGCGGCAGGTCCGGCGAATATTCGCGCTTCACGGTCGCGCCTTGTTTCAACTTGTGTTGCAAAATCACGAGCGTATTCTCCAGACCCTCATGCACATCCACCTCCAACAACGGCGCCTGATCGAGATAGGTGTACGATTTCATCGCGCGCACGATTTGCGACAGCCTCTCTGTCGCCTCACGCGTCTCCAACAAGAGACTCATCATCGCGCACCCCGCGCCCAGCCATTGAATGGATACATCGAACAAAGCCGACTCCTTCAACTTTTCCAGCCGCTCGATATTCCATCCGAAGTTGACCATCGCGGGCGCGACCTCCCACGCGGATTCGACTCCGTTCGCCTCCAGCCAACTTTGAAGCTGGTCCACCAACTCAATCTTTTCCAACGCCTCCACCTTGACCGGCGACTCAAACCGGCGCGTCGCCTCCATCATAAACTCATCCAGCCACGCGGTCTGGTTTTCCCTGAACGCCCGCGCTTCGATTTGATGCGTCAACGACTGCCACTTTACCAACGCCTTGTTCAACTCCGAGGCGCTTCTCTGCGCCGCCGCGGCGGGATTATTCAACTCGTGCGCCAGTCCCGCGCTCATCGTGCCGAGCGCCGCCATCTTCTCCTGCTGATGAAGCAATGACTCGTTCTGGGTCAGGCGCGCCATGACCCAATTCAATACAGTCAGCGAAGCCTTCGTGCTGGATGATAATAATTTTTCAAACGCCTCCTTTGGGATACGCAGGGTTTCGCTATCCGTCCTGGAAATCACCGTCGCGTTACGCGGCGCGCGTGAAAGCAGAGCCATCTCGCCCACCACGTCGCCGGGACTCCGCACGTCAATCTTTATCACCGACTGCCCGGTTTGTTTCTGAATCTCGAACTCGCCGTTGAGCACCACATACGCGGTATCCCCAAGTTCCCCCTGCTTGATCAGAATCTCCCCGGCGCGCAAAGAGACGGGCTCGGCGTTATCCACGAGTTGTTGCAGCTCATCGTCAGACAAGCCCTGAAAGAGCGGGGATTTGCGGAGGTCGTTTAAATTCATGCCTTATTTTCTCACGTACAATTGAATCGTGCTATACTCTCTTTATGAAGTTCATTTGGAATAGGCGCAAAAACGCCGCCAACGTCAAAAAACATGAACTTGATTTTGCCGATGCCTACAAGGTTTTTGAATCGCCAATGCTGGTTGATCTGGACAACAGGGAAGATTACGGTGAAGACCGTTGGATAGGCGTCGGGTTAATGGAAAATCGTGTTGTAGTAATTGTCTTTACCGAACCAGATGAAGACACCATCCGTATAATCTCTTTTAGAAAAGCAACGACTGATGAGCGAGATAATTATGAACAGGCATACAAAAACCAATTTGGGTCGCTTTGACGCCCTGACAGACGATATGATTGATACTTCGGATATCCCGCCATTGACCGAAGAATTCTTTGCCTCCGCAAAATGGCGAATGCCCAGGGAAAAGGTCAGGGTCACGGTGGAGGTGGATCCCGATGTCGCGCAATGGTTTAGGGCGCAAGGCAAAGACTATCAGCGCTTTCTGGCGGACGCCCTGCGTATCTATGTTCAGAAGCATGGCAAATAGTCCTGTATCGCCAATACTGTAAACAACTCCTAAAACTGAGGCAGGGTTTGAGAGGTTCGCTCTCGCAACAGCGGACCTGTTACGATTCATACAGGACAGTTTCATAAATCATACTACCAACCCTTGTGAAAATGGGGTTTTGCCTACGGCGTGCAGGTCGCTTTGAAGGTCGCCCTGCCGGTTGTGTCGTTCGGCGAGAGGATGTGGATTTGGATCCAGTAATCCTTGGCGGCGTTGATCCGGTAATATTCGAACACGCTTTGCGAACCGAATTCATAGTACGATAACGACTCCCTTTCAATCGTTTCGCCTTCGCTGGTTTCCCAACGCCAGGTCACGGCGGCTGGGCCGTTTGTAAAAATGTCGGCGTTCACCGTCACGTACTGCGGAAAGGACTCACAGCCAACGTTCATCGAAGGCGGGTCTACGCGGGTTTGAATATTGGATACCTGTCCGGGCGGCGCGGCTATCACCGGCAGCGCGTCGAGATTCCCGGCGGCGTCCACAAATTCAGCGGTGAGCCAGCAGAATGTAGAGGGGTCGTTGGGGTTTTTCACGTGCCACCAGGTTACGTCAATATTTTTGCCTGTAATTTCCGCCTGCGCGCCGACGCTCAAATTTCCCACCACGGCGTACGCGGTGCTTGGACCGTAACGACAATTCACAGCCTGGTTGATCGGCGAAGCCAGCGCGCGGCGCGGCGTCCGCAAGGCGGTGGGCGCGAAGGTTGGGGTGGGACGCGCGAGCAGGGTCTCGATGGGGATGAGCGTGGGCGTGGAAAACGTTTGGGAGGTCGAATCAGGCGCGGGCGTAGCAGGAGGCGCATCAGTCGTCCGATCGGGCAGGTTGCATGAAGTCATAATCACAGCAAGAGTTATAAAAACGATCCAACGGCGATTCATTCATTCCTCCTTTCATCGGGTGACGATCTTAATTCACAGATGGGATTGCGGCAATAGTTCTTTGGGATATGCCGCCATCGCGCGCGATCGGGAGCGCTCAAAGTTTGTCGCGATTTTGCTTTCATGGGCGCTTTCGTAGGTCGGATTGCCAATCCGACTTACGAAAGCGCGGCAAACGGTGGTATAATTAGAACATAAATTCTACCCAGCCAGACCCGCACAGGGTACGTTCTCTAACGTGTCCACCGGCGTAAGAGAACGCCGATTACACAAATACAAGAGGAGTTTGTCATGAGTAAAAAGGTCATGGTTTTCGTTGGGACGCGCAAGGGCGGTTTCATTTTCGAGAGCGACGCGAATCGCAAACAGTGGCAGCCGAGCGACATTCAATTTAAGAGTTGGAACGTGATGCACATACAAATGGACCCGCGCGACCAGCGTTTGCACGCGGCGGTGAGTCATGACGTCTACGGGCCAACCACCCACTATTCGGACGATTTCGGCGGGACGTGGACGCAGGCAAAGCAATCGCCGACGCTCCTGCGTTCGTCGAATTCCGGCAGACCCGCCAGTACGGTGGACGAAGCGTTCCGTTCTGAAGGCGGCGAAAGCATCGCGGATAAACCTGAAAAGATGATCAAGGTCTGGAATATCAAGCCGGGGCGCGATAGCGAGCCGAACGTTTTATATGCGGGCGCGCAACCGGCGTCGTTGTTTATTTCAAAGGATCGCGGCGAGACGTGGACTTTGAATGAAAGCCTGTTTGATCACCCACAGCGCGGTCAATGGAACCCCGGCGCGGGTGGGTTGACCTTGCACACGATTTTATTGGACCCAACCAATTTAAATCGCATGTATATCGCGGTCTCCGCCGCGGGTTGTTATCGCACCGACGACGGCGGCTTGACCTGGGCGCCCTACAACAAAAATGTGCGCGCGGATTTTATGCCGAATAAATTCCCCGAGTTCGGGCAGTGTGTGCATAAAATGGCGATGCACCCTTCCAATCCAAATTTACTGTATCAGCAGAATCATTGCGGCGTGTATCGCAGCGACAATGCCGGCGAAGATTGGATTGACATCGGCGACGGCAAGTTACCGGCGCGTTTCGGCTTCCCGATTGCGGTGCATCCCACCGATCCGCGCACGGTGTATGTCGCGCTCGAAGAAAGCGACCAGTATCGCATGAGCGTGGACGGAAAGTTTTCAGTGTGGCGCAGCCGCGACGCGGGCGACTCATGGGAACGCATGACAAAGGGATTGCCAGAGAAAGCGCATCTCGTCGTCCTGCGCGAAGCCATGGCGACGGATACGTTTGAAGATGCCGGAATTTATGTCGGCGCTCATACGGGTCAATTGTTTTACAGCCGAGACTCCGGCGATAGTTGGGAGTTGATGGCGGATTTCCTGCCGCCGATCCAATCTATCGAAGCGGCAGTGGTGTAGAGCGATGTAGGACGAGATTAATCTCGTCCTACTTTTTTAGTTATAGACGCACGGGGGAAATCACACACCCGCGGAGGTCGTTATCCTTATGATTTCCTTGCAATCAGGATAATGTTTGCAACCCCAAAACTTTTCACCCACGTTATTTCCATGTCTGGCAGTTCGCAATACCATTGGTATATGATGTTTTGGGCATAACGGAGGGTTTTGAGATTCTGTCTGCTCTGCTTTTTCACGTATAGCGCGTTTTTCAAGCGCATTTTTGAAAAGCGCTCCCAATTCACTTGAATCATAGGATTGACGCACTGGCACGCGTACTAACGGTAAATTTGCGGCATTGAGAACCTGCTCTACAAATACGTCCCGTTGGGCCCGGTCGGGGCGGGTATGGCTGGAATCATCCAATTCGATAGCAAATACAGGATGCAGAGAAACGGTATCGCAAACTAAAAAGTCAACGTGCTTGCGATCAATTTTGTTATGGTATGTATAGTTGGAAGAATCGACGGCTATGAATTCTTTCAATGATATTTTGGCAAAGACCAACATCTTATCGCCCATCATTTGACGCAATACGCGATGAAATTCCGTTTCTGCAGGGGAAAGGAATCTTCCGCTCAAGTGATAGGGAAAAGCATTTTCGTTGGAATTATTACGATTTTGTGTTCGCCCTCTAATGCCAAAAAGCCATCCAAAACATCCTGATTTTTCTGCTGTTGTCATCTTGACCTCCATAATTATGGTTGTAAACATAACGGGATGGAATCCACAAACCCGGTGGGAGATTGCGTTGACCCGTTCTCGTCGTAAATCTTCACAAATTGCACATCGGGGAATTGCTTGAAGTTGTAGGTAAGCAGGTTCGCCATGGTGTAGGTCGCGCCGGCGCGGTCGCAAGTTCCTTTGAGGTAAATGTGCGCCACGCCATTGATGAGTTCAAACCGGTTATAACCTGTGAAGCCGTTCGTCAAGTTGATCCAGCCATAACTGGTTCGTTCGGTCGCGCCGGGACCTTTGAAGTATTCATCGAGCAGCGTTGGGTAGATATTGTTCGTGCGCGCCCAGCGGACTCCCTTCGCTTCAAACGGCGGCAGGTTGTTTTCGTAACGGTAGCGGCTCACGAAATAGACGTTGATCAATTTCCATTGCGGCGTGGGACTCGGCTGGCGCGTCTGTGTGGGCGTGCGCGTGAGCGTGAGGGTGCGAGTCGGCGTGGATGTGCGCGTGGGCGTGAGGGTGCGCGTTGGAGTCGGCGTGCGCGAGGGTGTGGGCGTCGGGGTTTTGTATTCAGATAAACAGATTGGTTCCGAGTCGTTTGCGCCGGCAGGAGATTGAGTTTGCCCGTTTTCGTCATAGACTTTTACAAACCTGATTTCGGGAAACTGTTTGAGGTTGAAGCCGATCAAGTCCGCGATGTTGAAGTCCTTGCCTTCGGATGTACAAACGCCTTTGAGGTAAACATGCGCTACGCCATTCAGCGCTTCCAATTTGCTGTAACCGGTGAATCCATTATTGACGGCGATCCAGCCATAGGAATATCTCTCAGTGGAGCCGGGTCCCTTGAAGAATTCATTGAGCGCGGTTTCCAACAATACATTCGATTTTGCCCAACGCGCGCCCGCCACTTCGATGGGCGGCAGGTCCGCGTTGTAACGCACGCGGCTGGCAAAGTAGACTTTGATCAATGTGTAGGTTGGCGTGAGTGTGGCTCGCCGCGTGTGAGTCGCGGTTGGTGTGCGAGTGCGTGAAGGCGTCGCTGTGGCAGTGCGCGTGCGCGAAGGCGTGGCAGTCGCAGTGGATGTGCGTGTGCGGGATGGCGTAAGTGTCGCGGTAGGCGTGCGCGTGCGAGACGGCGTAAAGGTGGAGGTCGGCGTACGCGTGATTGTTGGAGTCCGCGTAAGGGTGGGAGAGGGAGTCACAGATGGAGTCAATGTCGGGGTGACGGTAACAGCCCCGGGCGGAGTCGGAGTCGAGATTCCCAAAAAGACGAATCGGACCGCGTCCGCGCCGACGAGGCGATCCGCGATTGCGGCTGATTCATCCTGAGTCCGATTTGTGAGCCCGATGTATTCGTCTCCCGCGCCGTTGAAATTGTATTTGCCGATATAGAGCCAGCCGTCGCTGACGTAGCCTTTCGGGAAGACATCCTGATTGACGACAACCTGATCGGTCCTGCCCGCGTGACGAATGGAATAGAGCGCGCCTTCGGTGGTGGCGTTGATGGCGGGGATGCGGACGTAGAGCGCGTACATGCCCGCGCTCGAACCTTGCGGTAAATTCCATTGCGCGGCGCAGGTGGGCGCGGCGAGGCGCGGTTTGGAATAACGCATCACGCCGCCCTGCGCGCTCCCGGCTGAAATGTCGAACCAACATTCAACTGGATCTTCGACGAAGTTGATCGAGCCGTCGTCCACGAGAATGCCGGTGGGAGGCGTGGATGGAAACGCGAGCGCGTCGCCGGATGGATAGATTTGCGCGCCGTAATACACAAGCGCGGGATACGCGACCCACAACGATTCTTTTTGATTGTTCACCCACGGATCCACGCCGCTCCCTTTCCAGCCATACGGGTCAACGGATTTGCCCGCCGGGTTGCGGACCAGCAAATGCAAATGCGGACCCGACGAGTTGCCGGTCGTGCCGCTAATGCCGAGCATTTCGCCGTGCGGGATGAAAGTACATCCCGGCGAGGAACATGCCTGCGCCGCGACCGAACTCATGTGACCGTAATACGTGTTGTATCCGTTTGAATGATGCAGGCGAACATAGATGCCGAGATTGATCTTGTGGTTTTGAGGATCCCACCAGCCCGCGTACACAACCTGATCGGCGTCCGCCGCGGCGTACACGGGACGATAACTGATCCCGTAATCAATGCCGTCGTGGCCGTCGTAATACATCCAATCGCCGAGGCTGTAAGACCAGTATCCGCCGCCGCCCGCGTTGCAGACTCCGTCTCGCGGCGGAGGCGCGCCGGATGGTTCGGGCGAGGGACAATCCTTGTTTGCCTCGTCGCCGGTGAACGCGACCACTTTATTATCGAATGTATAGTTTGGGGAGGAATGATCGAAGAGCGATTCCTGCGACGCCGCGCCGGGATACGGCGGATATAAAAACGGAGTCACGGCGAGCGCGGAGGCGTTATCGTTTTCGGCGGACGCGCCGCGCGTATTCAGCATGAACATGCCGAAGAATAAAATGACGAGGGTGTTTTTGAGGCGGCGTGTCACGGATGTGAAAATATTTTATCAATAACTTCGCGGGGCGGACACTTGCACCGAGAGCAAGTACGGTGTTGGCAATCCGCCTTACGCTTCACGGTTGGGGCGTGGCTTGGGAGACAGGGACAGATTGAAGCGTGGAAAGAACCGTCACCGCGTCCGCAATACAGGCGTCAACATCATTCTGAAATGAAACTTCAAAGGCGGTGACGATCGTCCCATCGCCTCCGGTGTATGCGACAAATTTTTTGATCCCGTTTTCAGACGCAATGCTTACATCGTACGCGATCTTATCGGCGTACAACACATCATGCTCGACCGTGACGTTGGCGGGCAGTCCGCGCCCGGAGGTGACCGCGATGACGCAATATTCAATGCCGCGATGACCGAGCGCGGGATAACCAAATTGATCGGAGGTCAACGCCCAGAGATCGGGATCGAACGTCACGCGGAACGCGTAGCCCGGAGTCGAATCGCCGAGGTAGGTGGGCGTTCCGTCCCAGGCCATTTTTGCGGGCGCGTTCGCGGCTTCGGTTGGAAGTTCGAGCGGAGGCAGGGGCGTATCGGTTTCAGTAATGGATGGGGTGAAGGTCGCGGCGGGCGTGGAGGTTTGCGCGGGTTCCGCAATTGGGGAATTCTCAACGACCAGCGGAAATTCAGGCGCGGCGGTCGCGGGAGGTTCAGTGGCGGCGGGCGCTTCTGTCGGAGCCGCGGCGCCTCCGCCGCAGGATGTTATGAGCAAACACAAGATAAGGATAAAAATGATTCGACGAATCATTGGGACTCACTTTCGCATCCACGCGGGACAGCAGGCTGATTCAGTTTCGAGAGGCCGCGTCTCCACTGGATCAAACGATCCGGTTGGCTCGGGCATCCCAACAGCGGCATCGGCAACGTCCGCGAGGTACACATTCATTCTATCATTTATGACTACGTTGAAAGCCAAAGTGTTCCCATCCGGCGACCAGGCGGGAGTCTCGGCGCGGCCGTTGAGGATTTTGGTGATTCGTTTCAGCGCGTTGGTTTCCACGTTTACGATAAAGATGTTGCTGATCAACGCGTCGCTGGAAAGATTCGCGGTTTCGTCTTCGAGATTATCGCGTACCACAAACGCGATCCGTTTCCCGTCCGGCGACCAGTTCGCGGCGTAACCGTGACCGGCGTCCGCATCGGCGAGTTTACGCGCGTTCGATCCATCAGAGTCCATGACCCACAACTCTCCCACCGTAAACGGAGTCTGCGTATCGGGGATTTTGATGAAGGCGATTTGTTCCCCATCGGGCGAAAAGCGCGCGAGGGAGATGTAGTTGTATGGGTCGGAATATAATTGTTGCGTGTTGCGTGCATCGTTTTGGGCGAGCCAAAGTTCACTGCCCTGACCAAGCCCGTGTGAGAAGGTGAAGGTGAAATCTTGATTGGTGGGATTGGCAGAAATGTCATAGGTGTATTCGTTGATGGGAAGAACGTTGCGTCCACTACGCTCTGCTTCGGGATGATATATTCCGTCTATGTAGGCGCGAATGATTTGAGGAGAGCCAAGCGAATCAATTTTGAGATACGCGGCTTTGCCGTCGGATATCCACGCCAGGAAGTGAGCGTCCGAGTCGGTGATGGGTTGGGTTGTCGATCCAGAATCGGTATTAAAGAAAAGAACCGTCTGCCCGTTGGGGCAATTCAACTCAATCAACAAATATTTCCCAATCGGCGCGGGGAACGTGTTGAACAATCCGCAACTGGGAGGAATTGAAAATGGAATCTCGTTGATGGGTTGAAAGTCCGCAGAATATTCGATGAAGGCGGGAGGGTCGAAGCGATAGATATAGAGCGTGGAGCGTGATGCGTGGAGCGTGGTCGGCTGTGGAGTTTGAGGGGCGCAGGAGGAAAGAAGAAAGCTCGCACTGAGCAGAGCCGAAGTGAGGAAAGAGAGTGGAAAGCAGAAGGCAGTGATCAGTGAACGGTGATCAGTTATCAGTAAACAGTGGTCAGTGATCAGTCGTCTAAAAAACATGCGGGTATTATACAAGCGGGAGGGTTATAATCATCACGCGAACCAACCCTAATCTCCAATCTCTAATTCTCTAATTACCAATTACCAGTCCCCACTTACCCCCAAAGGAATCCATGCACATTCTCGTAACCAACGACGACGGCGTAACCGCCCCCGGACTGCTCGCGCTCGCGCAGGAGATTCGCAAACTCGGAAAAGTGACGGTCTTCGCGCCGGATCGGAACTGGTCCGCTTCGGGACACGTGAAAACGATGGAACGCCCGTTGCGCGTGAGAGAAACAATACTCGCGGATGGAACGCCAGCGTTCACTTCCGACGGCGCGCCGTCGGATTGTGTCGCGTTGCCGTTGTTGGGATTGCTCGACGAGAAAATCGATCTGGTCGTCTCTGGCATCAATCCCCATGCCAATCTCGGACATGACGTCACGTATTCGGGGACTGTCACCGCCGCGATGGAGGCTGTAATTGACGGCGTGAAGGGTATCGCGGTCTCGCTCGATTCACCCGATGGACATAAAGGTCCATTGGATTATTCCACAGCCGCAATCGTTGGACGACGGGTCGCGGAAAAAGTCATCGCGGACGGACTGCCCGAAGGCGTGGTGTTGAATGTCAATGTGCCGTATCTCAAGGAGGATGAACTGAAAGGCTACATGATCACGCGTCACGGACTGCGCGTCTACCGCGACGAATTGGATTCGCGCCTCGACCCGCGCGGTAAACCTTATTACTGGATCGGCGGCGACTTCCCCACCGGCGTGGACGAACCCGGCACCGATTTCAGCGCGGTGAAAAACGGCTACGTCTCCATCACGCCGTTGCAATTAGATCTGACTCATTACAAGGCGATGGATGCGTTGAAGAAATGGAAGTTCTAAAACATTAACCGCGGAGTCGCCGAGACACGGAGATTTAAAAAACTCAGTGTCTCTGTGTCTCAGTGGTAAAAATAAAGGAAAACAAAACGTGCCCTACCTCGCCTCAGACTCCCGCTACGACTCCATGACCTACAACCGCGCCGGCAGAAGCGGACTCAAACTTCCGATCATCTCGCTCGGCTGGTGGTACAACTTCGGCGGCGTGGACAGACTAGAAAACATGCGCGCCATCGCGCGCCGCGCTTTCGATCTTGGCGTCACGCACTTTGATCTTGCCAATAATTATGGTCCGCCGCCCGGTTCCGCCGAAATGAATTTCGGCATACTCTTTAAACAGGATTTTCATGCGTATCGCGACGAACTCATCATCTCCACCAAGGCGGGCTACGACATGTGGCAAGGTCCCTATGGCGAATGGGGTTCGCGCAAATACCTGCTCGCCAGCCTCGACCAGTCCCTCAAACGCATGGGTCTCGATTACGTGGATATTTTTTACAGTCATCGCCCCGATCCCGATACGCCGCTCGAAGAGACGATGGGCGCGCTCGACTCCGCCGTCAGACAGGGCAAGGCTCTGTACGCGGGCATCTCAAGTTATAGTCCAGAGATGACGCGCCAGGCCGCGCGCATCCTGCGTGAGATGGGGACGCCTTGTCTCATCCATCAACCTTCATACAACATGTTTGATCGCTGGATTGAGAATGGGCTGTTGGATGTTTTATCCGACGAGGGAATCGGCTGTATCGTCTTCTCGCCTCTCGCGCAGGGACAGCTGACCAGCCGCTACCTGGGCGGAATCCCATCTGACGCGCGCGCCAGCAAAACCGAGCGCGTCTGGCTCACGCCCGATCACGTCAAAAAGAATCTTCCCAAAGTGGAGAAACTCAACGAACTCGCGCAGGGACGCGGACAATCCCTCGCCCAAATGGCAATCGCATGGACGCTGCGGAATCCCGTCGTCACGTCCGCGCTCGTGGGAGCAAGCAGCGTCAAACAACTCGAAGATAATCTCGCCGCGTTGAACAATTTGAAGTTCAGCGATGAGGAGTTACATCGGATTGAGAGAATTCTAAATGGATAACAAGGAGGTAAAAGTGTCATCAAGAACCAAGAAAATAATATTGGTGATTTCCATCGCCGTTCTGATGGGCATTGCCTGCGTGGGGTTTCTCCTTTTCAATGCTCGACCCTTTAATTCGTCCTCGCCTCAGAATGATAATGTACCCATCGTAAAAACCCTTGGCAGTTTCCGCTCCATTGATGGAACAGACTATTTGATTGCATCTGTGACAGGCAGCAGCGATGACTCGGGCGTTTTCAGCGAATTATTTTCTTCTGGCAGGTGGTATGGCGGAGGGTACGGATACAACCAGTACAATTTGGTGTTCCTTGACATCGCAACAGAAACTGTATATCCATTGTTAGAGACTAATGATTATGAAGTTACCTCTATGGAAGGTTTTCCAAAACCGATACCGAGTTTCAACAATCAATCCGGCCTCCAACAGCCAACAACCCCGATTGCATGGTGGTTGTTTTCAATCGTCAAATCAGATACAGATCAAGACAATGAACTTTCGTCGCTCGACAGGAAGACCCTTTCCATAGCAGATGTTGGAGGCAGAGGATATACTGAGATTATCTCGGATGTGGACGACTTGCTTGGAACCGCATTCAAAAACAATGATACTCTGCTAATAATTTATCGCTCAAACGGTAAGAGCTATTTGGCACGCGTTGATTTGCCATCTCGACAGTTAAACAGCACCGAAGAGTTGCCTCTGGGAGAAGAGATTAAATGAACTTCCTCAAAAACCTCTTCACACCCGCCAAACCCGAAAAGAAATACCACACCTTCAACGTCAAATGCAACCGCTGTGGCGAGATCATCGAAGGGCGCGTGGATTTGGACAACGACCTCAGCCTCAACGACGAAGGCAACGGCTACCTCGTCCGCAAGGGATTGATGGGCGCCAACCGTTGCTTTCAACAAATCGAAGTGGAATTAAAGTTCGACTCGTCGCGTCAGTTAATTGATAAATCCATCGCTGGTGGAGAAATGGTAGAGGCAGGTACACAAGGAAACAGGTAAACAAGTAGACAAGTAGACAAGGAAACAAGTGGACAAGTAGACAAGTCAATTCTCCACTCCTCGAATTCTCTTTTATCGTCCCTCCAATTACCACTTACTAATTACCATGCAATATACCTCTCCTCCCAACCAGCAAGCGTATTATGAACAAGTGTGGAATCTTGTGCGGCAAATTCCAAAAGGCAAGGTCGCCTCGTATGGTCAAATCGCGTTGATGCTGCCTCCGCCGAATGGAGTCGAGATTGAGGCGTATAAGGCTTTCGGTCCGCGCTGGGTGGGCGGCGCGATGGCGGCCTGCCCCGACGATGTGCCGTGGCAGCGCGTCATCAACTCGCAGGGCAAGATCAGTCCGCGGCCGGGTGGGGCAGAGAAGCAGCGTCTATTGCTGGAGGAAGAAGGAGTTGTGTTCGTGAAGGATAAGGTTGATTTGAAGAAGTATGGGTGGAGAGGTCCGGGCGAGGCGGATGAGCCGCGTCAAGATACATTATTCTAGGTGATGGATGAGCCTTGCGAAGGTTATGAACCTTCGCAAGGCTTCTCCCGGAGGAAACTATGTCAGAGTCTGTTGAAGGTCAAGCGATTGAACGAATTATTCTCGTCAACCTCAAAGCAGGCGTGACCGAAGAACTATTCAATGTCATTGCTCAACATGGACGGGAATTGCTTGGGGCCATCCCTGGCGTTGAAGTTGTCTCGTTAGGCATCGCGCTCAAAGACGGCGCTTCTCATCGTTATTTGGTGCGACTTCGATTCCGCGATCTCGATGCGCTTCAAGTGTACGAGACACATCCCAACCATGCAGCGTTCGGTCTTCAAGAATGGCTTCCGATCATTACGGATGAAATTCTCAATGATTATATGATCGCCTATTAAGACAAGTTTGCATAACTCGTTATCCTTGTCTGGCAGATGAACAAAAACAATATTTATGTTCTGATTCATAGTCCATTAGTAGGCGGGCTCACGTGGTCACTGGTTGCTGACCAAATGCGACAACGCCGTTTAAGTGTGCTTGTTCCATTTCTGAAAGATTCGCCTGAATCGAAAGAACCATTCTGGAAACAACACGCGGAATCTGTTTCACAAGCGCTTGCGCAAATTCCCAAAAACATCCTCCTGACACTGGTCGCTCATAGCGGCGCGGGACCTTTGCTTCCAGCCATACAACAGTTAATTGTGAATCCCATCACGGCTTATGTGTTCGCGGACGCGGGCATTCCGCGCGACGGCGCGACCAGGCTTGACTTGATGAAATCGGAAGACCCTGAATGGGCGGAGCAACTTCAAGTGAGG
>Ga0247727_10013836_pt1 | contig 13521 bp, 17 predicted proteins | sample WisWelCaveWW1625_FD_202498 | JGI IMG/M metagenome (GOLD analysis project Ga0247727, IMG submission 202498) | Biofilm microbial communities from Wishing Well Cave, Virginia, United States - WW16-25 | ecosystem: Environmental > Aquatic > Deep subsurface > Groundwater > Cave microbial mat | place... | reverse complement strand
GCGTTACGAACCTGGAGCATGATGTTGCCGTCGTTGTCGAACTCGTTGCCGTTGACAACATCGCCTGCGGCGTCGAAACCGGAGAAGGTGCCGATTCCCGACGTCGTGCAGACCGTAGCCGTAAGAAGTGTCCGCGCCATTTTCTACCCCTGTCCCATATCCCAGGCTCTCAGGGAAAGCGCTCCGGCGACGTCGACGTAGACCCTGTCGTTGTCCTCTGGGTGCATGTAGTAGGACGGGAACGGCCCGAAGAGCCGATTCGCCGCAGCGGGAACGCTCACGACCTTCGCCGGCGCAGCGAAGACGTCGAGGTTCGTGCTCTGCGGAATGAACGTGATGTTCAACGCGCCGCCGGTCGTGTTCCTGACCGCGAGGAGCTTGCGAGGCCCCCACACGAAATAATGGTCGTTGGTGGAATCGCCCGTCGTTTCGGTCCCGGGAGCCGTGACTCCCTGCCGCGAATTCAGGACTTGTTCAAGGATCGCTACTCGCGGCATTCCAGCCTCCTACTTCACGCCCATGTAAACGGCGAAGGTGAGCGAGGGAGTCGTTCCCGTGAGCGTCCAGCGGGCCCGGACCTTGTCGCACGGCAAGTGCGAATAGAGCGCGCCGTACCGCTCTGGGGTTGTCGCCGTTTTGTTGTTGACGATGTTCGAGCGCGCCGTGACGATGTCGGTGCCGTTCGCGTCGATATGGACCGCGTGCAGCCGGAACCACGTCGTCCCGCCGTCCACGGACCCCTCCATGAACAAGTCGAAGTCGCTGATCGTCCCCGATGCGGCCGTGATGTCGACCTCGACGTGCATCATCGTTCCGGTGAGAACGTCCTGGTCGACGCTGTTGCCGGAAGTCGTGAACGCAGCGAGCGCGACGAGCGTAGTGCGCTTGGATGCCATGATCAGGGCTCCTTGTCGCCGAGGAATGGGACGGCCCCGCGAACGCAGCGCGGGTGGCCCAGGATTGCGCCCTGGTACTCCGCGACCGTCCAGACCTGGCCATCAGCTTCGGCCTCGGCCTCGACGATTCCTGGATCTCCGGAAGCCTTCGGCGCTCCGTCGTCGTGGCCGAACGGCAGACAGCCTGGGCCGTCGAGGATCTGCACCTTCTCGATCCCCTCGGCCTTGTACAGCTCCGCGGCGCCGTTGCCGTAAGCGAATCCGGTCTCGGTGCGTGCGATCGTCTGCGCGCGCGAGATTTCGAAGTAGCCCTTGAGCGTCTCCGATAGCTCCGCCGGCGTCCATTTCTCCTCGATCGCGCGCGATACGGCGCCCTTCACCTGATCGCGGAGGGTGTCCGAGATCGCGGCCGTTGGCGAGTCAACCCACTCCCCGGCGACGTAGCGCCTGCCGACGAGCTCGCCGGCGCGCTGGCGCGCGTAGGTGATCACCTCGGGCGGGACGCGTTCGAGGTTGACGCCGATCGCTCGGGCGGCTTCAGCGGCGCCGACTCCCCCTCCGGCGTCGAGCTGCTTGGAGAGATCATCAGCGAGATGACCGGCGCTGAAGTCGGGAGGTTCGGTGGGCTCGGCCTTCGCGATCTTCTCAGTGGGGATCTGCCCGAGCGCCCACGCGAGCGTCTTCGGTTCGAGCTCAGAGAGCCAACCGCCGACGAGCGCAACGATCGCCTTCTCGACCTTCGACCGGGCCTTGGTCGGCTTGAGCTCGCCCTTGAAGAATGCGATCGCGACGTCGAACCCGCTGGTCTGGTTGACCGCCTCGTACATCGTCGGCGGGATCACCATCGACTTGAAGAGCTTGGGCGCCTTTCCCTGCTTCGCCCGCTTCGTAGCGACGTCCTTCCACTTGCGGAGGTCGACGACGACCGCAGCCCGGTACTTCCTGAACGCCGCCGCCCACGCCTTCTCCTGCGCGGTCGGTTCGTCGTCGGCCGCCGGCGCCGTTGGCGGAAGAGCGTCCGTCGGAGGCGCGCCGTCCTTCCCGTTGACGGGGGGCACGAGCCCGGGCGGCGGCTCCAGCGGATTCTTCAGGTCTTCGATCAGCTTCTCGAGCAGCTGCGGGCCCGATGGCGTGTCGATCAGCGGTGGCGTCTCGAAATCGTAAGGCTCGAGCCCCGCGGCCTGGCGCGCGTCGTTGATCGTGACGATCCCGCCCTTGCGATAGACTTCGGTGCGCTGGTAAACGACAGTCGGGTCCTCGGCTTCGTCATCGGACCAGGCGAACTCCACCTCGGTGACACCGCCGTACAAGCGGAGGATTCGATTCATGACAACGGCGAGGAAATCGGCGTCGGGTCGTCCGCTGGCTTCGAGCGACGACGTCTCCAGCGTTTCGCCGGTCGCTCGGTTCATCTGCTTCGCGATCGGGATCGGGGACACGCCGAAGCCCCACGCGATCACGCGCGCGAGCCACTCCATGAACTCGTAATCCCACTTGCGGTCTTTCGTCGCGACGTAGGCGCCTCCCGGCATGAGCTTGATGTAGCCGGAACGCTTCTCCGGGTTGCCCTTCGCAAGATCGTCGAGGAGCTTCTGGGAGGCCTCGATCTGCTCGGGTGTCCAGGTGTCGGGGCACCTCCACAGGCCGCCGTCGGGGATGTTGCCAGCGGTGTAGAACGCCAGATCATGAAGGCTGTTCCGGATCGCGAGGTTCGCGGAGAACAGAACGTTCTCGACGCAGGAGCGTCCGTACGGATTGCTCGCGCGCCGGTTGCGCGGAAGATAGAGCAGCTCGCCGAGGCGGAACTCGGTCTCGATCATGCCCTGCACAACCTGACCGAAGGCGACCGCCGGCGGCTGCGGCGGCCGCCCGCGATCGTCGACAAAGGGGATGATCGTCGCACCGTCGATCTGCTCGACGCCGATCAGGCGGCCGCCGAGATCTCGACGCGGCAGGAGCGTGAGCGCGTCCGTGACGAGCATCTCCTCGACGACGGATCCACACCACTCAGGCCATTCGATTCCGGCGAGCGGGTCTGGCGCTTCGCAGAACGCGCGCACCTCGTCGATCCGCCCCTGGAGCCTCTTCTCCTGGCCTTTGAACTCGGGTAGTACGCGGATCTCCCAGCGCATCCCGCGAACCTGGTTCCGTCGATCTTCGACCGCGGCGCGAACGAGATCGAAGTCGGCCATCGAGCGCAGCTGATCGAACGGCGTCAGCTTCTGGGCCGTTCCTGCGCGCGGGCGCATGCCCGTGTTGTAGCCGTAGGAGATGTCCAGCGCGCGCGGGAGCGTCCCCGCCTCTGCGGCCGGAGTCGGCGGTGTGGCCGCGCCGGGGATGGGTCGAGGCGTGCCGTCCGGCTTCAACGCGGTCGCGAACCGCTGCGCCATGTCGGCCAGCGATTCACGCGCGATCGTGAGCACGGAGGGCGACACGGTTACGAGTCCTCCTGCTCGGCTCGCTCGCGATCGGCCTTCTGCGCCTCGAGGCGGCGCTCGAGGAACATCTGGTAGGCGTCGGCGCCGGAGATCTCGACGGCCCGGTGCATGTACGTCAGCGCCTTCACGCCGTCGATGTGCAGCCCGCGCGTGTGCGCACCGGTTGGCTTCGCGAGCCGCATCTGCTGATGCCCGCGGATCTGGTACCGCGTGTGCCGCGCCTGCGCCTGCACCTCACGGAGCTGCTCGTCGGCGGCCGGGTTCCCCTTCCAGAACTTCAGCCGGCCGCAATCGATCCAGGCGAGCGCTGCGTAACAGTCCTGAGACACGTCCTCGGTCGAGGCCTTGTACGCCTTGACCGCCGGGATCTTCTTCTCGAGCGCCATGGCGACTGCTTCGCCGACGCCGCGGGCGTCCGAGACCCCGCCGCGCACCCCCCACTTGAGGCAGAGGTCGACGAGCTCAGGGAGCACGGCCATGTGGGACTTGCCGACCCACCAGATGCCGTTGACGACGCGGATGTCACGCTTGCCGTCGACGCCGATCTTCTGCCTCGGATCCCACTCGAGGATCCACGCCATGGTGTAATCGCGCTCGGGCTCGACCTGGCGCAGCTCGGCGTCGTCGAGCTCCTGCTCGGATTCCCCTCCGATGTCGATCACGATCCCGTAGGCCATCCCGGCGCGCGGAGCCTCAAGGCGCGGGTGGTCGCCGGCGAAAAGCGCCGCACGGCGGATGTCGTTCAGGAAGGCGCCCTGGGATTCGACCGGGATCAGGCGGTACTGCGTGAGGATCGTGGGGTGATCTTCGCTCCCAAGCTCTCGCACGCGGGATTCGTAGTGACCGGCGTAAGCGGGAGATAGTTCACACCAGACGGAGGCGGGGTAGGCCAGGACACGATCCGTTCCGGCCGCGCTCTCCCGATGCTCATGCAACATGTCCAGCTTGTCGGCCGCGACGCCCCAGAGAATCGTCGGCGCGTTGGTCGACGCCGTGAACGGGGCGAGGTCCTCGTCGAACTTCCCTTTGTCGATCTTGTGCGCCTCGTCGACGGAGAGCGCGATCGACGCGGTGGCGCCGACGACGTTCGCGTTCGGGCCGGCCGAGAGGAACTGGATCTGCGCGGCGCCCGATTCGTAGATATACCCCTCGCGCTTCGACCATCGTCCGCGCAGGAGCGGGTCGTGCAGGAGGTGCTTCTCGAGCCTGAGTTTGGAGTTGACGAGCTGCGGCTTGAGCGTTGGCGCCATCCGCACCCACGAACTGCCGGGAAGGGCACGCCAGATGGACAGAGCGCGCGCCTCGAGGAAGCCCTCGCACTCGTTTTTTCCGGATTGGCGAGCCATCAGGATCGAGATCACGTCACCGCTGCGTTCAGCGATTGCGCGCTCGACACGCCGAATGATTTCGGCCTGGGGCCAAGGGAGGCGAGCCTGCCGCTCGTGCTCCTGGAGCGGTTGCCCCATCGCCTTTTCGACAAGCGCGTCTTGTCTGCTGAACATGACGTGCCGGTGGTAAGCGGGGTCCGTCATCGCGGCGATGCGATCTTCGCGGGCGAGCAACGGAGTCAGGCCCCCGCAGGAGGCGACGACGAGCCAGAGCCCGATGGCGGCTTTTTGGTGCTGGCTACCCATGCGAGATAGCTCTCGGCGTCGTCAACGCCTGGCAGTTCGGATTCATGCAGGGTCTTACGGCGAAGCTCCGCCTTGCCGATCCGATCGACGTGCTCACCGACGATCTCCGCCTCGCGCACGGGGTCGCGCTTCTCGGGTGGAAGCGATTCGAAGTGTTCGAGGCACTGCACGAGCCGAGCCCGCAGGAGCGAGATCTCGTCGTCGAGCTTTCCGAGCTTCGTCTGCGCCTCATCGGCGATCTCTTGCTCGCCCGGTTTCTTGAATCCACTCCGGTAGAGATGCGTGCTTGGGGGCTTGCCACCTCGGATCGGATCGCCAGGCTTGGCACGCTCGTTCTTCCCGGCGTGCATGCGGCAGTGCTCGGTGTAGCCCCCATCGGGGAGGCGAAGGCAATAGCCGCGGCAGCGGCCACCGCTGCGCCTGCTCTTCGCCTGACACTTCCGAGCATCACGCATTCACCCTGTCCGTCATGCCGCAGCGCTCGCGCCGAAGTACTCCCGCAGCGCGTTCATCGCCTCGGTCTCGAGCTGGCGGATGCGCTCCCGGGAGAGGTCCAGGCGCTTCCCGATCGCCTTCAGCGTGAGGCGCTCGCGGCCGAAGAGCCCGAACCGGGACGCGATGATCTCCGCCTCGCGAGGGTGCAGCTTGGCCGCCATCGCGCGTTCGATCTCGATTTCGAGGAGCTTGCGCTCTTGGTCTCCGGAGACGCCGAGCATCTCTTCGGGCGCGATCGGCTCGCCGCCGGCGCGATGGAACGGGACGATAGACTCGGCAGGCTCCGAGCGGCGATTCTTCGGCGGGACGTGCAGCATCCGAAGGCCGTCGTAGGCGACGAGAAGCCGCTGGCGAATCCAGAACGACGCGAAGGAACCGAACCGCGCCTTGCTCGGATCGAACCGCGGCGCGGCGTAGCACAGCCCCTCGAACGCGGCCGATTGGAGATCGTCGAGCGGGACGCCGCAGCTTGAGTATTTCTTCGCCCACCAGACCGCGAGCCCCATGTTGCGGACGATCAGCTCGTCGAGGGCCGCGCGGTCACCCCTCTGGATGCGCTTGCAGAGAGCGGCTTCTTCGGCGGCGGTGGTGCGGCGGCTGCTCGCTCTTCTCACGGGCGCGCATATCTCACACCCGAAACGCGAGCGGAAGGGGTAGGCTCGTTTAAGGGGTACTGATTTTCACGGCCCCGCGATGCTCCGGCAGCGGCAGATACGTTCCCAGCGTGGCCACGCCAGACCGCGCCCACTTCACGCGCCGGAGGTTCACGACGGCGTCATGCAGGCGCATCCTCGCCTCGCGCTCGAGGATCAGTAGCGCGTCCGTTGTGCGGTCCTGGTAGCGGTCGAACGCGCACCTGCACGGGTGGCAAATCGGATGCTTCGCATTGGGATGCTCCGGCCGGCCGACGCCGCAGACGTGGCACTTGGCTGTCACGATAGTCCCTCCCCCGGATTCCGCCGCTGCAAATCCCGCCAGGCCGCGTCGATGTCCACAGTCCCTTGCACCGGATGCCCGTCGGTCTTGAGCTCGATCGACATCGGTCCGAACGACCGGCCGGGGTGCATGAGCTGCAGCCACTTGCGTTGAGCGCGGAAGAGCATCCGGAGGTAATCGTCCTGCTCTTGGCCGTCCCGGATCACGGTCAGTTCGTACTGCACTGCCGTCCTGCGGTTCTGCCACGCCCAGGTCGCGAACCCCCAGACGACCTGCACGATGCGCCGGCGCTTCATCATCGCGAGCCCTCGACCGCAGACGTCTGCACTCGCATGGGGGTATCCGGGGACACCGCGGGAGACCCCGGGGTTGCCCAGATGCGCAGCTCGACGCTCCCACGCGAGTGGCCGCTCTCCACACGAACCGGCTCGTGGGTCAGCTGGTTGTCGTCTGCGATCACGCCGGCGTCGCGCAGACCATCGAACGCGGCCTTGAGCGCCGCGAGGCAGTTGTCGGGGTCTCGGCGCCGCTGGGTCGTGAATGCGAACGACGCCTCGACCGTCGCCGCCGCCCATCGCGGGGGACGCGCTCGGCCGAGGGCCTGCTTCGCCTCGATCTTCGCCTCGTGGCGGTACGCCTTCACCGCCCGAGCCTTGGCTATGCGGTGCGGCCGAGCGTTCGGCCACAGCTCGTTCGGCGGGAGCCCCAGCTTCACCAGCATGGCGCCACCTCGCTCCCTTCCGGAGGGGACACCCCCAGCCGAAGGCGGGAAAGGGGGTGTTCCCGTTGCAGGGAAGTCCCGAAGATGTCCCGTAGGGACACCCCTAATATTCCCTTGGGGGGAATAGATAAGGGGGGGGTCCCTAAAGTGTCCCTAGCAAGGGAAGGCCGAAGTGTCCCTAACATGTCCCTAACTCCTGATTGCCGATGAGGTGGTAGAGCACCCCCCCGGTTACCCTGGTCTTTGAGACTGACCCGCGCTTGACCATGCGCTCGACAGTCCTCGTGACCGTCTTGTAGTTCGCTCCTCTAGCCTCGGATCGCTTGAAGAGTGGGGTCGCCCTGATGCCTTCTGCCCCGGCGTCATTAAGGAGGTCGCGCACGATCAGCTCGGCGTCGATCGCGGCGTCCTTTCCCGTGATCCATACCGCCAACTCGTCTTCGGATGTGTGGAAATCGGTAGCTATCACTGGAGGCAGACTCTCCGTCCAGCGCACCTTTGAGGCCCGCAGTTGGCCCGTGGATTCGTCCCGTCGCCTTGTGAAGGTGGCGACACCATCGCCGTATGCCGACTTCTCTTGGCCGCCCTGGATGCGGTGCGCTGGGTCGTTCTTGTCGTCGTCCTCGTGGGGCTTCCGCATGTGATCGATGCCGAACACGGCCACCCCGAAGTCGGCCTTTAAGGGTGTGATCGCGTCGTCGTGGAACTCGGCCAGGGCGTCGTTGTCGGTCGACTTCACGCGGCGGGCGAATCTGACGACGCTGTCGAGGATGACCACCTTCGCCTTGCTCGCCTCGATCTCCCGGCGCACGAGCGTCTTCCCGCGCGGGCTGTTCAGTTTGATCTTGTTCATGGTGAGGTAGGAGATTTGCAGGCGCGCCGCGTCGACCGGATCGATGTTCCTACCGCGCATGACCCGGCTCAGCCGGCGCCTGGCGTTCGTTTCGTTGTTCTCTTCGTCGAGGTAGAGAACCGGCACAGCGGTCGTGATCGCGACGTGCCCGAGCCATGGAATTCCAGCCGCGAGTGAGACCGCGAGATCGAGTGCAAGGTAGGACTTACCAGTGCCCCATTCGCCGGCAAGGACGAAGCTGTCCCCCACTCCAAACCAATCCTCAGCTATCCAAGGGATAGGAGGTAGGACGCCGAAGGCGACCTCCTCCATGACGATTCGTCGTAGGTCCGCTCTCGGTGCGTCCTGTTCGAGTTTCCTGGCGCGGTCGCGGAATGCCGCAAGAATCGCGGGGGCGTCGTCTTGCGTCGAGATCAAAGCCAACTCATTGGCCGCCGTGAAAGCGGCGCGGCGAGCTTCCTCGCGTTGAAGAATCTCCACGTAGTGCTTGGCGTGCTTGAAGGTGAACCCCGTTGGGTCGGTGAACTTTACGAACTCCGAGAACCCCCCGATCCGATGCATGTCCCCCGATTCCTCCAGCTCGTCGCGGACGAGTAAGGGATCGATTGCACCTCGCGCGGCGAACGTCTTGGCGCATGCCAGGAATACGCGCCGGTATCGATGCGAATAGAACGCGGTCGGCGCCAGCGAGATCGCGTGTTGAAGGGCTCCCGGTTCCATCATGATCGACGCGACAAGCGCAGCCTCCACTTCGAGGTTCTTCGGTGTGCCGTCGTGGAATGCCTCGGTCATTTCCGACCGGCGAGGCGCTTGCGGTGCTCCTCGTTGGACTGAGACCAAGAATAGATATCTTCGAGCCGCACAATCCAAGCGTCGCGCCGCCACGGATGATCGAAGTAAATCATGAACGCACGCCCGTCACCGTCGAGCCCATCAAGATCCCTTACGTATCCACGAAGCTGGTCCGCGTGGGCCTCTTTGGCATCAACCCCAGCCTTCAGCTCAAGGAGAATCTGATCCTCTCCTGGCAACCCAGCGATCATGTCGCAGCGACCCACAAGAATTCGATGCGCTTGGCCACAGGCAACCACGTCGATGTAAATGTCGCGCTGGCATTCGACTGTGAATCCGTCGGCCCTTAGAAGTTCAGCGAGGAGATGCTCGTAGGCTCCCTCGGGGCGACCGCGCCCAAGCGCACGTTGCACTTCATCGGCCCATGATGCGATTCGCTTGATCATTTCCGGCTCCGCGCAGTCTTCCCCCCATCCGGCGTCGCCGGGGGCTTGATCGTTGTTGAGGCGACCGAGGCCGACTCAACCGAACGGGGAGAAGCTGGGAACCTACAAGGGTGGATCAAACCAAACCTCAGTCGCCTCAACATAGGGAGGATACGCCGGTCGCTGAGTGGTGGTCAATCGTTGGTTTTTGGACCTATCTCCGGGCGCGGTCCTTGTGTTTGGTCTGGAAGCTCGTGAGAGCCGCGGCGATCGCCGGCTTGCGGGTGCGTAGGTCGTTCAGTTCGGCGTTCTGCTGGGCCACGATCAAAAGCACCTCGAGCAGACAGCTGCGCAGCTGCTCGAGGGTGACCGCCGCCTCAGCCTTACGAATGACGCCGTCGATGGAGGAGGCGAGCATCACAACTCCGCGGTCGTGTCGCCCTCGACCGGCTCTTCCGGCTCCTCGTCGCCCATCGTGATCGAGATGGTTTCCTTTCCGGGCTTGAGTTTGACGGTCATGCCGGGGATCTTGTAGGTGTTGTCGACGAGCTTCTCCTTATGCTCGTGCATGAGAGTCCGAACGAGATCGCCCGCGTCTCGCGCGTCCATGCCGGCCTTCTGGTACTCCTCGCGTGCCGTCTTGAGCCGCTTCGCAGCGCGCGTCAGCGATGGGATCTTCACGATCTCGGGGAGTACGCCGGGAAGCTCCTGTTGCGTGCCTGTGGTCTTTCGTGCCATCGGTCCTCCTTTTAGGAATTCGACCTCAGTTGAGGGGTGAACACTTCAACGGCGGCGGGGGCCGAGAACCTGATCGAGCAGCCGAACGGAGGTGTTCGGATCTGTCATGCACTCGCAAGCCTTCCCGCCCGATCGCGCGATGCAGTACGTGGTCCGCTCTTTCGTCCGGATGTGGTATCCGATCGGATGCAGGCACAGGAGGTTGTGGCAGATCACATCGGTCGGAAGAACCTTCGCGAGGATCTCGTGGAGCCCGCAGGTGCATGGCTTCTTCGTCGAGCCCTTCCACCACGGGCACGTGCGCTTGTGGGCGCCATACTCCTTGAGTACGACCGCGACCTGGCCTTGCGCGTGATGACCCAGCGTCACGAGCTCGGCCTCGCGGCGCCTGGCGTCTTTCAGAAGTGCCAGGAGGCGGACGTCGACCGTGTTCAGCTTCGCGGCCCGTCGGTTCCTCACGCGACCTGTTCCTTGAGCCAGGCGCGCACCGCGGCCCACAGCTCGAGCGACGCTCCGTCGCTGTAGAGGATGAGGGCCTCGCGCTCCCCTTTCGGGCCGATCGCGTAGGCGACGCTGTGCACCGTGATGTCGCCGGCGACGACAGCGGTTAGCGTTGATTCGAGCTCCTGGCGTGTGCGGGCGGAGACGATTTCGATGATGGCTAGGCCATTACTGGCAAGCGTCCGCGGCACGCGCGAGTCGAAGTCGTCGATCTTCGCCGGGCTGGAGCCGAGGACCACGAGAGCGCGCGCGCAGGCCTCGGTCACGTTGACGCTGTTGATCATGGGACTCATGACGCCTTCCGCTTCTTCGCCGGCTTGTCTGATTCCGCTCCCGGAGGCACGCAGGCCGAGCAAAGGTCCTTCTCCACCCACGAGCACGGGCCTCCGGTTCGCTCGACGCATCCATCGCAGTTGTCGTCGGTGCAGCCGCACTCGCGGCAGACGCCGGGCGTCCCCTTCTTCGCGCCTTTCTTGGCGGCCGGGACCTTCGGCGTCGCCGCCTTCACGATCGCCGCGACGTCGATCCCGAAGGCCTTCCCGAGCTTGGGCACGTTGGCGGGCCCGCTCCAGGTGTCGTGGATGTCGCTCGAGAGGATCTGTAACGCGACGTGCCGCACGAAGTCCTCGGCCGTCGCACCGAGCGGGATCAGCTTGTCAGCGTCCTTCGCGCCTCGTCCGATGTAGAGCTTGTCGAGGATGATCCGCGCGAGCAGGCCCGTCGCTTTCGTCGGCGCCTTGGCCACCGCGGCCGCGAACGCGTCGAGAACGGCAGGGACCACCTTCTCCCATGCCGCAGCCTTCGCCTTCCGCTTCTCCTCCTCGATCTGCCAGCTCGGCTTGCCGGCGGGCTTCGCCGGCTTGGCGCCGCCCTTCTCCCGCTGCTTTGCGGCGCGCGCCTTCGCCGCCATCTCCTTCGACCAGTGGGTCTTGCACTTGTCCTTGTTGACGCACACGTCGAACGCGTGCCCGCGGCCGGTTCCCACGGAGATCACGCCAAGGACGGAGAACTCGCACGCCTTGGACTGCTCCTTACCGTCGGCGCGTTCCCATGACATCGGCCCGTACGTCCGCTCCTTGGCATCCTTCGCTTCGGGCTGGACGCGGTATTCGTGGGTGATGGCGATGACCTTGGTCGATGTCTCAACCGCGGCCGCGGTCTCCGGGAACAACACGGGCTCGATCTTCGTGCGATCGAACCGGACGTGCTGGTCGATCCAACCTTCCAGCCCTCTCACGCTCACCGGCTTGCGAGGCGGGTCGCCCTCGCCATCCCAGTCGATCCGGTGCTCTGGAGAGAACAGTCCCCCGATCTCCCCAAACCGCGACTCGCCACCAATCGCCCGCTCCTGATCCTTTGCCGACAGCCGCGCCAGGAGGATCGCGTGCCCCGCGGTGATCCGGTCGTCGAGGAAGAGCTGCTGCGCCTCCTTCGTCAGCTCGAGCAGCTTCACCCGGTCGTAGATGTACTTCACCGACCGACCCGTGCTTTCAGCGATCCGCGCCGCGGTGTACTTGTGCGGCTTCGCCATCAGCGCGCGGTAGCCGGCGGCCTCTTCGAGGGGATGCAGATCGGCCCTGTGCAGATTCTCGAAGAGTTGAACTTCGAGGGCCTCGACGTCGGTCAGCTCGCGGACGGAAACCGGGACCATCTTGACCAGGGCAGCCTTCGCGGCGCGCAGCCGACAGTGCCCAGCGACGAGCTCGTATCCGTCGCCCTTCGGCCGAACGACGAGCGGTTGGAGGATGCCGACCTTCTTGATCGAGTCGGTCAGCCGCGCGATGTACGCCTCGTCGAAGTGCTTCCGCGGGTTGGTCTTGCTCTCCACGATCGAGAGCGGCGAGAGGTTGTGGACTGCGGCGCTCATGCGGCACCGTCCGGAGCCTTGCCGTCGGCGTTGGTATCCACGGCCTGGTGCTTGGCCTCGTCGACGGCGCTCTTGATGCACTTGGGGCATGGTTCGGCCGTCACGATCAGTTCGTCGCTGCGATTGGTGACAAGATCGAACGAGAGGTCCTGGCCGCATTCGACGCACTTCACGTCGTCGACCGTCACCTCAACCTGGGCGTTGTAGATGTCGCGCTCGATCTTGGCGGTCGCGCTCATGCCGTCACCGCCGTTGGGCCCGGCGCCATCGGCCCGTGCTCGTCGTTCCAGGTCACGCCGGCGCAGAGCTGGATCACCCGCTCGCACTCGGCGATCGTCATCTCGCCCATGTGGACTTCCTTGACGCCAATACACTCCGCGAGCCAGAGGTAGGAACGACCGCGGCGGCTCTTCCTCCCCTTCTCAGGGCCGGGCTTCCAGATCGCGTCGAACGCGGCATGCGCACGGATGCGCATGTCCTTCGTTGCCTTGTTAGCCGGGACGCCGAGCGGCGACCCGCTCGGATGCGCTCCGTGCGTGCCCTTGCAGTCGGGAAACGCGCGGCAGCCGTAGAAGAGCCCGTACCGCGACGGGCGCAGGATCATCGGGGACCCGCAGTCGGGACAGACGAGGTCGTCTCGTTCGCCGGGGTAGCTTCTTGCTGTTGCTGACATTGGTGCTCGTCTCCGTTCGTGTTGCAAAGCCGCCACTGGCCCGCGATCAGCTTGGGGAAGACGATCGCGAGGCAGTGGCGGCACAGGGTTCGCCTAGAAGGGGATGTCATCGTCATCGAAAGCTGGGTCGATCGTTCGCTCGGGACCGCGGGCAGCGGCACCGACCGCCGCGGGCTTGGGTGTCCTCGCCGGCGTCGCTCCGCCGACGGCTTGGAGCCCGGCGACGCGGGCCTTCATGCGCGCCGAGAACGCGCGCACCTGCTGATCGTCGAGGATGGTCTTGACCGCCACGCCGCCGCCGGCGTTGTTGATCCACCTGACCTTGGGTCTCGCCACGCCGTTGCTGTCGGCTTCCTCTTCGACGACGATGTCGACCTCGTGGTCGACGCCGGCCGGGAGGCCGCGGTGGAAGTCGGCGAGGTCGTTCCCCTGCCAACCGAGGAGCCGCAGCGACTCGATCGTTCGTTCGAACGTCGCGTCGGTGAAGTAGCCGTACCAGGTGATCCGCTGGCCCTGGTCGTCGACCAGCTCGAGCATCACGCCGATCTGCTC
>Ga0247727_10013835_pt1 | contig 13521 bp, 11 predicted proteins | sample WisWelCaveWW1625_FD_202498 | JGI IMG/M metagenome (GOLD analysis project Ga0247727, IMG submission 202498) | Biofilm microbial communities from Wishing Well Cave, Virginia, United States - WW16-25 | ecosystem: Environmental > Aquatic > Deep subsurface > Groundwater > Cave microbial mat | place... | reverse complement strand
TTCAATGCGCCTTCTTTAGACATCTCACAACCCTTTTTTAATACATGAGCATTTGCTTGTTTTTAAAGCTTTCTACCTTTCTACCTATATAATCATCTCACGATATCTTTATATGTTGTCACGGCGCGGTAAAACTGGGGGAATAGTATGCATCTATGCGTAATGATACCAGCACATAATGAAGAAGCAACCATAGAGAGAGTCATAAACACAATACCAATAGCTATACCCGGCATCACTCAAACTTCTGTATTAGTTCTAAACGACGGAAGCACGGACAAGACTGCAGAACGCGCAGAAAAAGCAGGAGCAGAAATCATCAATCATTCTATCAAGCAAGGATTGGCGCAGACATTCCAGCACGGGCTGAATGAATGCCTGAAAAGAGGAGCAGACATCATAGTGAACATTGACGGCGACGGCCAATACGAAAGCAGGGAAATACCAAAAGTCGTCAAGCCTCTAACAGAAGGCTGGGCGGATGTTGTATTGACAAACAGAAACGTGCACTCACTCAACCACATGCCGTTCGGAAAAAAATACGGCAATATGATTGCAACATTTGTCACAAGAATAGTTTCCGGCTTTTCAGTAAGAGACGCGCAATCAGGATTCAGGGCATTCTCAAGAGAAGCTGCGCTGAGGCTTAACGTCAGGGGCGCATACACTTACGTGCAAGAAACAATCATACAGGCAGAAGACAAGAAACTGAAAATCGTCCAGACAGACTGCACGTTTTACAAAAGAACAGGAGGCGGCTCAAGATTAATATCAAGCATTTGGAGCTACGCAAAAAGAGCAGGAAGCATGCTCATCAGAAGTTTCGTGAGATACAAGCCCTTGAAAGTGTTCCTGATATCAGGATTCCTCGTAAGCCTGCCGGGATTCTTCTTCGCCATCAGATATTTATGGTACTGGAGCAATGGCCAGCAGGGAGGACGCATACAATCATTAATAGCAGCTGCAATCCTGCTGATTGTCGGCTTTCAAATAATAATGCTGGCGCTATTGGCAGATACTGTTGACGCTGAAAGAAACGTGAATGAAGAAATATTATACAGGCTAAAAAAGATGGAATATCACCGCTGAAGATAATGCACGATCAAAAGAGACCAGCCAGCCAACACCAGCAGAACAATCACAACATTGCCAGGAAAATATGATGGCAAGAACTTAGTCGAAATCAAAGAGACGAAGAATATAATGACAAGCATGACAAAAACAGACTTGCAGACAAACAACAGCTTTGCTTCCATAAAAGCACGGAAAATATTGAGGGTATATTAACATGCTTGCATTTGAGCCGGCAGCAATCTTCAAGTTCGCAGCATTCATACTCACGTTCTACCTTCCAGGAGCGCTGATTTACGACACCTTCTCAAAAAACAAGACAACAGAACGCCTGTTAATCGAAATAAGCACGAGCATGATGATTTCCGGAATTGCCGGAATGCTTTTGGCGCAATTCGGCGTTTTCTCGCTTGAACTATTAACAATGATAAACGCCACAATATGCATCTTCCTGCTCGCAAAATACCCTATACTCTTTCCAGCAAGAAAAGCAGCGGCAATAGCAGTCATCATACTTGCAGCAACCCTGATATCATTCGCTACACCAAGAGAAGAGTTCCTCGGAGGAATAGACCCGGGAGTTCACCTAAGCACAGGCGCGAATATTGTCAGGACAGGCGCACTAAGCATACAATACAACATAGTAAGAGAATTAAGCGGAGTAAACAGCTCATTCTATCCTACACAAGAAAACCCTCGTCGTGGCGCAACAGGCCGCGAATTCCCAGGATTTTACATTACAAACGCGCAGACCGGCTCGATAACGCCCCAATTCTTCCACTTATACTCAATATGGATAGCAATTTTTTACTCATTATTCGGACTGCAAGGAACACTTTACGTTACAATACTATTTTACCTGCTGTCGCTATGCACCATATTTTTCTTCACAAAACGCTTGTTCAGCACTCAGGCAGCAATAATAGCGACGGCACTCTTGGCAATCAACTTTGCACAAGTCTGGTATGCATTGAATGCACATTCAGAAATGACCATGCAGTTTTTCATGTTTTTAACATTGTATTTTCTCTACCGATACACAAGTGAAAACGATCCTTTATCGGGATTTCTGGCCGCTCTGGCAATCGGCAACGGATTACTGACAAAAATAGAATTCAGTTTTGTTATTCCTCTAATAATCGCATTCATCGTTTACGCGTGGATGCAAAAAAACATAGATATCAAGGCATTTGCCTGGCCGTTTGCATTATTACTGCCGTATTCTATCTGGACAGCACTGAGTTTTTCAAAGCCTTACACACTCACTATCTTTATCGGCATACTGGGAAACCTGCAATACTGGAATTTACGCCATACATTCCTTATTCCAGTATGGGCATTTCTGCTTGCACTCTCGGCTTGGTTTTTCCTTACAGGCCGCGCGAAAACATTATTCACACCTAGACGCCGGCTGTATGCTGCGCTGATAATCTGGCTGATATTCGTAATACTCTACTTTTTCTCGCCATACATTCTGGCAAACCAAGCAGACAATTTTGTACAACTCTCATATTATCTCACCCCGCTCGGCCATTTCACAGGCCTGCTAGGCATTCTGCTAATGTTCTGGAATAAAGACGAACACCATTGGCTGCTTATTGCAGTCTTCACCGCATACTTCAGCCTTTTCGGCTTTGAGGCAATAATTTCACAACGACACCCATGGTGGGCCAGACGATTCCTGCCTGTAATAATCCCCACCTTAATCATAGGCATAAGTTCTTTCCTGACAGAAAGCAAAATAATAAGAAACAGCATTCTGCGCAAAAGCACAGCAGTAGCATTCACACTTGCACTCGGAGTTCTTTTTTTGATAACGACCGCGCATATTTTCATGAACAACGAACACGAAGGAGTAACAAACACTTTGTCAGAACTGTCCAATGCGATAATAGAACCTGCAATCGTTCTTTACGATACAGACGGCAGATACTCCACACCCCTGAGATACATCTACGGAAAGAAAACAGTGCATGTAAACAAAGCAGACAACAGGGTTTTGGAATACACCTCTAATATGGCAAAACAAAACAACGTTTACATTTTACTCCCAACACATTCAAAATTTTCAGAGGCATTCGACCTTCGCCCGGCATACCAGAAAACAATAAGCTGGACAACAATAAGCCGGCAGAGAAGATGGAAGTCTTACCTGAACGGCCTGTTTTATCTGCCAAACGCACCAGCAACCGAAACCCACAAAATCGTCCTGTACAAGGTCTACGACAAGGATTTCCTGCCAACTACAACCATAAACCAATGGAAATATTATTCATAACCAGAAAACACCCGCCTGCAGTCGGCGGAATGGAAAAACTGAGCTACCATCTGACAAAGTCAGTGGCAGAAATAACTCCAACAAGAAAGATTGCGCTCAAAAAAGGCCAGTGGCTTCCATTTTTCATGATAAGCGCTTTCTTTCAGGCAGGCAGATTGTGCGGAAAAGGGAAAGTAAGCGTTGTGCACCTTGGAGACCCTGTGCTAAGCATAATTGGAGTAATTCTGAAGAAATTATTCAGAGTCCCGGTAGCAGTAACCTGCCACGGGCTTGATTTGACGTATGACAACTGGCTGTACCAGAAATACCTGGACTTGTTTTTCAACAACTTTGACCTGTACATAGGCATAAGCAGATACGCGCAGGAACTTGCAGCAAAAAGAGTGCCAGGAAAAACCACATTTATTCCGGTTGGCGTAAGTCCTGAATACAAATACGTCAATAGAAAAAGAAACGGCAAAACGCTAATCACGACAGGCAGACTTGTGAAGAGAAAAGGAGTTATGTGGTTTTTAAAAGAAGTTTTCCCAAGATTAAAAGATTACAAGTATATCATCGTGGGAGACGGCCCTGAAAAGGATAAAATTGCAGAAGCAGTACAGAAAAACAGCTGGCAGAAAAGAGTGAGAATAGTGGATAATGCATCAGATGAGCAGATAAGAGAACTGTATGCGGCTGCAGACATATTCGTAATGCCAAACATTACAGTTCCGGGAGACGCGGAAGGATTTGGCATAGTTGCGCTGGAAGCATCAGCAGCAGGACTTCCAGTGATAGCATCAAGCATAGAAGGAATAAAAGATGCAATAATATACGGAAAGAACGGATATTTGGTGAATGAAAAAGATGCAGAAGGATTTGTTAAAGCAATAAAAAAGGCAAAAGCACCCAAAAGCTTCAGCGATTACACTCTAAAGGAATACTCCTGGAGAAAAATAGCAGAGAAATACGTGGAAGCGTTCAAGATTGTCAAGAACCGCCAAGATGCAAAATAATTGTGGCGGTTCTTGAGCACATGTCGGAAATCCTAAAGCATTTCCGAGCATGCTCGGAAATGCGCGCAATTTTAATCAGTTTTGCGCATTTCCGATGTTTACAGCGGCATTAAACGCCTCAATGCTTGCCACCACGGTTTTCTCGTAACTGAACTTTTTCGCCTGCTCAAAACCCTTTCTGATTAGTTCATCACGGCAGCTGCCGACATTTTTCATAGCACTAGCAATAGAGTCAACATCGTAAGGGTCAACGTACAACACTGCATCGCCGCCAACCTCTGGAATGCTGGAAATATTGCTGGCAATCACAGGACAACCGCAAGCCATTGCTTCCACAATAGGAAGACCAAAGCCCTCATACAAAGAAGCGAAGACAAGAGCGTGAGAAGCAGCATATAGTCCAGAAATATCCTCATTGGGAACCTTTTCCAAAACGTGCACGCGCTCTGACAATTTCAAACGATCGATTGCTTCAAAAACTTCCTCGGATTTCCAGTCGCGGCTGCCAACAAGAACAAAATGCTGAGGAAGGCCTGATTTTGCAAAAGCCTCAAGCATACGCACAACATTCTTGCTGGGAGCAAGCGTGCTGACAAAAATGAAATATGGATAAGAGATGGAATATTTTTCCTTCACACGCAAGATTTCCTTGTCCGAAGGCATAGAATAAGAAGAAGCAAGATACGTGACAAAAACCTTTTCCGGAGGAACCTTAAGCATTGAACAAATATCCTTCTTCGAACTTTCACTCAAAGTAACATAAGAATCTGCAGTCCTAATATACCACTTTGTCAAAATCCGGTAAGCCCACCTGTTAACAAAATTCTGCAAATGCGGGAACTTCAAGGGTTTAAGATCGTGAACAGACTGCACAAGAGGAACTTTTGGCTTGATGAAATAACCAATCGGGCCGGGATGATAGATGACCTCAACATCAGGATTGCGCAGGAACAAGTTCATATACAAACGGATGAGCATTGACGTATGGAATATTTTTGGAATCAGAATTTCCTTCACGCCGTCATAAACAGGATCATCGGATTTTTTCAAATGAACAACCGTAAGCTCGTGCTCCTTCTTAAGATGCATTATCAATTGACGCGTGTACTGGCTGATGCCGGCATTGTTTCTATCCAAAGAGTAAGCAAGAATAGCTATTTTCATATGTGTTTTACATCGACGTCATATATTTAAATACTTATTTACTCGCCAACAATTATGCGGGGCATATTGCAAAAGTCTTTCTGGCAGCTAATTGTGGTCTATGTTGCACTTGCAGGCTTCATAACCTTAAATGCTATTCCCAGATACGCCTTCCATTTTGAACTTCTGGCATTAATAATTGCCCTTATCGGAGGATTCAGCCTTGACTGGCCAAAAGAAAAAGATGAAAAATACACCTGGATAATATGGGCGGCGGCAATACTGATAATAATTCTCAGGATAATACCATATATAGGCAATTCCGTGCCAATAGGCTACGATGCTGCATTTTACACCGCTGCAATAGACCAATATTCAGAGAACAGGCTGGAAGAATGGTTTTACAACTGGTCGCCGCCTGGACTGTTTGTTTTCACAAACGTCTTCAAGGCATTTGGCGTGAGAACAGACGTGATTCTCACAGCAGGAGTCATTCTTTTTGAGCTGCTGCTTGGGCTCATGGTTTATCTTGCAGCAGCAGAGCTGTTCAACAAGAAATCAGCAGCATTTGCCTTTTTATTATATTCCGTAAGCCTTGCACAATACGAAACATTCCAGCTGATGTATTTGAAGAACATTGCCGGAATGATTTTCATGCTGGCCGCAATATTGTTTATTCAACGGAAGCAATACCTGCTGACAGCAGCATCCGGCATAATGATTGCAGCACTGCACAGGCCGTCATTTTTGCTTTTCGGAATATGCTATCTCGCATACACAATCCTGCAAGTGAAGAACAGAAAAGAGTTTGCAAAATTGTTCATCACAGGAGCAGTGATGCTTGCTGCAGCTCTCAGCCTGTACATATCAATGCGTGGAAGCCAGTTCTTTTCAGTACACTTCAATGAGCTTGCACAGCAATCAGCCGGCTCATTCCCGACATTCGTACAATACTTATTCAGAACCCTGCCCTACATAGTATTTTCAGGGCTCGGATACATTTTCGCAATAAGAAAAAGAAAATTCAACATAATTTTCCTATGGTGCACCATAACATTCCTTGTCGTGTCCCTCAAATTATTCTTCTACAACAGATTCGTCATATTCCTTGATGTCGCATTTGTCATACTGGCAGGATACGGGCTTTCAACACTGCATTCAACCAAGAAAAACCTCATAACAGCAGCAATTGCAATAATAACTGCGGCAATGCTGATAACAACAGGAATGGCGGCAATTAAAGCGCAAACAAACATATCGCCGGAAGAATACGCGTTCATGCAGAATATACAGAAAACCACAGAGCAGGACAGTACAATCATATCCAACATGGTGGAGGATGCGCACTGGCTTGAAGCACTCACAAAAAGGCACATTGCAGCTCCGGGGATGTTTGATTACGGAAAATGGACGCATACAGAGTGGAGAAGATACTGGTCTGCAAAGAATTTCGAACAAGTCAAAGACCTCATGGACAGGCATCCAAGGCCATTGTACATTTATATTGGAGAGAAAAGCCCGCGCGGCTCGATAGAGAAATTCAACACCTGCACTGAAACAGCGGCAGAAGAAGGAAAAATGAAACTCATGAGGTATACATGCTAGCACGCGCCTGGGGGCTGGGACTTGCAATTGCACTTTTAATAGCCGCTTCTCCATTGATTGGGATAGAGCAGGCAGCAAAATTCGCGTTTGTGATTTATTTCCTGATATACCTGCCAGGACTTTTGCTTTCGCGAAAGGAAAATCCTCTTGAACAAAACACTCTGAGCATAATAATTGGAATCATGCTGATAACAGGCATGTCTTACGCCATACTTTTACTGCGTTTGCCGTATACAAGAACAACATTAATCCTGGCAGCGCTCATTTTAGGCGCGGTTCTGTGGGAACTACGGAGAAGAAGAAAAATCCACGGCGCCAAAGAAAAACAGAAAGCACGATAAAAGAGATAAACTGGGCGATGATAGTGGCTGCTGCAGCTCCCTTGATTCCGTACAAGCTTATTAAAAAATAATTCAGCACAATGTTAATCAGCACAGAGAGCACAACGATTTTTGTGTAAAACACCTGCCTGTCAATGGCAATGCACGAATAACCCATTAAAAGCGCTCCGCCGCTGAATAAAAAACTCAATGCCAAAATCTGAAGAACAGGAACGCTTTCCATAAACTGAGAGCCGAACACCACCAGCACAAGAGGTTTTGCAAGCAGAAGCACAACAACTGCGCCAAGAGCCCCAATCAGCAACATAATCCAAAACATGCCCTTGAACATAAGAAAGAGCTTTCTGGCAGAAGAAACGCCAAAACGGCTCAAGGAAGGATAAACTGCAGCACAGCAAAAAGAAGGAATAAAAGCAGCAGCCAGAATCAAGTTCATAGCAATCGCATACAAGCCAACAGCAGCGTCATTAATCAGGTATGATATCATTATGGTATCAACCCTGAAATTGATTATTGCGGCGATATACAATATCATGAAAGGAAATACCATTTTAAACATGGTTTTAATGAATGCAGGACTGATTTTTAGAGGGAAAGGGCGGATATAGCGCAACAAAAGGAACAGAGTGAACAGAAAAGTTATGAAATTAGCGCCAAGATAGCCCAGCATAATCGCAAAAACTCCTGCTTTTTTATTCATCAGAAGCAAAAGCCCTGACAAAAGCAATGCACAATACAACAGCCTCGAAAAAGCATTCAACTGCATCTTTTCAAACGCCTGAAAAACACTCTTGTAGAATTCAATAAAGCTTGAAAACAAATAGTAGCAAACAGCAAGAATGCAAAGAACTAGAACTTCAAAAGACTTTTTTGTGAGCAGAAGAAACACAGTAATAACAATCAATGAAACAACAAACAGGCCAAGCTTGACAAAGGAGACATTTGGAACAAACAATTCATACTTCTCCTTCTCCCTCGCAAGCTCCCTATTAGTCAGCGTGTTAAAGCCCAAGTCCATCGCAAGAGCAAAAACGCCGGCAAAAGAAAGAGCAAACTGCAACTGGCCATAACCCTCAGCGCCCAGATAACGGGCAAGCAATACAACAACGCCAAAAAGGACAAGCTTGGCAACGAACTCAGAACTGATAAGCCAGAGAGAGTTCTTGACAATAATGAAATTATTCCTAACTCTCTGCCAGAACAATGATATGGCTTCTGAAAACATACACGCATAAGTTGCAGTTCAATATAAAAAGGTAGTGCAGTACATATAACTTTAAGAAGGGTAAATTTCTCGAAGTTCTGGGGGCTTATGGACGACAGATTTTACACTACAGGGGAGTATATAGAGCACAATCCGACGCTGCACGAAGAAGACTCTGCGTGGAAAACATACAAGCTTTTGCCATTTGTGGACAAGTTTTTGAAGGAAAACACAAGCAGGAAAGCTTCAATACTAGATGTAGGCGGAGGAGCAGGGCTCATTCTGAAAGCGATTTCTGAGCATATTGAGAAAAACGGCAGGAAAGTGCAACAATACGCACTTGACTTGTCTGCAGAAATGCTGAAAGTGCAGAAAAAGAACAACCCGCGAGCCAAGATGATTCAAGGCAACATTAAAAAAACGACATTTGCGGACAAGCAGTTTGACCTTGCGCTGATGATAGACGTGCTAGAGCACATTCCACAGCCCGAGGAAGCGCTAAAAGAACTGCAGAGAATATCGAAATACGCTATCTTCAAAGTGCCCCTTGAGAGCAATCTGCACGACAAACTAATGAACTTTGCAACAAAAGGCAGGCACAGAAAAAGAATCATTGAGAGCATAGGCCACATCAACGTATACAATTACGGACAGTTAAAGCGACAAATAGAGGAATGCTGCGGACGAGTGGTTGAAGCAAAGTACACAAATGCATTTTACTATTACGCCACTTCTCTTAAAAATCAGTTTAATTGGAGAAACAGGATGCTGCACAATATCGCACTGGCGATGCACAGCATTTCGCCGGCCCTGTCGTCAAGATTCTTCACGGACTTCACAATAATGCTGGCAAAAAACAACAATCAGGAATACAGCACAAAAGAACACTGGGAAGAATTCTGGAAAGGAATAGAGCTCAGAAAAAATTACAAGCCATCCCACCATTTTCTTCTCAGCAAACTACTGCAGAAAAACGAGAAATGGAAATGCTTTGAAATAGGATGCGTGCCAGGCAAACACCTCCTTTATTTTTATGAAAATTACGGCTACAAGCCGACAGGAATAGACTTTTCAGAGCGAATTGAATCAGTAAGAGAATATTTCAGGAAAGAAAACATTCCAGTAGAACTCCACAAAGGAGACTTTTTCGAATTCAAAACAGACAAAAAATACAACGTTGTAGTGAGCCACGGCTTTGTAGAACACTTCGGCAATCCAGAACTTATGTTCAAGAAACACATTGACCTATTGGCAAAAGGCGGCTTTCTCATCATATCAATGCCAAACTTCCGAAATCTGCAATACTATATCCACAATCTGTTTGACTGGAAAACACTCAAGACGCACAACTTTGACGTAATGCGCCCGGAACTTTGGAGAAAACTCGCCGAGAAAAACAAGCTGAAAATACACTACTGCAATTATTTTGAAACATTCGACTACTGGGTGAACAACCAGGCACTAATACTAAAGCCATTCACAAAAACCGCATTGTTTGCAGCAAGAGCGCTCAGATTTCTGCTGAAAAGACTAAAGCTGAACAACATCCCAAACAAATACATCTCACCACACATACTGCTGATTGCACAAAAATGAAAATATGCTATGTAAACTTGGACGGGTACGGACTGCTAAACGAGAAATTCAAACAACCGTACGGCGGAGCAGAAGTCGCCCTGAATACAGACGCCCACGAACTCGCAAAAGACAGCCAATTTGACGTGCACCTTCTCGTAAATGCAGACGAAGAACAAACTTTCAGGAAAAACAGGTTAACCGTATGGATGCTGAAAGGCACCCAGCACAACACCACGCTCGGTACTATTGCGACCTGTGTCCGCAAATTCTGGAAAAAACTTAGCCAGATAAACGCTGATGTTTATTTAATGCGCGCAGGAGCAGGGGAACTTTATTTGCTGACCGCGCTTTTCTGCAAAACCAACGGAAAGAAATATGTTCAAACACTTGGAATACTCCCGCAGAAACACGCATACAACGGAATTGCGAAATTTGCAAGATGGTCGGTTGCAATAAAAACCGCCCTGAGAATGGCGGATGCCATAATAGCGCTTTCGCACGACCAGATAGAACAGCTCAGGCCCCTGCTTCGGAAAAAAACCCAAGTCATATACACAGGAAAAAGACTGACGGGAAGAAAACACCCAAAGCGGAAATATTTCCTCTGGGCAGGCAGGGGAAGGCAGGAAAAAAGAGCACTGTTTTTTGCACAGCTGGCTGAAAAGCTGGCGGACAAGAGGTTCGTAATGATAGGAACGATGCTTTCCAATCCTCCAAAAAACCTGCAGTGCATAAAAGAAGTGCCAAACGAACAAATGAACAAATACTACTCAAATGCAATAGCCACCATAAGCATGTCCGAGCTTGAAGGATTCAGCAACGTCTATCTCGAATCGTGGAACAACGGAACACCCGTCATTGCTCTTGAAGTGGACACGGACTCTGCAATAAAAAAACACAATCTGGGTTATCATTCCGGCACAATTGAGCAATTGATAACTGACATCAAGAAAATACAGCATAAAAAAGTCTGGCTAAGGAAATCTCAAAACTCATCAAGATACGTACGCGAAAATCACGACCTGAAAAAGCAGATAGAGAAATACAAACAATTATTCAGGGAGCTCAAATGAGAATATGCTACATCAGCAGGCCGGGAATGGGAGTCATTACAGGAAGAGGAAATGCAGGAGGCGGACAACTGCACAGCTTACGTGAAGCAATAGAACTCTCAAAAGACAAGAGATTTGACGTGCATATGCTGATTGAAGGAGAAAAAAGAGAGCAATTCAGGCACAAGAACATCACTGTAACAGCAATGAAAAAGCGCGGACTTATTGGAGATTTATGGGAAACTTACACGGCAATAAAGAAAATAAATGCAGACATTTTCATCAGCAGGATGCCGACAAGGCTCCAGATATTCACGGAAGCAATGTTCTGCAGAATGCTTGGCAAGAACTACGTTTATGCGGAAATAATAAATCCATATTTCATACTTAGAAGGCCGATGACTTTAATTGGAAAATGCCTGTATCGAGCAGGACTGAAACTTGCAGCAGAGGTCATTGCAAACGGGAAAACTATCAAGGAAAAATTATCAAAGTTCACAAAAAGAAAAATAATGGTGATAAATGTTCCAATGAATCTCGACGGCAAAAAGGGGATGAAAAGAAAATACATCATATGGGTAGGAAGAGCTGACCATTTGAAAAGGCCGGACTTGTTTGTTAAACTCGCACAACAATTGCCCGAGGAACAATTCCTGATGATTCTTTCCGGAAAGTTTGAACCGCCCAAAGAGAAGAACATAACAGTCTTGAAAGACATACCTTATGAAAAGATGAATGATTACTACGCATCCTCCAAACTGATAGTACAGACATCAGAAACAGAAGGATTCCCAAACGTATTCCTGGAGGCATGGAAGAACAGGACGCCTGTTGTAAGCCTGTTTGTCAATCCGGATAATGTGCTAACGGAGCATAAAACAGGGCTTTACTCGGGAACATTTGAACAGCTGGTGAAAGACGTTAAATTGCTGCTGAACAACCCCGAAAAATGGAAAGAATGCTCTGAAAACGGGCATGAATACGTAATAAAGGAGCACGATATAAGCAAAATAATGGAAGAATACAAGAAACTCTTTTTGAAACTCGCTGATAAAAATAGAGAGTCCTTATGAGAATATGCTACATAAGCAGACTGGGAATCGGAACAATAACAGAGAATAGAATATACGGAGGAGGAGAAATTCTCAACCTGAATGAAGCCAAAGAGCTCGCAAAAGACAAAAGGTTTGACGTGCACCTGCTCGTTGAGGGAGACAAAAGAGGGGTTTTCAAGCACAAAAACATAACAGTGTGGGTTATACCAAGAAACAGGGCGCACAAGGACTTCTTCGAAGTTTATCGCGCATTCAAAAAGATAAATGCGGACATATACTACAGGCGCTCAAGCACATCAAGAGCGCAATGGGTATACGAGCCGATAATCTGCAAGCTCCTTGGCAAAAAATACATCTATAATGAAGTAGGCGACCCAAAATGGTTTGTAAAGTCAATAATTTCACAAATAACATACAGGACCTGCCTTGCTCTCGCAGATGCGATTGTTGCACAATCACAACTTATAGAGGATAGCATGAAAGCATTCACACGGCGCAAGATAAGGCAAGTAAGCCATACCACGATAGTAAATAGACTGATGAAATCTCCAAGAAAACACATACTCTGGGTTGGAAGAACAGAAGCATCAAAAAGAATGGACCTTTTCATAGAACTTGCAAAGCGGTTTCCTAAAGAAAACTTTTTGATGCTAATCAGGGGCGAGCAAGCAAATGAGCTGCCTTCAAACGTAAAAGCAGTCTATAATGTTCCATACACTGAAGTCGACAAGTATTACGCGTCGGCAAAAATGACAGTGCAGACAACAGACACCGAAGGATTTGGAACAGTATACCTGGAATCATGGAAAAACAAGACTCCAGTTGTAAGTTTAACAGTTGATCCAGACGGCATAATTACAAAATACAACGCCGGACTGCTCTCAGGCAATTTCGAACAAATGGTGAAAGATGTCAAGATGCTGCTTTCAGACAGGAAGAAATGGAAAGAAATCTCTGAAAATGGATACAAATATGTTGTGGAAAATCATGATATAAGGAAAGTAATCGAGCAATACAAGAAAGTATTTTTCACCATGCTGCCTGGCCAATCTTATATTTCTTCCACTTGACGGTATCCAAAGTCATATCAACAGGCAGGGCAGGACCTGAATAATCCTTCATCGTGATTTTCTTTGGATTAGAGCCGCAAAGCAAAGCCAGCTCATACATTGAGATTTTTTTATCCCCAACAAGATGAA
>Ga0247727_10013834_pt1 | contig 13524 bp, 9 predicted proteins | sample WisWelCaveWW1625_FD_202498 | JGI IMG/M metagenome (GOLD analysis project Ga0247727, IMG submission 202498) | Biofilm microbial communities from Wishing Well Cave, Virginia, United States - WW16-25 | ecosystem: Environmental > Aquatic > Deep subsurface > Groundwater > Cave microbial mat | place... | reverse complement strand
TATTCCTATCCTACCACTTATCCCAACAGTCAATTCGCACAAGCGCGCGACACGCAACGCCAATCAAATATACGTGCGATTCTGGATGCGATCGGCCAGTATCAAGCAGATCATTCAGGGAACTTTAATTGCCCCGCCGGAAAGTCGCTTCCCACAACGTCTACGTTCATCGGATCATCAGGGTTCAATATTCATGACTGTATCGTGCCGACCTACATTTCGCAATTACCACGTGACCCGTCTGCCGGCACATACATAAGCACCAGCTCGTATGCGACCGGATATCGGATTTTGTACGATACCGCTACGAGGCGTGTCACGGTTGATGCTCCATACGCAGAGCTCACTAAACCGCTTTCTATCACCCGGTAAAGATTCAGTGTGTATAGATACAGGACCCCGCAAGTGTGGGGTTTTGTATTGTTCCTCATTTAGTAGGGTATAATAAAAAGAATGCATCGGGGATTGAAGCGGTTTCTCTATGGACTCCTGTGTCTCGCGGTTTTTGGCGCGCTTGTGGCAGGCGTGTATTTTTTGCTCCTCAAGCCTGCGCCGACGTGCTTTGATTTGAAGCTCAATCAAAACGAAGAGGAGATTGACTGCGGCGGGGTGTGTGCGAAGGATTGTGCGGTCGCGACACTTCGTCCAATCGAGGTGCCGGACGGCGTCGCGCTGTTCCCGCTTGATGCCGCTCGCGCGAGCATTCTGGTCCGCGTGGTGAATCCGAACACCACGCATGGGGCAAGGAACTTTGCGTATCGCATAACATTTTTTGATGGCGAAGAGAGAATACTCAAGACTCTTTCCGGAAATTCATTCCTCCATGCCGGGGAGGAGTCTTATGTCTTTTTACCGATCGTGGAGATATCTACCGATCGGGTCGGGCGCAGCGAGTTTGCGATTGATGCACCAGAATGGATACGGGCGGCGGAATTTCTTGCACCTCGCATAAAAATAGATTCTTTGAAAACCATTCGGGACACAAGAGAAATTCGCGTGGAGGGTCTCATCGAAAATAAAGATCAAATCGCGCTCGCTTCAGTGCGCATACTTTCTCTTTTCTATGGTTCTTCGAGTATTCTCTTGGGGGCGGCCGAAACAGAAGTTGATGCCCTGGAGCCTGCGGAGGTGAGGGCGTTTACGATACTCCGACCCCTCATTGCCGGCATCGATCCTCTTCGTACTCAGGTCGTGCCCGTGGCAATCCGTTGATGCTCTCTATTTTTCTTCCCGTAGGAGTTCTCCTTGCCGCAAGCCTCCTTACACTCTCGAGCGTGGCGTTCGATCGATTCGTGCTACAGGCAATATGGGGCGCGCTTGGACTTGCGGTGATGGTATCTTTCCGATTTTTTGATTGGCGTGCGGTGTTTAACCAAACGTGGGTAGTTCGCGCGCTCTACGGAGCCTCGATCGCATCGTTGATACTCGTGTATTTCACCGCTCCCGAGATACGCAATGTGCGTGGCTGGTTCGATTGGGGGCCGATTCATTTCCAGCCCGTGGAACTTATGAAAGTGTCACTTGTGCTGCTCTTCGCACACTATTTCAGCCGCTTACATGTTGCGATCGCGCATTGGCGCACCATTGTACCCTCATTTCTCTACTTTGTGATTCCCGCGGGATTAGTAGCACTCCAACCCGATCTCGGTTCTGCGTTGGTGCTTTTCGGCATCTGGTTTGGCTTCCTTTTAGTGAGCGGTTTGCCGCGGAAGCGCCTCGTGCTTCTTGTGGTGGTTGGGGTAGTGATGGGAGTTGTACTGTGGGGTTTTATACTTCGAGATTATCAGCGCGCACGTATTGTGGGGGTGTTCTATCCCGAGCAGGATGTCCTGGGCATTAATTATAGCGTGGCGCAATCAAAAATTGCGATCGGTTCCTCCGGATTTTTAGGGAAGGGATATGGTCAGGGTTCACAGGCGCAACTTAAGTTTCTGACTGAGCCCGCCACGGATTTTATTCTCGCGGCGTTCATAGAAGAATGGGGGATACTCGGGGGCGTGGTTGTCATCGGGGCGTTTTTTGCTCTTCTCTTGCGTATTCTTTTTGCTGGTCTTCGTGCAGAGCGGAATGTGGAGAAATTTATTTGTCTCGGTGCGGCAACGGTGTTTGCGTGGCAGTTCGTGTTGAATGTGGGTTCGGCAACCGGTCTTTTTCCTGTGGTGGGCGTGACCTTCCCATTTTTGAGTTATGGAGGATCCAGTCTTTTGACGAATTTTCTGCTTCTTGGTATCGTGAATGCTATTGCAGTACGATCATAAGAAAATTATTGCGAGCGGCGTTTTTTTTGTGTTTCTTGTTGGCGCCGTTTCGTTTTTCTATGGCTTGACTCCCGTTGCTGCCGGAGATGATCGCGCGGTTGCGTTTGCCGTTGCGTCCGGGGAAGGATTTCGGGAGATCCAATCAAAACTCTACGCCGAGAAGCTTATTCGTTCCCGCTTCGGTTTTACGGTGCTTGCGCTGACTTCAGGAAGGGGAAAGAGCATGCGTCCAGGAGAGTATCTCCTCTCTCCATCTATGAGTAGTTTGGAGGTGTTGCACATGCTGACCGATGAACGCGACACGCAAATTGTCGTGACTATTCCCGAGGGTATGTCCGTATACAAAATAGATGCTCTTCTCGCCTCACGAAAAATCATCACTCCCGGAAGTTTGGTTTCTCTCGTGACTGCGCAGGACTTGGAAGGAAAATTGTTTCCTGATACTTACCATTTTTTTCTTCACTCGCGCGCCGAGGATGTTGTCGCGGTTTTCCTTTCGAATTTTGAGCGCAAGGCAATACCGCTCTTGCCCAAGGAAGCGCGCGCGGCACAACGCACTCTTATCCTCGCTTCTTTGCTTGAATCAGAAGTTCCGGATTACGAAGAGAGGCGTCTCGTCGCAGGGGTTTTGGAAAAACGTTCGGCAAGCGGTATGCCGCTTCAGGTGGATGCAACCATTTGCTACCTCAAAGAAATGGAAGGGGATGACGTTAAAAGCGGGTGCTATCCTCTGACATCTCTTGACTTCAAAACGGACTCGCTCTACAATACTTACATGCGTCGGGGGCTCCCCCCAGCCCCTATTGGAAATCCGGGCGAGGCGGCGATCAAAGCCGCGCTTGACCCTAAAAGTTCAGGATACTGGTACTACCTGAGCGATCCCGAGACCCGGAAAACCATTTTTTCCCAAACCCTTGACGAACACGCGGCAAACAGGGTAAAATACCTCGGATTACGGTAAGAAACCAAGAAGCTTGGGTGTCTTCTTTTATTGCGTTTTTTGGCGGGTAGGCAACATTTTTAATTTTTTTAACGCACTCACCCCTCAATCATTATGGGTACGATATTGCCAACAAAAGATTTCTCAAAATCAAAGTTGCTGTTGCACCAAACAAATCTGAATGAGGTTCAATTCGATTCGTACCGATGGTTTTTAAAAGAAGGACTCAAAGAGATCTTTGAGGAAGTTTCCCCGATACGGGATCATACTGGCAAGGAATTAGAATTATATTTTGAAGGATATCGCTTTGACGAGCCACGCTATGACGAGGCAACCGCCTTATATAAAGAAGCGACATACGAAGCCCCTTTGAGAGTAAAATTGCGCCTGGAGGATAAGCGCAACGGAAAGTCCCAATCCCAAGAGATCTATTTTGGAGATTTCCCGATCATGACCACGCGCGGGACGTTTATTATTAACGGCGTGGAACGTGTGGTGGTATCTCAGCTTATCCGTTCTCCGGGCTCGTATTTCACTGCGGTGCCCTGGCGGGGACGGAAACTCTTCGGCGCAAAGGTGATCCCGAATAGAGGTGCATGGCTTGAGTTCGAAACCGATATTGACGGATCGATTGGGGTGAAAATCGACCGCCATAGGCGCGTGCCGATGACCTCGCTCTTGCGCATTTTTGGTGCGGACGAGCTGGAGATTGTGAAGGCTTTTGATGCGATAGATCGCGGAGAAGTGCGTTACGTGGAATCCACCTTGCGCCGCGATGATGCAAAGAGCGTTGAGGATTCATATTTGGAAATTTATCGGCGTCTTCGCCCGGGAGATCCCGCGACCGCGCATACTGCGCAGGGGTTGGTGGATGCGATGTTCAAGCGTGGGGATCGATATGATCTTTCGCTTGTCGGAAGATTCAAAATGAATCAGCGCCTCAATCTCAAGCAGCCTGCCGATGCGCGGCTTTTGGATAAGACAGATATCATCGCGATCGTGCGAGAAATCATTCGCTTGAACAATATGCCGAGTGCTGAACCGGATGATATTGACCACCTTGGGAACCGGAGATTGAAGGCCGTGGGGGAGCTCTTGCAGGGACGTCTCCGCATCGGGCTTGCGCGGCTTCGGAGAATCGTGCAAGACCGGATGTCCACTTATGATCGCGAAACACTTATGGGGGCGCAACTTATTAACTTCCGCCCCATTATGGCAGTGATCAAAGAATTTTTCGCCTCTTCCCAACTTTCACAATTCATGGATCAGGTGAACCCCTTGGCGGAGCTTGAGCACAAGCGGCGCCTTTCCGCGCTCGGCCCCGGCGGACTTACGCGCGAACGAGCAGGATTTGAAATTCGCGACGTCCATTCATCGCATTACGGACGCATTTGTCCGATTCAAACACCCGAAGGTTCGAATATCGGGCTTATTAACTATCTTGCAAATTATGCGCGCGTAAACACATTCGGTTTTCTTGAAGCGCCATACGCGCGCGTGAAACACGGCAAGGTGACCGATGAGATTGTATGGTTGAATGCCCTTGAGGAAGAAAAATATAAAATTGCTCATGGCGGCGCAAAACGTGATGCCAAAGGAAATCTTGAGGGCTCCACGGTAGATGCGCGCGTGAAGGGCAATCCGGGTAGTTGCCTTGTTGAAGAAGTCGACTTTGTCGATGTGGCGCCGAATGAATTCATTTCTGTGGCGACTTCGCTCATTCCTTTTCTACAACACGATGATGCGAACCGTGCGCTTATGGGTTCGAACATGCAGCGCCAAGCAGTCGTTTCCGTACGATCTCAAGCGCCCTACGTAGGAACCGGCATGGAAGAAAGGGTAGCTCGAGATTCTGGCTATCTTTTGCGGGCGGATTCAGACGGAGAGGTGCTTGAGGCGGATGCACGTCATCTCAAGGTGAAATATGGACGAGAGATCAAAGAATACCCATTAACCAAATTCAAGCGATCAAACCAATTTACATGCATTTCACAGAAACCCCGCGTGGTGGGGGGGCAAAAAGTGAAGAAAGGAGACGTGCTTGCTGATGGGCCTTCTATTGAAAACGGAGTACTTGCGTTGGGGCAAAACCTTCTTGTGGCATTTGTGCCATGGGAGGGGGCAAATTTTGAAGATGCAATCGTGCTTTCGGAACGCGTGGTGCGCGACGATCTTTTCACTTCGATTCACATCGAGGACTACTATTGTGACGTGCGAGATACAAAACTCGGACCTGAAATTACCACCCCCGATATTCCGAATGCGCCCGAAGAGAAGCTGCGCAATTTAGATGAAGAGGGCGTTATTCGAATTGGCGCCGAAGTGAAATCAGGCGATATTCTGGTGGGGAAAATTTCTCCAAAAGGAGAATCCGAACTTTCTTCGGAAGAACGATTACTGCAGGCGATCTTTGGAGAAAAAGCAGCGGACGTCAAAGATTCTTCGCTCACGTTGCCGCACGGCAAGCGCGGTCGTGTCATCGGTATCAAAGTGTTCTCGCGTGAGCGAGGAGATAAGCTTGAGCCCGGCATTATCAAGCGTATTCAAGTAGAGATCGCTCAGATGCGCAAAATTCAGGCAGGGGATAAATTGTCTGGTCGGCACGGCAACAAAGGAGTCATTTCGCAGGTACGCCCCATAGAAGACATGCCTTATCTTGAAGACGGCACGCCGGTTGATATTATACTGAATCCTTTGGGGGTGGTGTCTCGTATGAATTTGGGGCAGATTCTTGAGACCCATTTGGGGTGGGCTGCCGCGAAACTCGGGTATCGCGCGGTTACGCCGGGACTTGATTCCGCAACAGAGGAAGAAATTCGCGCCGAACTCAAGAGTGCAGGGTTGCCGGAGGATGGTAAGGTGCCGCTTTTTGACGGCCGCACGGGTGCCAAGTTCGATCGTCCCGTGATGGTTGGCGAGATCTATATGATGAAATTAAACCATCTCGTGGAAGACAAGATGCATATGCGTTCCATCGGTCCCTATTCGCTTATTACCCAGCAACCTTTGGGCGGCAAGGCACAATTCGGCGGACAACGGTTTGGAGAAATGGAAGTGTGGGCGCTTGAAGGATATGGCGCGCGCCGGACACTTCAGGAAATGCTCACGATAAAATCCGACGATGTGTTGGGGCGTTCCGCGGCCTACGAGGCAATCATTCGTGGCGAGCCAATCAAGGGGCCGAATTTACCCGCCTCATTTGACGTACTCGTTTCAGAGCTTAAGGCTCTTAGTTTTAACATTGACCCCGTGTATGACGCTGAATCCGCGCGCCGCGACGACTTCAAGGGACTGAAGATCTCCGTGGCATCACCCGAGGATATTTTGCGTTGGTCACATGGCGAGGTGATAAAACCAGAGACCATTAACTATCGCACGCAGCGTCCGGAAAAAGATGGGCTTTTTTCCGAGCGCATTTTCGGACCGACCAAAGATTATGAATGCTATTGCGGCAAATACCGCCGGATTCGCTATAAGGGTGTGGTGTGTGACAAGTGTGGTGTAGAAGTCACTCGTGCGGTTGTCCGCCGTGAGCGTTTGGGGCATATTGCGCTTGCCGCGCCCGTGTCGCATATTTGGTTTTTGAAGAGTGTACCCTCCCGCTTGAGTTTGCTTTTGGATGTGTCGTCAGTGAAGCTTGAACGCGTCCTTTACTATATTGACTATATTGTGACCGAGGTGGATGAAGAAAATCGTGCACGCGCGCTTGCTGAGCTCGAGAAAGAACTCAAAAACCGCCTGAAACCCTTGAACGTCAAGGATAAGGGCGATAAGCGTGTCAAAACGGAATTGAGCGATGCAGCCGATGAAGCCCGGGACTTTTTGGAAGAACTTCGCCCCGGTATTGTCCTGAAGGAAGCAGAATATTTTGCGCTGTCTCGCAGGTTTGGTGATATCTTTAAAGCCGGTACGGGTGCGGAAGCTGTGCGAAACATCTTGGAAAAGATGGACCTTAGGAAGGAAGTGCAACGCGCAGAGGAAAAACTCAATGCGCTGAAGGAGCCGCTCGCAGAGGTAAAGCTCTTGCGGCGATTGAAGATGCTTAAGTCCATGATCAGAAACAATCACCGTCCCGAGTGGTTGGTGATGACGGTACTTCCGGTGTTGCCTCCAGATTTGCGACCGATGGTCGCGTTGGATGGGGATCGATATGCAACTTCCGATTTGAATGATCTCTATCGCCGTGTCATCAATCGCAATAATCGCCTGAAGAAGCTCTTGGAGATTCGTGCACCTGAATTGATCGTGAAGAACGAGAAGCGCATGCTTCAAGAAGCAGTAGATGCCTTAATAGATAATTCGGCTCGGTTTGGGACCCAACAGATGTCGGCTCAGCGCCGCCCGCTTCGTTCCCTTGCGGACATGTTGAAGGGCAAACAGGGGAGGTTCCGCCAGAATCTTCTCGGGAAACGCGTGGATTATTCCGGGCGTTCGGTTATCGTCGTGGGTCCGCATCTTGCATTGAATGAATGCGGTTTGCCGAAAAAAATGGCGCTTGAACTCTTCCGTCCGTTTGTGATTGGAGAAATGATTCGCCGAGGTCTTGCGCACAATATCCGCAACGCCAATCGTATGATCGAGCAGGCAAGCGACGAAGTGTGGGCGATCCTCGAAGAAGTCATTAAGGACCGGAAGGTGCTTCTGAATCGTGCACCCACGCTCCATCGTCTTGGCATTCAGGCGTTTAAGCCGCGACTCACGGAGAGTCTTGCCATTCAGATTCCTCCTTTTGTGTGTGCGGCATTTAATGCAGACTTTGACGGTGACCAAATGGCGGTACACGTACCTCTTTCCGATGAAGCGCAGCGCGAAGCAAGTGCTATCATGCTTGCAAGCAATAATCTTTTAAAGCCCGCCACTGGAGACCTTATTACCGCCCCCCAACAGGACGTGGTACTGGGTATTTATTACCTTACTTCTCTTGAGGACGCATCCGCCGCAGTGCTCAAGGTATTTTTGGATGCCGAAAGCGCTCTTATCGCGCTACAACACGAAGCCATTGGTCTTCGTCAGCCGATCAAGGTGCGTGTGGGAGATGAATGGAAAGAAACTTCAGCGGGCAGGATCCTTTTTAATCGCGCACTTCACGCCACCGTGCCCTACGTGAATGAAACATTGAATAAAAAGAGACTCTCAAAGCTCATCGAACGGGTGCTTGATGTATATGATTTTGCAATGGTGTGCACAGTACTGGATTCCGTGAAGTTGCTTGGTTTTGAAATGGCGACTCGCTCGGGCATTACGTGGTCTATCGCGGATTTGGTCATCCCCGCAGAGAAGAAAAATATTTTGGAGACCGCAGAGCAGGCAGTTGCGTTGATCCGCGAGCAGCTTGCGCAGGGACTTCTCACTGCAACAGAAGGACGGGCACGTATTATCAGTGTATGGGAAAACGCAAAGGTGAGCATCGCAAAATTAGTGGGCGGCGTGCTGCCCAAACAGAACTCCGTATATCAAATCATTGATTCAGGTGCGCGCGGCTCTTGGGCTCAGCCGATCCAAATGATGGGCATGAAAGGTCTTGTGGCGAACCCGAAAGGGGAAACCATCGAACTGCCGATCAAAGCATCCTTCAAAGAAGGATTAAACGTGCTTGAGTATTTTATTTCGACCCACGGTGCGAGAAAGGGAACGACCGATACAGCCCTCAAAACCGCACAGGCAGGATATCTCACGCGGCGGCTTATCGATGTGTCCCAGGATTTGGTGATTCGCGAAGATGATTGTCGCACTAAAAAAGGCGTAGAGATCTTCCGTGTGGATGGAGAAAAAGCAGGTCAGCCATTTGCATCTCGTCTTTTTTCGCGCACGGTCCTTGAAGATGTCCGTGCGGATCGCAAGGTGTTGCTACGCGCAGGAGAAGCGATTACAAAATCCATCGCGGATATCATTGAGGCATCAAATGTTGAGCGCGTGATCGTACGTTCGCCTATTAACTGCAAGACAATTTATGGCGCTTGTGCAAAGTGTTACGGACTTGATTTGACAAACAATGCTCCAGTAAAAACAGGAGAGGCGATCGGGATCCTTGCGGCTCAGTCCATTGGTGAGCCGGGTACTCAACTTACGATGCGAACCTTCCACACGGGAGGAGTCGCGGGAGTTGATATTACTCATGGTCTTCCCCGAATCGAAGAAATTTTTGAAGTGCGACCGCCAAAAGGGAAAGCGATTCTCTGTGGCGTGGACGGCGTGGTAGAAAAGATTGTAGAAACCGGGTCTATTAAGACGATTTCTCTCAAGATTACTGGCAAAAAGATAGTAATACCGGTGGTGGAAGAAGCGATTGACGGCGGGGACGCGTTTGGGGAAGAGGGAGTGGCAGAGGAGTCGCTCTTGGCTCGCAAGTCATCTCGTAACATAACAACCGTTGATTACACGGTATCCCGTTCGGTTACTTTGTTTGTGAAAGAAGGAGATAAAGTGGAGCGTGGGCAACAACTTTCGGAAGGAAACTTAGACCTTCGAGAGCTTCTTGAGCTTCGTGGGAGCCACGAGGTGGAACGTTACGTGGTGAACGAAGTGCAGAGTATTTATAGCGCGGAAGGTGCTTCTATCAATAACAAACACATTGAGATTATTGTGAAGCAGATGTTTTCTCGTGTACGGATCAAAGATGCGGGAGATGCACCTGAATTTATGATGGGGGAAATCATTGAGAAATCAAAGTTTTTTGAGGTGAATCGCGAGCTGAAGCGTCAGGGACGCCGCCTTGCGAAGTCCCAACAACTTCTTTTGGGAGTAACGCGAGTGGCACTCTCGACCGAGAGCTTCCTTTCTGCTGCATCGTTCCAAGATACCGCCCGCGTTCTGGTTAAGGCTGCCGTGGAAGGGAAATTCGATCCGCTTCGCGGCCTTAAGGAAAATGTGATTATTGGACGGCTTATTCCTGCGGGGCACTACGGCGAGAAACATGAGGGCATCGACATGGGAGAAGTGATACAGAACGCAACCGTTGACGAACCGACTGAAGTAGGGTAGGGTTTGATGCGCATGGATAACGTAGTCAAAGAATATGAAATTGCTTTTCTTCTCAAAGCCGAAGAGTCTATCTCTGAGGTAGTTTCCGCATTGAAACAGCATGAAGGTGAAATTGGTGCGGAAGGAACCCTGCGAAAGGTTGTGTTAGCTTATCCGATTCGAAAAATGAACGAGGCATTTTTCGGTTATTGTCATTTCCGTCTTTTACCCGAACGTGTCTCTTCGCTTGATCATATGCTCCAAGTGAATCCGGCGGTCTTGCGTTTTCTCATTATCACCCCTCCGTTCGCTAAGGCGTCTTCGATTCTTTCTCGACCCAGGCAAGAATCGTATGTGCGCCAAACTCCTTCGCCTGCACCAGCCGAACCCCTTCCTTTAAGCAACGAAGATTTAGAGAAAAAGATCGGAGAGATATTACAATAACAAGGGATGAATCTCAATAAAGTATTTTTGATTGGTCGTCTGACGATGGATCCCCAGCTGCGTTCAACGCCGTCGGGACAGTCGGTCGCCACTCTTTCTTTTGCGACCAATCGTGTGTGGACCGATAAAGGAGGTGCGCGTAGAGAAGAAACAGAGTATCATGCGGTAGTGGTATGGGGGAAACAAGCGGAAGTAGCCAATCAATTCCTCACCAAGGGAAGCCTTGCGTTTGTGGAGGGGAGGTTGCAAACCCGCTCATGGCAGGATAAACAGGGACAACAGCGCAAGACAACTGAAATTATTGCGGAGCGTATTCAATTGGGACCCCGAAACACGGGAGGGGGGGCGTCCGGCAAAGAATCCCGCGCTCCGAGTGAACTTTCACAAGAATCACCAGTGGGCAACGAAGAAATGCCCGTGGTGGATCTTGATCAAGAGTCGAAACCAGAAGAACTTCCTTTTTAACCCTAACACATATCACCATGATTGAAGTTAAAAAACGCCAAGGCGAAACGAGTAGTTTGTTGTTGTATCGATTTACAAAGCGGATCAAGCAAAGCGGAGTGATGAAAGAGGTCAAAAAAAGGCGGTTTTCGGGTCGGTTAGTGAGTCGCCGGAGACGGCGATTGACCGCCATCCACCGCGCCACAAAGAGTAAGGAGATACAATCGCTCCGCAAAAAAGGACTTTTTTAAATGGAGCTTTACCCGCGCATCAGAGAAGACCTACGCCTAGCCATGAAGGGCGGGGAGCAGGTGCGCGCGGATGTGTTACGCTTCTTACTCGCGGGACTCCACAACGTAGAGATCGAAAAGCGCCGAGAGCTTACAGACGAGGAAACGGTTTCCGTGCTGCGCAAAGAAGCAAAGCGCCGCAGGGAGTCTATTGAGATGTTTCGCAAGGGAGGACGTGAGGATTTAGCAGTGAAAGAAGAGGGCGAGCTTCAGTTTCTCTCTGCCTATCTTCCCAAGGAAATCAGTACTCAAGAGATAGAGGCGGTGGTGCAGGGGATCGTGGGGAAAGGGGCATCTGAATTTAGTGTGGTCATGCGTGAGACTATGCAGACCCTGAAGGGAGCTGCAGATGGCAAAGTAGTCCAGGAAATCGTTAAGAAAGTGATTGGAGGAGAAAGCGCCTAAGCCCCTGTTGGGGCTTTTGTCACATATGCGGAATGTTGTGATAGTACGGGGGCCAAGAGGGAGGCGTATCGTGAAGGGACGTTTTGTGCGAGCCACTCACGCGCTTCTTGGAGCGCTCCATATCCACAAGCGGAGCCTTGATATTTTTTTGTTGTCCAGTAGGGACATGGTACACTTAAAACAGAGATCGTTTTTACACGCTCCGAAAAAAACTCAAGCCAAGATATATGCGCGGGGCACGCCCGTGGACGTGCTCTCGTTTCCGGCACCGAAAAATTTTCCTGACCCCGAACGTGCCTATGTATCTATTGGGGAAGTATATGTGAATTACGATATACTTTCCCGTGATCAAAAAAGGGGGACCATGCTCCTTATGCATGGCGTGTTGCATATTCTTGGATACGATCATGAGCGAGAACGGGATGCGGCGAGAATGGAACGACTCGAACACACACTATGGGATCGCATTGTATCGTCGGATTAGATATAGGAACTTCTTCTATTAAAGCTGTCGTGGTGGAGCCGCGCGAGGGAGCGTTGCGTATCCTCGCGGTATTCAAAGAGCCCACACATGGCGTGCGTCGAGGGGTTATTACTGATACCGCGGAGGTTGCGCATGCACTAACGAAAATATTTTCTGATATACGCAAAGTTTCGCGCGCAGGAGTTAAAAACGTGTACACCTCGATCGGTACACCACATGTCAAAAGCCAGATGTCAAAAGGGCTTGTGACTGTTTCGCGCGCTGACAACGAGATTTATGAAGAAGATTTGGATCGCGTAATCCACTCAAGTAAAACAGGCGCAGCCCTGGGACTGAATCGTACCATTGTGTATCACGAACCGCGAGAGTATGTCGTAGATGGTGTGGGGGAGATCTTTGATCCTTTGGGCCTCAACGGCTCTCGCCTTGAAGTGAATTCGCTTCTCGTGGATGCGTTTTCTCCGCACGTGAACGATCTTGCGCGTGTGATCCAGATGGGAGGGGGAAACGTGATCGACCTTGCGCTTGCCCCGATCGTTGCGGCTCGTTCCGCACTCACGCGACGCCAGCGCGAATTAGGAACAATGATAGTCGATATTGGTGCCGCAACGACCGGTATAGGGATTTATGAAGAAGACAAGTTGATAGGAGTGTGTATCTTGCCGGTAGGAGCGGCAAATGTAACGAACGATATTGCGATCGCTCTGAAGATTCCCGTGGATATTGCGGAACAAGTGAAGCTTCAGTACGGATACGCAATCGAAAAAGAAATCGGTCCCCGAGATGCGATCGATCTTAAGAAACTCTACCCCGAAGCGCGCGGCATCGTTTCGCGCCGGCTTGTGGGGCAGGTGATTGAAATGCGGCTTGCGGAAATCCTGGACTTGGTAAATAATGAGCTGAAAGTTGCGGGTAAATCCGGACAACTTCCCGGAGGGGCGGTGCTCGTGGGAGGTGGCGCAAAACTCCCGGGTATTACCGAGTTGGTGCGCCAGGAACTTCGTCTCGCAAGCCAGATCGGACTTTCGGGGGGAGAGGAGTGGAAGGAGAACGACTCATTCATTGAACACCTTGAAGATCCGGAGTTGGTTACCGCATTCGGGTTAGCATTGCGAGGTATGGACAAGATACGGGGTGGTACGAAAAAATCCTTCTGGCGCCCCCGCAGTTCGTTCTTGAGATATTTCCTTCCGTAACTTTTTTACACTATGGCAAAAGACGCAAAGACACGTAAAAACTTTATGCCGGTGGCAAACATCAAGGTGATCGGCGTGGGAGGTGGGGGTGGGAATGCGATAT
>Ga0247727_10013833_pt1 | contig 13524 bp, 14 predicted proteins | sample WisWelCaveWW1625_FD_202498 | JGI IMG/M metagenome (GOLD analysis project Ga0247727, IMG submission 202498) | Biofilm microbial communities from Wishing Well Cave, Virginia, United States - WW16-25 | ecosystem: Environmental > Aquatic > Deep subsurface > Groundwater > Cave microbial mat | place... | reverse complement strand
GGAGAGATTCCGATGACCACGACCAAACCGATGAAATTCAAAAGTAGCGTTACACCACAACCGTCCGTGGCCGATCGACTGGCGGACGCCGGGTACGGCGGCGAGGTGCGGTTCAACGAGTCGATGGCGCCCTATACCTCGCTGAAGGTCGGTGGGGTGGCCGACGCGATGGCCTTTCCGAAAACAGAGGACGACGTGGTCGCGCTGATGCGTGCCCGCGTCCCCTTCTTTGTTCTCGGCGCGGGCAGCAACCTGATTGTCCGTGACGGCGGCGTTGCGGGTCTGGTGATCCACACGCAGTATTTGGATCAGATGGCGCAATCGGGCACCGACCTTCTCGTGGCGGGGGGCGGCGCATCGTATCCGCGCCTTTCGGTCTTCGCCCGACAGCATGGCCTCGCAGGGATGTCATTTGCGGCTGGAATCCCCGGAACGGTCGGCGGCGCAATCACCATGAACGCCGGAATCCCGGGGCATGAAACGTCGGACATTCTCAAAGAGGTCACGCTGGTGCGGGAGAATGGGCAAGTGGTCTCCTACAAGAAAGAGGCACTCCATTTCGAATATCGGCGGGGACGCCTGCCGCGCGGCATCATCACCTCCGCCGTTTTTAGTCTCACGCCGACGCCCGCTGCGACGATCCGTACCGAGATGACACATCTGCTCGCCGAGCGGCGTCGGCAGCAGCCGCTGTCGCAGCCAAATATGGGATCGGTCTTCAAAAATCCGCCTGGGGATTTCGCCGGTCGGCTCATCGAGAAGGCGGGGCTCAAGGGCTACCAGATCGGCGACGCGCAGATTTCACCGCGCCACGCCAATTTCATCGTCAACCACGGCGCGGCGACGGCCCGCGAGGTCTGCGATCTGATCCGAATGGCGGGCCGATGGGTGCAAGACCTCTGCGGGATCACGTTGGAGATGGAGGTGAAGATCGTGGGACGGGAGGCGCATTGAAGAAATATCTTTCTCAAGCCGTCGGCGTGCTGATGGGCGGAACCTCGGCGGAGAGGGAGGTCTCGCTAAAAAGTGGCCGGGCCTGCGCCGACGCCTTGAAGCGCCGAGGATACCGCGTGTGTGAAATCGACGCGGGGGACGACATGGCGGAACAACTGCGTCGCGTGCAGGCGGGCGTTGCCTTCATCGCCTTGCATGGCCGACCGGGTGAAGATGGCACCGTGCAAGGTCTGCTGGAGGTCATGCGGATTCCCTATACCGGCTCCGGCGTTCTGGCGAGCGCCCTCGGCATGGACAAGATCGCCTCGCGCGCACTTTTTCTTCAGAACGGCATCCCCTGCCCCGCCGGTATTTCGATCACGAACGACGAAAGCCTGCCGATGGCGATTCCGTTCGACTTCCCCGTCGTGGTGAAGCCCGCCGCAGCGGGGTCGAGCCTCGGCGTCACCCTGGTGCCAGACCCGCGCGGGGTGCCCGCTGCGGCTGCGGCTGCTTTTCAATACGGTCCCCGCATCGTGATCGAAACTTATATTCCGGGCCGCGAGGTGCAGGTCGGCGTTCTTAACAACCGGGCGTTGGGGGTGATCGAAATTAAATCGAAGACGCCGTTTTACGACTACGAAGCGAAGTACGTGCCGGGGATGTCGGCGCATCTTTTCCCCGCGCCGCTGCCCACCGCGGTCTATCAGAACGTGATGGAGATTGGATTGCGCGTCCATCAGGTGATTGGATGTCGGGGCGCAACGCGGGTCGATCTGCGGCTGACGGATGATGGAAAGCCGTTTGTTCTGGAGATCAACACGCTGCCTGGGATGACCGAGACGAGCCTGCTGCCGGAGATCGCCCGCGGGGTGGGGATCGACTTCGACTCGCTGGTAGAGCGGATTTTAGACGCCGCAACCCTGGAGACCGCCGCATGAACCACGCACCGCCCATCAAAAAACAGCGAACGCGACGCAAAAGCGGAAAGGGGCGCGTCGCGAAAATCGCGCGGGGGATGCGCGTCGCTTTGGTGGCCGTCGTTATTGGCGCGGCGGCGTTCGGAGTATTCTCCATCGTCGATGTTGTCCTGCCGCGCGCCTTTTTTGGCGTTCGGCAGATCACTTGGGAGGAGTCGATCGCATCGGATGGGCCGAGCCGTTCCGCCGAGGCGCGGCACGCGCGCGCGTTCGACCGATTTCGTGGCGTCAATCTCTTTCGCGTCAACACGGCGCAGATTCGAGATCGTCTGCTCGCCGACCCCTGGGTGAAAACGGTGGTGGTGTCGAAACACTTTCCCAACCGGCTGGCGATTCGAGTCGTCGCGCGGACGCCCGCCGCGGTGGAGATCGGCGAGGCACAACCGATTCTGCGTGACGAGGCGGGTGTGGCGCTGGAGCGCGGCGGAAAGGATTATCCGAGCGCCTTGCCCCGCATTACCCATTTTCAACAAGCCGCATACGCCGACGCGCTGACGCTCGCCACGCTGCTGCGCGACCGGCCAGAGGCGCGGATTGATCTTTCCGACCCGAACGATCTGCAGGTCCGTCTGGATGGGCGGATCATCCATATCGGCGGGGAAGATTTTTCGGAGAGATGGCAGCGGTTTGTCGTCATCGAACCGGAGCTGAAGGCGTGGGGGCCGGGCGCGCTGGAAATCGATCTGCGGTTCCTCGACAAGGTGGTGGTGCGACGCACCGGAGGCGCGATGCCTGCGGGCCTGTCCGAGTCGTATTTGTAAGAGGTGACACATGCCTAAAGAAGACGAGATTATTGTGGGATTGGATGTCGGCACCACCAAGGTCTGCGCCATCGTCGGTGAAATCGGCGACGGCGGACGAATCGACATTATCGGCATCGGGGCCCATCCCTCCCGCGGCATCAAAAAGGGGATGGTGGTCAACATCGAGCAGACCGTCGATGCGATCCGGCGCGCCGTTGAAGAGGCCGAGCGGATGGCGGGGGCGAAGATCGACTCGGTGTATACAGGCATCGCCGGTGGCCACATCAAAGGATCGAGCAGCCACGGCGTCATCGCCATTAAAAATCGCGAGGTGAGCCGATCCGACATGGCGCGGGCACTGGAGACGGCGCGGGCGGTCGCCATTCCCGCCGACCGGCGGCTGCTCCACATGATCCCGAAGGAGTACATCGTCGATGCGCAGGACGGCATCCGCGACCCCCTCGGCATGTCGGGGGTGCGGCTGGAGGCCGATGTTCACATCATCACCGGCGCCGCGTCCGCGATCGAAAATATCGAAAAAAGCATCCGCCGGGCTGGGCTATCGATGATCGCCATGGTGCTCCAGCCGCTCGCCTCCAGCGAGGCGGTGCTCACGTCGGAGGAGCGCGACCTCGGCGTGGCGATGATCGACATCGGCGGCGGGACGACCGACCTCGCCTTCTTTGCCGACGGCAGCATCCACCACACGGCGGTCGTCCCCGTCGGGGGGAACCACTTTACGAACGATATCGCCATCGGCCTGCGCACCCCGCCCGCCGACGCCGAAAAGATCAAAATTAAATATGGCTGCGCGCAGGCCGACCAGATCCGAGACAGCGAGATGATCGACGTTCCGAGTGTCGGCGGCCGACCCTCGCGGCTGATCTCGCGGCAGACGCTTGCCGCCATCATTCAGCCACGGGCAGAGGAGATTTTTACGCGCATCCGGGAAGAGATCGAACAGAGCGGGCTTTCCGACCGGCTCGCCTCCGGCGTGGTCATCACCGGCGGCACCTCCGCCCTCGCCGGCATCATCGAGGTGGCGGAGCAGACGTTGGGATACCCGATCCGTCGCGGCGTCCCGTCGGGGTTGGGGGGACTGATCGATGTGGTGAGTGAGCCGATGTACGCCACCGGCGTCGGGCTGGTGCTATACGCCGTCAGGCACCGCAACCCGCTGCCGCGTCAGCGCGGGTCGATGTTCGGTCGGGTGAAACATCGCATGTCAGAATTGATGGAGTGGTTTTTTTAACGCGGGGAGGGCAACCGTTCCTCCTGAGCCTGTCGAAGGATGGAGAACGGGTTGACGCGACAGGCGGATAGGGAATCAGGAACACACACATCAGGAGGTACCCATGTTTCTATTTGACGAGGCAAACAACAATACCGCCACGGCGCGGATCAAAGTCATCGGCGTCGGGGGCGCGGGCTGCAACGCCGTGAACGGGATGATCCAAAACGGCGTGGAGGGGATCGATTTTATCGCGGCCAATACCGACATGCAGCAGTTGCGGGCCTCTCTGGCGCGCCACAAGATTCAGATCGGCGAACAGCTGACGCGCGGTCTGGGCGCGGGGGCGAAGCCACAGATCGGCCGGGAGTCGGCGCTGGAGGCGAGGGAAAAAATCCTGGAGGTGCTCGAAGGGGCCGACATGGTGTTTGTCACGGCGGGGATGGGGGGTGGCACCGGCACGGGCGCGGCACCGGTCATCGCCCAATTCGCCAAAGAGAAAGAGATTCTGACGGTCGGCGTCGTGACCAAGCCCTTTTCTTTTGAAGGGGCGCGGCGCACCAAGCAGGGCGAGGAGGGATTTCAGGAACTCAAGAAGTCGTGTCACACCGTGATCGTCGTTCCGAACGACCGGCTGCTCAACGTGGTGGAGAAGGGGACGCCGATGCGGGCCGCCTTTGGCGTGGCCGACGATATTTTAAGACAGGCGGTGCAGGGGATTTCCGACCTCGTGACGCAGCCCGGCCTGATCAACGTCGATTTTGCCGACGTAAAGGCAATCATGTCTCACCCCGGCCGGGCGGTGATGGGGACGGGCGTCGCCCGCGGCGACAATCGCGCGGTAGAGGCGGCGCAAAAGGCGATCTCCAGCCCCTTGTTAGAGGAGAGCAGTATCGAAGGGGCGCGGGGGGTGCTCATCAACATCACGGGCGGAAAAGACATGACGCTGCACGAGGCGCACGAGGCGGCCACCATCATTCAGAAGATGGTCGATCCAGAGGCGAATATCATCTTCGGCGCGGTGATCGGTGCAACGCCGTCGGAAGAGATCAAGGTGACCGTCATCGCCACCGGATTCGAAGGTCGGCAGCGGGTCGAAAGCCTCGCGCCCCGCGCCGCGCTGAAAGAGAAGTCCCCCGCCACCGAGCAGTTCAAAAAGATGCTCCGCGAGGTCAGCAACGGCAACCCCGACTGGGACATTCCGACCTTCCTCCGAAACCAGGCTGATTAGCGTTGCGACAGAGATGGGTTGCTTCGCCGAGGCCCATCCCCCTCCCAACCTCCCCCTTGAAGGGGGAGGCGTTCAGGTGTGCGGCTCGCTGACCTTCCCGTAGAACGCAGCGCCGACGCGCCGGATGTACCATAAATTTGGGAACCGTGGAAGAATAGACGTGGAGTGCGGAGGGTTCGAAGATCAGTGGGCTGATTCGATGAAGCGTTCGGCGTCGAGGGCGGCCATGCAACCGGTGCCGGCGGCTGTCACCGCCTGCCGGTAGATCGGGTCTTGCACGTCGCCTGCGGCGAAGAGACCGGGGATGTTGGTTTGTGTGCTGCCCGACGGCGTGAGGATGTACCCGCGGGTGTCGAGATCGACTTTCCCCCGGAAGAGCGCGGTATTTGGTTCATGGCCGATGGCGATAAAAACGCCGTCCGCCGGATGTTTTCGGGTCTCGCCGGTCGAAAGGTCGCGCAGGACAATCCCTTCCACGTGGTCTCCACCGACAATGTCTTCGACCGCCGCGTTCCAGATGAAGCCGATTTTTACATTGCGTATGGCGCGATCTTGCATGATTTTCGACGCGCGCAGTTTGTCGCGGCGGTGAACGACGGTCACCCGTGTGGCAAAGCGGGTCAGGAACGTCGCCTCCTCCAGCGCGGTGTCGCCCCCGCCGACGACGAAGACTTCTTTATCCCGAAAGAAGAATCCATCGCAGGTGGCGCAGGCGGAGACCCCATGTCCCATGAGGCGGCCCTCCGACGCGAGACCGAGGAGTTTTGCCCGGGCGCCTGCGGCGACGATGAGCGTCTGGGCGGTGAGACTACCGCCGCCATCCATCTCTAACCGGAACGGCCGCTGGGAAAGATCGACCGACGTAACGTCACCCGAAAGAAACTGGGCGTCGAACCGCGCGGCCTGCTTTTTCATCGCCATGACCAGGTCGGGGCCTTGAATCCCTTCTGGAAATCCGGGGTAGTTATCGACCTCGGTGGTAATCATGAGCTGCCCGCCCGCCTGCACCCCTTCAATCACCAGTGGACGCAGATTGGCCCGCGCGGCGTAGAGCGCCGCCGTCAACCCCGCAGGGCCGGAACCGAGAATGACGACGTTATGAGTGGATGCGGCGGTCATCCCAGATCGCCCAGGAGGTCTTTGATGTTTTTGCGGATGCCGGTGAAGATCGGGGTGTCGCGTTCGGTGTAGGGGCTGCCCTCGGTCTCTCGAAGCGCCATCACGAGATCAAGGAAGTCGTCCGGAAAGTCGGACTCAAACGACAGGACAAACTCGGCATCGTCCAGGCCAAACGAGTAGCTGGTGTTGATTTTCACCGTCGGAAACTGGTGGCCGACCGCGATGTGGCCGTCCATCATCCGCTGCCGTTCGGTCTTCGGCAGGCGGTACCAGGACCGCGTCTTCACGAACGGGTAGACGAAGATATATTTCGATTCGCCGGGAACGATCGTGAGCCGTTTGGACTCCTGGCCCTCGTGGGTGTGTCGATCGACATAGGTGGAGCGCTTGGTCATGGCGAGGTACGAATAAGTCGTCGTGAGATATTTCCCCAGGCCGGTTTCGGCCAGTCGAACGCTCATCTCCTGGAACGCCTCCAGCGTGTAACTGATCCGCCAGAGCATGATATCGACCTCCGCCCGAAGACCGACCATGGAGTAGGGGACCATCATAACGCGCGGGGCGAACTCCTCGACCACCGCCGCAAAGGCCTGCCGACCCGCCTCCCGCTCCTGCGCCGACAAAAACCGCCAAGCCGGATCCAGTTTATAAAACACAAAATTAACGTACTGCCGCTTTTCCTGTCCCATTTTAGATTCCTGTGATGGTTGATGGTATAAGTGAGCATCCGAAAAACGGCCGGAGTCTATCAACCCCGCCGCCACCAACGCAACGGGCGGTCTTCGCCTCCCTCCATTTTTCTCAATCTCTCCCTCTGTTCTTGTACCCCAATATCGTGATTGACGAGACGATAAGGCTAATGATAATTATTATCAGTAGCATTCACGGTCGGAGTTCGCAGACGTTAGGGTTCATTCACACTAAAACTTTGGAGGGGTAAATCAGATGGGAACGAAAACGAACAGAAGGCGGAATCGCACAATGATCTTTGGGGTCTTTGGCCTGACCATGTTAGCCCTCCTTGCGGCGTGGCCGGTTGGAGTGGCCGAGGCGGGTCAACCCGGCACAGTCACCTGGCATGGCTATGGCGAATTGCATTACAACGATCCCAAGGGTTCATCGGTGCCGGGCAAGGACGACCCTGCCCAGATGGATTTCCACCGGATGGTCTGGGGGATGAGTTATTCGTGGGACGAGCGAATCAGCCTTCATGCGGAAGTCGATTTTGAGCACGCGGCCAAGGAAATAGAGTTGGAATTCGCCTATCTCGATTTCCTGATCCGACCGGAGTTCAATCTGCGGGCAGGCGTCGTTCTGATGCCGGTTGGCCCACTGAATGAGTTCCACGAGCCGCCGAGGTTCTTCAGCGTGGAGCGGCCCTACCTCCAGCGAACGGTCATCCCGACGACCTGGCAGGAAGGGGGCGTTGGCCTCTTCGGGACGTTGGGAGAGGATTTCAATTATCGCGCCTATTTGGTCTCCGGTCTTGATTCAAAGGGCTTTACCGCCAAGGACGGGATTCGCAAGGGACGGACGAATGGTGGCGATGCGCCGAATGAAAAGTTCGCGTGGGTCGGTCGGCTGGAATATATTGGCGTCCCCGGCCTTTCGCTCGGCACGTCGGTCTACCACGGTGGCGCCAATCAGGACCCGACCTCCGATGTCGATATCGACGTGACCCTCCTCGAAGGCGACATTAAATACACCCGGTCTGGCCTGGACTTTCAGGCCATGTACGCCCAGATCGACATCGACAACCCGGACAAGATCGTCGGTCAAACCGTCGGAGAAAAGATCGCGGGATGGAACGTCGAATTGGCCTATCACCTCAGCGCGCTCGACCCGGACACCCAACAGGACCTCGTTCCCTTCGTCCGCTGGGAGTCGTTCAACACGCAGGAGGCGACGCCTGCGGCCGCCTATGCCGCCGACCCTGCCAATGACCGGAAGGTCTTCACCGTTGGCCTCGCCTACTATCCGATTCCCGACGTGGTGGTGAAGGCCGATCTCGAAACCTGGGAAGACGCGGACAACAACGATACTGGAGAAGAGAAGAGGCGCTTCAACCTCGGTCTCGGCTACCAGTTCTAATGGAGTGGATCGTTGGGGCTTGATCGTTGACGCAATGTTATCGCTCGATTACAGTCTTCTCATGTTCGTGATCAAGCCCCTTCCCGCAGTGAAGGAGACGACCATGCCCCAACGGATCAATGTGGCAGACCTGCCCAAGTTTGACGCCGCGCCGTATCTCGACAGCGAAGTAGCTGTTGCGGCGTACCTGACGGACATCCTGGAGGCAAACGATTCGGCGTTGCTGGCGGCAGCCTTGGGAGACATCGCTCGGGCGCGTGGCATGAGCGAGATTGCCAAGGTCTCCGGGCTGACCCGCGAAGCCTTGTACAAGGCATTCAGACCGAATGCAAAGCCGCGCTACGACACCATCGCCAAAGTCTGTGGGGCGCTGGGGGTTCGGCTGGTGGCACAGGCGATTCATGCTTAAAACAGGCCCAGGCGCCAGAATCTGACCCATGCCCCGATTTCACCGGACGTGCTATCTCATGGGTTCGCCCTTCGATGTTTACCTCGAAGGGCGCGCCCTGTCGCAGTGTCGTGCGGCGGCCAACGCCGCATTTGCCGAGATTGCCCGCCTCGAACAGTGCCTCTCCGTTTACCGATCCGACAGTGACCTCTCCCGTCTCAACCGGCTGGCACATGCCGGATGGACGCCGGTTCATCCCGATCTTTTCCAGATGATCTCCCTGGCGCGCCATTTTGCCGAGGCGTGCAACTGGGCATACGATCCGACGCTCGGCGCGCTGATTGATCTGTGGGGTTTTGGCTCGGGTGGCGACCGAACAGCCCCCCCATCGCCCGACGAGATTGCCACGGCACGGGTGCGGACCGGCTTCCGCCATCTGATCGTCCGCGATGGCGGCATTGAACGTGGGCGTGATGGGATGACGTTTAACTTTGGGGGCATCGGCAAGGGTTACGCCATCGACCGGGCGGTGGAGATCCTCCAGCCATTCGGCATCACGCGCGGTTTCGTCCACTGCGGCAGCACGACCCGCGTTTTTGGCGACGAAGGATTCCCAATCGACATTCGCCATCCCCGCGAACCGACCCAAACCCTCGGCGAGGTAGAGATTCAAAATGCCGCCATCGCCACCTCCGGCGATAGCGAGCGTTATTTCGTGGCGGGGGGGCAACGTTTTGGTCATGTGATTGATGGACGTTCCGGCTTCCCGGCGCAGGCCGCCCGCTGCGCCAGCGTCATCGCGCCGACGGCCGCAGCCGCCGATGCCCTCTCGACCGCCGCGTTTGTGCGCGGCGACGTCCATTTTCTAAAACGCCCGTTGCCGATCGGCGGCGGGACGCGGGATAACTCGCTCCATTCACCGGACGTGGAAGGCTGGGTGATGCGGGCCGATGGCGAATGTGCGGCCACGTCGGGTTGGAGGATGACGCCGCATACCACCCGTCGGCGGTTCATGGCGACGGCGGCGGGTTTACTTCTGTGGGTGTTCCTCCCGAAGCCGTCGGACGCCGCGACCGTTTATTTCACCGAGGAGGAGGCTTTGCGGACGATGATGCCGACGGCGGACCGCTTCGATACCGAGGCCGTTACCCTCTCCGACGCGCAGCGGGCGACGGCGGTCGCGGCGGCGGGACGACCGTTTCCAGAGACGGCGTTTTCATTTCGCGTGGGGCGCGGCGCGGCGGGTGTCGTCGGTTACGGCCTGGTGCTGGAGGTGATCGGCAAGGCGCGACCGATTACGTTTTTAATCGGGGTCAATCCGGGAGGCACCGTGCTGGGCGTGGAGGTGCTCGTCTATCGGGAGTCGCAAGGTTCGGAGGTGCGCCATCGCCGCTTCACCGGCCAGTTCACCCAAAAAGGTCTCGGCAGCCGCCTCCGGTTGGGCGACGACATTCAGCCGATCAGCGGCGCCACCCTCTCGTCTCGCGCCGCGACTTACGCCGTCCGAAAGGCCCTCGCTGTTTTCGCAGTCACCCACCCCGCCCCGGCGCCATGAAACAGTTTGTTAAAAAGGGGACATGGATCGACCAGGTCTCGCCGGAGATTCGCTGGGTCTACACCCTCTTTTTGCTCTTTATCCTCGTGGGGCATTTGAGCGCCGTGCTGATGGGCGTGGTTCGGGTCGGCCCCGGTGCCACAGCCATCGCCACACACTACCGAGGCGATGCGGGCGGCGAGATGGCCTTCCCAAAGGAGTTCTCCGAGCTGCTGGAGGTGACCCATTTTCACGCCTACATCGAGGGGATCGTCCTGCTCGTACTCGCCCACCTCTTCGTCGCCGTGCCGCTCTCCCGGTCGGCCCGAACGACGATCATCGCCGCCGCCTTCATCAGCACCTTCGCCGATCTCGCCGCCCCCTGGTGCATCCGTTATCTCTCCCCCGCCTTCGCCTACCTGCAAGTTGCCGCCTGGATCGGGATGGCAATCAGTTATCTCCCGCTCACCTTCGCGCCGCTCTACTACCTCTGGCGAGTGCCCCCAAAAAACGGAAAGTAGAGCGGTCGCGCCGGATGCGAAACCGGTCGGTATTCTTTTTCGATTCATTCAATGGGTACGGATCGTCATACCGGCGAAAGCCGGTATCCAGTCTTTGTCTCTGCCCGTGATGGCGCTACGCGCCATCTGGATTCCGGCTTTCGCCGGAATGACGGCTTTATTCAGCATTGTCTCCTCTCCTTCAGGGAGAGGATGAAGGTGAGGGTGGGCCTCCGCTTTATGTCATCTGTTCAGGACTATTTTCGGGGTGTGGTGTAGAGGGAGAGATACCGGCCGAACATCGTGTCGATGGAAAAGGTCGCCTTCACCCGTTGGCGCGCGGCGTCACCGAGTTGGTGGCGGCGGTCGGGGTCTCGGAGCAAGTGGCTCATTTTTTCCGCGAGGGATCGGGCGTTTTCTGAAGGGAACAGCAGGCCGCTCTGATCGTCTTCCACCACCTCAACGTTGCCGCCGACGCGGGAGACGATGACCGGCAGTCTCGACGACATCGCCTGCAAGACGGCGAGCGACACCCCTTCCGACAGCGACGGCAAGACAAAAAGGTCGAGGAACGACAGGAGCGCCACCACATCTTCCCGAAAGCCGAGGAAGCGGACATGCCCCGACAGGCCGAGCCGGGTGACCTCCGCTTTCAGGAAATCGGCGTGCGCGGTATTCGTCTTGCCGATCACAAGAAACAGCGCATCGGGATATTCCCGGATTACCCGCACCGCAGCCTGCAAGAGGATCGGATAGCCCTTGACCGGATAGAGATTACCGACCGAGCCAATGATCGGCCACCGGCGCCGCCCTTCCGTTAACTCGGATACACCTTCGACCGCTGGCGGAAGCCGCGCGGCAGCGGAATCGTAGACCGCCGTGTCGATGCCGTTGTAGACGACGGTCACCGCCTGGGCGTCCACCGAGAGTTGTTCGATGATGAAACGCTTCAGGTCTTCGGAGACCGCCACAAAATGGGTGGCGTGGTTGACCGCCCACCGGTACGCCACCCGCCGCCTGGCCCTTTCAAACGGATAACCCTTGCCATGCGCCGTGCAAATGTTGGGGATGCCGAGCAGCGACGCCACCACCGTCCCATAGACGTTCATGGTGAACTCATGCGAATGGATGACATCGACCCGACGATCCCGCACCAGTTTGGCCAGACGCCAGAGGAGAATCGGATCAAGGGGATACCGGTTTTCTAGCGAGAAGGTTTCGATACCCACGTCGGCAAGCGCCTTCGGCAGCCACGATTCCCGCTGTCGAAGTGTGGCCATGAGGGGCACGATGCCGGCGGCTTTTGTCCGCTTGCAAAGGTCGAGGACGACCGTCTCTGCCCCGCCCGGCCCCGCCGATTCGATGAGGTGGAGCACCACGGTCGGTCGTTTCGTCATGGTGGAGACTGGGGGGATGGGTTCGTTGGTGCGTTGGCTGTTAGTGCGAAAAGGCAGGATGGGAGAGGTGCAACTCCCCCGGCCCCTCTTTAGATAAAGAGGGGGGTTCCTCTGACTCACTCCTCCCCTTTACTTAAAGGGGAGGCTGGGAGGGGTTGGTTCCTCCCCATCTCTTCTGAAACGAACCAACTCCCCCGGCCCCTCTTTAGATAAAGAGGTGGGTTCCTCTGACTCACTCCTCCCCTTTACTTAAAGGGGAGGCTGGGAGGCGTTAGTCTTTTTCTGATTTTAGAATCTGATCGACCGCGCGGCAGAGGTCGGCGACGGCGTCTGCCGACCGACGAAGCGCCGCCGTTTCGTCGGGATCAAGCGCCACTTCGATAATCGCCTCGACGCCTCGGCGGCCGAGTTTGACTGGCACGCCGACAAAGAGGTCGTTGATTTTATATTCGCCACGACAGAGCACGGCGCAGGGGAGGATTTTTTTCTTGTCTTTGAGAATCGACTCCGCCATCTCCACCACCGCCGCAGAGGGGGCAAAGTAGGCCGAACCGGTTTTCAGGAGCTGGACGACCTCACCACCGCCGTCGCGGGTCCGCTGAATGAGCGCCGCAAGACGTTCCGGTGCGATCAGCTGGGTGACCGGAATGCCGCAGACGGTGGTGTAGCGGGGGAGCGGCACCATCGCGTCGCCATGTCCGCCCAGAACGCAGGCCTGTACACTTTCGACCGAGACCGAAAGTTCCATGGCGATAAAGGTTCGAAACCGCGCCGCGTCGAGCACGCCCGCCATGCCGATGACCCGCTCACGCGGGAACCCGCTCACGCGCCAGGCGGTGTAGGCCATCGCATCCAGTGGATTTGAAACGATGAGCAAGACCGCATCCGGCGACGACTTGGCCACCGCCTCTGCGACCGACTTTACGATACCCACATTCACCCGCAGGAGGTCATCCCGACTCATCCCAGGCTTTCTGGCGATACCGGAGGTGATGATGACGAGGTCCGAATCGGCCGTCTCTTCGTAGCGTGCTGTGCCGATGAGGCGGACGTCATAACCACAGAGCGGCGCCGACTCGGCGAGGTCTAGCATCTTCCCTTCGGAGAGTCCCTCCGCGATGTCGAGCAAAACGATATCGGCGATCTCTCGCTCGGCCAGCCGCTGCGCAACGGTGCCGCCGACATGGCCGGCACCGATGACGGTAATCTTTTGTCGTTGGAATGATTGTTGAGATGCGGTCATAACGCGATGGTGAATCGGGGTGTTTTTGTCGCAGGGGCCGCCCAGCCCAAGAGCGGGCGCGATTCTCTCACAGGGCATTGAGGGATTCAACGCCGTGTATCCGCTACATACATATTGCACTCTGGGTGAGAAAA
>Ga0247727_10013832_pt1 | contig 13526 bp, 12 predicted proteins | sample WisWelCaveWW1625_FD_202498 | JGI IMG/M metagenome (GOLD analysis project Ga0247727, IMG submission 202498) | Biofilm microbial communities from Wishing Well Cave, Virginia, United States - WW16-25 | ecosystem: Environmental > Aquatic > Deep subsurface > Groundwater > Cave microbial mat | place... | reverse complement strand
GTTGACTCTGACCCCTTCTCATCCCAGAAGGGGTTTTCCTTCCCCTCTCCCGCGCGTTTTTCGATGGCGCGCAAGCGGGCCGGGGTGAGGTTCCCCTTCCGGTCTCTCGAAGATAAGACTATTTTCTCGACGGAGAGACCGATGCCTAATTACCAATTACCAATTACCGCCGCCGCTACTCAACGCGAAAGCGCGCTCACATATGCCCGCGTCACCCGTGGCCCCTCCACCGACTCGGTTCATGCTGGCACAACCCGGCCCAACGCCTATCACTCACTCACCGTCCCCATCGTCCAAACCGCGACCTATACCTTTGAGAATACCGCCGACCTGTGCGCGTTTCAGGATGCCCGCATGTGGGGTGGGGCGCGTGACCGCACCGAGTATGGCCGCTATGGCAACCCCACGGTGGCGGCCTGCGAAGCCAAACTGGCCGCGCTGGACCATGGCGATGATGCGATTTTGTTTTCATCCGGCATGGCGGCGGTCACCACCGTTCTGCTGGCCATGCTTCCGGCGGGCGCGCACATCGTCATCGGCGACGACTGTTATCGCCGCACCCGCCAATTCTGTTTGACCTTCCTCAAACGCTTTGGCATCACCACCACCGTCGTCCGCATGGGGGATTTTGCCGCGCTCGAAGCCGCGCTCCAGCCCAACACCCGCCTCATCATCTCCGAGTCACCCACCAATCCCTATTTGCGCGTGGTAGACTTGGTGCGCCTCGTGGAGATTGCCAAACGGCACGGCATCAAAACGCTCATTGACTCCACCTTTGCCACGCCCGTCAATCAATGCCCGCTGGATTTTGGGATTGATTTGGTGCTTCACTCCGCGACAAAATATCTGAGCGGACACAACGACCTGCTGGCGGGCGTGGTGGTGGGCAAAGCGGGGTTGATTGACTCTCTGCGACAAGCATTGGGTGTGCTGGGCGCGGTGGCCGACCCACATGCCGCCGCCCTGCTCCTGCGCGGCCTCAAGACCCTGGCCCTGCGCGTCGAGCGCCAAAACGCTAATGGTCAGTGCGTCGCCGAATTTTTAGAGTCGCATCCCAACGTTAAGCGGGTTTGGTATCCCGGCCTGGCCTCACACCCGGATAGCGACATCGCCCATGCCCAAATGCTCGGCTTTGGCGGCGTGGTCAGCTTTGAGATTGATGGCTCACTTGACGACACCAGCCGCTTCATTGATGCGCTGGAGATTCCGATTATCGCGGCCTCGTTGGGTGGCGTCGAGTCGTTGATTGAACAACCCGCCCTCATGTCGTATTACGAACTCTCCACCGAAGAGCGGCTCGCCGTGGGCATCAAAGACAACCTGGTGCGCTTTGCCCTCGGCGTAGAAGATGCAGACGATTTGATTGGTGATTTGACGCAAGCTTTAGAGGAGATTTGAAACGGAATGGACACTACCCTCCACGCCCTGCAACATAGCTACGACACCATTGCCGAAGACTACGTTGAGCAAATTTTTCACGAGTTGGAGCACAAGCCGCTTGACCGCGAACTCCTGAATCGTTTTGCGGCGCAAGTTCACGGTTTAGGCCCAATCTGCGAGTTGGGCTGTGGGCCAGGTCATGTAGCCCGTTATTTACACGAACAGGGAGCAGACGTATTTGGCCTTGACCTTTCGCCACGCATGGTGGCCTTAGCCCGGCAGTTGAATCCTGGTATTGAATTTCATCAGGGCAATATGTTGGCGCTGGAAGCGGAAGATGAAGCGTGGGGTGGTCTGGTCGCCTTTTATTCCATCATCCACATCCCGCGTGAGCAAGTGCCCGGTGCTTTGCAGGAATTCCGGCGCGTGCTTCGCCCCAATGGGTTGTTGTTGCTGGCCTTTCATGTGGGCCAGGAAACCCTGCACCGGGATGAATGGTGGGGAAAAGCCGTGTCGGTGGATACCTTTTTCTTCCGGCCCAACGAGATGAAAGTTTACCTGGATACGGCTGGTTTTGAAATTGAAGACATCATCGAAAGACCACCCTATGCGGACGTGGAGTATCCCAGCCAGCGGGCCTATATCTTCGCCCGCAAGCCGGACGATTCAACTGCGGCTTGACTTCTCAACCGCAATCGTGTATCTTGCCGCCCACGATGTCCACCCACTTTGTGATCGCGTTCCACCATCATCACCTGCTTCTCCCGCCCGACCGGAAGTCAGGTTAGTTTTGTTTATCTGATTGCAACGCCCTCCGGTCACTCGGAGGGCGTTTTTATTTTCAGGAAATTGGCCAACATGGGATGCGCGAAGCGTGCAAGCGACGGGCTTGCACGCTTCGCGGTTCCCACGTTCACTTTGTGGGCCTGCACGATGCGGGTGACCCGGTGGAGCAGGCCCGCCTCTACGATGCCAAGGGCGCGGATGAACTGGTGTTCCTCGACATCTCGGCCACGCCCGAAGGCCGCGCCACCGTTGCGCCGATGGTACGGCGGGTGGCCGATGAAGTGTTCCTGCCGCTTACGGTCGGCGGTGGCATCCGCACGGTGGACGACATGCGCGCCATTCTGCTGGCGGGCGCGGATAAGGTCAGCCTCAACTCCGCCGCCGTCAAAACGCCTGAACTCATCACGCACGGCGCAGAGAAATTTGGCAGTCAGTGTATTGTGGTTGCCATTGACGCAAAGCGGCGGGAAAGATTCAAGACCCACGACTCAAGATTCAAGATTCAAGATTCAAGATTCAATTCCCAATCTCCAATTACTAATTACCAATGGGAAATGTATGTTGCGGGTGGGCGCACGCCAACGGGCCTCGATGTGGTTGAGTGGGCGCGACGGGTTGTGGCGTTGGGCGCGGGCGAGATTTTGTTGACGAGCATTGACGCGGATGGGACGAAGAACGGCTATGACATTGAATTGACGCGCGCCATCACACAAGCGGTAAACGTGCCGGTGATTGCCTCGGGTGGGGCGAGCGATTTGGAACACTTTGCCGAAGTGTTGACCGAGGGCGGCGTAGATGCAGCGCGAGCCGCTTCGCTCTTGCACGATAAAACCCTCCGTGTGGGTCAGGTGAAAAGTTTCCTGGCCCAGCATGGTCTCCCGATACGATTATGAGCCAATTGATTTTGATAAAACATTCCCTGCCAGAGATTGACCCACAGAAGCCCGCCCCCGAATGGCCTTTGTCGGCGGTGGGCCGCGCCCGTTGTGTCTCACTCGCCGCGCGTGTCCAACCCTACGCGCCCGCACACATCTTTTCGAGCCGTGAGCCAAAAGCCGCTGAGACCGCACAAATTTTGGCCGAGCAACTGGGCTTGCCATTTGAGCCAGCCAATGATTTACATGAGCATGTTCGCCCTAAACCCGGTTGGATGGGGCGTGAACAATTTAAAACGGCGGTGAAGCAATTATTTGATGAGCCGGACAAATTGGTGATGGGCAATGAAGCCGCCAACGCCGCCCACGCCCGCTTTGCCCACGCGGTGAATGCGCTCGCTGAGCGTCATCCAACTCAAACCATCGCCATCGTCGCGCATGGAACCGTCATCACCCTCTTTGTGTCGCGGCTCACCGGCCTCGCACCATTTCCCTTGTGGCAACGCCTCGGTCTGCCCGCGTTTGTGGTTTTGGAAGGTACAAAATTGTTGACCATCGTAGAAAGTGTGGAATAAGATTCATGGCGACTAATCTCCAACGCGAAGCGTCCAATTCTCCAATTCTCCAATTCTCAATCTCCACTTCAACGAATATGGCCTGCTTCCCGCCATTGCCCAAAACGCCGACACCGGCGAAGTACTGATGCTGGCCTGGATGAACCCCGAAGCCGTGCGCCTGACCCAGCAAACGGGCGAGGCCTGGTTTTGGAGTCGCAGTCGAAATGAGTTATGGCACAAAGGCGCAACGAGCGGTAACGTTTTGCGCGTGCAAGAAATTTACCTGGATTGCGACGGCGATACCCTGTTGTTGAAAGTTAACCCCGCTGGCCCGGCCTGTCACACGGGTGAGCGCAGTTGTTTTTATCAGAGATTAGAGACCGGAGATTGGAGATGACCCTGCCTGAACTGTTCGACATTGTTCAGTCGCGAAAAGACAATCCCCCGCCTGGCTCGTATACGGCCAAATTATTTGCGGCGGGCGAGGATGAAATGGTGAAGAAGGTGGGCGAGGAAGCGGTGGAAGTGATTCTGGCCGTGAAGGGGCAGGGCGATGAGCGCGTGATTTCCGAGGTGGCCGATTTGTTTTATCACACTCTGGTCTTGCTCGCCGCGCGCAATCTCACCCTGGCCGATGTGGAAACGGAATTGGAGAGACGGCATAAGTGAGTATGGGAGTATGGAGATATGGGCGTTGCTCCCACACTCCCACACCTCCACACTTACAAGCCGCTCTTCGTCTTCTGCAACTGCTCCAAATGAATCCGGTCGTGGTCCAAAATCCAGCCCACAATTTCGGCCAGGGTGGTGGGGCCAAAGAGGGCGTGACGGGCGGTGCGGTTCCACACGCTGGCGGGTTGGCCCGCCAGAAAATCGGCTAGGTGTTGGCGGGCGGCGCTAAAGGCTTGCAAGGCCTCCGGGCCGGACTGCGATTGGTAATCGCGCTCGACCGCCCACGGGTGCGTATCCGCGCCGGAGATGAAGGGATTGTCCGTCTCCACAATGGAGTGAAAGCGCGGCACATTTACTTCCACATCCACATCACGCAAATGACAAATAACTTCGGTGAACGACCATTCGGTGGGGTCGGGGCGGGCCTGCCAACTTGATTCAGTGGCCTCATCTAATGTGCCGACAATGGCGGCCAGGTTGCCGCGCAACAGGTGGGGCAGGGCAGTGGCGGGCGGCGGGGGCAGAGTCAAGTTGGGCAAGCTGGCTTTGGCCCAGTTCCAAAATGTTTCTAATGAACCAACGCCAAAGGTGTAGGCTGATTCAGTCGGTGGCACACCGTCCGATGGCGCAATCCAATAATTCGCCAGCCCCAGGGCCACGTTGGGCGCGATATCGTTTTCCCAATCGTTGCCCAGCATCAGCGCTGCTTCGGGGCGGCGGCCCAGGTGGGCCAGGATTTCGGCGAAGTATTCGGGATGCGGTTTGGTGAAGTGGCTGTTCTCTAATGACGTGACGCGGGCAAAGGGCAAGTCCGCAATCCCGGCCCACCGCAACCGTTCGTCAATGGCGATGCGTGGAAAGAGGGGCGAGGTGGCGATGACGACTTCATACCCAGCGGCGATGGCCCATTCCAGGAGGGCGCGCGCGGCAGGCCGGTGGTCGGTGAGGCCGCGCAAGTGCGTGAAGCGGGTGCGATAGAACTCGTTGAAGCGCGGCAACCACTCCGCCTGTTTCCAGTTCATCGCCGGGAAGAGCTGTTGATACAGAACGTCGGAAAGTTTTTGCGAAGCGTCGCGGTTGGCGATGGCGGCGCGGGTGCCGCTCATCAGCGCGTTAATTAATTGTTGTGGGTCAACCGCTGGGAAGTGGCAGGTGATTTGCTCAAAGTACGCGGGGATAAACGTCCCCATATCGTTGCCGAGCAGGGTGTCGTCGAGGTCGAAGAGGAGGGTCGTAATCATAGCGTAAAACGTAAAGCGTAATGCGGGGAGGTTTACGCATTACGCTTTACGAGCGTTCAAGCCTGCTCAAATTTCTCCAGATTTGTATGACACTGCCCACACCCCACCTGCGGCTCCGCTACGTCTTGCAGACTCTTGGTGCAGACCGCGCCGACGACCACTTTGCGCCCGAGGCCCGCCCAGGTCTTCGCCACTTTCGCTTCCAATACCAAATGCGGGCAGGCATTGGCTTGCACGATTTCGGGCACCGGGCAATCGCGGCACAAACCCGGAGTCCACTTTTCGCTGGCCGGATTACTGCCGATCAACCGGCACTCTTGCTTGTTGCGCCCGCGATAATAGTCAGCGTAAAAGAACTTGCACTCAAAACCAGCGGGAGTTCGCATAAGAGTCCCCAATTACTAATTACCAATTACCGAGGTAATGAGTGATGAGTGGTAATTCGTAATCGGTAATTGGTAATTAGACGCGGGTAAGGTAGCCACCATCGCGGGTATCCACCTTAATGCGGTCGCCCACGTTGACGAACAGCGGCACTTGCACTTTCAGGCCGGTCTCGGTGGTGGCGAGTTTATTGGCACCGGTGGCGGTGTCGCCACGCACGCCCGCTTCGCTTTCCACCACTTTAAGTTCTACGGCCGTAGGTAACTCGATGTCCAACGGTTCGCCCTCGTAAAACGTCAGCTTGACTTCGAGATTCTCTTTGAGATAGTCCACCGTGTCGCCCAATGACTTGGCGGCGAGCGGCGTCTGCTCATAGGTGGCGTTGTCCATGAAATAGTACAGGTCGCCGTCTTTGTAGAGGAACTGCACCTGATGATGGTCAAGGCGGATATCCTGCACCCGGTCGCCGGATTGAAAGGTGCGCTCGATGTTGGCCCCCGAGCGCAGGTTGTAGAGTTTGGTGCGGATGGTGGCGTTGCCGCGGCCCGGCTTGTTGTGCGAGTATTCCAGCACTTTGAAGAGTTGGCCGTCCAGCTCAAAGGTCACGCCTTTGCGGAGGTCGTTCACATCAATCATGGTTCAGAGCTTCCTTGCGCTAAAAAATCCTGGCGGCGACTCAGCAACACGCGCAGGCGGAGGAGCGGCCTGCGCGGTGAGAACATCTGCCAAATGTCGAGTGGGATTATAGCCGGGCGGGGAGGGATTCGTCAATTGAACAAATGAGAACTGGGAACCCGGCAGTTGCGTTGGATAGCAAACCGGGCTAGGATGACCCATCTGTTCATAGAAACAAGCGCCATGGTCAGTCGAATCCTGAATCAGCTAAAAAGCATGAGCGTGTGGGCCATCCTGGGCATCTCGGTTGGCGCCGCCTTCATTTTGACCACGCTGATTGTCTCTGGGATGAGCCTTATTTTTCATGGGCGGGTCACACTGGATTATTTTGTCACCGGTAGTATCACATCCCTGATTGTAGCCACACTGGTCAACACCTTCACCGCCGTTTTTATCCAGCAACTCCGTGAGACCGACCAGGCCCTGCGCCAGGCGCACAACCAGTTGGAACTCCGGGTTCAAGAACGCACAGTGGAACTGGCGACCACGAACCAAACCTTGTTGGTCGAAATCGCCGAGCGCAAACAGCGCGAGCGCGAACTTGAAAACATCGTCACCCTCAGCGTAGCCCTGCGGAGCGCGGCGGTGCGGGCCGACATGCTACTCATCATCCTCGATCATGTGCTGGATTTCCTGCAGGCCGAGGGCGCAACGCTCAACCTGCGCGACCCGGTCAGTGGCGAGAGTGTGGTGGAGCTGGGACGCAAGGCTTGGGCGGCCAACACCCACACCCGTATTCCTGCCGGCCAGGGGATCGATGGATACGTTATTGCGACCGGACAACTTTACATGAGTGATGATATCCGGAATGACCCGCGTGTATATCGGCCTGACTTGTTCGATGGGATCCGCTCGGTCGTGTGTGTGCCGCTCATCGCCCAAGAACAGCCCATTGGCACATTGTGGGTGGGCCGGAAGACTGAGGTGTTCAAGGAAGATGAGGCCCGGTTGCTCACCGCCATCGCCAATCTTGCGGCGAATGCCCTTCACCGCGCCACCCTGCACGAGCAGACCGAGCGGCGTTACAAACGCCTCGCGGCCGTGCGGAGTGTGGAGGCCGCCATCAGCGCCAGTTTGGACTTACGCCTGACGCTCAACGTCTTCATTGATCAAGTCATCACTCAACTTAACGTGGACGCCGCCGATGTGCTTTTGCTGAACCTGCGTACCCAGACCCTGGAATATGCGGCTGGGCGCGGCCTCCGTTCCAAGACCGTGGAACGGACGCGCCAACGTTTGGACGAAGGGAATGCCGGGCGGGCCGTGCTCGAACGCCGCATTGTCCACATCGCCAATTTGCGGGAAACGGGCAAAACCACCGGACGGACGGGCGAACTCATCCGCGATGAATTTAGCGCCTACTATGGGGTGCCGCTCGTCGCCAAGGGCAATGTCAAAGGCGTGTTGGAAATTTTTCATCGCTCATTGCTTAACCCCGACCCGGAGTGGCTGGATTACCTCGAAACGCTGGCGGGGCAAGCCGCCATCGCCATAGATAATGCGGAGTTGTACGACAATTTGCAACGTTCACATATCGAACTGGCGCTAGCGTACGATACGACCCTGGATGGTTGGTCTCGGGCGCTTGACCTGCGTGATAGAGAAACGGAAGGCCACACCCAGCGGGTCACGCAGATGACGCTAAAACTCGCCGGGGTGATGGGCATCGCCGACGCCGAGCTGGTGCATGTGCGCCGAGGTGCGCTGTTGCACGACAGCGGCAAGATGGGCATCCCCGACCAGATTCTGCTTAACCCCGGTCCGCTCACCGACGACGAGTGGCGCATCATGCAGAAGCACCCCACGTATGCGTATGAGATGTTGTCGCCGATTGCCTTTTTGCGCCCAGCGCTGGACATTCCCTATAGCCATCACGAGAAATGGGACGGGACCGGCTATCCGCGCCAACTAAAAGGTGAGACGATTCCCTTGGCGGCGCGCATTTTCGCGGTGGTGGATGTGTGGGATGCCTTGCGCTCCGACCGTCCCTATCGCCTCGGTTGGCCGGAGGCGAAAGTCCGCGCCCACCTCCGCCAGCAGGCCGGGACGCATTTTGATCCGCGGGTGGTCGAGACGTTCCTGGCGCTGGTGGAGAACGAGGCGCTGGCCGAAGAATTATGCTAAAGCGATTGCCGAGATTGCGGAGGCAATGCCGCTGGCCCGCCGAATGCAACTCTACCAGTGCTATACTCGCGCGCCAATGGTCAATCTATCCCACCGCATAATCCGTCAATTTATTCTTTCGGTCATTCGGGCTTACTTTAGTTCAGTGCTATACTCGCGCGCCAATGGCCTCCTCGCCCCGCGCGCCTCAGCCCAAACAAACGCTGTCTTCCGAACAAATCGCCGCCGTCCAGCGCGGCTTGTTGGCTTACATGGCGCGGCAAAAGGGCCGCTGGCTGGTCACGCTGGTCAGCATCTTCCTCGCCACCCTCGCCACCTCGCTGGCCCTGCGCTTGGTGGCCCCGCTGTTTGATGAGGCCCTACCCAAAGGCCAAAACCCCACCACCCAAGCCGCAGGCGTCCGACAAATTTTATTTCTGCTCCTCAGCATGAGCGGCCTGACCTTGCTGGGAACCCTCCTCATCCGGCAGGGGCGGGCGCTGGCGGCGCGGCTGGCTCAGGAGATGTTGGTGGACCTCCGCGCCGATTTATATGCCAGCCTCTTGCGCCAACACCTCGGCTTCTTCCGCAACAACGAGCCGGGCAAACTCACCTCCATCGCTATGAGCGACGCCGAGGTGGTCGGTCAATTCTTCACCCAACTGCTTCCCTCATTGCTCGTCCATGCCGGGCAATTGGCGCTGGCCTTGATTTTTATGACCCTGACCAGTTGGCCGATGATGGTGATTTGCGTCTTGTTGGCAGGCGCTATTGAGTGGGCGAGTCGCCGCGTCATCGTGCCCCGGATGCAGGGCTACACCGGCGACTACCGACAACAGTTCGCGGCGACTCAGGCGGCCCTTAGCGAAAACCTGTCTGCGGCGCGCGATATTCAGATTTTTACGCAAGAGGCGCGTATGGCGTCTGCCTTCCGCCGCTTGTTACAGCGCATGGCGATATCCATGATGCGGAACATGGATTTGGCCGCCACCAACTTTGGGCTGTTCTATGGCCTGGGTGGATTGGCGTTGGCCCTCATCTATGGCATCGGCGCATTGCTCGTGATTCAGGGCTGGCTGGAGGTGGGGCTGATGGTGAGCTTCGCCGCCTTCTTCATTCAATTCTTTGTGCCGGTCAAAGCCTTTAGCGATGCGCTGGTTAACATCCAATCCACGCTCGTCGCGGCGCACCGGGTGTTGGAGTTGATGAACACCGCGCCGGTGATTCAGGAGCGCGCGGGTGCCAAAGACCCCGGCCCATTGACCGGCCACATCTGCTATGAAAATGTGGGCTTTAGTTATGATGCCACCGACCCCGATGGTTGGCGATTGGCGAACATCAACCTGGAAATTAAGCCGGGCGAGAAGGTGGCGTTTGTGGGCGGCTCCGGCACCGGCAAAAGCACGGTGGTGAATCTGGTGGCGCGGTTCTATGATGTCAGCGAGGGCCGCGTGACCATTGACGGCCATGATGTGCGCGACCTAAAACTCTCGGCCCTGCGCCGCAACTTTGGCATAGTGGCTCAGGATGTTTTGCTCTTGCAAGGCACCATCACCGACAATATCCGCTTTGCGCGCCCCAATGCAAACATGGAAGATGTGTTGGCCGCCGCCGAGGTGGGCAACGTCACCGAGTTTATTGAGAAACTAGAGGATGGTTACGACACGGCGCTGGGCGCGGGCGGCGCGGGCCTAAGCGGCGGGCAACGCCAACGGGTGAGCATCGCCCGCGCGGCCCTGCCCAAACCGGCGCTCTTTATCCTCGACGAGCCCACCTCCGCGCTCGACACTCAAAGCGAAGAATTGGTCATGCGGGCTTTGGATCGGCTGAGTCAGCGCCGCACTACCCTCATCATCACCCACCGCCTCAACACCATCCTCAACGCCGACAAAATCGTGGTGATGGGGACCAACGAGTCTGGGCACGGCGTCATCCGCGCCATCGGCACCCACGAGCAATTGCTGGAGACGTGCGACGAATACATCATGCTCTTTGGCAAAAAGTCGCGGCCCAAAGCCATCGTCATGCCCATCGGCCCGCTTTATAACACCGTGCCGATTCTGCCCACCGTCACCGGGCTGGCGCGCGGCTACAACGCGCCCGTGTACGTTTTGGATTTTGGGATCTTGCAGGAGGGCGAGGCGCGCAAAGACCGCTTTGGCGTGGAACTCGTCACTGCCAACATCGAGCCAGGCGAGGTTCCGGAACTGAATCGTTCACACCTGCAACGGGTGGACGGCATCGTGCAACTGCTCAAAGACGAGGGCATTCAGTGTCACGTCGTTTATCCGCCGCCCGGTTTGGATTGGATTGACGCCACCATCCACGCCATTGACCACACCGAGGCCACGCATCTGGTGGCGATGGAAAACGTCCTTATCCCGCTGGAAGATTTGCGCGAGAGCATTCGTCGCATCGAGCGCAAAGGGTCGGTGGAATATATTTTGGTTGACCCGACCGTGGGCGCGATGTCGGGCTATGCGCCTGTTGAGGAAGTGCGCGGCGCAGACCGCACCGTGATGGACACGGTTCGCATCTCGCAAGTCCGCACCCGCCGCAGTGAACTCCCCACCGTGCCACGTCCCCCAAAACAACCCTCTCCCCCTCCCCCCAGCTCACCTGCTCCCCTGCCCTCCAAGCCCATCCCTCAACTCCACTGGCTCGCCATCGTTGGCATGTTCTTCTGGCCCGCGCTCTGGCAAGCCATCCTGCTCTTTGGCCTGTTTCCATTGTTGCGAGATGTGGCGCGCTTGCCGTTGGCTTTTGCGTTTTTGATTCCGCTGACATTGGCGAGTTTGCCGGAACTCGTGGCAGGCGTGGCGCTGGCCTGGGGCGAGGGTGATTCGTTGAAGGCGCGCCTCGGCCTCGCCTGGCCCGCCAGCGTGGATGAGTGGGGCCGTTTCGCGGTGATAGGCGCGGGCCTGTTTGCGTTCAGCGCCGTCGTCATCCCCATCGAGCAATGGCTGTTGGGCCGTTGGCTTGTATCACCCTCCGGTTGGCCAAATTGGGCTACGCTTCCGCTGTGGGCGCTCTTAGCGTGGTTGCAGGTGGTCAATCCATTAATAACAATTCTTGGTGAGGAGTTATACTATCGGGGTTATCTCCTGCCCAAAATGAACGTTGCCTTTGGCCGCGCGGCTTGGCCCTTGAATGCTCTGCTGTTTGTGTTAAAACAGTCGCCGCAGGCTTGGCTAGCCTTCCGGCTGGAGAATGTTGCCTCCGCGTTCGCCGCCGCCTACTATGGCCAACGCCGCCAACTGTGGGCGTCGTTGCTTTTGCGGTATATCGGCAGTGCGGTGATGGTGACGTTTTGGTTGGGGCAATAATAAACACTACAACGAATAAAGAAAGAAACGAAGTACAGCGCAGAGTCAACGATGAACATAACAGAGCTTCTAAAATTGCGCGGACTCGACACAAATGTAAAAATCAAGTTGGTGCACCATCAGGATGATAGATATGATTTGTGGGATTTGTATCGCACGGGTCATTTTGAGACCTATCAAAGTTATCAGAGCAAGCCCATATTTCGGTGCGAGTATGTTGTTGCTTTTATGGGGCTGGATGGCTCACGGGCGCAATTCATAGGCGTTTATCGTGTTTGTAGTAGCAAACCAGCTCGAGAAGCGCTCCTACCACCTGACTACCCTTATCCCAATTTTGCAAAAGCTGATGACTTTTATTATGACCTGCAACCTGTAGCGGGCTTTGAAGATTTCAAAGATCGAGTCATCATAGATTGGGGCAGCTCGCCGCGCGCATGGCCTCAATGGTTAAACAAACGCCAAAAGGATGTCGTTGAAGTGTTGCCAAAAGGATACGTCAAAGCCTTCCCGGGCTATTTGGAGGCCATTCTTAAGTTCGATGAATTAGTGGCTATCATTAAGAACCCAGTAGCCAATCGAGAATGGCATAGAATGCTTTCTGCAGTCGCTGGAGTCTATCTGATTGTTGATAACAAAACAGGGAAACAATACATTGGGGCGGCGTATGGCAACGATGGGATATGGGGGAGGTGGGCCAACTATGCAAAGTCCTTTCATGGCGGCAAGGATATGCTCAAAGCACTCGTTGGTGATGACTCCAGTTACGCCCGGAATTTTACTTTTACTATTTTGCACATCCTGCTCAAAACAGCGACAAAGGATGAAGTTGTTGCTTGGGAAGTTCACTATAAAAAGAAACTTGGAACGAGAGCTTTTGGTTTGAACCTGAATTGAGTGGTAGGTAACGCTTTGGGTATGACATTTTCGCTGTCAACGAATGTCCAACGAATAAACGAATTCCGGCGTGAACACACATTCGTTTACGCGAAGCGGTTCTATATTCGGTGACAGAACCCGACCCAACGCCCGTCACGCTACAAGCGTGACCTACCACTCAATCATCCGCTAATCCGTTACCTATCCGACATGACTGACATCAACCTCGCCGCGCAAGGCGACCTCACCATTGGTGAGTTCGTTGGGCGCGACAAAATCACCCACAATATCCAGAACATCCAGAACATCATCGAACAGCGCGCGCTGACGGCGGCTGAGATGCTGGATGCCGACCGCGCCGCCGAGACTAAACATCTGGCCGAGGGCGTGAGCGCCTACGTTCAACGCTTGCAGGCGCGCGCCAACGAGAAAAGTGCCGCCGATAGTGAAGGGAGTCCTTACAAGGGTCTATTGTCTTATCGGCTGGCCGACGCCGAATTATTCTTTGGCCGGACATCGGCGCTGGCGAGTCTGATGAAGCGCCTCCTGCGCGGCGCGCTCACGGTGTTGCATTCCGAGTCGGGCGCGGGCAAAAGTTCCATTCTGCAGGCGGGGTTGTCGCCGCGCCTGATCGCCGCCGGGCATCTGCCG
>Ga0247727_10013831_pt1 | contig 13528 bp, 23 predicted proteins | sample WisWelCaveWW1625_FD_202498 | JGI IMG/M metagenome (GOLD analysis project Ga0247727, IMG submission 202498) | Biofilm microbial communities from Wishing Well Cave, Virginia, United States - WW16-25 | ecosystem: Environmental > Aquatic > Deep subsurface > Groundwater > Cave microbial mat | place... | reverse complement strand
CCAGGATGCCGAAGGCCGATTGCCGTCGCTGGGCTTCCAGGACTCCGGCTTGGTCGCGGTCGGCCAATCCCAGGACCTCCAGGTTCAGTCCGGTCACGAAAGGCATGCTGTTGAAGGCGAACAGCATCATACGATCCATGCCGGAGGGGAATTGCGCCTGAGAGCGCTCCTGGATCTTGTGCCCCGAGACCGCACCCTCCTTCATGAGCAGCAGAGGATTGGGCCTCGCCCAGTCCTCCTCGGCTTTGCGCGGGTCCACGAAGGCATTCACCTCGGCGAAGGCACCGCCCTTCGCATTGGTGTTGAGCATATGGGTGATGGACGACAACCACTTGTTCGCGAAGCGCTGCGGGTCCTTCATCGAGCGCACCAGCCCGTACCACATGCGCTGGTTGCGATCGCGCTTGTAGGTGATGAACTTGACGGTGAAATCCTTCACCTCCAGCTCGTCCTGCTCGAGGATCTCGGCTCCAGAAAGAAAAGCGCGGTAGTAGGCTTTCTTCCTGGTCTTCACGTAGTCCTGTTTTTCGGCAGGGGCGCGGCCCAGGGTCATCTCGAAGATATCGGCGGCAGCCCGAAACTGGGTGGGCGTGAGATCAACCAACTTCCCAGTGTGCGGATCGCGCAGGCGCAATACCTCTCGGAGCTTCCAGCACTGGTACTGCAGCACGAAGACCTGACCCTGGTGCTCGGTATCGGTGGCATTCTCCCGGTACATGAAGGCGCGATCCCCCATGTGCGGCCGCGGCACATTGTCCGGCGGCTCGCCTGAGAGCGTCGCACCCGGCCACCTCGCCAGGGCCTCGTCTTTGGCCATCCAGTCGCCATGGAAGACGAAGCGGCCATCGCTCAGATTGCGCCGGTTAGCCGTGGGATCGTACCAGACCGAGAGCGGATCGCGCCGGACGACGATCGGCGCGCCTTCTGGATTTTTCTCGTAGTGCATCATGGTCTCGGTGCAGCCGATCCCGCAGATGACCGCATCGCGCACCGCCTCGGAATCCTCATCCTCTGCGGAGCAATCGTTCTCGTAGTACTTGGCGGTCTGCGTCAAGACCTCGTTGACCCGGATATCGCCCTGCTCTACTGGCAGAAACTTGATGGCCTGCCGATTGTTGATCTCCATGCCAGAGACTGCATCGATGAACACCCCGGTGCGATCGAAGGTGATGGCGGGACGCTCCTCCTCCTCGAGCTGGGCAAGCACATCGGCTTCCCACTGATGACCGGAGGCGAAGTCGTAGCTTTCCTTGGTCTCGGTGCGCCACTGCGCCAGGCCTTCGGTGGCCTGCTGCCAGTCCTTGTGAATGTCCTCTACGGTGAGATCAGCCATCGTGATCCTTGAGCCATTGCCGCCAGCAATCGTGGCAGAAATTGCCCTGTACGTTTTGGTAGAAGGCGCTCTGCCCGCAGCCTCCGAGCGAAGAGACTCCGCCCGTCCAGCCGTGATAATGGCATGTCGTCATCTCGATAGGCGAGGAGCGCCATTCATGCTCCCATCCAGCTGCGTCGTTGTTGCTTTGCATAGGCTGCTCGATAGCGGTCCAGTTGGGGCAGAGGTGTCTCGACCTCGGCGTAATGCAGCATCATCGTGGCGTAGCGCGTGGCCGAGATCAGATCGTCGCGCTCCTTCACCGGCACGGAGCGACGCGCACCGTTCTCCGCCATGACGATCTTGCGATGGTAGTAACGGTACTCGTCCAGCCACTCGTGCAGATGCGAAAAGACCTTAAAACGCCCCGATTGCATGCGCTGATCGAGATCCACGATCGAAGCCTCGAGCCCGTTCTTGCGCTCATCAGGATACTGCGCATGCTCGGAGGTGAGATCCAGGCCCTCATTGCGATAGAACTGCGCGATCTGCTCCGCGGATTGGCGATCGCGAATCAGGCCGTCATGCGGCCAGGCCCAGCGGACATTGCCCCAATGGCGCAAGGCGCTCGCATGCGCCACCGGCGTCAAACCGCGCTCGCGGTAAGTCTGCATCACGTAGATCGTGTCGGTGTCCTTGTCCCAGGCGAGCTTGACCGCCGCAAACGGGTGATCGATGCCGAAATCCATGCCGGCGATCACCGCGAAGTGCTTCGGGACGACGAAGCCATCGATCGCGATCACGCTCTCGGGAGTCTTGAAAATCTTGCCCTCCCCCAGCATCGGCTCTCCGCGCACGCGCGCCTCGCGCTCATGCTCCGGATAACTCGCGATGATGCGTTCGCGGTCCTTTGCGCTGAAATGCAGTGCCTCTTCCAGGCCCAGGCCGCACCAGGCGGTATCGGGCTGGGAGTTGCGAAAGCGCATCACGACCTCAGAGATGCCGCGTAACGGCGTGAAGGTCAGCATCACTGGCCCCATGCTCGTATTGGTCCGGGTAACGGCTTCGGTGTAGATATCCAGATCGGGCTCCTCGTCGAGCCAGGCGCCGTCCCACTCGTCCGATGCCCACTTCGCCCGCCCATCGGCATAGGACATGAATACCGCGGCCGACAAGGTGCCATCGGCCTGGCCCTCAGTGCAATGGCGCACCTGAAGCACATCGATCCCATCGGGTACACCGCGCGACATGCGCGGGGGCAAGACCAGGAGCGCCTTGGGGATCGTGCCGGTGCCGATCGCCTCCATCGGACCGAAGAGGATTCGCTGCGGCCCCTTCTTGAGCAGATCGCCGGTCTCGGAGCCCACCCCCCAGCGCACCGCCTTCTTAAAGCGCAGGCCCTGCCACCAGTGGGGATAGATGCCGCTCAGATGCATGGCCGTTTCCATGCCAGCCGAGAGCGTCTTGCCTGCGCGCGAGGCCCCGAACAAAGCCCGCTCACGCGCGCGCAAGTGATGGAACTCGAGCTGCTTGGCATAAGGAACGTAGCCTAGCAGCCGGTACTCGGCCTTGAGCCGCTTCAGTTCCTCTAGCTTCTCGAGGCGCTCCTTGGCACTCAAGTGCCCCCGCCGGCTCACTGCCAGGGGCGCGCCGTGCCGGTCGTCAGCCGCTGCTCGGACAGCTCGCACAGCGCGTTGTAGGCTTCGCGCTCGAGGATCGCATACTCGCGCAATTCGAGATCCGATAGGTGCAACGTGCGCATGCCAAGGGTTTTGAGTGCGCGGGCCGAGACCAGATCATCGGCGTAGTTAGTCCAGGCATTGTCGCTGCCATCGGTGAACGACGCCGGATACAGCGTGCGGATGTAGTGCCAGATGAGCGGATAATCCTGCCGCGGCGCGGGCCCCAGCCACACCCGATCGTTGAACCGCGCGTAATCGCGCGGCTCGGAAAAGTTGGTGTTCCAGCGCCATTCGTCCACGAACCGGTCCCAGGACATCTCGTCGAGCTCGTAGCGGCGCGAGGAGATCGAGATCTCCAGATGATCAAGGATCAGCAGATCCGCCGGCATCTCGAAAAAAGCCATGGAAGAAGTGGCCGTGGTCGTGGTCAGCTGCTCGTTGAACCACCAGCGCTTGCGCTCGTAGTGCTTGATCGCCTGCCTCAGTTCCCGATCGATCGGGGTGCCCATGTCGGAGCGGTCCAGCTCATCGGCCATGCGCGTCTTGATGTCGGCGAAGCTGGTCATGAAGGTGACGAAGGACGTGCCAGACGCAACAGCGCATCGGCATATCTCAAGGCTTCTGCTGCGAGCAGATCTGCATCCAAATCTGCGTTTCGTTCCACCAGATGCCCAAGAAGGCCGGCGGCGATTTGCGAACGAACATCAGGCATACATTCCTGCAGCGTGCGCCTGATATATTCGTGTGTGGTTCCGAGCATCTCTTGGTGTTCTTCTCGGTGAGCCTGCGCATAACGCCCGAAATAGTTCTGCATATCGTGAGCGTTCAACGGTAGCTGGGTGTAGCCCAACCACCGCCAGATAAGCATTCTGATCATTTTCATCCTCACAATTTGAACAGAATCGTGCCGACCGCCGCCGAGGCAGAAATGCTCAACGCTGTACCGCAGACGATCCCACAATCGCCGAACGGAAACACAATCCCGCTGGCGGTCAAGGTGATGGCCGGCCCGAGCTCGGTATTGCCGTCCTTAATCATCATCGTGCCCACCGTCGTGGGCCAGATGCCCATGAAGATACAGGGCGCACCGCCATTCACGGTTCCGGTGGATACGCTCCTCTGAGAAGAACACCCTTCCGGGATGTGAGTCCTCCACTTTGACATGGTCAGGCTCCCTTAAACACAAAGCTCGCCAAAATCAGGCTCCCTTGAACAGGATCGTACCCACGGCAGCCGAGGCGGAAATGCTCAGGCTGGTGAAGATCATTCCGCAATTGCCGAACGGGAAGATCACAGCACTGGCCGTCAGGGTGAGCACGCTGCCCACGATCGCGTCGCCGTCCTTGATCTGCATCGTGCCGGAAGTGGTAGGCCAAACCCCCATGAAAATGCACGGCAATCCCGCATTGACCGCCCCGCTCGAGGTGCTCACCTGATAACTGCAAGGCTCCGGGATGTGCGTCTTCCAAATGGACATCTCTCGCTCCTATGGAAACAACTGCCGCAGATCGATCTCGCGCTGCGCCAGCTCCACCCTGGCCGCCGCCAGCGCAGCCAGGCCCCGCTCGTGCCTATCCCTGGATCCTGAGGCCTCGCGCGCCGCATCGGAGACGCTCGCCTCGACCTGCTGCATTCGGCGGTAGGCCGCCCGATAATTCTCGGCCGCCTGCAGGATCTGCTCAGGAGTCGCCATTCCTGAACCCAGGATGCTTTCTCGCCACCTGTTTACACCCTTTCAAGTGCTGCACACCACCGCTACAATAGGTCCAGTTGGATTCGACCAAGCCCGCCATGACCAAATCCCCTAAATTCCACACGAAAGTAGGCGCCTACCGCATCCCCGTGCGCGGCCTCTACGCCACACTCATCCTCTTCCACTCCGGCGAGCACGGCCGCAAAGAGGCCGGCTGGTACGCCTTCTGGACCGCGGTGCTGAAGAAGCCAGTTCTGACCAGAGATGGCACAAGGCGCTTCCGCAAGGTCTTCGGCCGCGCCCGCGTCGGGGAATCAGCCGGCGATCGCTTAGATCGCATGCGCTTCGAAATGAACCACCCAGCCCAAAAACCACAGGCCAGACAAGCCTACCGCCGCTCCTGGCTGCAAGTACTCCAGCAAGGCGGAAACATCGCCTATATCCGGCCCTCAACGATCTCAGAGATCAGGCACTGGATGAAAGACCACAAAGCAGATGCACCTCACGCCAGCTCAGTAGTCTTGATGAACGGCGAATACAAGCTCTGGCGCTGAAACTTCACCGAAACGGCGGTACAGAGAGGGGGGAGGTGCCAGCGCCAGCGGGAGAATGGGGTCCCATCCGGGGATGACCACCTTTCGCCAGCCAGCGAGCCCACAAAGCATGCTTTCTGCCCTGCACCATTCGCGCACTTGACATAATATCCATTATGCGAAGTTGCGGCGCGGTAAGTGCCTGATCACGCTCAGGACTTCTCTACTTCACCAGATCTTGCGGCGTTTGCACATCAAGGACTTAAGTGGTGTGCGGTGCAGCAAGCACCCCCAGCTCGGCTTCGAGCTCCAGAATCCTGGCGCTCACGTCCCCGACGTTGACCTGAATCGCGACCTGCGGGCCATCCGTGCCGTAGATCTGGCGTAGAACGCGCTCGAGCTTCCAGCACTGCAGCCTGGCCAGCTCCCGCGCACGACCTACTCCAACGCCGTCAGTGGCGTTCTCCAGCATCCGCTCGCTGTCATCCAGTCTCGCAAGTGCATGAGCGCTTTGGTATTCTTTCCAGAGTTTAGGTGCTTCCGCGAGGATTTTCTTGTAGATGGCTTGATTTGTACAGCCCAGCGCATCGGCCTGCTTCTGGATGGAGACTCCGTTCTGGTAGGCGGTGAGGACATCAGCGACGCTGACCTCGCGCAGAGCGGCGTCTGCGTTCATGATGAGCAGGCCTTCTACCGTGTGCTCTGGTACGTTGGTCAGATCCACGACTGCGCCTTCACTTCACCATCCTCCGGAGCCTTGGAAGGCATTGCCCAACAGGCCCTCCTGCCATCCGCGGTAGCCGCCGATAAGTTGCTCGTAGCTGGGCGGGGTAGCATCTTGTTCGTAGCCGAGGCTTTGTGCGATCGCCTTGTAGCCTTGGTATGCTGGGACCATGAATGGCATGAGTGTTCCGTAGAGCCATGGGTTGTTCTTGACCATTTCGCTGGCGAAGGCCTGATGATCGTAAGGGGCGAGGAAGGCCTGCAGTGGGTGGTGACGTGGCAGTGCTTGCCTGGCGTATAGGAGTGCATCCAGCGATGGATTTTCCAGTAGTGGCAAACCAACTTCCTCCTGTAGACAATCGGCCTGTGCATCGTGGTTCTTGCTGAGGCAGTGCTGGAACCCAGACTCTCATGAGGACGTACTTAGCCTGTGCGGGTGTGTTGGTGGCAGGCTGCCTTGCCGAAGGCAAGATGGGATCGAGCTTGCATTGCTGCGGCTCACGTTGTCCAGTTGCTGGATATCCATGAGGTTCAGCGTGTAGTGGTTGGGGTTGAGGGTGTTGAACTTGCGGGATTAGACCGCAGGCCGAGCTGCGCTCGGGAGGTGTAGGGCCTTGTTTTTGGTGTAAAGATTCCCCCCTACCCCCCGGGGATTGGTGTGTCGAATGGGCTGCCTCGCGTTTTGGCAGTCTCCGTGGCCCTCTATTCAGGTCCTTCTTGGACCTTTGCTCCCTTCGCACAACGGTTTGTGCTTATCGGGACGCGCCCCGGTAGTGGCCGGGCCTCGCGGTTCTCTGGGCAGCATCTCTGGCTTGGGGCGCCAGTCGGTTGCATCCTTGGCGCCTTTACCGATGTTGCAGGCCTCGCACAGCACCTGCATCTTATATTGGACTCGAACGATACGCTTGGTCTCGTAGCCAGTCAAGGCTCTGAAATGGATACTCACGCCATCGTATCTAATTTCGCCTTTTACGCGTTCCGTCCTGCATTGTCAAGTCCTTGCGCGATTGAGGCTTTTGCGCCTTTTCCTTCCGGCGCGCTTTCTGTCTCCTTTAGCGCCAGCTGAAGGCGTCGGATGCGCTTAGCCTGGCGCTTGAGCCCCTTCTGCTGGCCTGTGATCGTCGCCCACGCGTGATAAAGCAAGGCTTGGTAGTGCGTGGACTCGGCCAGGAGGCGTTCTGACACCGCCTTGTAATGCTCCGCGCGCTGATCGCACACGCAGCCCTCAGGCATTAGCCGTGGCTCATATGCATGATGCTCGCTTTCTAGTTGTCCGCAGTGACGGCAACGTAAGGCTTTGCGAGTCATATCTGCTGGATCAGCTATCGTGCCGTGATTTTCATACCATCAAGCCATGCCCGAGCAAGACCGGTTCGAGCTTGCCGATGACGCCCCTGTAGAGCGGGTCCATCTGCCGATTGAATCGGGTCTGAAACGCTGCCGTCCCTGAGCCGGCGAGCTGCATGGCCAGGACATGCAAGCCCAGCCGCGCTCCGCAATGGCGCTTGAACGCCGTCTCGGCTGCCTTCTGGGTGCCGCGCCCGATGTTCTTGAGCGCACTGCGGCACAGGGCGGCTCGCGCTCGGGGCACTCGTCCCCAGCGCGCGGCCAGATAGGTCAACTCGGACTCGCTGAGGGTGCGCTCGGCCATGCCCAGGATGGCGCCGGCTTGCGCATGTCGCTCCCAGACATCAAGATCAGTGGGCGTCGAGTGCGTCGCCCCACCGCGATGGCGGTAGATGCTGCTGATGTCCAACACCTCGGCGCTCGCCACCGCGCAGGCCCAGGCCAATGCCGCCTCCACGCACTCAAATGGTGGGCCGCGTCGTGTCACGGTTGGCTCGGTTCATGAGCTGATGCAAGGATAAGTGACAGGTACGACAAAGCCATTGAATTCCAAGCGGTTTGGTATAGTCCAAGTGGTGCTTTTCGCTATTGACTGACCCGCATACCCTGCAAACCTGGGGGACCAGCTTTCCGCGCCTTTGGTAGACATTGGCATAGGACCGAGCATTAGCCTTGAAGCGCTGAGCTGGATCGAGGGCGGTGTGCTTTGGTCGATGCTCGCGCATATATCGGGCATGGCAAGCGCGGCAGTGCTGGCCAGCTCTGTCGCGCTGATTATCGCAACGAGAGCACTTCATCAAGTTTCGGTCTTCAAAGCACGTCGGATCAGGGCTAATGCCGCGCCATTGGCAATGGATTGCGGCTCGACCAATAAGACATTCCAGCCAGCCAAAGCGGCCTCATTGAGCTTCTCGTATTCCTTGACCAATGCCGCTGGCCGCACATGCGCTCCACCGGTCCATAATCCGCCTTGAACCTCGATCGCAAAGCGCGTAGCGGTGAGCACGAAATCGAATCTCCAGCGGCGCGCCACGTGGAACTTCACCTGCCGCTCGAAGGCGATGCCGGCCTGGGTCAGTTGCGTGGCGAACTCGCCCTCCGGCGTGTTGGCATCCGCCAGTTCAGCGCCCTTGACTGTGGCTGGCAACGCGGCCCGTTTGCCGGCCTCATAGGCCTTGAGCTGGGCCTCGCTCCAGCGCTGGGTCATTGGTCCTTTCTGGCCGATACTCCAGTGAAGGCAGGCTGTGATAGTCATCGGACCCTAGACGCCTGGGCAGTGGTGCCGGCGGCACGTAGGGCACGAATTCGACCTGCGGCAGGTCGTGGGTAACGCCTGGGGCCTTGGTGCCTGAGGACCATTTCCTCCGGGCAGAGGCGCCGGGTGTAGCCGGGCGGGATGGATGGATCTGTCTCAGGCCCAACTTACCGGCGTATTTGGTGATCGCGTCGTAATTGCGCCCGGGCAGCAGATGGCCCAGACGCACCGCCCCCAAACGCGCGTAGCCTTCCTGCAGGATCGAGCGCTCTGCCTGGCTCCAGCGCTTACTCATCAGAGCTCCCAGCCGCGAGCCAAGGCGATCTGCCTGGCGTATTCGGTCGCGGCTAGTTGCTCCAGCCTAGCCTCGCGTCCTTGGCGATGATTGTTCCAGTACGCCAAGGCCTCCTCATAGCGGAATTCGCGGCAGCCTACACGGATAGACAGATGGCCGTCGCGAATCCAAGCCAAAGCTGTCCAACCGTTTGGAGTCCCTAGACCGATCACGCCTTTTGTCTTGCGCAGGTCCGCCCCGGTCAGGTCCGCCCCGGTCAGGTTCGCCCCGGTCAGGTCCGCCCCGGTCAGGTTCGCGTTGGTCAGGTCCGCGTTGGTCAGCTTCGCGTTGGTCAGGTTCGCCCAGATCAGGTTCGCCCCGGTCAGGTTCGCGTTGGTCAGGTCCGCCCAGGTCAGGTTCGCCTTTGGCTCGATTGTATAGTTCATAACCTTACTCACGGCCTACTCCCAGTAAAGGACTATTCTTTACGGCGCCGCAACATCACTCGAATCGTATCAATGGCTCTGGCTACGACGCTCCGATCACATCTCTGAGGGTCGACACCTGATGATGGATCACGGTAGCTGTCAGTGCGGCTCGAAATGCGCCGCAGGAGACGCGGGTCCCGATTCATCCAGTTGACCACAAAGCGTCGTATGCCTCGAGCCGTGGGCCGCCGCTGGGGGTTGGCGATCAGCCACATACGGGCCTTGGCCATCTCCTCGGGCAGGTTGCAGTAGGTATCGCGTAGTTGCAACTCGAAGCCCATGGGCATGGACCACTCGCTGTCTTCACTGTCTTTGATCCCTTTGAGCGGCAGGCGGATCATTTGGTCCTCTGTCTGAAAACCAACCGAGAGTAATCGAGAACTCCCTGAGCGCCTAGTCTCGGTCCTCCCCCGCAGACGCTTACAGTAACCTCGGTTACTCTCAGTTGGTCCTCTTTGACCTTGTCTTCAGTCCCACAAATCCGGCCTAAGTTGGGCTTTCGGGATACCCAGTAACTCCTCGATGCGCTTGGCCAGCGTAGGTCCTGGCTGGCGTTTGCCGGCCTCGAGCAGGCATAGGCAACTGCCGGAAATCCCTAGTTTTTCAGCGAGTTCTCTCTGCTTCAGGCCTTTCAGGCGCCGGTAGGCCTCCAGCGGGGTGCATTCAGTTTCGCTACGCATAATCCAATTTTAACCACAAGTCGGAAATAATTGCAAGCCTATATTTAGCTTGACATCAGGTCAGAGGCTGCTGATAATCCACTCTCACGCTAGGTGCTAGGCAAACGAAGGAGACGTAAAATGGAAGTGTCCATCGTGAGCAATCCGACCCGAGTCTGGTACTTCATCCTAGGCACCCGCCAGGAAGTGGAGGATGAAATCAACAGGCTGCTTGGCAGCTATCACACGGTGGGCTACGGAACGCACGTCAAGGCGTGCAACTTCGAGGATCCGCGCGCAAAGACTGCTGTTGCGCTGGTCGAGCGCACGACGAGTTGCGACTGAGGAGATCACAATGCCCACGAGCGTGCCTGACATGACACTGCTACTTCAATACGGAAAGCACGAACCTGACGGTGAGGCCTGCCTGATCGAGCGACTGCGGATCGACGCAGATCAACCATGGTCGGACCTCGGCTGGGAAGGCGGCATACCGGAATGGGCAGCATCCATCGGGCGCATCCTGAACGACGCCTATGGCGACGCCCCGGGCTCGGACGAGCGCCGGACCGCCGCCTTGCTGGATGCAGCCTTCGGGCCAGAATGATGGCTTCTCTTTACGAAATCACGACGGCTTTTTCTACAGACGCGGCCAAGCTCTCTGAGCTCGACCTCGATGAACAAACGCTCGCCGATACGCTCGACGGCCTGCAGGGCGATCTCCAGCTCAAGGCCCAGAACACCGCGATGGTCGTGCGCAATCTCGAGGCGCTTGCCTATGCGATCGAGGACGCCGAGGAGCGCATGGCGCAGCGGCGCAAGGCAGTCGAGAATCGCGCCGAGGCGATCCGACACTACATCCTGCGCTGCATGCAAGCGGGCAACATCCTGAAAATCGAGAGCCCGCACATGCGCATCAGTCGCCGGAACAATCCGCCGCACGTGGTGGTCGATGCCGCAAGCCAAGTACCGGCATGCTACTGGCGCATTCCTCCTGTGCCACAAGTAGAGATTGATAAAGCAGCAATCAAAACGGCTATAAAAGAAGGCAAGGAAGTCCCAGGCACTCATCTGGAGCAGTCCGAACGAGTTCAGATCGATTGAGGCAGTTACGAGCTCATGAAGCAATGCACAGTAAACGGATGCTTATCGCAAGTTCTTGCACGCGGGATGTGCTCAGTACACTACGATCGTATGCGGCGCACTGGCAGGACAAGCATCTCAATGCGCGCCAAGGGAACCGGGACTGTGACAGAAAGCGGCCACATACTACTGTTGATCAATGGTAGGAATGTATTTGCGCACAGGCTGAAAGCAGAACAGGCCCTTGGTCGATCCCTTCCACGCGGGGCCGTAGTTCACCATGCGAACGGAGATCCATCTGAGAATAGGAATAACAATCTCGTGATTTGCCCAGGCTCTGCCTACCACCAATTGCTCCACTTGCGTTTAGCTGCTTGGTTGGTGTGTGGAGATCCGAACTGGCGCATATGCAAGTACTGTCATCAATACGACGCGCCAGAAAAACTCGCATTCGACATTAGGCGTAAAGATGGAGGTCTCAACAACAAGACATACCATCGCGCATGCCGCAACCAGGAGTACGCAAATGGCCAATGAGATCGTCATCACGACTTTGCAGGATCTAGAGAAACTTGCTTGGCACGTAGCGAACTCGAAATTGTTCGGAATCAAATCTGTCGAGGAAGCTATGGTCTTGATGTCGATTGCAGCGGCAGAGGGGCGCCATCCCGCATTAGCTGCACGCGACTACGACATCATCGCCGGGCGCCCAGCCAAGAAGGCTGAGGCTCTGTTGCGCGACTTCCTTCAGGCCGGAGGGCACGTCGAATGGCACGCCCTGACTGATGATCTCGCGGACGCGACCTTCAGCCATGAGGCGGGCGGGACCGTACGCATCACCTGGGACCTCGAGCGCGCCAAGCGAGCAGGGCTCGAGAAGAAGGACAACTGGATCAAGTATCGGCGTCAGATGCTGCGCTCGCGCTGTGTGGCTGAGGGGGCCAGGACTGTGTGCCCCATCGCTACGAGTGGCCTGCCGACCAGCGAAGAATTGCGTGATGAATTGGCCGAGAAGGACATTACCCCAGAAGCTTCTGCTACTGCCCTCGAGCCGCCAGTCACACTAGAGCTCGTGCTCGCGGCCTATGATGCCGTCGAGGATGTGCCTGCTTTCCAGAGGGCGCGCGAGATGGCCGCGAAGCTCGCCAATGGCGACAAGGTCAAGGCTCGCGAGAAGGATGGCGAAGTTCGCAACCGACTCAAGAGCCAGGACTCGATAAAGCAGGCCAAAGAGACCCGAGAGAAGACCGAACAAGAGAGCGCAGGATCGCCGCAGGTAAGTTACGCCAAACTGCTCGATGCCATGCGCAGCCGCAAGGACAGTGACGCGTTGGATGCAGATGCTACGCTAATTGATCAACTCCCTGAGGATCAGCGGGACGGCGCCGCAACGGAATACCAGAAACTCCGTGCGAAGCACACGGAGAGGATCAAATGAGAAAGATTCACATAACGACCATCACATCCCACGAACAGGCGCATGTGGCCCGCGCTTGGTATCCTAGAATTGCAAGCTGGGACAATCCGACGAATTCCGATTCAGAGGATAACGAAAATGCACGATCCATTAACCGTAGCGCTTGAGATTCGCTACCCGTGGCTGGCGCATAGCAAAGCAGAGCGACTGGCAAACCAGAGCGAATTCACGCAGACCTGGCGAGCACCGTTCATTACGATCTGGCACCTTGACCCGGAGAAGGACGGCTCGGATGATTCCTGCGACTGGTCCAACCAGAAGGGCAAGCTGAACGCCAAGGAGAAAGCGGTGGCTGTGGCGGTCATGGATCTGGAGGACATCCTCGACAACGGGCCGCACTACCCTGACAGCCAAGAGCACAAGGCGTGGCAACCGCTCCATGGTGCCATCCTGGATCTCCTGCGCAAGCCTTCGCGCACGCATTGGTGGCAGGTTCACCCGCGGTGGCACATATGGCACTGGAGCATCCAGATCCACCCCTACCAGCAGGCACGGCGCTGGCTGCTCACGCGCTGCTCTAAATGCGGGGATCGTTTTGCCTACGGCGAATCGCCAGTAACTGGCAACTGGAACAGCAAGCCACCTCGATGGTTCAGGGGCGAGGAGGGACTCTACCACGAGCATTGCCACCTGAACAAAGTGAGCAATACCAAAGACTGCGCACGAAGCTCCTGGAAAGGACCAAATGACTAGGATGATAAAGAACCTTACACCAGAACAACAAGAGCAGCTTGCTATCTACCGGGAACGATGGATCAAGATCGGGCTGTCTTGCGAGCCACTGGATCTGCCCCGCGCGAAATCTGCTGTTGCGCGGGCGTATCAGGCGGCTGGCTTGGTTGCGCCAAAGCTGTACCTCGTGACGGATAGTCCATTGTCTGGTGCATTGGCTGCGTTGGTATTGAGAAAATTTATGGCTGTTGATCAGGCTCAGGTCGGGGCTCAGGTCAGGGCTCAGGTCTGGGATCAGGTCAGGGATCAGGTCAGGGCTCAGGTCTGGGC
>Ga0247727_10013830_pt1 | contig 13531 bp, 9 predicted proteins | sample WisWelCaveWW1625_FD_202498 | JGI IMG/M metagenome (GOLD analysis project Ga0247727, IMG submission 202498) | Biofilm microbial communities from Wishing Well Cave, Virginia, United States - WW16-25 | ecosystem: Environmental > Aquatic > Deep subsurface > Groundwater > Cave microbial mat | place... | reverse complement strand
TGCCGCCGCCGCCCATGCCGCCCATGCCGCCGCCGCCCATGCCGCCCATGCCGCCGCCGCCCATGCCGCCGCCGCCGAGGCCGCCCATGCCGCCGCCGCCCATGCCACCGCCGCCCATGCCACCGCCCATGCCACCGCCCATTTGCATGACGTTAGAAAGGTTGGTGAAGATTAGCGTCTGGATTTGACCGTCAGCACCGAGCACTTGCGCGACGCCGCCGACGTAAACGCGCTTCATGCGGATGATTTTGGTCCGCACTTCGCCGTCATCGGCAGAGCCACTGCCGGGCGACAAACCGCCGCCGCCCAAGCCACCGCCCAAGCCGCCCTCACCGCCGAGGCCGCCGCCATCGCCCGCGCCGAAGCCCGAGCCACCACGACTACCGCGTCCACGAGTACCGCCCGTCCGGCCGCCGCTCATGCCTCCCCCCAAACCACCAGGAGAGCCCATGCCGCCGCCCATGTCACCGCCGCCGGGGCCACCAAAACCGCCAGTTCCAGCGCCGCCCATGCCAGGCCCACCCATGCCGCCGCCGAAGCCGCCAGCACCGGGTCCGCCCATGCCGCCACCAGCACCGCCAGCGCCGGGAAAGCCGCCGCCGGCACCGCCGGGAAAGCCGCCAGCGCCACCGCCGCCAAAAGCGCCGCCATTACCGCCCGCCCCACCGGCACCGAGTACCGCTGGATCGGGTGAAATGACGAAGACTCCGTTGGAATCACGCTTGGACTTTGCGCCCGCCTGCTTCAGCACATACTGCAGTGCCGCATCCCAGTCGGTGTTATCCAGGGTCAGCGTCACCTGCTTGTAAACAGTGGGCTGCTCGACGATCTTGTTGCGCGGTTCGTCCGGCTTGAGCCTGAACAGCGCATCGAGAATATCCGCGAGCTTACCGTCCTTCAGTTCGAGATCAACCTTGCCCTTCTCCCGACCCTGTTTGACCGACGTGCCCGGAGCCTGAGCGTGGACGGCCGAAATGACGGCGAGCAAGCCCGCCAACATCGTTGTTGCCATCATTTTACGAATCATTCGAGTCACCTCCTTCCGTTTTTCACTCTGCTCTGACGAATCAGAGCATGAATTGTTTCGTCACTACGAACCTACGGCGCCGCCGCCGCCCGGACCGCCGGGCATGCCAGCACCGCCGCCACCCGAGGGATCGCCGCCCTGCGCTGCCGGATCGGGAGCACCCGCTCGCAGATAAACGTGTTTCTCCTGTCGATCCGGCGTGCGCACCGTGGCACGAGTCACCAATTGATCGTTCTCACGATACCGCTCGATCTTCATCACGCGAATGCCTTCCACTTCGTCGCCAGGCTTGACCACATATCCCCGTGGCAAGCTGGTGCCATCGGTGGACAGGATTTCCAGGATGACGTAAAGGGAACCGTTCAACAGAATGCCCGAGAGTCGTAACTCGCGCGACTCTACCACCGGCGGAATTGCATTGGCGAAACGCGGAGGCGGAGGCGGCTGGGGAACCCGCGGCATGACGTTGGCATAACTGAGCGGCGGCAGGCCACCAGCCAGCGAGGTACCCGTCCACGGTTGACGGGCCGCCACCAAAGTGATGGGCGGATTCAACGGCGCCATAGGATCGACCCGACCCGGCAATTGCGACGGACCGCTTTCTCTCGGCCCGGCGGGAACGGCGCTGGGCATTGCAGTCGGATCCATGCCCGGCGCGGCTGCCCCTGGCATCCCTCCACCCGGTCCACCGGGAAAGCCTCCACTCGCCATCATGTCTCCACTATCCGGTGGCGTTCCTCCCGGCACAGTTGGCGCGCCCGGCACAGTCGGTACGCCCGGCGCCGCTGGCACTCCCGCGCCTCCCGGACTGGGCGGGGCAACTTCGCCACCGCCCCCACCAATGCCGAACGGGTTGACGATGATCTGCACCAGCAGAAACACCACAGCCAATCCACCGAGCACTGCAATTTGTTTTTTCTTGTCTTCGTCCATCGCACTCCCGCCTTAACTATTCGAGGGGGCCGCCGGCCCCGCTGGAGCCGCCGGACTGCCACCAGCCATGGAAGGATCACCGCCGGGCATTGCGCCACCAGGCATTCCACCCGGCATGCCTCCAGCCGCTCCGCCTCCGGCGGCCTTCGCCAGTGCAGCTTTCACGACCTCCTCCGGGCCATCCGCTACCAGGTAGAAAGTCAACGCGAACGAGGCCTCCACGGTCTCGGTGATCGGATCGACATTGCGAAAAGTCACTGGCCCGATCAGACAGAGCCTCGTGAACGTCGGCAGGCGCTTCAACAATGCTGCCACCGCGGAGTAGGTTCCCTGCACGGTGATCGTCAACGGACCGCCACCACCGCCGCCACCACCGCCAAAGCCCCCCATGGCTGAGCCTCCCAGCCCACCGGCCATACCGCCACCGGCCGCTGCGCCGCCCATCGGGTCGGGAATGGGAAATAGCGCCCCGGTCGGAAATGCAATCGGCGGCATCGGGGGCATTCCCAGATCCGGTACGGTAACCAGCGTGCAGCCGTGCAGTTCGACGAACGCGACGAAATCCGGAACGAGCCGGTCGCGGTATTCCGCCAACAACTGCGGGAACACGTCCTCAAATTCGCCGGTGGTTCGGCGGAACGTGATGCGACGATAGCGCTTCTTGAACTCCTCGAACTGCGCGAAGGTAAGCTTGAAGTCGACCTTCGCCTCTTCACGCTCTTTCTCCGCTTTCGATTTTGCTTCGGTAAAGACCGGGTCCACTTCGTCGGCATCGCTGGCGCCCTGACGAATGCCGCCCATGGCCGTGTTGATTTCGCCGATGGTCTTGGTGGTTTCCAGGTTGATGTTCTTGATCAAGCCGAAATGCGTCGCGGCGACGATCAGCAGCGTAATGCCGATCGCTCCGCCGATTACGTGAATGACTTTGAGCTTTTCCATTGCAGTCCTGACCTATTCGCCGTCGGCTTCTTTTTTGCTCGCCTTGCTGCCGCCGCCACCGCCATCGTCGTCGGCGGGTCCGGCCGGTGGAGCGCCACCGCCGCCGCCCATCATGCCGCTGCCGTCCATGGCGCCGCCGCCCATCATGCCGGCATTAGGATCGGCCGCCAAAGCAGAACCGGGAACCGGGACCCCTTTGATCGGAGTCACAAGCACGCAGACGATCTGGAAGGTGCCACCGTTGGGGCTCACCATCAATTGCGAGGCGCCGCTGGTACTCGGCGCGCTCGGCGCGCCGCCAGTTCCACCGCCGCCCGCCATGCCGCCCATGCCCATTCCGCCGCCGAGGCCTCCCATGCCGCCAGCGCCGCCGCCGGAACTCGGCCCCTCGGTATTCTGAAACTGAAACGGTACCGTGACGAGCACCGCGCTGAACAACCCCGAACGCGACAGATTCCTCTGGAAGCGCTTGACGTTGGTGAACTCGTTCGTCCAGCAGTCCAGCACCACGGCTTTGATATCGCCGACCGGGGCGGCCGCACCGCCGCCACCCAAGCCTCCCAAACCCGCTGCGCCAGCGCCCATACCCATCCCCATGGCGTTGGGATCGCCGCCCATGGCGTTGGGATCGCCGCCGCCCGCGGGCGCGTCGGTGGGATTGATGCTAAAAATGCGCACCTGATTGAACGAGAACCTGGAGATTTCGCGCAGCAAGGTCTCGATCGCCGGCCCGAAGTTCTTGGCCTCGCGGAAGAAGCTCGCCATGGTCTTCATGGGCGCCGCCGCGTCCTGCTCAGCTTTCGTCTGCGCTCGAATAACGTCCACTTCTGACTTCTTCGAAGTGGCCAGTTGCAGCTTGTCCTTCTTCTGCGTGAGGTAGCTCTGTTTGGTGGTGTACCAAAAGAACATCCCGCCGAACACGCCGCCCAGCCCGAAACCGGCGACGATGAGGTACTTCCGCACGGCGCGCCGTTCGCGGACGTAACCGGGTAGCAGATCGATTTTCAGCATGACGAACTCCCTTCTATTTGCCCATCAGGTCGCGCAGGGCCAGGCCCACCGCCACCGTCATCATCGGCCCGACTTGTTGCAGGTAGGCCTCCGAATAGTTGCTGCTCGCCACCGCCACATGCGTGAACGGGTTGGCGACGGTCACTCGGATACCCATTTCGTTCTGCAGGAACACATCCAGATTCTTCAGCCGCGCGCCGCCGCCGAGCAACACAATGCGCGCAATCGGAATGTCCGGGTATTTTCCGGTAAAGTACTCGAGCGACCGCCGCGTTTCCCCGGACAGTTCGCCCAGCACCGGAACGATGACATTGTACACGTCCATGGCCGCTACCCCTAAATCGTCTTCGACGTGCGCGAGTTCCGCCGGCGCATAACTTTCTGCCGAGGCCCCCTCCACCGAGGGCAGGAAAGCGCCGGCCATCGGTGGAGGGGAATCGCCCAGCTCCAAATCCAATTCGGGATGCGCGGCGACTTGAGCCGGCGCAGGGACAGCCTCGGCTTCGAACGCGAACTCGCCGAAGCCCTCCGTTGGCGGCGCACTCGCGACCGGGCTCATTTCGAGGTCGAGGGCGGGAGCCGCCGCCGCCGTTTCCATGGTGGCGGGCAAGTCGAGATCAAAACCGAACGCAGGCTCCGAAGCTGGAGCGGCCGCGGCCTCAAAGCTGGGCGGGCCTTCCAGGCTCGTTCCGAAATCAATCGCGTTCGGCGGGCTGGCCGCCTGCGCTGGTTCGTCTCCCAGATCGAAGCTGAACGCACTGGGCGCAGCTTCCGCCACCGGTTCCGCGGGCGCGCCGAACGACATGGCACTGCCCAAATCGAAATCGAACGCGTTGGGTGCCGGCGCGGCTTCAGCCGGCTCGGTCGGTCCGCCGAATGACATGTCCCCGCCCAGATCGAAACTGAATGCGTTGGGGGCAGACGCCGCCTCGGCCACCGGTTCTGACGGTCCGCCCAGGTCGAAGTTGAACCCTCCCGGCGCCGGCTTGGACTCGGTCGCCGGCGCACCGCCGGCGAAATCGAGGTTGAAACTCATCGGATCGGCCGTCGCGGGAGCCGGCGTGGCGGGGGCATCGAAGGAGAAACCGCCCATCGCCATCGGATCAACCGAGGCCGGCGCTTCCGTCGTCGGTTGCACGTAGGCGTTGGGGTCGTAGGTCTGCGCGGCATAGGCATTCGGATCGTAGGCCTGCTGATCCGGCTGAGCGTACCCCTCGTAGCCATATCCGCCGGCGGGCGCGGCGGGCAGGCAATCGCCCACTTCCTGCTTGATGCGTTCGGCCTCGGGTCGGGTGACTTGAAACATCTCCTGGATGGCCTGCGTGATCTGATCGCCGCCGATCGGCACCGCGCGCGTAAACGCCAGCATGCCGTCGCGAATGACGCTGATCTCCGAGGCGCTGGAGCCGATGTTCAGCAGCGCCACGGTTTCGTCGGGCCCGCCCATCAAACCCACCAGCACCCGTGCCGCGGCCAACGGCTCGATGTCGATCGACCGCGGCGCCAGACCCGCCTTCTCCACCGTGCCGACGTGCGCATTGATCATTTCTTCCTGCGCCGCCGCCAACAGGATTTCCATATTGGGCGAGGTGGGGTCTTCATTGGGCCGGTGAATCGGCTTGTAATCGAGGATAACTTCGTTGGCCTGGAACGGGATGTGGCGCTCCAGCTCGAACTTCATCATCTCATCGAGTTCTTTGGGGCTCATGCGCGGCACGTCGATCACGCGCACCACCAGCGACGAATTGCCCGCCACCGAACTGATGCACTGTTTGCTGCGCGCGCCCATCGAAGCGATGAGCTCTTTCACCGCCAGCCCGACGGCCTCGGGGTCGGCGATGCTGCCACCCATCACAGTGCCCTCGGGCGTGGGCACCACGCCCATGGTGACCACCTCGTGCCGCCCGCCGGCCGCGCGCACTTCCGCCGCGCAAATCGTGGCATTGCCGATGTTCAAACCGATGATGGCCGCAGCGCCCAAAAACGTCACCCAGACCGTCGGCGCTTCCGCCGACGCATGTTCGTCAGATTGTACGCCAATGCATACGCCGGCGCAAGTGCGCCGGTTACGCGCCTTACCCGCTGGCCTCGATCAAGTCCGGCGAAGCCGGCAGGTGGGGGGGGATGATTGCTGTGGTGAGGTTTGGATTCAATGTCGTATCGTAGGTGTAACGAATGGAACGGAAGTACGGCGCGCCCGACCCTCCACTGTTAGGAACCGGGTAGGTCCATTTGTCAGTCCAGTCACGCACATCGGCGATTTCGCCAGAGGCGTCTACGACATTGGGAGCCGTGTAATTCTCGCAAATCGCGCCGCGAAACGTGATTGAGTAGTTGTAGCGTAGAAATCGGAGCTTGGCATTCCGCTCATTCGTGGTCACGAAGCCATCGCGATTGAAGTCCAGGTTGACATCGAGGTTGTTTCCGGCCGGGTGCGCCTGGGTGAGTGGTCGATCCAAAGTTACCATAACGGACCCGGTCACTCCCACTGCACTCTGGGTCACGGCGGTAATGAAGCGCGCTTCCGCACCGGGACCGGGCAATCCACTGGCGGAACTTAGCACGATCCAAGATCCGATTGGGACCCGAGTTCGGTTATAGGTATCGACGTCGAACGTGACCTGCGTGCTGCCGGCGTTGCCGCCGCTGCCCAGCGTCGTCGACCACATCGTATTATCGTAGTAGTTACCGGGAATGACGAACCAAGAACCATGCTGCGCATACACAATGGCGTTGATTTCGATATTCGCGCCCGCCACCGGCACCGGCGAAGGATTGCCGCCCGGTGAATAGACGCCAGCGTTCCCACTCAGTCCGCCGGCTTGGAAGATGCGCGATTGCACGGTATCGCCACTGGCTAACGGTGAAGGCGTGTGAAAGCCCTCGACCTTGTTGCGCGCCAGGCGATACACGTTGGGACGCCATGTGCGGATGGCCGCGCTGGGACTCTGATCAAAGACGAGCGCCACCCGATTTGTGATCGGCAGGGTCGCCACAATGCTGCCAGCGTTGCCGAACATCGAGGGATACGACTCATGGAGGTACCAGGGGGCGACTCCCGTGTCGACCCAATTGCGGTTAGTGCTATCGTAGCCACTAATGCGATAGAACTTTTCGTCAACGGAAGTGGCGAAGTCGTTGGTGCTCTGTGCGGACGTGAGTGTGTGCCGGTTGGCGCCGATCACAAAATCCGGCATGAGATAACTACCTCCGCCGGGATCATCGAGCATCGAGGCTCCGCTGCCGGGCTGGCTCAGATACAGCCGCATCGCGGTTGCGAGGGGCAGCGTGAGCGGGTTGGTCACGTTGGGATCGGTCAGGTTGCCCGGGGTGGTTGTTTGCAATCCTAACTGGGCCGGATTCGGGCTGTTCGTAAACGCTGCCAGATTGAGTCCCCACAGCAAATTGAAAGGCAGGACCTCATCGCTGCCGATCACCGCAACATACTTGCCTACCGCCGACCCCGTGGTCAATGCAACTTGCAATGCCAGTAAGTCCTGATTCGTGCCCCCCACGGCATTGTTGAGATAGAAGGCGACATTGCCATCCGCCGCATAGACCCACTTGCCGAAATACGGTGCGGCACTCGCCCCGGCGTTGGGCGCGATGAAGATATCCGAATATTGTTCAGGATAACCCGGTGCTCCCGGGCTGCCCTGGCGGTTGTCCAGTTTGACTTGAATGGTTGTGTTGTTGGGACCCGCACCCGGAGCGGTGTAGCGCAGCTCCATCGCCTTGTCACGAGTATCAGTGCTCAACGCCGGCAACGCTGTACCGTTGGTCGGCATGGAGTGCGCTCCGCCGGAATGAGCATGGGCGAAACGAATCTGGTTCATGTTGGCGACATTGCCATTCGCGTCTTGACGGGGATGGCCCGGCAAGGCATACGCGCCATCGAGTGAATCGGCCAGCCCCAATTGCCAAGAACGGCCTGCGCGCAGTTCGCCGAGCGGCTCAAAAGACCGCCCGCCCACATCCTTGCGCGCCAGGTAATAGCTTGGGTGATTCACCGTCGTTGTGTCATCGGCTGCGCGACCAAGCACCGGATGGTTGGCGCTCTGAATTGCGGTTGTTCCCGCCGGCACGGGAAAGTCCAGCGTTAGTCGATTATTCGGTGCATCCGTGGCGGTGATGAGTGCCACCTGCCTTGACGGCCATAGCACCACCAAGTCATTGATATTGAAGCCCAACACGCTCGATACGTTGGCCAAGGTGGTGGTGAACCCGCCGGTTACTGTCGTCGTCACCATCGGCCGGCGCATGATCCGCGTCGGATTGGCACAGACGTGATAGTTAGCGAGCAGCGCGATACGCCCTAGCGGCGGATTCGTCGCATAATCCGGAGTGTTAACCAAAGGCGCCGCAGGACTAGAACCGCCAGCCTGGGGAGCCCGCAAGTCGCCTTCGATGTACATCGTCGCCATTGAGACGATGGTAAGACCGACCATTCGGTCCAGGGCCGTGGTGGTGTTGTCGCTTAAGGTTCCGCGCACCCGCAGGTTGCCTTCCGCAAAGACAATTCGGTTAAACGACTGGAGCGCACTCCACACCCAACCGGGGCTTGCGCCCGTGACATAAATCAATTCGCGCCATTGATAACTCGGGGCGGCAATGGTGCCCGTGTTACCGTACTGAATGTAGCGCGAATAAACGCCGGTTGAGGCTCCACTGCTGTTGCGCCACGATTTGGTTGAATCCGGTCCCTGATTGGCGGGATCATACCCACTGCGTGCATCCGCCAATTCGTCCATGGTGAGGATCATGCCCGGGCTGTCCCCGCTACCTGACGGCGGCGTCATGAACTTGGCAATTTCAAGTCGCATATTGGGGACCAGTTCAATCTGCGCACCACGCGGCATGAACTCGGAGTCACTGATCCAGGCGCGGAGGTGTCGCGCTTCCAACGCAAGGTTGACATCTTGCGGGGGAGTAACTTCATTGGTTTGGATTCCGCTGTTATTCAGAATGGCGTCGGGATGCCGGGCTGTCCCGATGTCCTCGAAGCCTAAACGCCAATTCTGGCCAGCATTGGCGGTCCCAGATCCTGGACGGGTTGAGGTCAACGGGCGCTTCATCCACAGGTCCTTGAGTTCTTCCAAGAACACCTTGGTGGTGGAGCGACCGGGTAAGTCCTCCACGTCGGAAGGGTTGTTAAGGTAGAATCCGCTGCCGTATCCGTACAGGCTGCCGCCGTTGGGATTGCTGAACGCCGTTTGCTTCCGATAGCGCGTGAGGCCGTTGATTTCGGCCATGATATCCGGCGGGGTAATGGTGGCGACCGTGCGCTGGTTGAACTGCGGGGCAGCACTCCCCGTGAGTCGTCCCACGCCATCGCGAAACGCCTTGGCCAGCATCAATTGAGCGGCCTGGGTGGGATCCGGAAACGAACCGCTGCCACTGCTCACCAGGGTCTGATTGACCGGCACGCCGGCCCCGGAGTTTATGAAGGTCAATCCCACCGCCGACGGGTGTGCGGGCACGCTCTGATCGAGTTGGGTTTGATGATCGATCGCAATCCCACCGGTGACGGCAACGCCGGTGACCGGTTCGGTGCCGACGTTATGCATGCGCAGCAGGTTCAAGCCGATGAACTGCAAACTCCCGTTGACAAATAGGCCGCCGGTCCAATCGCTGATGGCATGCTCACTTCCCTTGGTGCTGGTAAAGAGATTGCCCGCTCCCTCATTGGCGTGCCCCAACTCGTTGACGGCATCATATTGGCCAAGAAAGTCAAGTGCGAATGCTTGCGGATACGGCGGATATGTGGTCAGCGGAGCATGTCCAGGGTAGGTCGGCACTCCCAGGGAAGCTGCTACCTCCACGCGTGATCCACTGGGATGGACGGAGTCCAGTCGATACGCAAGCGTCAACCGCATTACCCCAGGGCTGCTGAGCGCGGAGGACTGCACCAACCGGATTTCCGGAGTCGAAACGGCTGTGGAATCGTACACTGCAATGTGCTTGTTCTGATCGACGTAGCCGCCTGGCCCGAACCCCGGCGCAGTGCTGACGAAAAGGTTTCGATCGGCAGGCACCGCTGGTGTGCTGACGGTATTGGCCATCACCAGCGTCGTGCTCGGAACCACCTTGCGCTCATGGTCGTAGTTCGTCACCGTCCGCAGGTTATCGAACAGCACGACCGGCTTGAAGGCCTTCAGTTCGTGGAAGTTGGCGCTGTTGGTGGAGGCGCGGCCCACGCTGCGCAGCTGCACCATCGGCTTCGGGATGCTGTTCACCATCGCCGGATATTTCACTTCCAAGAGGAAGCTCGCGGTGTCGGCATCTTCCACCCCGGCGCTCACGCGCAGCGGGTCCGGATATTTCACGAAGCGCCGCACCCATTGCCCCGGCGGAACGATCGCGCCGTCCGGCGCGGTGTAGTTCATCGCAGGGCCGTTGACGTGGGTATCGTTGAACATACTGGTGTAACCGCGAAGCTGTTCGAACTGATCGTAATACTGACCGAAGGTCGGATCGAAATTGTTTCCCGAGTTGCTGACGTACTGCGTGGGCGGATCGTTGGGTTGCATACCCTGGATCAATACGCTGGCAAATCGCGTCCCGGCTCCGTAGGTGCCGCCGGTCTTGGGTCGCCAGTCGAGCCCGTCGGTGCTTTGCACGAGTTGCTTGTTGGCGAAGTCGCGGCCTTTTTCTGCGGCGGCGCGGATTTCGCTTTTTTCTGAGAAACCGGCAGTGGCGCTGAGGTTCGAGGCAACTATTGCGATGAACGCCGCGCCGAACAGCGCGATGAGCAGCATGATGAGCACGGCCAGAATCAGACCCTGGCCTTGGTCGGCGAAATGACGGTTACGCATGGCAGATGCACCCATTGGAATGAAATCCCGGAACGAGCCGAAGCTTACCCGCTCGGCTGCAATTGAAACGAACTGGCCCTACGCCATCATCGTGCGCATCGGCTGGAGCGTGCGATTGAAGGGGTTGAGCACCAGCCCGAGAATCTCCAGCGTGACCACGCCCAGCAGCGGCTCGTCGCCCGGCTCGCCCAGAATGACCGGCGTATGGCTTTCGCCCTGCGGCAGTTGAATGAAGCATTCCGACACTGCGCGGTCGATCGTGGTGCCGTCGGCGAGAACGAACGCCATCGTGCGCTGCGGGGTCACGCCGATCTGCTGCCAGTCGGCCGAAGGGAGCAAGGTGTACTTCACCCCGCTGTCGACCAGGAATCGAATCGGCCCGGAACTTCCGGTAGGGCCACTGACGTTGCCGTCCACATACGTGAGTCCCATGGCCTACTGCTATCTTGCGTTCTTCAGCTCGATCGTCTGACGCAACGTCTCGCGCACGGTCTCGCGCCGCGCGGCGTCGTAACGACCGATGACCAGGTTGATCGTGATGCGGTCCACTCTCCCATCGCCGTCGCTGTCTTCCGTAGTGAAGGTAGTGTCGGAGATGAGCTTGGTGTTGTTGGTCGCGGGATCGGTGACGGTGCGACCCAGCACATTCAAATCTTCCGTCGGCGTGAGCGCGGTGTGCAGGCCAATCGGGCTGGTCTGGTTGCTCGCCACCGGTTCGAGATTGGCGTTGTCGCGCAACCAACCGCTCTGGCTGCTGCCGGTCACGTGGCACGGGTCCTGATTGGGAAAGTTGACCACGGGCTGCACATATTGCGCCCGGTAGAGCACCAGCGGATTGTCGATCTCATCGTAGGCGGTGGCCGGATCGCGGCGTCGCACATAGTAGGTAACCAGTTGCGGTTCGGCCTGTAGCGGGAAGAGCACGCGCGAGCCGCCGCCGGAAAGGATATTGTGCGGCAGTTGCAAGTCGAGGCGACTGAGCACCGCGGCGCGCAATGCGTTCCCGCAGGTGAGTTGCGGCGGTCCGTCGGCATTGATCGAATCGTAATAACGCGCCGCGCCGGTGACGACGGCGCCGAGGTTTTGCGCCAGCAATTGCCGATTGGTCGCGGCGGGATCGTAGACGGCAATGCGGTTCAGCGTCACCCACTGCACCGTCCACAGCGTGGCGTAGTCGGCCTGGCCCGGCACGCCGATGCGCACCAGGCTGCCCGGCTGGAAGACCGCCCCGTTCTTGACCTCCAGGACCCAGGGCTGGCTGCCCATGAGCGGCGGGATCACCGGCGCTGTCAGCGTCGTGCTGCCGCCGTCATTCGGAAATACAAACATGGCGGACTTCAGTTCGCGCTCGATGCGCGCCAGTACGGTGCGCAGGGTGTCCTGAATCTTAATGTCGCCCTGCCCCTGGCTCAGCAGGCCCATGCTGGTCAACAGCGGCACGAAGAGCAGTAGGAACAGGATGCTGAGAATGGAAATGCTGACCATCAATTCCAGCAGCGTGAACGCTCCGACCCGGTGACGCGGTGACGCGGCGACGCGGCGACAACGCCTCCCCTCCGTTGGTGGCAAATCAGAAATCGTAAAACGTAAATCGTAATTCATCGTCTCCACCAGCTTTTCATGCGAAGACTTGCTCCGCGGTCAGTTCGAGCTCGGGCAACACTTCCGAATGGACGGCGTCGCCTCCGCTGAACACGCCGATCGCACGTCATCGGCCAGTCGCAGCACGGTGACGAGTTCGGCCTCCGAATCGACGAGCCACGCCTCGTGCACGCCGAACGCACGGTAGTCATCGAGTTTGCCGGGCAGCTCGGCGCGGTCGCTGTCGGACAGCACTTCCACCACCAGATCGGGCGGCAATTGGGATCGCTTGATCGACTTGATATCGCGCCGCCCACTCAACCCGTGCGCGCCCGGCTGAAGAACATCACGTCGGGTTCGCGGATGCGCAATGGCGAGCGCTGAATGACGATATCGGCCGGGGCGGCCATGACGATGCCAATTTGCCGAGGCTGCACAAACGCCGTTAGCAAGATGACAAGGCTCCCCACACACCATTGATGTTGGTAGCTCGGACTCGGCAATTCGATTACCTCCCCGTCGACAACGCAATACGGCGGCTTCACGTCCGGCAACGCCTCGAACTCCTCGAGCGTTACTCGTGTTCGCCGTGTCGGCCGTTCCAGCGTCATCGTGCTCATCGCGTCACCTCCGGGGCACCATGGATTTTTGATTTGGGATTTGGATTTTGGGATTGAACGACCCAATCTTTCGCACGAGCATCTCCTCCCGTTGACGGCAAATCCAAAATCGCAAATCTAAAATCGTAAATCATTACGTCCCCGCCTTCTTCGGGCAGCGCTGCCAGAGCGCGCCGGGCACGGGCTGATACACTCCACCGCTGGCGCCGGGACAGGCAGCGTCTACGGGGTAAGTATCGGTGCCGGGGGTGTTGGTGTTGGAGGGCAAGTGCTGCACCGAGCCATCGAGGAACAGCACGTTGTCATAGCCGCGCGGCTTGGTCTTGTCGCGATGGAACGGGCACCAGGTGACGACGGTGTCTTCACGCGGTTCCCAAGTCGGCATGTTGAGGCCGAGGCTACGCAGACGCATGCCTGCGGGGCAACCGCCCTGACCGGCAAAGCGGCTGTTGGCATCGTTGACACAAGCCCCCGCCCCGCCCGTCACATAGCGCGGCGCGTAGCCGGTCGGACACAGGCCCTGCCCCGCGAAGTTGCTATTGGGATCGTAGACACATGACGGCGGCAGCAACTGCCGACGGAAGTTGGCATTGTTCGTCGCGGAC
>Ga0247727_10013829_pt1 | contig 13531 bp, 11 predicted proteins | sample WisWelCaveWW1625_FD_202498 | JGI IMG/M metagenome (GOLD analysis project Ga0247727, IMG submission 202498) | Biofilm microbial communities from Wishing Well Cave, Virginia, United States - WW16-25 | ecosystem: Environmental > Aquatic > Deep subsurface > Groundwater > Cave microbial mat | place... | reverse complement strand
AACCCAGGCAAAGGGGTTGACCCCTTTGCAATCCCTTGAAAACTGATGAAAAAGTGTTACCTATGTGTATGAATAGTGTTACCTATGTCTATGAACTAAGTGTTACCCATGTTACCGATTGCACGGTGCTGCGCACGGCCCCCCGACGAGCACGCGATTTGGCGCAGCGAGATGAGGTTCAACGAAGGGCAGCGGGGACATGGCGTAGCGCTTGTCCCGACTGTCTCAAGAAGCGGCAACAAGCTCTCACTAACAAAAAACCAAAACCCAGCCTTTTCCCTTGTCCCGACTGTCTAAAGAAGCGGCCTTAAGCGCTCATCAACAAAAAGAAAAAAACAAAACCTTCTCCCTTGTCCCAACATTTCACTAGAAGCGGCAATAAGCTCTTAGAAACAAAAAAACAAAAAGAAAAAAACCACCCCCTCTTAATACTATGGGAAAGCTTGCAAAGCGTGGGCGTTCGGTATAAAAGGAAAAAAGATTGAGGACGTTGGAGAAGGTTCTTGGAAAGCAGATGCCTCGCTTATACTCCACAGCGCCTGCCGCTTAAAAAGCTAGATGAGCGCAAGTTTGCGGCCTTGCATGCGCGCGCGCAGCGGGCGTTTAGTAAATATGCCGCGCTTCTTGAGACGGTGCCATCTGCGGCGCTTCTTTCTTCTTTGATCATCCCAGAGGCTATGGCTTCTCTTGAATCGCAAAAGGTGACTAGCAGCATTCAGGATGTATGCATTGCCTTGCTTCAAGGTAACCGCGCTAAGCAATCTTTGAAGCAGGTTGTGAATTACATACGCGCTTTTGATCAGGGAAGGCGTTTGATTGATCAGCGTGGGATAGATAAGGAGATGCTGTGCATCTTGCATCGCTATATTAAGCGAGGGGCCAAACACTCTGCTGAAAGAGGTCAATATCGAACGCGCCAGAATTGGATTGGGCCAGAGCGATGTACGCGTGCTGAGGCGCACTTTCTTCCTCCAGCACCGACTCAAGTGGCAGCCACCATGCGCAACTTGCTGAGCTACTGCCGCCGGGCAGGCTATGCGCCTTTGCTCCAAACAGCGATTGCATTCGCGCAGCTTCTGATCATCCACCCTTTCATGGATGGGAACGGCAGGGTCGGGCGCCTATTGGTTCCCATGCTGCTCTACCAAAAAAGAGCTATCGCTTATCCATATTTCTTTCTCAGTCGTTACTTCAAAGATCATCGTCTTAAATATTTTGAAAGTCTTTTTAACCTCACAGCATCGAGAGACTGGGAGGCTTGGGTTTGTTTCTTTTTCCAAGGGGTGATTCGTGAGAGCAGGCGTGGTTATAAGACGTTATCTGCAATCCTGAATTTGCATAAAAGACTATCCACAAGACATTCTGAGAAGCTTTTGCACTTTCTATTTGCTCATCCGCTATTTAGAACTGCGGACTTCCTTAAACGCTTTTCTAGGGCTGAACTGAATGCGTTGATGAAAGAGGGTGTGGTACATGGGTCAGGGGGTTTCTACGCACTTCCCGAACTGTTGCACCTGCTTCAAAACCACCGGAAAAGAAAAAACCCCGGAATTAGATCCCGAGGTCCTTAGGTTTCACAATACTGCTAAGACTTAGCAAGGACCTGTGCCCATGTCGCCGCAAGTCATACCTTTTTTCATTTTTGCAGCTGTCGATTTTTTCTTCGCAGCTTTTTTAGGAGCAGCCTTTCTTACTGCTTTCTTCGCAGTCTTTCTTGCAGGTGCTTTCTTTTTAGGTGCAGCTTTTTTTGTTGTCTTTTTTGCTGCTGCCTTTTTCTTTTTTGCCATAGGAATATTCCTCCAGGTTATCGAGTCGTTTTTGTTCAATCTGCACGATCTGTGCTTGTCCACTTATTCAAAATCTTGCAATACGTTCAAGCTCACATTCTCAAGAATAAAAATTATATTCAACAGCAAACGGAAAAAAAATGAATTTTTTTTGCTGACTTTGCTTGCGGCAAGATTTGAAAAGCGATTTTAAAGCAGTCATTTATCGATGTAGCGCAGCGTGCAAATCGGGCCCATGATGTGCTTTGAGATAGCTGCAGACCTCTTGTACGCGTTTGTTCACGGCTTTATCGCTTAACCTGCCAAACCACAATCCCCATTCCGCGTTTTTTTGAATATCGTTGGCTTGTCTCGATTTGATCGAAAAGGCAAAAACTTCTCCAGATGAGGTTTGAAAAAGATAAGTCGCCCCAATCATCTGAGCGTCTATCGCTGGGATGGGCAGCTTCCAATCAAAGAGTCTCTTAGAGAAGCGGGTCAATACGTCGCGATAAATGGCGAGCTGTTCTGGGTTGCGCTTTGCGATTCCACTCTCTGGGTAAACGATGAAGAGTTTACCACCTTTGGCAAGATAATCTCGCACAATTTGTGCGCGCGTTCGCACGGTGAGAATTTTGCTAACATCTTCGCGAATCGTTTTGTCGAGGACATCTTCAAAAGGGCCCTCGACGCGTATGCAGCAAGGGGTTGCAACAGTGGGTGTATGGATCGCGCCTACGAGATCTTCGATCTTTCCAAGCACCTGATAGCACGCCAAAATATGCTCGATACAACCTTGGATCATGACATAGGGTATGCGTAGCTCATCATCGCCCGTTTCAACGACGGATTTGTCGCGCTCAAGTCGCTGTACAATCCGCAGAACCTCCGTTTTGTTCTCGATCTCCTGGTTATGATCAATGCACGCTTTCAATAGCACAAAAAAGCTAGCGCGAAATTCTTTGGTTGGTGGGCATGGAGTTAGCGGCAATAAGGCGTGCAGAGAAAGGGAGGAGAGAAAAAAAGTAAGGCAGAACAGCAATCTACCCATAATACCCTCACATTGGTTAAGAGTTTAATCCTAGCGCGCTTTTATGGGAAGCACGGCTAGGGTGAGACGGGTGACTGAAACGATTTCCCCCTTTTCATTGAATACTTCGATCGACCACACCTGAGTTAGGCGCCCAATGTGGAATGGCTTAGCTACAGCGCCTAAAGTCCCGCTGCGCACTGCACGGATATGATTGGTGTTGATGTCGATGCCTACGCAATACTCTTGAAGAGGATTCAGGCAATAATTAGCCGCTGTACTTCCGACGGTCTCTGCTAGCACACACGAGACCCCTCCATTCATAATGCCGTTTGGCTGCCAAAGCTGCGCAGTGACGGGCATCGTTGCCTTGGCATAACTGTCCGTCACTTCAACAAACTCGATCTGGAAAAGTGTAGCGAGGGTACCTGCATTGCGCTGATTAAACATTGCAGGCGAAACGGGAACTTTCCATATTTTTTGTGCGGTATTACTCATAATGTCTTCCCTTGCTTAAAGCATCTTCCATCGATCTTATTAACCCGAGCCCCAAATAGGTGACAACCTGCTTGCTGTGGCTTTGCCTCGCAGCGCATTTTGTCACCTATTTGGAGCTCGGGTTAATAAAACATCAAACTGGTGTACGCGTTCATTTAACTGGGCGCTCGCATCCAGCAAAGCTTGCATAGGCGTATCTTGGTGCAGCTGTGTTGCACGGTAATGAAGCATCGCCGATGCAATGTGCTCCACATTCTTGATGGGGATCGATGCATCGGAGCGCACTCTTAACATCCACTGGGCACCTTCTTCGACTGTCTCCACTATGCAATCGCTGAGCGACTCGACGAATGGATGGACCCAATCTTTGACTTCAACGTCTAGAAGCGTAGTACGACTTTTATGATAATGGCTCTCTCTAGGAGCCCATGTCACGACTGGAATCCTGTGAAACTTGGCCCACATCATCTCCGCACCTACACCTAAGCCTCGACGGTCGCGCGCATCCACAAATACAAAATCACTACAGAATACTTGCAACATATCCCGACCAAAAACGGCGTGTTGATCGGATAGCATATCAGTGCAAAAGGCTGGGTTTAAAAACTGCACGTCGCAAGCTTTAAGACTGTTCCGAATACCGTCCATTTCGACATGGGTCCAAAACGTTTCATCGGATCGATCATGCGCCTTCTTGATACTGCCTGCGAGATAAATTGAAATCCCTGACTTTTGCATAACACACCTTATTTCTTACATGCCTCGATGATAGAAAACTCTGTATCTGTAGGCGTCACGGAGACAATTGAAAAACCAGCTGATGCGAGCAGACTCTGAAAATCTGCCAGTGTACGCTCTTTACCGCCTGTAATCACCATCATATGTGCATCGATGCATTTTGCATAATCTCGTTTGTTGGCAGATGCAATTATGGTTTCCACAATCACAAGCTTGGCATGGGCTCCCATCGCTTCATGGCAGCGCTGTAAAATGCGTAGCGCATCCTGATCCGACCAATCGTGCAGGACCGACTTCAACAGATAGGCGTCCCCAGACTTTGGAATCGATTCAAAAAAATCACCTGAACTCAATTCGCAGCGCTCTCGAAAGGGCATTTGGGCAACTGTGATCACTTGGGGCAAGTCATAGAGCACACCGCGTTGCTGTGGATTGGATTGAAGAAGCGCGGTGAGAAAGTGGCCTAGCCCTCCACCGATATCGTAGACAGCTGTGAATCGACTAAAGTCGTACGCATGGAGGCAGGCGGAGATCACCGCTTTGGATTTTTCGCGCATCGCCGCATTAAACAAGGCAGCAGAAGCGGGATGCTCGCGGAAGTAGGCAAAAACAGGCTCCCCAAACTCGAGCTCAAATGCCGGCTTGCCCTCACGCGCACAATCCAGGACACGTCGCCAGCTATCGCTCATCTCAGCGCCGTAAAACAAAATCAGAGAGCGTAAACTCTCGGGATGATCCTTAGTCAGAAGTTCACTGTTAGCTGTGTTAGAAAATCTGCGATTTTCCCCTTCGTGAAATACGCCTACGCTGGCGAGCATGCGTAGGAGTCGGTAAAGGTTTTCCTGATGGCAGGCGGTCTGCTTGGCCAACACATCGATTGTTTGAGGACCATCCAACAACTTGTCGGCCACGTCGAGCTTAGTTACCGCGTAGAGCGCTTGCGCCACCCACTCTCCAGCAACAAGTGAGAGCACATTCTCACGCGGTGAAGCATGTGCTGATAAGCAAAACATCAAAAGAGCGAGCCAAGAAATCAATCTGCGCATAGCAACTCCGGTTGAAAAAAATTAAGTGAATCAAGCATACATCTTCAGGGAATTTCTCCAAGAGGCCAAAAATGTCTAAACGAAAAGCGACACCATCACAGAAACTCGAATCCTTCAAAAACCCCTTCCGAGCCTGGCTCATTTGGCTGCTCAGCGCTCTCTTCATGTTTTATAAATACGCTCTTGAAGTATCCCCAAGTGTCATGACCAACACTTTGATGAGCGCTTTCGATATTAACGGCGCCGAACTTGGCAATTTGGCAGCGTGTTATTTTTACGCCTACCTGCTTCTGCAAATCCCCGCAGGATTGCTCCTCGATAAAATTGGGCCGAGAAAGGTGACCACACTAGCCATTGCACTCTGTGCAATTGGCAGCATCCTCTTCTCTGGAGCCAATACATTGCTCATGGCAGGGATCGGGCGCTTTCTGACAGGCGCTGGCGCAGCTTTTGCCGCTGTCAATTGCTTGAAATTGATCGCTAACTGGTTCCCGATGCGCCATTTCGCCTTCATGGCAGGCCTCATGATGACGGTAGCGATGCTCGGCGCGGTGGGCGGACAGGCGCCGCTGGCGACCTTCATTCAAATGGTAGAGTGGCGCGCAGCCATGCAGATCATCGGCATCGCAGGGTTAGTCTTGGCAGTCATTTTTTGGGTCGTCGTGCGCGACATCGCGCCTGATCACAAATTTGAAAGGCATATCGTACCTACGCGCTTGCATCTCATGGATAGCCTCAAGCAAGTTCTGGCAAATCGCCAGTCGTGGTGGCTCTCGGTCTACAGCGGATTTGCCTTTGCTCCTGTGATGGTCTTCGGCGGTCTGTGGGGTGTCTCCTTCATCGCAGAGGCTTTTCATGTCACGCAAAACATCGCAGCGCAATCGGTCTCGCTTATTTTTATCGGCTTTGCCGTCGGTGCACCCTTCTTCGGCTGGTTCTCCGATTGGCTAGGTAAACGCCGCGTCGTCATGCTCTGGGGCACGTTAGTGGGCCTCGTGTGCATTTCAGCTGTGATCTACGCGCCCGGCCTATCCCACTCATTTCTCACCTTGCTGCTCTTCCTGTTCGGCTTTTCGATCAGCAGTTTCCTCCTCTGCTTCACCATGATCCGCGAAATCAACCTGCCTATCTTAGCCGCCACAGCGATTGGGTTCATGAACGCCTTCGACGCCCTCTTTGGCGCATTTTCAGATCCCCTCACTGGCAAATTCTTAGATTTGGGTTGGGATGGACAACTCTCCGATGGAGCTCGGGTATTCTCCGTCAGCGCATACAAGGCAGCCTTTTTAACCCTGCCTGTCTATCTCAGCATCGCGATCCTGTCGCTCTGGCGCATTAAAGAGACCCACTGCAAGCCAACTAAGCCAACCTCGCTACCTTAGAGTGTGCCTACGACGCCAGTTATACTGCTCCCCGCCCAATCCTGTGGATTTTAGACCGGGCGCAGTATAATTGCTTTTTGCGCCTTTTTCTTTAAGATTGGGCCCCATTCCTTGTCCAGCGAAATAGACTCCAGTCTTAAAGGAAAATCCATCAAAATCTAAATAACCGATTTTCGTAGACACACTCTTGGCTGTCCTGCAAAAGAATTTGAAGAAGGTCATTCTTAGATTTTTAAACATTAATTTTAACCTGATGGGAGCTTTATTTAATTGAGGAAAAGGGGGTAGCCCTCTAGAATTCTCCTCAAAACAACTATTTCACTTTATCCCTGTGTTTAAAAAACTGATCTTTCCAATAAAGCGCGCTGAGTGGAAGCTTTTCGGGCTAATGTTCTTGATCGTGTGTTTGATCAATGTGAACTTCAGCATTTTGCGCAGCGCGCGCAACGCCCTTGTCGTGGCCGACACAGGTGGCAGCGCGGCATTCATCCCCTATTTTGAGCTCTTTGGCACCTTTCCAGCCTCCATTCTCCTGACGTGGGGCCTCTCCCGCCTGATGCGTTTTTGCTCTCCGCGCTTTATCTTCTCTGTGACCATGACCTTCTTCCTCGCCTTTTTCATTGTGTTTGCATTCTGGGTCTATCCCCATCGCGAAGACATTTACAGCCTTCTCGAGCAAAAACTGGGGCACTTCTTTGGCTTCTCCCGCTTTAAGGTCGTGTTTACGCACTGGCCTGACATGATCTTCTACATCATGTCTGAGCTATGGAAAGTAGCGCTCCTCTCAGTGCTTTTCTGGGGCTTTATCAATCAAAATCTTTCTTTAGATGAGGCCAAGCGCTTCTATCCTCCACTCTTGCTGGGCAGCAGCATTGGAGCCATCCTCGCTGGTCCCATCACGGTGTTTTGCACATCGCAAGTGACATGGAATTTCTTTGCCCTCTCCGCGCAACGCTGGCAGCATTCGCTCTACTTGCTGACATTTTTCCTCATCCTGTGCGGTACGCTAACACTCATCACCTATCGACTGCTCTTCAAACGACTTCATGGTCGTATCAGCGCGCCGGTTCATCCTCCAGAGAACGTTTCGCAAGATGCTCCAAAAGAGCCGTTTTCAGCCAAATTGCTTTCCCTCTCCTCCAGCATGCGCTACCTGATGCGCTCGCCCTATCTCGGCGCGTTACTGATCATGGTTTTAGCTGAATACGTCTCCTACTCGCTTGGCGAGCTAATCTTCCTCGAAACGCTCAAAGAGATGTATCCCACCCCTTCCGATTATTGCCAGTATATGGGCAGCCTGACCTTGTGGACAGGTGTTTTGACGGCGTTTAGTGCACTCATCCTCACACCCTATTTACTACAGACATGCCGTTGGAGCCGTTCAGCGCTCATCTCCCCTGCGCTCATGGTGCTCACAACATTTGGGTTCTTCTTTGTCGTCTGGTGTGGCCGCGCTGGGATATTCCCAGGCGCTGCTTTCCTCCCCTTTGCCGTGATCATGGGCAGCCTGCACTTCTGCATCGGCAGAGCTGCTAAGTACACGCTGTTCGACGCGACCAAAGAGCTAGCCTTCATTCCGCTGGATCAAGAAGCGCAGGTCAAAGGCAAACTCATCATCGATGGAATCGGTTCGCGCCTCGGGCGTGGCACCTCATCGCTGCTCAGCATCATCCTCTTCCTACTCATGGGCGGAGCCGGCGAGAGCGCCCTCTTCGCAGGCATTCTCGCGATCTCTTTCTCGATGATTTCGATCCCAGCCGCAAGATTCATCGGCCACGAATTCGAGAAAATGACGCCCGACACCCCTGCTGAGAGCAAGCGTGTTGCAATCGCATCAGAGTAGTCTCTTAAGCCAGTTGCAAAACTCCATTGCCCTGTTATGCTGCGTTCGGGTGATTTGTGAACATTTCTACTCGATCTTTTACCGCTAGAAGCGATATTCGGCCTCGCCAACTTTTACTCAAGTTTGCCTCGGCCTCCATACCGCTTCGATCGGCAAAATCTCATCGTATAAATGTTTACCTCTCACCCGAACTCAGTATAAAACCGCCCTTTTGCGGCAGATCGCCATGCTGAGCATGGCTGACATCCCTCCACTCCTCGCCTACCCTACCCGGGTATGTCCCGTCATATCGGAATGTCTCTGCCTCAAAATCATCAGTTTTTTCAGGGCAAGCGAGTTTTGCAACTGGCTTTATTCAATTGGATTTAGAAAATTGCCCCTCTTTGGGCTGGACGATTTGGAAGAGATCCTTGCTCTGCATCACGACCGATTCTGTGCGCAGCCCACAGTTGAATGCTGCTAAGGCCTGCGCTTTAATCCCTTGATCAAAGAACGTATCGAGGTTAAGCAGCTGTCCGAAGGGCGGTACACCGCCGATAATCAAGCCAAAGCGCTCTTGGATCACCTCAGGATCTTCAAATTCACACTTTTCTCCCACAACCTCAGCCACGGCTTTCATGTCTAATTTGAGATGAGACGGAATATTGAAGTGGTAATTCTTGCGGCTGGTTTTTCCACGCAGAATGATCGACTTGACCCCCTCTTCGAGCTTCGTGCCGCGCACACGCGCCGAATCCTCCGACGTAGGCGTTTCGGCATGTACCATGTGCTTGAACGCGACATCAGCCTCTTTGAGCAGATGGATGATCTCATTGCGAATATTCTCGCCGCCAAAAAAGAGCTTAGCTTTGATCCGGTTGCCCGCGATCCGCTTGGGGTCAGAGGGGAAAAGCGAAGCTTCTCGGATATTTTTTAACTTGAGCAGCGTCATGGTTAGCCGCTCCAAACCCATCCCAAAACCACCATGTGGCGGCATCCCGTATTTGAACACGTCGAGGTAATCGGTGAAGTTATTCAGATCCATCCCTTTCGCGTGGATGCCAGCGACCATGGTATCATATGTATGCCTGCGCTGACCACCCGATGTGATCTCGGTTCCGGCGCAGAGCAAATCAAACGTATTTGTCAATTCTGGCTGCCCCTCTTTAGGGAAGGAGTAAAACGGACGCTTGACCGTCAACCAATCAGTGATGAAGATCAAATCCGTGCCAAACTTCTCTTCAGCGTATTTACACAGCTCACGCTCGGCCGCTGGACTCAAATCAGGCTCTTGGCGCTCATCGATCCCTGTGCGCTCAAAGTAAATCTGTTGCGCCTGTGCAAACGTGACCCTTGGGAAAGCCACAGCCTCTGGCGCTTTGATGATATTTCCCCCGAGATACTTCAGCTCACGCGCGCAATGCTCGCGGATGTACTTCACAATGAATTTAACTGCGCCCTCTTGCACATCGAGAATCTCATGCCAATGCACAAAGAAACCCATCTCAAACTCGAGCTGCTTGCCCTCTGAGATATGGCGCGGCGTATGCGACTGTTCAGCGCGGAAAAACGGCGCTAGGGAAAAGACCCGCTCATTGACCCCCACCATGATCTGTTTGTAGAGCTGACTGCTCTGCGCTAGTGTAGCCGTGTGGCCAAAATAATCGACGTGGAAAAATTCCGCGCCACCCTCTGAGGAAGCCCCGATGATATTAGGCGAAAAATACTCTACCGCGCCCACCACATCGTGCATATACAGGCGGTAGGCATGCACGATTTCTGCCTGGATGCAGAAGACCGCTTGCAGCTGACGATTTCTAAGTGCAATGGAGCGGTGATCGAGGATGAACTCTAGATCGGTGTGAATTTCAGGTTTGTAATACTCGAGCGGCGGTGGATCGGTGATGGCCACCTCCACCTCAATCGAAGGCTCCACCAGCTCAACACCTAGCTCAGCCTGCGCCGCACTCTGAACCTTTCCTTCCACCTTGAGAACGCTACCCGGCTGCAGATGGGTAATCTTCTTCACCTGCTCAGGATCTTGGATCACGATTTGCGCAAAGCCTGTGCGATCGCGCAAAATCAGAAAATTCAGTTTGCCAAACGCGCGCAGGTTATTGAGCCATCCTCTTAGGAGCACCCTCTGCCCACTCAAACTCGCTAATTCAGAAGCTAACGATCTTTTCATAGCGCCTTATCATCGCTATCAGACGATTTTTTGGGAATGGATATTCCAAAATTAAAAGCGCTCTGTATAAATTTTAATTCAACGCTTTTAGTCCTCTTGTTATACACATAAGAATGAAGCAAGATTGGCATTTACTATCTGTAGACGAGACGCTAGCCGCACTCAAGGCGACACGTCATGGGTTATCGGAGCCTGAGGCTAAGCGCAGGCTGGCCCAGTCGGGACTCAATCGACTCACGACGACAAAAGGCCCCTCGCTATGGAGCCTGTTCTTCCATCAATTTTTAAATCCGCTGGTCTTCATCCTGATTCTAGGCGCATTTGTGAAGTTCAGCGTCTCAAACCACTTAGAGGGCGCCGTCCTGCTCATCACGATTTTTATCATGGCCTCGATCGGTTTTTTCCAAGAGATGAAAGCACAGCGCGCCATGATGGCCTTGAAACAGCTCGCTGCACATAAAACCAAGGTCAAACGCTCCGGCGGCGTCGAGATGATCGCGTCAGAAAAGCTCGTGCTAGGCGATATCATCTTGCTTGAGATGGGCGCTAAAGTTCCGGCAGATGCGCGTCTGATCGAAGCCAAAAATCTCAAAGTCAATGAGTCGATGCTCAACGGCGAGTCGATGCCCTCTGAAAAGCATACCCAAGCCCTGCAGGGTGAGCTCGTGCTCGCTGACAGAACCAATATCGTCTATAGCGGCACAGTCGTGGCTTACGGCAAAGGCACAGCGGTTGTCGTACAGACGGGCATGACGACAGAACTTGGTAAAATCGCCACCAGCCTACAGGAGATCACACCGGAAGAAACACCGCTGCAGAAGAGCGTCGCAGCGCTCGGCAAGTGGATGCTGGTGATCGTCTTCTTCGCTGTCTTGCTCTTTGCCGGTATCAGCTTTTATCGCGGGATTGCGCTGCTCGACGTCTTCCTGCTCGGCGTAGCAGCCGCCGTTTCTGCTATCCCTGAGGGTCTTCCAGCCGCTTTCACCATCACACTGGCCGCCGGCATGCACCTCATGGCACAGAAACACGCCATCATCCGCAAACTCATCGCCGTCGAAACGCTGGGCGCCGCTACAACGATCTGCTCCGATAAGACCGGCACTCTCACGCTCAACCAGATGACCACCACGGCGCTCTACGCCTTCAAAAAGAGCGTTTCGCTAAGCCGTAACAAGGTCGATCTCAAGCAAGATCCTGTGTTCAAACACCTCTTAGAGATCGGCTGCCTATGCAACGACTCGATCCTTTCCAAAGAGGCCCAAGCCTTTGAGGTCATTGGAGACCCTACTGAAGGCGCATTGCTCCTGACAGCTATCCAAGCAGGACTCGACCCAGAAACGCTTACCGCCACCTATCCGCGTTTAGGAGAGATCCCCTTCTTAAGCGAAAATCTCTACATGGCTACCCTCCACGCAGCAGAAGATCGCCGCGTGATCTACGTCAAAGGCGCGCCTGAAAAAATCCTCTCGATGAGCAGCTCCATTCTCACAGAAAACGGCCCTGTCCCTCTCGATACAACAATCGCACAAGCCCTGCATGCAGAGATCACACGCATGACGCAAAAAGCCCTGCGCCTCATCGCAGTGGCCTACTGTGAAACGCCTGTGCAAACCCCCTTTTTAAGCGAAGAGCACTTCCGCGATAAACTGATCTTCACTGGCATCTTCGGCATGATCGATCCACCCCGTCCAGAAGCTATCCAAGCGATCGACTCCTGCAAAAAAGCCGGCATCCGCATCGTCATGATCACAGGCGACAACCCCATGACCGCAGGCGCCATCGCGCATCAGCTCGGCATTTCCACGCAAGGCGTCATCACCGGCAGCGAACTACAAACTTTAAGCGATGCTCAATTGCAAACACAGCTTGCAACCACCTCGGTGTTTGCACGCGTCGAACCTAGCCACAAACTGCGCATCGTGCGCGCCCTGCAATCCCTTGGACACATCGTCGCGATGACAGGCGACGGCGTCAATGATGCGCCTGCACTCGAAGCCGCTAACATCGGCATCGCCATGGGGATCTCCGGCACTGACGTCGCTAAGGAAGCTGCTGACATGGTCCTCGCCGACGATCGCTTCGACTCGATCGTCGCCGCCATCGAAGAAGGACGCGCTATTTTCAACCGCCTGCGCAACGTCTGCACATTTCTGCTCACCACATGCTTTGGAGAACTCTTTGGCCTTATCCTCAGCGTCCTCTTCATCGGACTGGCGCCCCTCACCCCGCTGCAAATCCTTTGGATCAACCTCATCTCAGGCACACTCATCGCCATCCCACTGGGCTTCGAGCCCAAAATAGGCACAGAAATGCAGCAACCACCACGCGACCCCAAGTCCCGACTCATCTATCCAGGAATGGTCTACCGCATCGCCTTCCTATCCCTGCTCTTAGGCGCCGGCGCTTTCACCATCTTCCGCCACAGCTTTGCTACAGGCACCATCGAACACGCCCGCACCATGATGCTCTCCAGCATCGTCTCTTTCGAATGGCTCATCGCCATCAAGATGCGCTCCGATGAAATTCCCACGCGCAAACTCGGCCACTTCACCAATCTCCCTTTGATCGTAGCTATCAGCGTAGCGCTCCTGCTCCACCTCTGCGTCCTCTACATCCCCTTCCTGCGCAAACTCTTCAGCACCCAACCCCTCACCCTCACCGAATGGGGCATCGCCCTCATCCCAGGCGCTAGCATCTTTATTTTGGAAACCCTGCGCAAAGAACTCTTTCCCAACCTCTTCAGCGCCGGCAAATGGCGCAAACGGATAGGTTATTAACCCGAGCACCCAAAAGATGACAAGATGCGCCGCGAGGCAAAGCCGCAGCACGTAGGTTGTCAGCTTTTGGGGGGCTCGGGTTAATAATGGATACGGATTTACTCTGAGCTGCCGTCAGATTCTAGAAGAGGATCGTCAGAAACGGAAATAAGGTTCAGCTGTACCGCCACCAATTTTGTGGACACAAATTTGCGCTTAAATATTTTCTCATAGAGCAGACAATCCCGTTCGCATCGTCTCCGCGAGCTGCTTAGGGCTCACTCGCGATGTCTTCACTGCGCTTA
>Ga0247727_10013828_pt1 | contig 13531 bp, 18 predicted proteins | sample WisWelCaveWW1625_FD_202498 | JGI IMG/M metagenome (GOLD analysis project Ga0247727, IMG submission 202498) | Biofilm microbial communities from Wishing Well Cave, Virginia, United States - WW16-25 | ecosystem: Environmental > Aquatic > Deep subsurface > Groundwater > Cave microbial mat | place... | reverse complement strand
TTACATTTTCAAAGAGAATGTTTCCAGAAGAATCTTTTACAACAATTGTTGCAATCCCGTACATTTTTAATGATTCTGATTTGTCAGAATTAGCTGGAATTAACATAAAAATTGCAAGAAAAAATAATCCAAAACCTAGATATTTTAACATATAGCCGATTGTAATACAATGTATTATAAGTGTACTATGTTAAAAAATTTGGTGCAAATAGTTTATTCGTAATTTTCTATACACTATTATGATTGAAATTATTAGATTAACCAATTGGAAAATATTCAAAAATCTTCTAAACTACAAAAACTCCTTCTCCTCACTATTGCACTAATAGGGATTGCAATAGGAGTTGCAAACTTGTATGGCCAAGACGTCGCAACTGCAGTATCATTATCAATTTATATTCCTGTAACCGTTTCCCTCGTTGTTTTATCAATTATCATATCAAAGAGATTTGGCTTTAAAGGAGCTCATGGAAAAGCTTGGATTTCATTTTTAATCTTTGCCATAACATGGTTTGCTGCAGAAAGAATTACACTATATAATAATCTGGTATTAGGCGAAGAACCTTTTCCATCTGAGGCAGATGCGTTTTGGCTTGCAGGATATCCATTTTTGTTTGTGTTTATGATATTTTATCTTAAACCGTTGAAAAATGCTATTGACAAAAAAATGATTCTCTTTGCTATCGCAATATCGATGTCATTACTAACTTTATCATTGTACATTATTAGTCTTGGAGAGGTGGATTTCAATTCGCTCGAATTTGATGTCGGATTATCTTATCCAATTGCCGATTCCATTGTTCTGATTCCAGCAATAATTGGCCTTACATTGTTTTTTGGAGGAAAAGTGAATTTTCTATGGTCACTAATGTGTATTGGAATCGTAATTGAAGCAATAGCAGATACTGGATTTTTGCTTGCTTCTTTAGATGATTCTTACTATGAGGGGCATCCAGTAGATATTCTGTTTAACTGGTATTACGCTATATTCTCATTTGGTGTATACCATCACATAACTGTGTTCAAAGATCACAGAAAGGATCCTTACAAAAACGTACAAGAATTAAGATAGCTTCGGACCAGTTTAGTTGTACTGTGAAACGAATCTTTGCAAGATTACTTTTAAAGCTGCGTATCCGATAGACTTACTTAACCCAATAAAATAAACAGAGTTTCATGAGACTAGTTTGGCCAAAAAATTATGAAATCTTATTTGAACCGAATTTTAAAAATTTTACATTTCATGGAAAGGAAAAAATATCTATTGAAATTGCCAAGACAACAAACAAATTAGTTTTAAATTGTGCAGAAATAAAAATAATAAACTGCTTCATAATGGCTCAAGGAAGAATTTTGAAAGCCAAAATAAACCAGGATGAAAAAAATGAGGAACTAACAATCATAATTCAAGAAAAAATAAAAGGGAAGGCAGATCTTTTCATTGATTTTGTTGGAATTTTAAATGACAAACTTGTAGGGCTGTACAGAAGTCAATACAAAGACAAGAAAGGAAAAACAAAATTCATGGCAACAACTCAGTTTGAAGCTGCAGACGCAAGACGAGCATTTCCATGTTGGGATGAACCAGAAGCAAAAGCAACTTTTGATGTTTCAGTAATGATAGATCCTAATCTTACAGCAATATCAAACATGCCAGTAAAATCAAAGAAAAAGATTGGCAAAAAAACACTCTACAAATTCTATCGCACACCTATAATGTCCACATATTTGCTCTACTTAGGCGTGGGAGAACTAGAGTTCTTACCAGGCAGACTGGGAAAAACAATGATACGGGTTGTTACAACCAAGGGCAAAAAAAACCTAGGTAAACTCTCATTACAATTTACTAAACAATTCCTGAAATGGTATGAGGATTACTTTAAGATCCCATATCCGCTTCCAAAACTTGACATGATTGCCGTACCTGATTTTGCGTCAGGCGCAATGGAAAATTGGGGGGCTATTACATTTAGAGAAACCATACTCCTATACGATCCAAATACATCGTCAACTGAAACAAAACAACACATTGCTGAAGTAATATCGCATGAAATTGCACATCAATGGTTTGGTAATCTTGTTACAATGAAATGGTGGAATGATCTTTGGCTTAATGAAAGCTTTGCAACTTTTATGGCAACAAAGGCGGTTCATGATTATTATCCAGATTGGGATTTGTGGGATCAATTTCTAATTGGTGAAACTAGCGGAGCAATGAGTCTTGACGCATTAAAAACCTCGCATCCAATTGATGTCAAAGTAAACAAACCTTCTGAGGTAAGAGAAATTTTTGATGAAATTAGTTACAACAAAGGTGGCACTGTACTTCGAATGCTGGAAAACTTTTTGGGGGAAAAAAATTTCCGTAATGGGTTAAAAAATTATCTTACAAAACACAAGTATGGAAATGCTACAACCGAAGATCTTTGGAATGCATTAGAAAAAGTTTCAAGAAAGCCAGTTAGAAAAATGATGGACAGCTGGGTAAAACAGGTAGGATATCCAATGATTGAAGTTACTTCACAAGGTTCCAAAATACATCTCAAGCAAAAAAGATACCTGACAGAAAACGAAAAGAAATCTCATAAAGGAACATGGGTAATACCCATCTCTCTAAAAACAACGATGGGAGGTGCCTTCAAACTAATGACAAAACAATCGGACACAATTCCATTGAGAGATGCTGATTGGTTTAAGCTAAACTCTGACCAACTTGGAATGTACAGAGTAAAATATGAAGATGGGGTTGTAGAGAAATTTAAAGAGTTGGTAGAACAAAAAATTCTTAATAATACAGATCGTTGGGGTCTTCAACATGACTTTTTTGCACTATGCATGTCAGGACAAATTTCTTTGAAGAGATTCCTTGAGTTTGCCGGATCATACAGTGAGGAAGATGATTACCTTGTTTCAAAAGATCTTGCTGAAAGTCTAGATTTTCTATATCTGGTAACTTCGGGCGAGGTTTTCTGGAATGAAATAAAAGAATACAACAAGAAGCATTTTCAAAAATTATTCGACAGGCTTGGATGGAATAAAAAACCAGGAGAAAAGCACACTACTGCACTTCTTAGAAGCCTTGTGATAGGTTCGCTTGGTAGGCTTGGTGATAGTGAAATACTAGAAGAAGCCAAAAACCGATTCAATGAATTTTTGAAAAAACCAGATTCACTTGATCCCGATCTCCGTAGTGTTGTATATTCACTAGTAGCATGGGCTGGAGATGATAAAACTTATGAAACTCTCTTGAAACAGTTCAGAAAATCACTAATGCAGGAAGAAAAGCTAAGATTCCTTGGATCTTTAGCTGCGTTTCAAGATGAGCGGTTGCTCTCAAAAACATTGAATCTTGTTTTAACAAAAGAAGTACGTTCCCAGAACTTTCATCTACCCATAATGCGTATGGCCTCAAATCCATATGGCAGAAAGCTTGTTTGGCCATGGGTTAAAAAGAATTGGAAACAGATCGTAAAAAAATTCGGTGTTGGAAGCCCGCTTATAAACAGAGTTCTAGGTACGATTTCTGTAATGTATGACCGCAAAAAAGAATCAGAGATAAAACAATTCTTTAAACTAAATCCAACTCCTGGAACAGAAATGAAACTTGCACAAACCCTTGAACGATTAAGAATATACTCCAAGTTCTTGGAACGAACGCGAAATGAATTCTTGACTTAGATAACACGAAATCGATTTGTGCTAATAAGACTTGCTTACCATTTCTACGTAATCGGTATATACTAAATTTAGATTCTCAAGAATTAATGACAATCAAAAACAGACATACAATTGGCGTAACAACAATGACTGCACTTGTTGTGTTTGTATTTCTTGCAAACAATTCAGCCTTTGCTGCAAGCTCAACAGAAAATCTGCCAGAAATAAAAGCTACTGATGAGATAAAGAAAAATCCGCTTCTAATGAAGGTTTTAAAAAACATTGAAATATCTAAAAAGAAAATTGCGGAAATGCAGAAAAAACAATTAGTAATGACAGAACACAAAAAATTAATTGATGCACAAAGAAAGATTGCACAAGAAAAATTCCAAAGTGATCTTGCACGAATGAATAAAGAAATGGAAAATTTCACTCCAAGAGCATCATTTACAAAATTCCTATCTGGAATAAACGGGACTCACCATAGCATATTTTGGAGCCAATTCAATTACCAAGAACAAAAAGTCAATCTTGCACGTGCTGCCATGAATGATGTTCTAAAGAACGGCGGTACATTTGAGGATGCTAGGAAAACATTTTCAAAGGTTGCCTCTATGACTAGAACAGAAATTATCGGCCTTCTAAAGGACCAAAATATACAGCATGGGTTTGCCAATCCAGATGTACAGAAAGCCTTTGACAAGTACGGTAAACTTCCAAGAACTAGAGATTAACCTAAAAACCCCAAAATTTTATTAATTTATGTGACACCTTTCATCGAAGATGAGGATCAAGAAAGACTGATTTTATTAGAAATTGTATCAAAAAAAGGATTAAGAGTTTTAACCATGGAGCAGTTAATGCGCCTACAAGCATTAGTGGAAAAGAAGTACTATGGCAATAGCAAAAAGGTGTTAAAATCAAAAAGGAAACTACTTGAAAAAATTTCTTTTGAAATCTATAATAAAGAAAAAGGCGGATTCTGTATCTAATAGATTGGCAGATAATAATACTATTTAGTTACAATGTTATTTTATTACTTGTGAAAGTAATTGATGTCATAAATCCGCAAAGAATCAATAAAACTCCAGACAAAACGATCGTATTATTGTCTGGTGGTAATTTTATTGAACAGGGTTTTACTATAAAAGATATTCAATTATGTCTTTATCTTCAAAAACATGACGAAAAACTCGGTCCTTATTCCTTGATGACGGTTTTGGTTGAGACTGACAAAGGAGAAATTGAGATGACATATGATGAGGGATATAGAGGCAAAAATGCATTGGAAGAAGCTGCAGGATTTCTAACTGCAAATCTTGGATTGTCCGGTTTGATTTTACGATCTATAATACAACTAAAAACAGAATTAGAAAAGACAAAAATCTAATATTTGATTTTTTACTAAGCTTCAAAAATGTAATACATTACATATTTCAGATGCATCTCTGATTATTTTTCTTTATGACAGCTACAGTGCTTTGACCAGTGTACCGCGCATCCGACTAAGCGATGATCCTTGCAGCCACAAATAAGACATTTTTTCATAATTTTACTGTGCTATTGCTTCCAAAGGTTTTTCTTCATTAGAGTTACTTGCCTTTCTCTGTTGTCGCGCACGTGCAAGCACCATGTATAATTGTGCTGCCTGTACTTCATCAATAGTATCACACATTATCGCATTTTTTATCTATATACTTAAAAAGTCTGTGTATGATAGATTCGAAATTATCATATCTATAAAGAACATATTTTAAACTGATGGCCAATAACAAAATAATGCCTGAAATTCCAAAAGAAAATAATTCAGATTCTGATCTATCTGTAAAAGCTGAAGAATATCTTGAAATAATAAGTACGGAAGATGAACGAATTAAAGTCATAGGCGAAGAACTTGCTAATGATACAGGAAGAGCAATCTTTGGCAAGGTCTCTCAAGGCATTGCAAGTCCTAATGATTTGGCAAAGGCGCTTAACATTTCCTTGCCATTGATTAATTGGCATATTAACCGCCTACTAAGTGTAGGACTGGTCAAAGTAGAAAAAATAGAATTAAGCTCAAAAAACAAAGAAATGAAGTATTATGGCCCTGTCAAGACTGCACTTGTGATAATTCCGCCAGAAGCGCTGGTGATTAATGGAGCCAGTTCAAGACCAGGGAGGGAGTCTGTTTTATTAAAACTACGTCAATACATGGCAAGCTTTATAGCTTTAGCGATTAGTGCACCAATAATTTATGCCACACAAAAACTTGCAAATAATAATACAGTCACAGATGTTGTACCACCTGATGCAGAAACTACGCCAGAAATGGTGATGAAAACTACCGAATCTGTTCCATCAGCTGAACTTACACAGTCAGCGGATGCTCCTCTTAGTCAAGGTGGTGTAATACCAGAACCGTCAATTTTTTCAAGCGAACCAATAATGATACTATTTTCGCTCCTTGGGGGTGCAGCTATCTTTCTAGGTGGATTTTTTATCACGCGCCTTTATCTAAAAAGAAAAAAGAAAACAATGTCAAAGAATGTTTGATCCTATCTATTCTAAAAGAGATTTTTCATATATTTGATTAGAAAATAAAAATACTAAGTAATTGTGTTTTATTTTATAATTTTTTAGTAAAAAATTAGATTAAATTCAAATTTAATCAAAGCCTATAAACGCTGTAAACCATACTGCATACAATGACAACAAATACGCACAAAATCATGTTTGCAGCAATTGCAGCTATTGCAATAATTGCAAGCTCAGCTGTTGCTAACATGCAGACATCTGAAAGTCAGGCATTTGCTCAACAGGTCATCCCACCTTCAAGAGAGAAAACAATCTCAGTAACTGGCATGGCATCAACCTCGGTTGATCCTGATCTCTTGAATATACAGTTTGGTGTTGAAACATTTGCAAAGACTGCCAGTGAAGCAATTGATTCAAACAACGAATTAATGAACCAGGTTGTTGACGCAATCAATAAACTTTCAATCACAGAAGATGAGATACGTACCTCAAGCTTTAGCATCTATCCTGTATATGACAGCATAACTGATCCTAAAACAGGGATATACATTAGATCAGAGCTAACAGGATACAAAGTGTCTAACATCATATCTGTAAAAACTGAAAAGCTAACCATAGGTGGTGACGTAATTGATGCGGCAGTACAAGCAGGAGCAAACAGAGTAGACAGCGTCTTCTTTTCGCTCTCGCCTGAAAAACAACTTGCCGTACAAGACGATCTTATTGGAAAGGCAGTGATGAATGCAAAATCAAAGGCTGAACTAGCGTTAGATCCTCTAGGACAGAAAATAATTGGAGTAAAACTGGTAGCACTATCAGACTTTGGTTATCCACCGCCCCCGATGCCATATTATGGACGTGCAGATGCAATGATGGAAAAGGCGGCTGCGCCGATATTCCAGTCTGAACAAGATGTTACAACGACTGCAAATGTCATCTTTTTGATTGGAGATCAATAACTCCATTCCATATTTTTTATTTTTTATTACAATATTGTAAAATAAAGTTATTTACTAATTGGGAAAAATCGACAGAAAATAAATCAAAACTGACTCTCTCTTATTAGGGATTTTTATAGCACTTGTTGTTCACAATATTCGATTAGATTGGATGCAATGCTTGAGGAAGAAATGATTGATTTACTAACATTTTGTTTGCAAAACGATCTTGACGCAAAACAACACCATGAAAAAAAACTACGAGTGCATGAAATTGGAAAAGAATTATTTGCTGACGGGGGAGTCGACGCAATGGAAAACATATACTTTGCTATAGAACAAAGAATTACCGAAGAAATTAAAAAGGATCCAAAAACCTATCGTGCTTGGTGGAACGATATAACAAATGCATGGAAATACTAGTCTTAAATTCATCTGATTCTAACAATAATCTGATGTCACTTGACATAGATCTTCAAAAAATTATTGAAGAAAATATACATGCGATAGTTATGAGCATCACAAAACTTAAAGAAGAATATTCAAAATTAAAAGATGAGTGGAAGTTTGAACATGAATTTGACTTTCTTTATGGAAGCATAATTGGCCAAATTTTAGGGAGTACAATGACTGCATTCAAACTCAAATATCAACGTCAAGCAACTACAGAAGAAATGATGATGATTGGTGAAATAATCGAGTCTTACTTTCCATTGATTCGTGAAACAATTTTGCAATAAATTCTAATGTTTGTAAAGTGAATCCAATTTACAATTTTTCTATTAGCGGCTTCAAATGTTCCGGCAAATTTTGAAGCTCTCCAGTATGGCTAATGTTGTTTTGTAACACGTCTGGACCAATTCTACGAACCTTTTGTGTTCCAATTAAAGTATCCAGCGCTCTATCGATCTCTTTTTGTGAAAGGATGTTTTTGAGCTTCTCAATTAAAATATTCTCTATTTCATATTTGTTTATTGCATACTGAAGTAAGATCATCTTGTCGTTTAGGGAAAGTTCTGTCAATACACTATTGTGTAATTCATGAAATAAAAAATATTACTAAACAGAGTCAATGATACATGAATATAGGAGATTTTTACAGTTTAATTTAAAATGATGGTGATTTAGATTGGATCCGCTCGAATATTGCGATGCATGTTTCTTTAGAGGAATGCCTAATCTTTGTGAGACCTACAAGGGGACTTTTACAAAGGTCAATTCCATCCATTTTTCACAACAAAACAAAATTGATCGCATTCTTAATAAGCTAAACGTCAGACCAAAATTATTAAACCGACGCTGGACTTGTATTTTGGATAAATCCAATCGCGAGGATTTTCTTGGTTCACTTTGGGGCACAGGAGTTACGGTTCATACTTTAGAAGATCACGTCAAAGTTTTAGTAAAACTGTATAGGCCTGAGATACGAAGACTCGGAGAATTATCTGAAATTGAGATAAACCCACACGAATCTTGGCAAGAGTTTGATCCACAAAAGCGTACTTGGCAACCACTTGATGTTTCAGGGAAAAAATCTATGGTTAAAGTAAAACTTGGTACAGTCCTAAAATCCACTGATCTTGAAACCGAGAAATATTTTCGAATCATTACAAGTGATGAAAAACCAGTCTTGGCACCATTGGAAAAACGTGCTGTGTATAACATCATAGTAACACAGTTTGAACCTGCAAAGGCATTTTGGCAAACAGACAAAAAAAACCAAATCGGGTTTATCAAAACTGATTATCTAGAGAATCTCCCCGAGGAAATTTTCAGCACTCTTCTTAGATTTCAATCAGATAAAAAAATATCTGACTATATGAGTTTTGACGCAGAAGATTATGAATTAGTAAGATCAGTTCTTGCATCTGCCAAAATTGAACTACAACGTTCATCTGAAACAATTGATCTAGGTGATGAGAAAAAAACAGAAGCGATAACAATGCCGCTTGATAAACTCGAGAAAGATCGAATTGATGCTTTTATTTCGATGATAATCGAACTTGGAGGAAAAATAGGACAAGATGATGAACATCTAAACATTACTGGCAAAGTGGATTCAGTTAAACTAAGTTTTATTCAAAGTGAAAAAAGTAATCAAGAGGGAAAAATAATATCTATTTCAATGAGTGCGTTAGAAGATCCACGCAGAATTACCGAACTTTTAGCGATGCTTAGGAAGCGTCTTGGATTATTACCAATGTCTATAGAAAATCTTGTTTGTCGACACTGGCCAATACTCAAAGATTCTGACCTGCAATATACAGTACAATCTCTTATAGAATATTGGAAAATTGACAAAAACCTAGCAATAAGTGTCATAGTTGATAAGAAGAAATTTGACAAAGTAAATGAATGGAATGTTAAAATCAAAACAGGAATAATAAGATCAAATCTCGATACGGTAGCGCTAGGCAAGATCCTAAAATCGAGACAATAAATCAAGAGAATTCAATAGGAAATACCAATGGATTATTATTGATACAAATATCATGTTTATTATTGGAAAAAGGAAATGTGTTTACAATGAGAATGGATAAAAAACTAGCGAAAAAAACAAAAAATTACTTTGTGGGGCACGTCCTGTTACAGGACATATCAAAAGTAATAAGATCAAAAGAAGAGAAAATTTATCATGTGACTTTCAAAAGTGGAGCAAAAACAAAAATCCATTATCATCAAGCAGGTCAAACGCTAATTCCTACTGGTGGCAAGGGTATGCTTGTGATGTTTTCTACCAAAAATACTGGTTCTACTGTTAAAATCAAAAAAACTGAAAGCGTTGATCTTACAAAAGGTGATGCAGTTTACATACCAGCACAGAAATTACATTGGCATGGTGCTATGGGTAAAAACAATTTTTCGCACATTGCAATAAATGCAAAATTACCTGGATACATAGAATCAAAAACAATTTGGTACGATTCAGATTTTCAAACATTTGCGAAAAAAATTAAGTAGGTTTAAGTAACCTGTAAAAAGCATTTTAAGAATTGACTGATGCAAAATTTAGAGAAAATAAATTACACGATATCATTCATTTTGGAGTTAGAGCAGTTGTTGGTACAATATTCATAGCTCATAGTTTAGGAAAATTTAACCCCGGTTTTGTCGGATTCTTAAACCAAATAGGAATTCCGGCGGAAATGCAGTTTTTAATTGCACTTGCAGAGTTTGTACCTGGAATTCTTTTAATAATTGGAATTTTGACAAGAATCTCTGCCTCAATACTATCTGTAGTCATGCTTGGAGCAATTTTTCATGTAAAACATGCTACAAACTTGACAGGACAAGGTGGTTATGAACTAGAACTGTTATTGTTTGTTAGTGTTTTATCTATCATCGTTGTGGGGCCAGGAAGGGTTTCATTATCTCATATTGTCAAAAAAATTCCTAGATTCTTACAATGAGTCTCAAGGAAGTTCTTTAGTTTCTGCTGCGCAGTATTTATGCACCCATTTTCCAGTCTGATCTCTTGCAATTTCCTTTCCTGTTTTTATTTGGTCACCGCATGATGTACATGAAGTGTTATACTTTGCTTTCATGATATTTTGTTGTAGTAAATATCATAAAAATACTGGCATTGAACCAATGCCAACTAAAAGCTAGCTTTTGATGCATTTATTTACTGAAATCTTCAAATATGCAAATTTGTCATCCAAAAGACTCTTTTGTGTAAATCAAGTCTTGAATAATGATGCATGAATTTAGTTTAAGACATCTAAGATGTGTTAATTGCAAATCTGAATTAGAGTTACAAGTATTTGATGAATCTGATGAAATTGATGAGGGAATTATTTTATGCAAAAACTGTGATTCAAAATATCCAATAATTTCTAAAGTGCCTATCATGTGGGCCGATCTCTCATCATATATTTCCAATAGGGCCCAGTTAGGAGGCCATCTCATGAATAATACAAAAAATTTGATATTGAAAACCATGATAAGAAATTCGCTTGCAAAAATAAACAAAAACACTGACGATGTGACTGACTTGGAAAAACGCTGGGTTGTTACTTACAAAAACAGCTTAAAATCACGATTCTACTCACACATAAAAAACTCACTTGAAAAGGTCCCTAAATCTAAGCTTGTTTTGGAACATGGTTGTTCAATAGGACATATCACAAAAATTTTGGGGCAAAAACACGAAATGGTATTTGGCATAGATCAGTCATTTATTGCTATTATGGAAGCCAAAAAAAATAATCATAAAAACATGGATTTCTTTGTAGCAAACTCACTTTTTCCCCCATTTGGGGATAGAAAATTTGACCTGATAGTAGGATTAAACGTTTTAGAACTAATCGAACCTCTGGATTTTCTCAAAGTTGTCGTGTCACAACTTGAAGGAGTACTGATGCTTTCTGACCCTTATGATTTTGAGCGAGGAAAAAATTCTGTTAGAGTTAGATTAGATCCCAATTCATTACGGGATGAATTGAAAAAACGTAGTTTTGTTTTTATTCATAAAACAGAAAATCCATCCTTTATACCTTGGAAATTAAATATTAACAATCGTCTAAGCCTGCATTATCGGGTTGATTTGATAATTGCAAGAAACTCCTCAAGGGGTTCTTTTGGTTCATAGTACTTTGTGTTTTCTTCAATTTTTTCTATGATGTTTTTATATGATTTACCAAACAATTCCTTTAGTACATCAGCTAAATATTCCGGATTGTCATAACAATCAATTAGATTACAATGGTATTTTGAATAGAGATTATGATATACTTGTTCTAATACTGGTCTGCCTATCTTTTCTAGTGCTTTTGCTACTGCAATAACGGCCGTATTTTTTTCATATGATGGAGTCATTACTTTATTTTTTATATTTGAAATTGGTGATGAGAAAGTAACTGAATTTTTATTTTTTCCAAACCATGCATCCGGCGGGATGGGAAATATCTTTAGTACATGTAATTGGTATGTACAATTTTGATGGAAACTTTCTTCTGTAGTATTTATACATAGGCTGCATATTCGTTGCATCGACTCTCTACAGATTACACAATAAGAAAAATCTGTCAACTCTCCTCCACATTTTCTGCACATTTCAGTCATTAGCCAATCTTTTGTTCCACTGACAAACTGATAAGACAAACTTTCCAAAAATGCAAATATTCAGCTTGTTTGAAAAACTGGATTATTATTGTCGTGCTGCCATATTCTAATTGATGAAATTGGGGGGTGGAATTTACGTACAAAACTGAGATTGAAGGAGGTAGTGGCGGGACTGTTATTTGACGAAAATTGTCACTTTACTCCGTGCACCATTCCTGCTATTTATTGACTTTCTAGGTATCGTGGGGGGAAAAAATGTCCACTTCAGATTGAATTTTATGGATAGCCACTTAGCTATGAATACAACTAGTTAGCTAAAATGATAAATTGTACTAATATTCATGTCTAATTTAATAAAAATATGAGTAAAACTACAGTAGAATGCGAGAGCTGTGGCTCTAAAAATGCATATGTTATCTTAGATCCAAAATATCACGGATACAGAGGTGTATGCCCTGAGTGTGGCTCAAATTGGCCAGAATCATGATTTTACATAATCTTTAGATTTGTTATTTTCAATACTAGTATGTGCATGCTAACAAAATAGCACATGATTTTTTGGAGTTTGCTAGTGAGCAAAGGCTCGAAATAATACTTAGTCTCTCTATAAAAAAATCAAAAGTTTCTATTATTTCTAAAGAATTGGGTGCTACAGTACCAGAAGTATTTAGAAATTTTCAAAGACTTGTAAAGGCAGGCCTGATTGAAAAAGACACAGATAGAAACTATTTTCTTACCACATATGGTATGACTGTATGTAATCAAATTCCAGCTCTGGCTTTTGTAACAGCAAATAAAAAATATTTTAAAAATCATGATTTTGGTGATCTGCCACAAAAATACATTCAAAGAATTGGCGCACTAGAACAAAATCAATATGCCAAAGGATTCGTCAAAGTCATGGAGCGATGGAAAAATATTATCGAAAATGCAAACGAGTACATTTATGGGATTTTATTGGAAGAACCATTAGATCTTATTGAACCGATTGCAAACAAAGCAAAAAAAGGTGTGAAAATAAACTCCATTTTTTCTGAATCTACAATTATACCAAAAGGCAGAAAACAATTGATTGACAAATTTGATTTTAAAACATTGACAAAAAATGGTTTTGTTGAAAGAAAAATGAGAAAAGATGTTAAAATTGGCGTATTCTTAAGCGAAATTGAAGCCTGTGTGATGTTTCCTACTCTGGATGGTGAAGCTGACATTGGTGAGATGTTTTATAGCCAGGATAAAGCGTTTCATGAGTGGTGTCTTGACTATTTCAGATTTTGTTGGTATGGCTCAGAAGCATTCAAAGAAAATAAACTCAAAGAATAGGTAGTACAAAGATTTTTTAAAGTAAACTTTTG
>Ga0247727_10013827_pt1 | contig 13533 bp, 11 predicted proteins | sample WisWelCaveWW1625_FD_202498 | JGI IMG/M metagenome (GOLD analysis project Ga0247727, IMG submission 202498) | Biofilm microbial communities from Wishing Well Cave, Virginia, United States - WW16-25 | ecosystem: Environmental > Aquatic > Deep subsurface > Groundwater > Cave microbial mat | place... | reverse complement strand
CCGGGAGCTGTTACTTGGAAAAAGGAGAACACAAAAAAGCCGATGATATTTTTATGGGCATACTCGAACTTGCCGAAACTGCAGGAAACAAATATGTGATCGCCCTTACTTACGCACAATGCGGATTGGCAAAAAGTGCTTTGAAGAACGAGGAGGAAGCATTGCAGTTTTTTTATAAATCGCTGGCTACAGCCAAAGAAATAAAGGCGCGCGATAATGTAGCCGAGATCAGCAGATATATTTCCGAGAGCTATTTTAATCTTGCAAAAACCGACAGCGCTTACAAATACCTGAAACTGTTTGCCGATTTAAAGGACAGTATTTTCAACGAAGAGAGCACAGCTAAAACTGCCGAGATGGAAGCTAAGTACCAGAACGCGCAAAAGGAAAAAGAGATTATAGAAAAAGATGCCGTGCTTAAGCAACAAGAACTACGTACCAATATGTTTATTGCGGGCTTTGCGCTGGTGCTTATTCTCGCTCTGTTTGTGTTTCGTTCGTTTCAGCGGAATAAAAAAGCGTCTGCCGAAATTCATAAACAGAAAACGATCATTGAAGAAAAGAACAAAGACATTACCGACAGCATTAAATACGCCCAGCATATTCAGTCTGCCATTCTTCCGGCCGATGATTACGTTTTAGAACACCTGAAAGACTCGTTCATTCTCTATAAACCGAAAGACATTGTGAGCGGAGATTTTTACTGGATGTTTCCACAGGGGCCTAATGTGTATTTCGCGGCTGTTGACTGTACCGGTCACGGAGTGCCGGGAGCCTTCATGAGCATTGTGGGTTATAATACACTTAATTTTATTCTCAACAGCCGCTTGTATTTAAGTCCGGCAGAAGTTTTAGATACGCTGAATGTTGAAGTGCGCTTTATGTTCTCCAGCAAATATTCGAATAACCTGGTGAGCGATGGAATGGACATTGCCGTCTGCTTGCTCAACCGCAAACAAATGAAGCTACAATATTCCGCAGCCAATAATCCTTTCTACTTAATAAGGAAAGGAGAGCTTACCGAGATTAAAGCCGACAAGCAATCCATTGGCGGAATGTACGACCGCGAACCGAAACCTTTTACCAACCACGAACTGGACATTGAAAAAGGTGATTGCATTTATATTTTTTCTGACGGATATGCCGACCAGTTTGGAGGGCCGCAGGGTAAAAAGTTCAAGTATTCGCAATTGAAGGAGAAACTGCTTGCAATCACTAACGAACCCATGTACAAGCAGAAACAGATCCTGGATAAAACTATGGAAGACTGGAAAGGCAATCTCGACCAGATTGACGACATTCTTCTTATTGGCATAAAAATCTAATTACTTACTTTTACAAAAAAACAAATTCACATGATGAAACTATACTCTCTTTCCTTCGCGTTATTACTTAGTGCAGGCATTTTTGCACAGTGTAATCCTGCTATACCAAATAACGCAGTGGTGATGAGCACTACACAAACCATAGGATTTGGCGGTGCGCAGCTTTGGATATGTAGCGGTGTTACTGTTACAAGTAATGGAGGCGGCCACACTGTTTTCATGGAAACAGGAGCCACTTTTATGGCAGGCGGAGGAAGTAACACTATCTACTGTCCGCCAGGTGCAACAGTTAATGTAACAAGCGGAAGCAATATTATTTATTATGTAAACACGATTGATTTGGTGAGTACGGGTGGTGGACCAACATTAAACCAATGCACAAGTATTGCTTACGATTATTCAAACGCGCCAACTCCGGGATGCGGACAAACAACGGGAATAAACCTTGAAAGCTTTGAGTTAGGAATTAATTTCTTCCCCAATCCGAGCAATGGAATTATTACCGTGAGCGGAAATGTGAGCGGTGAGCTTTATATCTTTAATGCATTGGGAGAAGAAGTGTTGAATCAGCAAATTTCAACTGCTTCGCAACTTCAAATCAATTTGCCAAAAGGAATTTATTTCGCGCAACTAATTAGCGAAGAAAAAGTATATTCGCAGAAAATTATTATACAATAACAATCACTAAAAAACAAAACACATGTTAAGAGGATTTTATATCGGCATCACAGTTTTATGGCTCATATTCGAAATTTTTATAGTGGCCTGGGCAGATGAAACACGCTCGGCACGATGGAGCAGTTACGACAGTTACAGTTATGGTGGTTACGACAACTATGATTACGATTATGGGAAATCGTACACTACCACAGGAGCCACTGTTTCGCTGTTTATGTTTTTAATTTATGTAACAGTAGGAATTCTTACGTTGGCCAAATTAAAATCAAAAACCATGAAAGTGCTTTCGATAATCGGGCTTTCGCTAACGGGAATAATGCTTTTTTTCGATGCTGTAATGTTTTTAAATCCGGGAAGCGCATCGTTTGATGAAGTGGGCATTGCGTTTTTATTTTACACGCCTGTAATGCTCGGCTTTTCCATTGTAGGAATTATCCACGCCTTTAAGTTTGAAGGAAAAGCGGCTCCTATAGTGGATGAACCGGAAAGGGGAGAGCGGTTCTAGAAAAATTCTGTTTATTCAATAACCACGCGCTTTGTTTCGGTAACAGTATCGGAAACAAAAACAAGTGAGTAAATTCCTTTTGCGAAAGAGCTGAGGTCGATGTCCATTGCGCCATTTATCATTGTCGAAGAATAAATTTTTTCTCCCATTGTGTTAAACAAACTTATTTCTCCTTCTAAGTTTGCACACACGGTAAAGCTTCCTTTAGAGGGATTAGGAAAAACCGCCATACCCTTTTCGCCCTGCGAGGTAACAGTATGCGTTCCTGTTAAATCAGTATAGTAAACAGTAATGCGGATATGGTCTATGTAAGATGCGGAGGGAAGGTTGTTTCCGAAACAAGTGTAACTTATGCTGGCCAATGCAATGCCGAAATTAGTTGCGTTAATATCGGCAGGCGACCAAGTAGTTCCCCATAAATTAGTTGCGCTTCCGTAATTCACGTAAGTGTCCACATACGGCCAGTTGTTACTTGTCATTTGGTCGGTGCCGGTTGTAACACCTGCTTTAATAATTCGCACACCGTTATCTTGTATAGTGCTGTTGGTGTTGGCGCGCTTTTCCACGCTCACCAAAATTCCATCAATGGTAGCTGTAACAGGTATGGCGAAACCGAACCCTGTTGCCTCAAGGCAGCGCGTGTTTTGGTCACAGCAATCGCAGTGCATGGCTTGTGCATAGCTGTTATCGCTGGCGAAAATATTGTTTGCCGGAGCAATATCAACCGTGCTGCTGTAGTAAAACGGGCAGGAGGTGTTGGTGGCGCTTGTAGGATTGTTTGGTCCTTGTGTTTGCGCCAAGCTGTTACTGCATAAGCTTATTGCAAGAAGTAACAGGGTAGAGGGGTAAAGTTTTTTCATGGCTGATTCTTTTGTGAGAATCAAAATTAAGAAATAAAAAACAAAACACAGATTTTGTCAGTTCGAGTGTTCCGCTTTTTTGCGGAACGTATCGAGAACGTGTGTAAGCTTTCGCACCTTCTCGATACATCCCGCATTTTGGCAAAAGCGGGACACTCGAAGTGACTGCGCTCTTTTTTTCTACGAACTATAAACTACAAACCACCAACTACAATATTATCTCACTCACCACATCGCTCCAGGGGCCAACTTTACCCGAATCGGTTAAGTAGCGCGCGCGGTAATAAGCAGTCTGACCTTTTTGAGCAGGAGTAAATGTTACCTTATATAGATGTTTGCCTGTTATTATTCCGTTGCCAAAGGCAACATTATTATCCGGAATGTTTGCCGCACCAATAAAAGTTTCCATCTGTATCTTTTGTCCCGGTGGCATTGCGTTGCTATCGGGTGTGTTCGGATTCTGAAAACGTAACACTTGTATTCCGTTTCGTATTTCATCAAAACTAATTACCGGAGGAAAATCGACAGGCTGAATAGGAGTGGGAGTAGTGTCTCTTAACGGAAGGTTAAGGGTGTTACGGTCGTTTTCGGTTAATGCGCTGAAGGGAACATTTTTATAAATCAAACGCAGAAGCGGTTCCAATTGCCCGCGCCTTGTTTTCAAAATATCGCGAACCGATTTTGTTTGCGTATCGGTGTTTGAATACAAAGTCCAGAGTTGTTTCCAGCCCAGCAGACTTTGTGTAACACCACCGTTATCATAATACGTATTGAGGCTGGCTAAATTTGCCGCGCTCACATTCAGCCTCACTTGTTCGGTGTTTAAAAAGGGTGTAACAATATCAATGTAATCGTTAAACTCGGGTAGTGGCTGTGGAAACGGTCCGTCTGACATGGTGGTTTGGGTTTTTAAGGGTTTATATTTATTGTTTTAATTGAACTCTCGTCAAAACCAACATCAACCAGAATAAATTTTTTTCCGGCAGAGCGGGCAAGCATATCGGCTTTATCTAAGCCGGGCATCATTATGCCTGCATGAACCTGTTGCACATATTGTCGGTCTAATTCCACACGCTCACCAAATGATTTTTGCGTTTCCTTATTGTCACTAATATGATTTCGTATCAGTTCAAGCAATTCACTATATAAAGGATAATCGGATACATCTGCCATATCGAAAACAAAAATCCGCAATCGCTTTTGCACCGCTGACAATTATAGTTTCTTTTTTAGCAGATTCTTTCCTTCTGCTAAAAAGCTGAGCGCTTTAGCTTGTAAGCAGAACAGCTTAGCTTCGAAGCGGAAGGCTTTAGCTGATAAGCAGAACAGCTTAGTTTACAAGAAGAAGATTTAAGCTTGCAGGCAGAATACTTAAGCTTATAAGCAGAATGACTTAGCTTGTAAGCAGAACACTTGCGCTTATAAGCGCAATGCTTTAGGGTGGAGCCTGCCTGCCGGACAGGCAGGGGGGAAGGCACTGCTCATAAACAAATAATGAAAAGATTAGTAGCCATGTGGATAGTTGTTTTTGGAGAAGTATTATAAGGATGGGTTGAAGCAAATCCGTCTCTATGGGCAACCTTTCCCCTTTTTCTTCGTCCTTATATAAAGCAAAACCCTAACTTTATACTAATGAAAAAATTTACTCCCCTATTTACCTTCCTTATTATTGCTACAAGCGTTAACTCGCAAACCAACTGTAACAATTTTGATTTCTTCAGTGGAAACTTTAACAACTGGACTTGCAGCACAGGAACATCAGTAAGTTGTTTGCCAAATAGTGTTACATGGACGGGTGGATTAAATCAGGGAACAAACAACTCGTTGCCCGCAACTACCGAAACAAACGATTTTTTTATCAACTACAGCAACTGGGGCGACCCATTTTGTAACACTACCTTAATGATGGTTGTTCCCACAGGTGGTTCGCCTACTGCAGCCCGTTTGGGAAATGCCAATGGGGATAATAAAGCTTGTTCTATGGAGTATAATATTGTTGTTGATAGTACTAATACCTATCCCACGTTTCAGTTTGCACTTGTTACCAATGACGACAGCAGTTTAAACGCCTGCGATTCCCCCTTATTTCAATTTCAGCTTTTTGATTCGAGTGGAGGTCCAATTGTTGGCCCATGCGGTGGACAATTAATTTCTGTTTCTTCTCCCGGGTTTGTTACAGCTGCCACTCAGATAAATGGTAAGTATGTTAAATACCTTCCATGGAAATGCTTCAGCATTGATTTGACTCCTTATTTGGGCCAGACTATTAAAGTACGCTTCCGCACATTTGATGCTGTGAGTAACAACTCGTTTATGTATGCTTATATAGATTGTTCTTGTGATGCGGCAAATCAAAATGTATGCATCACAACTCCTACAACTATCGTAGCTTCTTTATGCGATTGTGCCAATTATCAATGGTTCGACCCACAGGGAAATCCCATTGTTAATTCAAATAACGATTCTTTGGTAATTGCTTTTCCTGTCCCAGGCGATGTTTATACTTTGAGTGCTACTAATATTTTTGGCTGTCCAATAAATATGGCTTTTACTTTAATTTCCTGCACAGGTATTGATGAACAGGAAAATAAATTTTCAATAAGTGTTACACCTAATCCTACAAGCGGCATTTTTACGCTGCAAAGCGATGTACTGATAAAAGAGATTGAGATTTATAATCCACTAGGAGAAAAGATTGCAGATTACAAATTGCAGATTAAGAAAAAGGAAATTGATTTGTCTTCGCAACCTAAAGGAATTTATTTCTACCGTGTTCTCTCCGATAGCGGAACTTATTCAGGGAAAATTATTCTGGAATAAAAACCGCCCTTACTTTTCTATTTCCGGCTGCTCAATAAAATGATGAGTGGGTTTGGGTACAAACTTGCCTCCGAAATCGAAGGTAAGATTAAAGCGCAAGGTGTTTTGCAAAGGATTGCGCTGTACGGTGGGAACAAGAAAGGCAACATCTAAACCAAACTGATTGTACTTAACTCCAATTCCGAAAGTAAAATATTTGCGGTTGCCTTTGGTGGCAGCTTCGTTAAAGTAACCCATGCGTGCACAGAATATTTTAGGTTTGCCGTACCAGTATTCTAATCCGCCACAGATAATAATTTCGTTTAACTCTTCGCGCATACCTCCGGGCGCATCGGTGAAAGACTGTAACATGCCTTGCGGAACTGTTGGATATACCGGATACGTAGTAATTCCTGGAGTTGTTACAGGAGGCTGCGGAGTAGGAACAAGTAATTTATTTAAATCAAACGTAAACGAGATACTGTTGTAATCATCCAACACAATATCGAATGCTTGCCCAATGCGAAGGTTAATCGGAATAAAATCTTTATTTCCTGTATTGGTGTAACTCATTTTACTTCCCACATTACTAATATTGATTCCTGTAGACAGCCTCATGTACTTGCCTAAAAGCAAACTTGCCTTGCGATAGTTAGCCGATAAATCGCCTGCAATAGATTCTCCATTGTGTGATGCAGCTCCGTTTACGGGAACTCCGCTTGTAAGATTGCTAAGTATATAACGTGCACTTAATGCTATAGAGAATTTTCTGCTGAGCAAACGTGCGTAACCAATATCGTAAGCAAGTTCCCACGGTTTATATTGCCCGATAGGCACTCCGGTAGCATTGGTAAAGGTGATGTTACCTAAACTAAAATATTTAAAAGAAGTAGAAAACGTTCCTTTAGTGTTCGGCTTGTAATAAAAACTTAAATACGCCAAATTAATATTTGGTACAAGCGAACGAAGCCAAGGTGTATAGGCAATGCTAAGTCCCATTTTGTTTTCGGCAAATGCAAGTTTGCTTGGGTTCCAGTGTGTGCTCCACACATCGGGGCTTGTGGCGCAACCGGCATCGCCCATTCCGCCTGCGCGAGAATCGGGAGTGATTAAAAGAAAGGGCACAGCGGTTGTAATAGTGTTTAACTGTCCCAGCAGTTGCGATGAACTTATTTGCGCTGTGGCGGAATTAAAAATAGCGCAGTATAAAATAAGGGAGTGAGGTAAATACTTTTTCATATTAAGCAGTAACGTAAAAGTAGGGGAAATATTGTGCAAACAAAAAACCCTCGCAATGGCAGGGTTTTTTGTTTTCTTAGTTGTTCTGTTTTACGAACCACACGCTTCGCAATCATCGGGCTTGTCGAGCGAGCAGGTAATTTGTGCAGCTTGTTCTTCGGGTGTTAAGTGTACTTCCACCAATACTTTTTCTGTTTCGGTTTGTGTACCATCGGCTGTTACAGTAACACCTTCGGCATTTACTGTTTCTTCCGCAGGCAATTCCTTCACTTCCTGGTCGATGGTAAACTTAATGGCATCGGCTGCAGCTTTGGTGCGCAGGTAATACATTCCTGTTTTCAATCCTTTTTTCCAAGCGTAAAAATGCATGCTGCTTAGTTTGGCAAAGTTTGCGTTCTCCACAAATAAATTAAGCGATTGGCTCTGGCAGATAAACGCGCCTCTATCAGCAGCCATATCAATAAGTACTTTTTGTTTTATTTCCCAAACTGTTTTATACAAATCTTTAATGTTCTGCGGAATCTCTTCAATCTTCTGCACGCTTCCGTTGTGTGCAATAATCTTTTGCTTCATCTTGTCGTTCCACATGCCAAGTGCTACCAAATCTTTCAGCAGGTGTTTGTTCACGATAACAAATTCGCCACTCAACACTCTGCGTGCATAAATATTGCTGGTGTAGGGTTCAAAGCATTCGTTGTTTCCAAGAATTTGTGAAGTGCTTGCTGTTGGCATTGGCGCAAGTAATAAGGAATTGCGTGCACCGTGTTTAATTACTTCTTCGCGTAACACATCCCATTCCCAACGGCTGCTTGGTTTTACTCCCCACATATCAAACTGAAATATTCCTTCTGATAAAGGTGAACCGGGGAATGTTTCATAATGCCCGTCCAGTTTCGCCAAATCTTTAGAGGCTGTCATGGAGGCATAATATATTGTTTCGTGTATTTCGCTGTTCAGCTGCGCTGCTTCGGGCGAATCGAACGGATAGCGTAACAGTATAAACGCATCGGCTAATCCTTGTACGCCTAATCCAATTGGGCGGTGGCGCATGTTACTCCTGCGTGTTTCGGGTACGGGATAATAATTGCGGTCGATAACCTTGTTCAGGTTTTTTGTAACCTGATAAGTAACTTCAAAAAGTTTGTCATGGTCGAACGCTCCGTCAATCACAAAGCGAGGCAGTGCGATAGACGCTAAATTACAAACTGCAATTTCATCAGCAGATGTGTACTCTAATATTTCGGTGCAGAGGTTAGAAGATTTGATTGTTCCTAAATTCTGCTGATTGCTTTTGCGGTTGCAGGCATCCTTATATAACATGTAAGGGTTTCCTGTCTCGATTTGGCTTTCCAATACTTTGTTCCACAAATCGCGTGCTTCAATTGTTTTGCGTCCGCGTCCTTCGGCTTCGTAAGTTTTGTAGAGCAATTCAAATTCATCGCCCCAGCAATCGCTTAGTCCAGGAGCTTCGTTAGGGCAGAAGAGTGTCCACTTGCCGTTTTCTTCCACACGTTTCATAAACAAATCGGAAATCCAAAGTGCAAGGAACAAATCGCGCGCGCGTATTTCTTCTTTACCGTTGTTTTTTCTCAAATCAAGAAAATCAAAAATATCGGCATGCCATGGTTCAATGTAAATGGCAAACGAGCCTTTGCGTTTTCCTCCGCCTTGGTCAACGTAGCGAGCTGTATCGTTAAACACGCGAAGCATTGGAATAATTCCGTTGCTTGTTCCGTTTGTTCCGCGAATGTATGAACCTGTTGCGCGTACGTTGTGAATGCTTAATCCTATTCCTCCTGCCGATTGAGAAATCTTTGCACAGTTTTTAAGTGTGTCGTAAATGCCGTCAATGCTATCGTCCTTCATGGTAAGAAGGAAACAGCTGCTCATTTGCGGTTTCGGAGTGCCCGAATTAAATAATGTTGGCGTTGCGTGTGTGAACCAACGCTCGCTCATTAAATTATAAGTGATGATAACTGATTCAATATCTTCTTTGTGAATTCCGACAGCCACGCGCATAAGCATGTGCTGCGGTCGCTCGGCTACTTTTCCGTTTATCTTAAGCAAATAACTTTTCTCAAGTGTTTTGAATCCGAAGAAATCGTAACCGAAATCGCGGTCGTAAATTATAGTAGAGTCTAAAACTTCGGCATACTCCTTTATTATATCGTATACATCATCGGCAAGCAGTGGTGCTTTCTTTCCTGTTTTTGGATCAATGTAATTGTAGAGCAGTTCCATGGTTTTAGAAAAGCTCTTATTGGTGTTCTTGTGTAAATTGCTCACCGCAATGCGCGATGCAAGTTGTGCATAATCGGGATGCTTGGTTGTGAGCATTGCCGCAGTTTCGGCAGCAAGGTTATCTAACTGACTAGTGGTTACGTTATCGTAAACACCTTCAATTACCTTCATGGCAATTTGTACCGGATGCACGTGCAATGGGTCGAGACCATAGCACAGTTTTTGAATACGGGCTGTGATTTTGTCGAATTTCACTACCTCTTTTCTGCCATCTCTTTTTACTACGAACATAAGCGTGCTGTGTTTGGGGGGTGTCCTGGTTTTTTTATTACTACTTAATTATTCTTTCTAAAAATCTTCGTCAAGCTTGAAAAGATTGTCTCCTGACTTTTCGCCCACACCTGCTTTCTTGTATTCAGCCACTCTCTTTTCAAAGAAGTTTGTTTTGCCTTGCAAGGAAATCAGTTCCATAAAATCGAACGGATTAACTGCGTTGTAAGCTTTAGTGCATCCGAGTGCAATTAACAAACGGTCGGCAACAAACTCAATATACTGGCGCATCATTTCGGCATTCATTCCAATCAATCTAACAGGAAGCGCATCGGTCACAAATTCTTTTTCTATCTCCACCGCGTTCATAATTATCTTTTTCACATCTTCCGGATCAAGCTTGTGTTTTAATTCTTTGTACAACAAGCAGGCAAAGTCGCAATGCAATCCTTCATCTCGCGAGATAAGTTCGTTAGAGAAAGTAAGTCCGGGCATCAATCCTCTTTTCTTTAACCAGAAGATGGAGCAGAAACTTCCGCTAAAGAAAATCCCTTCAACAGCTGCGAAAGCGATTAATCTTTCGGCAAAACTTCCTCCGCTAATCCAGCGCAAAGCCCAATCGGCTTTTTTCTTTACGCAATCCAATGTATCGATGGCGTGAAAGAGTTTGTCCTTTTCTACAGGGTCCTTTATATAGGTGTCTATTAATAAGGAATACGTTTCCGAATGAATATTCTCTATCATAATCTGGAACCCGTAGAAGCAACGTGCTTCTGGATACTGAACCTCGTTCATGAAATTGATGGCGAGGTTCTCGTTCACAATTCCGTCAGATGCGGCAAAAAATGCAAGAACATGTTTTATAAAATGCTGCTCATCGGCATTCAGTTTGTTATTCCAGTCCGTTCCGTCAGCCGAAAGGTCAATCTCTTCGGCAGTCCAGAAACTCGCTTCGGCTTTCTTGTACATTTCCCAAATATCTTTGTGCTTAATTGGGAACAAAACAAATCTGTCTTTGTTTTCCTGTAAAATTGGTTCAATCTTTTGCATAAGTCAATACTCTTTGTTTTATTTTTTTAACACTCTTTCGTTTAAAACCCGACTAGTTAGAGGCGAAGATGCCCAGAGAAAGTTTGGTTTCTCGATGAGCAATCCAATAAAGCCTATGATTTAAAAAATCAGGTGAGCAAAAGTTTGATTTTTTTTCACACCAATCAAGTTTAATGAATTAACATTTGCATAAAGTTTTAAACACGAGCACTTGCTCAATGCTTGTTAAGAAGTGTGTTTTTCATTGGAGAAACTCTGATTTTTGTATTGTGTAAAAAATTATTGTGAGATTTCTTTTAAAATATTTGGAGAAAAGAAAATTAGTTGTTTCTATTGGGAGATGCGTCTGAAACGTGCATTAATGCTGTGTTCCTTTTTTGGAGTAGTTGCTATCATTAGCTTTCAGCGTTTCTCCTCAATTAGCTTTGCCGCTTGCTCTAATTCTCCGTACCATTTCTTGCCAAACTTTCTTATCAAAGCATCCTTCACAAATTTATAAACGGGAACTTTTAATTCATCGCCCAGTTTGCAGGCAGGTTTGCAAATATTCCATTTGTGGTAGTTCACCGAGTCGTAAACTTTTGTTTTTTCCACACGCACAGGATACAAATGGCAGGAGACAGGTTTCCTCCAGTCCACTTTACCTTCGTTATACGCTTTTTCAATGGCGCACTTGGCAAAACCATTTTCGAAAAACGTGTAAGCGCAATGTTTTCCTTTTACCAAAGGCGTAACCACATCGCCATCGCTGTCAATCACATATTTTCCTTGCTTCTCAATCGCTTTAATTCCATCGGCAGGGATGTAAGGCTTTACCTTATTATATATGCGGTCCAATATTTCGTCTTCGCCTTCTTCAAGCGGTGCACCCGATTCTCCTTCCACACAGCAAGCACCTTTGCAGGCGTTCAAATCGCACACGAATTTTTTTTCGAGCAAATCTTCAGAGACAAGACTATTTCCAACGGCAATCATGTCGCGAAGTTATTATAATTCATTTTACCTATTAACTTTGCCACCATTATGAACGAAGATTTATTCAAGAATATTATTTCTCACTCGAAAGAGTACGGATTTATTTTCCAGTCGTCAGAAATTTATGACGGACTGAGTGCTGTTTACGATTACGGACAAAACGGTGCCGAGCTGAAAAAGAACATCCGCGACTACTGGTGGAAATCAATGGTGCAGATGAACGAAAACATTGTTGGAATTGATACCGCCATCTTCATGCATCCCACAATTTGGAAAGCAAGCGGACACGTTGATGCCTTCAATGACCCGCTTATAGATAATAAGGACAGCAAGAAACGCTACCGTGCGGATGTTTTGATAGAAGACCACATTGGCAAGATTGAAGCAAAGATTGAAAAGGAAGTAGAGAAAGCGAAAAAGCGTTTTGAAAATTTTGATGAGAAGATGTTTCGTACTACTAACGCGCGAGTTGTAGAATATCAAAAGAAGATAGACGAAATAAATAATCGCTTCAAAAGTGCTATGGAGAAAAACGACCTGGCGGAGGTGAAAAAAATTATTGAAGACTGCGAAATTGTTTGCCCCGTAAGTGGAAGCAGAAACTGGACGGATGTTAGGCAATTTAATTTAATGTTCTCTACATCCATGGGTTCGGTGAGCGAAGATGCATCAGTTATTTATTTGCGCCCCGAAACTGCGCAAGGAATTTTTGTGAATTTTCTGAATGTGCAAAAAACGGGAAGAATGAAAATTCCTTTCGGCATTGCACAAACAGGAAAAGCTTTCCGTAATGAAATAGTGGCAAGGCAATTTATTTTCCGAATGCGCGAGTTTGAACAAATGGAAATGCAATTCTTTGTTCGCCCCGGAACAGAAATGGAATGGTACAACAAATGGAAAGAAACAAGAATGAGTTGGCACAAGAGTTTGGGATTTGGCGAAACTAAATACCGTTTCCACGACCATATTAAACTTGCACATTATGCAAACGCAGCCTGCGATATTGAATTTGAGTTTCCGTTTGGTTTTAAAGAGCTGGAAGGAATTCACTCGCGCACCGATTTTGATTTGAAACAGCACGAACAGCATTCAGGGAAAAAACTGCAATATTTCGATTCGGAATTAAATCAAGGTTACGTTCCTTATGTTGTGGAAACTTCAATTGGTTTGGACAGAATGTTCCTCGCAATTCTTTCTGCATCATATAAGGAAGAGAAGTTAGAAGATGGAAGCGATAGAACTGTTTTAAATATTCCTGCTTTCCTTGCACCAGTTAAAGTTGCTGTGCTTCCTTTGATGAATAAAGATGGTTTGCCCGAAAAAGCAACAGAGATATTTAATCAGTTAAAGTTCGAACACATTTGCCAGATGGAAGAAAAAGATTCTATTGGCAAACGCTACCGCAGACAAGATGCCATCGGCACTCCGTATTGTATCACCGTTGACCACCAAACTTTGGAAGACAATACTGTTACCATCCGCGAGCGCGACACGATGAAACAGGAGAGAATCCCTGTTGCTAAAGTTGCTGAGATTGTGAATGAAAAGGTAAGTGTGAATGAAGTGTTAAAAAGACTGAATTAAAGATTAT
>Ga0247727_10013826_pt1 | contig 13533 bp, 9 predicted proteins | sample WisWelCaveWW1625_FD_202498 | JGI IMG/M metagenome (GOLD analysis project Ga0247727, IMG submission 202498) | Biofilm microbial communities from Wishing Well Cave, Virginia, United States - WW16-25 | ecosystem: Environmental > Aquatic > Deep subsurface > Groundwater > Cave microbial mat | place... | reverse complement strand
AAATGAAAGAAATCTCAAAAAAGGTTGCTGCGTTAACCTTAACTGACAGGAAAAACGTGTTTTAGCGCAATAGCTTAAGTTAAGTTGACACGAATGGGCGGGACGCCTGCGCTCCACAATGCAGACTGGAAGCCCGCGCTACATCTGATAGATTATAATATTAAGTTATATGGAATCCGTCAGGAAGCGCCACGATGCACAGAAAGCAGCCCGGGACAACGATACAAACTCGGAAGATCGTGGCCGATTCTTGCAATCCTGGCTCGATGAATCCACTGTGGACGCGTGGCGGCACGACAGAATGCTTTCGATGATGGATCCATTGTGGGAAGCCTATCCGGGTGCTACCTGGCTAACGATCGGAGATGGACGCTTCGCGTATGAAACGCGGTATATCCTTCGCCATGATCCCGGTGCGGACGTGATGACCACCGACATCTCTGAGCCTATCATGCGGCAGGCGCAGGAACGAGGTCTGATTCAAAAATATTCCACAGAGAACTGTGAGTCGTTGTCGTTTTCCGATCACAAATTTGACTTCGTTTTATGCAAGGAATCCTATCATCACTTTCCACGGCCATACATGGCACTCTACGAGATGCTGCGCGTGGCCAAGCTGGCCGTAGTTTTACTGGAACCAAGCGATGTGGTCTTGAGCGCAAAGCACCTCCGGGAATATGAGGAGATCAAGGATGGACATATCCTGATGAAGGACATTGTGCGAGCGCTTTTGCGTCGTATGGGAGTGATTCCCCTTCTGCGCAGACTGCGTGGCTTTGCTCCCGATGACTCGAAACCTGATGTTGCTTGCAATTTCGAGGAAAGTGGTAATTTTGTATACACCATTTCCGAACGTGAATTGGAGAAAGTGGCTCTTGGCATCGGTATGCCGGTCGTCGCATTCAAAGTATTCAGTGATTACTATGAAGAAGGCGTTGAATTTGAAAAAGCAGTGCCGGGGTCTGTTCTCTTTCAGAAAACTCAGGACAAGATTGCTGAGGCTGAATGCAATGGCGCTAACGGAATGCTGAGTACAATACTCTTCCACCTTGAACCAGGAAACTTGCGCAGCGGGCTCGTGGAGCATGGATACCGCATCGTCGACATTCCCCAAAATCCTTACATGAGTTGATCGGATTTCTGTTCGATGAAAAATCTCCTGGAAGGCAACAGATAGTCTCATCCTGGATTAGAATAAACACAAAGGAGATTATGCAATGACGATTCCAACTGAACCCATCGGAAGTATTCCGCGACCGCAAGAATTGATGGATGGTGTTCGACGCTTCACAGAAGGTCGAATGTCAAAACATCAGCTTGAGGCGCTTTATCAAAATGCTGTGCGCGACACCATTGAGAGATTTGAGGGCACGAATTCTCCCGTGATCACGGATGGTGAGCAAAGCAAGCCGAGTTTTGCCACATATCCGATCCATGCTCTGCACAACATTGTGCCGGGAGGTGTGACGGTCGCTTTTGCCGATGGACACACGCGCCAGTTACCCAGATTGACCGGGGGTCCGTTTCAGTTTGGCACCTATGCTTCCTATTATCTTGACGAAGCAAAAAAGTACGCAAAGGTTCCGGTAAAGCAAGCGGTGATTTCCATTTCCATGTTGAGTCTGCTTTATCCAGGTGAAGAAATTCCCGGATATTCGAAGAAAGAATTTATGCGTGATTTATTGAACGAATGCGTGGTGGATATTCGCATGTGCCTTCAAAAAGGCGCTCACAACGTTCAAATTGATTTTACCGAAGGAAGACTCGCTTTGAAGCTTGATCCATCCGGTCAATTGTTAAAGATTTTTCTGGACCTGAACAACCAGGTTCTGGATCGTTTCTCCGCCGATGAAAGAAAAAGAATCGGAGTTCATACCTGTCCGGGTGGCGATCAGGATTCAACGCACAGCGCGGATGTGGATTATGCGAAGTTCATTCCGGAATTTCTTCAGTTGTCCGCAGGAAATTTTTATTTTCAATTGACAAGCGAAAAGGACCGGCCCGGTGTTTTGCAAATCATCAGAGATTCCAAAAAGCCGGATCAAATGATTTTCGTCGGAGTCACGAATCCGATCTCATCGCAAGTCGAGACTCCGGAAGAGGTAAAGGCTCACGTTCTTGAAGCAGCACGCTTCATTCCCCTTGACCGTTTGGGAACAACAGATGACTGCGGCTTCTCGCCATTCGGAGACGACACTTCGACTTCACGCGATATCGCTTTTGACAAGATTCGGGCACGAGTCGCCGGCACCGAAATGGCCGCTGCTGAACTGGGAGCATGAGCATTTCTAAATAGACAGACTTCCATTCGAGTGCCGCTTTACACGAATGAAGTCATAGAAACTTTAGACGGAGGCATAGATGAGACTGGTTTTTGTTTGCGTGATCTTGATCATGATGCAGGGTATTGAATTCAGCATGCCGGTGATGCAGGTTTTCAACTCGTAGGAATGACCGTGTCCGAAACAAGTTTTGGTGGAAAAGAACTGGTCACCATCCTGCGCCGAAAAGTTGCTGAATGAAAAATGTTGCTCTGTTTCCGGCTATGATTGCGATCTGGAGTCCCCTGTCGGCGCAACAAAGCTTGCCAGTGGACTAAGACTATTTGTGTACAACAGCGACCGCGCCTAATTTTTTGCCCATGCCCATCCAGCGATACGCCACCCCGACTCGCCTTTTTGCAGGGCAAACGTAAACATCGAGCCGGTCTCTTCAACAGGCTTCCCCTTCATCTTGAATTTGTAATTCGATGGAATGACGATGTAGGCAACGTCTCCTGTAACATCGATGTGCTTGGGGGTGCCGAGGGTGACGATCCCATCTGTGATTTCATTCTTCGTGGCGTCAGCCTCGAAGTCATTCATCCACTTCGAACAAGCACCTGTACCATGCCATTCGTGGGGCGGAAATTCGTCGATGATGGACGTTTGATCGGCGCAGGCCGCAGCAGCCGTCTTCGTGTCGCCTTTGTTGAAGCCGTCCACGAATTGATGTACAGGCACCATCACATCTGTCTTTTCATCTGCGGCGGTCGGTCCCGCTGCCAGGATTGCCACGGCGAGTGCGATAAATATCTTGTGCATGGTCTCTTTGCTCCTTTGTGAGTTTGATTCTGCGAACGCTGACCGGCTCACTTCTGCTCAAGCATAATCGAACTCTGTTTCTGAAACAACGCCGGTTCATGTTTTGCTCCATGCACTGGATGCGGTTCACCAATTCAGATCCGCTACTTTACGTTTACGGCAATGGCTATGGTAGGAGTCGGCATTGTATGATTGTGATGAGGATCAACTGTGCCCTGCGGCAGGAAGTACCACCTGCCCGGTTCCATGCCCCCAAGTTTCGGCAATTTTAACAGCTGCTCAGGATGCAGCCCCGCCTTGATTAGCTCTGAGGCATCGAATTCGTAAACGACATCTTCGGTCGCCTCCGCCGGATCCGAGGCGAAATGGACCATCGTTCCCTGGCCGGAATTTAAGCAAAATTCCCCTGCCGCTGCTGTGCGGTCAATTGCCATGTCAGGCTTAGCGCGGAGAAGGCGTGCAATTGCAAGGATCTCTTGCCTGGCAGTTCCCTTGAGCGCCAGAACGTCCGCATAGTCGGACGTGATGCGTGCGAGATCCGTTGCCGTATTGTTAGCGTCATCTCCTCGTACCGTAAGGACCATAAGCATAGAAACCAGGAAAAGAATCACCGATAACTTCATTTGATTACTCCTGAGCCACAATTTTGGGGCGGCACGAACGCTGGAGTTCAGCCGCACACAAAGCGCTGAGCGAAGGCTCGTTGCTTGCCGCCCTACCCGATCACATACCATGATAGCAGTAAAAATCTCTTCCGGCATTATCTTACGTCGAGTTGAAGAAGAAGCAACGGCAGGCTGGGAATTCCCCGATTCCTGAGAAAGTTCGGAGCAGTTTTCCTCTACAGAACTCGAATGCTGTTGCGTAAGTCTTTTTCGGGTTCGGCTGTTCGGATACTTGGCTGTACAATAGCCCTGGAGATTGGTTATGTCGAAAAAACGAAATTCTGGATTGAAACGCCGGATCACGCGGCGTGATTTTTTGAACGGAATGCTCTGGACGACTGCGGCTTCGCTGACCATGCGTGATTGGCTCGCAGCAGCGGGCGATACGGAAGTGGATATCTACCCGCCTTCAATGATGGGACTACGCGGAAGCAATGACGGATCATTTGAGGCGGCTCACCTGCTACGCGAAGGGAAGCCGGCTGATTTCGGGAATGCTGCGAAAACCGGTGAATCGTACGACTTGATTGTGGTAGGAGCCGGGGTGAGTGGCCTTGCCGCTGCATGGTATTTCCGCAAAACCGCCGGCAAAGACGCGCGCATATTGATTCTGGATAATCATGATGATTTCGGCGGTCATGCCCGCAGACAGGAATTCTCTAAAGATCCGCTTTTGATTTCTTATGGCGGAAGTTATGCGATTGAAAGTCCGGCGCCTTACAGTACCGTTGCGCAAAACCTCATTCGCGAGCTTGGCATTGATGTTTCGAAATTCCACTCGTACCTGAACCTGGATACTTATCGTTCGCGCGGTTTGGGCGCCACCATCCATTTTGACGAGAAAACTTTTGGCGAGAATCGACTGGTCCCCGATCCTTTTAAGGAAGAATACATTGGAGCGGCGCCAGTTGCGGAGAATGCTCTGGAACGTTTTCTGAAGGAATCGCCGGTGAATGATGCGACAAAGCGTGATCTGGTGCGACTCTATCAAGAAAAAGTCGATTACATGCCCGGATTAAGCTCACCAGAAAAAAAGGCAAAACTGGCGAGCATCAGCTATTCAAAGTTTTTGACGGAAGTTGTTAAGTGTGATCAAGGCATTCTCCCCATCTTTAACGCCCGTCTGCATTCACTTTACGGTGCCGGAATGGATGCTATACCGGCGCAGGATGCATGGGGACTTGGTTTTCCAGGATTTGATGGAATGGACCTGGATCCGGAGCCGGGGCCCGGGATGAACCGGGATGCGATTCCTGAAGAGGAAGCGTACAAATATTTTTTCCATTTTCCGGACGGCAATGCTTCAGTTGCTCGATTGCTTGTCAGGAAGCTGCTTCCGGAAGCGATACCCGGGAAAACGGCTGAGGACATTGTTCTTGCGAAAGCCCGGTATAAAAAACTGGACGAACCGCAGTCTCCAACTCGCATCCGGCTTTCCAGTACCGTGTTGAAGGTGAAGCATTCAACCGAAAAGGAAGTTGAGGTCACGTATATGCGAAATGGTCAATTGCTGAATGTAACAACGTCGCGGTGCATTCTTGCTTGCTGGCACACGATGATTCCATATCTCTGTCCGGAGCTGCCCGGCGCTCAAAAGACCGCTCTCGCATATGCAGTGAAGGTCCCAATCGTTTACGCGCGCGCCGCAATCCGCAACTGGACATCGTTCGCGAAACTTGGCGCACAACGAATTTACGCGCCGGGTGGTTATTTTTCGGATGTAAATCTTTCCATGCCTCTCAATATCGGCGGATACACAACTACGCGCACTCCAGAAGATCCGGTAGTTATAACCCTTTTTCGGTCGCCATGCCGCCCCGGACTACCCGCTCGACATCAGCACCGAATCGGTCGCAGGGAACTGCTCGAGACTACGTTCGACGAGTTTGAGCGACAAATCCGCTCACAGCTCAATGACATGCTTGCAGCCGGAGGATTTGATGCTGCTCGCGACATCACGGGGATTGCCGTACACCGCTGGCCTCACGGCTATGCGTATCAATACAATTCGTTGTACGATCCATTCTGGTTGGAAGGCAAACCCGGACCCTGCGTGGAAGCACGAAAGCCATTCGGACGCATCGCCATCGCAAATTCCGATGCTGCCGCCTACTCGTATCTGGATGCCGCCATTGATGAAGCCCACAGAGCCGTTCATGAGTTGCTCCCGCTGTAGAGCCCGCCAAATTCGAATTAAGCACGTGGCGCCTACCACTGAAAGCTCACCGCGCAAAATGTCGTTGCGGAGCAAGCGTCCGCAGCAAGGTTAACGGTTCGCTTATACTGGTCTGAAACACAGAATGAAGGTCAATCCGTTACTAAAGAACAGCGCACGTATAATTCTGTCGCTGCTGGCGCTTGTACAGGCGTGGTCTTCCCGGCATGAAATATCGTCACTTGATGGAATTTCTTATTTGGAATTGGGTCGTGCGTACATGCGAGGGGATTGGGAACACGCGATTAGCGCGTACTGGAGTCCACTGTACTCGTGGATTCTCGGCCCGGTGTTCTCAATCCTGAATCCTTCCCCGGATCAGGAATTCTTCTGCGCCAAGGTGGTTAACTTCGTAATCTTTCTTCCGGCGCTCTTCAGCTTTGAATGGTTTTTCAAACAAGCCTTTTTGAATTCGAAAAAACGTCAGGATGAACCTGCTTTAAACGATAACATCGTTATGATCTGCGGTTATGCGATTTTTTCGTACGGCGCCTTGATCTGGAATGGCGTCAATGTTGATTCTCCGGATCTCCTTTCTTCGGTTTTCATGTTTCTTGCGGCCGGAATCCTGATTAACATGAATCAGCAAACTCCCCTGAAAACTTTCTTTATTCTCGGGTTGGTGCTTGCCGCCGGTTATTTATCCAAAGCCGTGTTTTTCCCATTTGCTTTTTGTATCTTTATCATCTGTTTTGCCGTAATGAAGAAGCAATCCGCAAGAGTGTTTGGCGCAGTCGCGGCATTTCTTTTGATTTCGGCTCCCTACATGTGCGCCCTTAGCTATCAAAAAGAGCGGATTACTTTTGGAGATTCAGGACGCCTCAACTACGCGTGGTTTGTCAACCCGGTGTTCCAGAGTCCTAACAACTGGCAGGGGGGACCTCCTGGAAGCGGTAATCCGATCCATCCTACACGACAGATACTGCAGGCTCCCGCAGTTTACGAATTTGCTTCACCCGTAGCCGGGACCTATCCGCCCTGGTTTGATCCTTCGTACTGGTGGGAAGGGGTGACCATCGGGTTCGATGCACAAAAACAGGCATCCGTGTGTCTGAGGAATGCCCGTTTCTTCGGCCGCCATTTTTTGATTATCTTGTTCTGCGTGTTGTTGTTCCTGATTTATGAGAAAAAAAGTTTCAGGGCGACCACCGATTTGTTTACAAACCAGTGGCGAGTTTTGATTCCTGTGGTGATCGGCCTCGGATTATATTTTGTCGGCATTGACCTGCAGTGGGTCTATGTTCCTTTACATCCCAGTACACGTTACATTGCAGGTTTTCTTGTATTGTTGTTTGTTGCCGCTTTAATGGAGTTCCGGTCCGTTGCATCGGTCCGGCAGAATCGTCTCTCCATTGTGGTGCTCGTTGCATCAATATTCGTGTTCGGCGTCACTGGACTTCATGTCCTGAAGGGTGTTACTGAATCGGCCGGAGGTTCAGTTTCGCACTGGACGGTTGCGCAAGAACTTCAGAGGGAAGGAATCCACACAGGAGATAAAGTAGCAATTATTGGTGATGAGGACGACCATGTGATCTGGGCGCATCTGACCGGTGTGCGAATCGTCGCACAGGTTCCGGAGGTCCAGACGAATGCCGGTATTTCAGCCGCAGATTTTCAAGAGTTATCCCGCGTCTTACGAAAGTTCGGCGTACGCGCGATTGTAAAGCGTTCCGACTCACGCTACGTTGTTCATTTCCTTTGAATCATCGCGATCTGAAAACTGTTTTTGATTTCGAAGTATCACAAGGATCCGATTCACAACACTGAAAGCAAGGAACTGAAATCCAAGCAGCACAAAGAATGCGCCTGTTACAACGACACTCCAGTGTTCGTAGATCATTCCAAGAGAGAGATATTGAATAATTGCAGTACGATTCAAAACGAGAGCAAAAATCAGGCAGAGTATCCCGGTGAATGAAAACCACTTCAGCAGATTTACACCGAGTATGCGATCAATGGCAGAGCTCATTTCAGAGTTATGAATCAGATTTGTCATGGATTGTGCAATCAGTCCGACTGAGCAGAACTGAATCCCCGATATTCCTGATGCCATGACAAAGACCAACCGGTAGATGCGATCCTCAGGTACGTTCTGGTATCGAAGATAATGGATAAGAGGAGGAATTCCGTAAGCGATCGCAAGAAGAACAAATAGAACTCCAATGCCGCCGAAAAATCTCAGCGGTTTGTAGGTGACGGCAATCTCAAGAATCGTTATCAGAAAACGAAAGCCGTCGCGCATCACGCTCAATTTGGATCTCCCGATTCGCTCCCGGTAAGGAATAGGAATCTCGACAATCTGAATGCCGCGGTCCAGAACCGCTCTGACGCTCATTGCCGGCGTGAAATTCATTCCTGTTGGCAGCGGATAAAGCTTCGAAAGAACGCTTTTTTTCAGCAATCGCATGCCGCTTGCAGTATCTGAAACAGGCTCTTTGCCGCTAAGAGCGTTCAGCAGCGTTCGGTAGAAGATGTTACCCATTTTCCTGACAAACGGCATTTCGCTGCCGGGACTCATTCTTCCACCGATCACAATATCGGCTCCAGTCTGCGTCATTTTTTTCAGGAACTCAGAAAAAAGTAACGGGTCGCAGGTGCCGTCGGCATCCAGAAAAGCCACGAGGTCACCGGTTGCCGCCTGGAAGCCGCTCATAATCGCGGCGCCGTAACCACGATTCGGTTTGTAACTTATAAGCCGGATCGAATTTGTGTTCGAGAATTCTTGCGCAATTTCTGTTGTGCGGTCCTCAGATCCGTCGTCAACAACGATAATTTCAACATCTGCAACGGCGCCATCCTGTTTCATTACTTCTGTTGCGGACAACGTCCTTTCAATGATGGAAGCGATCGCCGCTTCTTCATTAAAAGCAGGAATAACGATCGATAGTTTTTTCACAGTATTCGATATTATATTCGATGAGTGAGTCCCGGACTGTCAGCGACCAAACACCAGGAGCTCGAATCCTTTCCCTTTCTGGTGGCCAAGTAACTTTCTATGCTGTCTGAGCCAGATTTCTTCGGGTGCGTCCTCATCCAGATCGTGAATCTTAAGTAAGGCAATCCGCTTTTTGCCGGCGGCGAACCTTTCAATGTCGTCGGGTACTTTGCGCCGGCTGAGTTGTCCAGTCCAGGCAGCGATTGGTAGTGGGGCATTTACATAACGGGCTGTGGCAAGTACTCCCTGTGGAATTGAGTGAACAATCAAAACATCTCCCGGTTGAAACCATGAAGTTAGTTGAGCCCCGAGCTCACGAAAATTGCGTTGTTCACGGACCGGAGCATAAAAGAGAGCCCAGATTCCTGAAGAGTATCCCGTGAGAAGTGCCACTAACAGAACGCGCCGAAGGTACGGCTTCATACGCGTCATTCCCATGGCAAGAAAAAGCTGCACTGCCGGAAATCCTTGCAGTCCGTATCTGCGTTCGGTGGATGCGCTGGTTTGCAGCAGAAGATCCTGAATGGATGGTCCGGCGCATGCAAACAGAATCCACAACCATATCCATAACTCCGATGACCATGTTTTTAGAAAGAGTTTGTGCTTTACCGCCGTTACGAGAGTTCCAATTACTGCAATACCGATCAGCAGATCTAAAAGTAGCTGGTGGGGTCCGAGTACCATTGGAGAAATCATGCGCCGGCAAAGCTGGAACGGAGCGATCAGAATCGTTTTGAGTGAGGATGGCTGTCTCAACCATTCGCCTGTGACTCTCCAGCGTGCAAATGATTCCGGAACAAGCGCATACCATGGAAGAACAAGAGCGAGAGTGATCAAACCGATCCAGAGAAAGCTTCTTCTGGATGCAACTCCAGGTCTCGCCGTTCCCCACAAGAGAAGCACTGGCCATACAAAGACCGCGTAGTAATGGGTGAGTAGAGCCGCGGATCCTGCCAGAATGCAGCAAAGAGCAGTGAGCGGTTTCCATCCCTGTGTCTGAAGCCGTATTGTGCACCATGTTGCTGCCAGCAGTTCGAGCCATAGAAGTGAATACATGCGCCCTTCGATCGAGTAATAGATGCCTATCGGGGCCAGGGCAAAGAAAAGAGCGGCAAGCACTCCGCCGTGAAATCCGGCCGTCTGCCGGCCCAAAGACCACATTAACGGAATGCAAATGAGACTGCACAAAACGGAAAAAAGACGAAGCGATACGTCACCGGTTCCACAAATGCGTGTCCAGCAGTGTAACAGGATGTAATACAGCGGTGGATTGGTATCAGACAGAAAAATTCCACGAATCAGTCTGCTAACTGAAGACGGCGGAGAGTCGTGCTGCAAATAACGGCGCCAGTATTCCGGCTCATGGGCTGAGGAAGTCTCCTGATAGTCTCCTTCTGCCGGATTGGCGCCGGAGGCGGGATGCTCCAGGCTATGACCCGTTGCTCTGGCCAGCGAGGATATTTCATCCACCCATAATCCCTGGCGTTGTATCAAGCAAAAATGCAATGTAACGGCCAGTACCGCAATGAGAAGGATCGCGTATTTCCGGTCCATTCTTTGCTGCGATTTTAGTTTGCTTTGACCTTCGTTACAAGACAAGATAAATTTCCTGGCCGAACATACACAAACTCTTGCGCCTCAAACTACGTAAGGCGCTCTGGCACTGCTGACGTTGAATATCTTGTTTTTTGAGAAGGGTTTTCGCAGTCGATTTTCTACATTTCGTGCGAAGCAGGCAAGATGCCTGCGGCTCTATAATGCGGACAGGATGTCCGCGCTCCCTACGGAGCGCAGGCTTCCAGCCGGCTTCCAGCCTGCATTAGGGGCCGCGGACTTCCAGTCCGCAAGGCGGCTCTGCCGCGACATCAACAGATCAGGCGGTAGAGTCGGATACTGCAGCGTCCTTTTGACGGGTGTGTGCGATGAACAGCAGGAAGCAAAGCATGGCCATCCACACAATTTGATTGGCGGTAGTAATCAAAGTAAACCGCCAGGGCGCAATGTGAATCAACCGCGCAAGGCTCAGGAACGATGCGGCGGCAATGAGAAGGCCCGCGATCATCTGATGACGGTCACTCGTATATTTGTTTTTGAGGAGGCGAAACAAAGCAATCATCGGAAGAATGATCAACATGTCATCATAGATCAAGTGGTAAGCCCACATGCGCGAGTACAGACCCGCGATACCAATCTGTATCCACAGATCGATATCGCGATTGAGGTAAAACCACACGCCCATTGAAAGGAGCAGCAGGACCGGCACAATGTTCGTCAGGCTTTTGAGGCCATGGTGAGACAGCCAGCTTTGTACGTTGCCGTAGCCATACTCATAGCCTTTTACGGCTTGATGCGTTCCGGATAACCACTTATCAAACAGTGTAAAAAAATCCTCCGGTTGAAAAGATGCTCCGATAATTGCGGCAGCAACATAGCAGATTGCAGCTAGAATGAGAGGGCGAATTCCTTTTCGGAATACCACGATCCAGCAAAAGGGAGCTGATATTGTGGGCTTGACCATCGACACAAGCATAGCGCCCGCGATCAGCAGGTCCCTTCGCAATCCTGGCTTTTGATCCAGTAGCATCAGAGCGCCAATTATCAACGGAAAAAACAGAAGCGTCACCTGGCCATGACCGATCTGTGAGCCAGTGCCGTTCATCGCAAGGAACATCAGCGCCACGATACCTTTTTCGTGATTATTTTCGGCATTGCTGTTTAGCATGGCCTGCCTGATAAATGCGATCACCGCAAGTGAAGTGAGAACTGTCCAGATGATTCGTGCTGTTTGAAGATCGGGCCATCCCAGCAGGGGCCATAGAAGCACATAACTTGGCGGTGGATAGAGTCTGTTGTAGCCGGTGTAAACGATGTTACCGGCAAACCAGTTTTGGATTTCTCGATGTCTCGTTTTTAGATCGATGGCGGCGTTGAGCTCCCAGTCGGTCAGGAGTCTTGAAAATTCGATGACGAGCCGAAATGCGGCTGACACGCAAAGCAGGATCAATGCGATCCGGAGAAATGAACGCTTATGCTTCTCCCAAAACACGAAAAAGTTGGATACTCGGTCAGGCGGCATCAAGAGTACAGTAAAATATCACTTAAATGCTTGCGGATCAAAAGGGCATGACTCCGAGGCTTAACGCTTGCCGTGATAAAGAGGCCATGGTAATCTTGCGAACCAACGCGAGGAAGGAGGAACGTGAGGGCTCAAAACTCATCAGCCGCTACCGATATCGTTTGTGTATTACTACTTGCTCTTTCAGTCGCAGGCACCTGGTTGCCCCGTCTGGACGGACCGATTGATTTGCGATGGGATGCCGGCGCATTTTACGTTCTGGGTAAATCGCTTGCGAGTGGTCAGGGCTACCGGCTCCTCAACGAACCCGGTGAAATTCGCGCTATTCAGGATCCGCCGCTACTGCCCGCAATCGTGGCCGCGCACATCGTCTCGATGGATACCGACTCCATTGAAACAACCGGATTCCCAATCCGAATCACAATTCTTCTATTCCATCTATCGCTGGTACTGCTGACATACGTTCTGGCACGCGGGTTTCTTTCGCCTTCATTTGCTTTCCTTGCCGCGTTTATGACTGTTGTCAGCGACACAATGATCTATGCATCCGATCTGTGCCAACCTGAAATTCCATATGCAGTGGTGAGTATCGCGTTCTTTCTTTTGATCCGGGCCGGTTCAACAACATTCAAATCCATAGCGATGTTCACACTGGCGCTGATCGGATTCGCACTTCGATCTGCCGGAGTCATACTCTTCATAAGCTGGATCACTGATAGCTTCTTTCGAAAAAATTACCGCCAGATGATGATTCGAACGGTGGTCTCTGTAGTTCCGGTCATGTTGTGGACAGGCTACATCCAGTTCGTGAAATCCGGTTCCGAGTACAGGCGACCTGCATATTCCTATCAGCGTTCGGACTTTCTCTATCATAACGTCAGTTACCTGGAATACATTCGCGTCAAAGATCCGCATCAACCTGAAAAGGGACGGTATTCATCAATGGAGCTGGCCGGAAGAATTTATAAAATTGCGCCTCAGATACCCAAGAAAATCGGAGGCACAGTTTGCGTTAACTACGGCTACCTCAAACAATTTTTTCACAGACAGAAGCTGTCTTTCTCGTTGCCTGAAAAGCTGAACGTAATGATTGCAACATTCTTTGGCGCAATCTCTCTCGCCGGAGCGGTGATTCTTGTGAAAAAAGGCGAACGATTGATTCTTATTTACCTCGTTTTTTCGTTGATACCCGTTTGCCTCTGGCAATATACCGATGAGATGTATCGAATTCTTACACCGCTCGTGCCCTTTTTCGCGATCACATTCGCAATGACCTTGAGTGAGACTGCTTCGTGGGTTAAACAGAAGGCTTCACGATCAACAGCCGTTGCCGTGATTGTCCTGCCATTGATTCTGTGGGCAGGATTAAGTTATTTCAGCGTGCGAGACCTTTTCCGTTACGAGCACAGGGAGGTGAGCTATCCTGTGCAGGGAGGCAATCTAAAGTTTCGCCTTTTTTCCTACGACACTTTTTCTCGATCACTGGAATCCGCCGGTGCATGGCTGAAGGGAAACGCTATCCAATCGGATGTGATCGCCACCGCCATGCCACACTACCT
>Ga0247727_10013825_pt1 | contig 13535 bp, 7 predicted proteins | sample WisWelCaveWW1625_FD_202498 | JGI IMG/M metagenome (GOLD analysis project Ga0247727, IMG submission 202498) | Biofilm microbial communities from Wishing Well Cave, Virginia, United States - WW16-25 | ecosystem: Environmental > Aquatic > Deep subsurface > Groundwater > Cave microbial mat | place... | reverse complement strand
GCAACTCTCCCCGGGAACGCAGCGTTCACCCCGTTCGACTTCGGCTCGAAAGTCTTCTCCGTCACGCTTCGTCGGTCCGGATCGGTGGCAGTCACAATCCGGGACACACTCGTCACGTCGATCAGCGGAAGTGCGACCCTTGTTGGCAACCAGAAGCCCACCGCGAATTTTGTCGCGACCGAGAACGGGGCGAACCCGTTGCAGGTGACGTTCGACGCAGCTTCCTCGTCGGATCCCGAGAACGACGCCCTGACGTATGCCTGGACGTTCGGCGATGCCTCGACCGGTTCTGGGGTCACGGCGGTCCACAGCTACGGGTCTCCGGGCAGCTACCGCGTCAACCTGACGGTGCAGGATGTGTACGGCGAGTCCTCCGTGAAGTCCGCAACGCATCGCGCTCGGGCCGCGCCCACCGCATCGTTCGCGGTTACCGGGATGATCATCGCCGTGACGGTCGCCCTCACGGTCAACGGATCCGCATCGAGTGACCTGGACGGGACCATTGCCCTGTATAACTTGACCTGGGGCGACGGGACTTCGTCGGAGGGGCCTTCTCCCGAGGCGACTCATGTGTACGGCCCGGCGTACAGCGGCCAGCAGGTCACGATCATCCTCCGAGTTGTCGACAACGAGACCTTCGAAGGGGCCCTGTCCCGCCCCGTTACTCTACAGCACGTAGCCCCCACCGCGGCGTTCGCAATCACGCGCGTCGACGACGTGAACCGGACGATCTACGTGGACGCGAGCGCCTCGAACGACCTGAACGCGAACCTCGTTTACTACAACTGGAGCTGGGGCGACGGGCCCTGGTTGAACACGACCTCGCCCCTCGCGAACCACCGCTACGGAGCAGACAACACCTATACGGTGAACCTCACCGTGGTCGATTCGACGAATCTCGTGGACTGGGATCAGAAGTCCCAGAGCGTCGTCCAGCCCGACCTGCCGCCGTTCGCGGTCTTCACGTTCCAGCGCTCGAGGATGCACGTCGACGTGGACGCGAGCGCGTCGTCGGACCCGAATGGCGACATCGCGACCTACGCGTGGAATTGGGGCGATGGAACCTCGGCATCGCCGGTCGCGAGCCCCCTCGCGAGCCAGGACTACACGGTCGCCGGGCTGTACACGATAACTCTGACGGTCGAGGACCAGCAGCCTTCGACCGCCTCGGGCACGACGACCCGAAGGGTTTCCGTCGGGCCGTCTTCCCTCGACTTCTCCTTCTGGGACTTCTTTGCGGTCCCGTACGGCGAGTGGTGGGACTACCGCAGCGCGATCTACGGAGATCTGCCCATCAACGCCGAGTGTTTCAGCGCCACCGCGATTTCGAACGGTATTTGCACCGCGGACAATACAGACTCGATCCCGGACACGAGTTCCTATCCTTACGCGAACTGGTATCCGCTTCCCGGACAGATTCAGCCTGGGAACCCATTCAACAACCCAATCATCTATGCTCCGTATCGGTTCCGCGCAGTCGGAGTCGGTCTTGCCGGCTACAACCGGTCGGAGCCCGTGTTCCTGCCTGTACTGAACTACGCAGAGGCTCCGGGCAACCGGCTGGACTTCTCCTGGTCCCTCCATTACCTGACGACGGTGGAGGTTAACGCCCTACGCGCAGGCGGCTGTCCTATTTCCGCCCGGCAGATGGACGGGTTCATGAACCGAAATCAGATGACCCTGACGATGGACCTTCAGCAGTCTCGGAGGCTGTTCGGGGTTCAAGGCGCCGATGCCGCCGCCGCCCAGGCCTGGTGGAACGCGAATGCTAATGCGGCGTGCGGCGTGACGGGCGCCGTCGAGCTCGGCGTCGAGAACTGGTACACGGATTTGGGCCTGGGGAAGTACGACGTCGTGAACAGCTTCGAGTACCCATATACGCCGTTCTTCACCCAGATCGGCGCGACCGTCAACCCTGCCGACGGAACGACCGTTGTGACGATGGACTTCGTCCATTGGGGGACGGAGGTCTTGACCGCCCGGATGTTTTATTGGGGTAACGCGTCGTATGAGGCGAACCACCTTGATTCGACGAAGGCCCGCGGGTGGTGGGGCATGGAGCTTTCGTGGTTCGAGGATTTCCTTTTCGAGGGCAGCCTGGGCGGGACCGGAGTCGACTTCCAGCTGACGTCCGTGATGCAGTACCACTTCCAGCACTCCTCATTGCCCGGACCTGACGGCTTCTACAATCGGGTCGACGATGTCTCGTACTGGACATGGGGTCCGATCCTCACGGACTACACGAACGACTACACGCCGACGCATCTGCTCTCGGAGCTCGACCGGTATCCGAACGCGACCTACGTGCATACGACGCCGGGGAGCCGTCAGTACAATCTCAGCCTTCCCTACGACGTGGTGCCACTGACGTGGAACCTTCCCGAGGGTCACACCTGGCATTTCGAGTTCCCGACGACGCCGGTCACATTCTACGATCCGAACCGGACGCCGATTGGAACGGACCCGACCACGGGAGGTTTCGTCGCCGTCACGGACCGCCTCCGGTACTATGCGACGAATCCTGCCGCCTACGGCGACTGGTCCGGCACCGGGATGACGTGGGATGTCTATGGGCGCGCGACGACGGGAGGCCCCGAGGGTACTCCCGGCCCGGATGGCCTTGTGGGGACCGCGGACGACCGGTACGCCCTCGAGCCGTGGGGTTCGATCCTCCTAGTCCCGTCCCAAGCCTCTCTCGCGCCGCCGGCCCCTGCGCCATCGACCTCGAATTCCTCCCCGGACGCGTCCGAGGCTGCCGTCGCGTTGACATCGTGGTCTCCTGCCGCCGTGATCGGAGTTCCAAGGGCGCCCTCTCGGACGAGGCCGTCGGACTAGATGTCTAGGACATTGATCGGGAGACGAACCCCCGCGGGCTGCTAGGTACGCCACGCTACCTTCAAATACGATAGGCCCCTTTTTCGGGGAAGCACGTCCGGATGGCCGTGCTAGATTCTGAAAGCGGGAGGTTTTCGATGGAGCAGCCCGAGGGGGGTGGCGATGAGGGTGTAGACGGTCTCGAGGAGCCCATTGGCGCTCCGAGAAAGAGCCCTCTGGTCAAGATCATCGCGATTGTGGTGGCCGCGGCCGTCGCCGGCGCGGGTGTCTACGTCCTGGTCCTTGCGAACAGCCCTCCGACCGCCGCGTTCACCGCGCGGTCGACGGACTTCCGGGTCGTTGTCGACGCCTCGAACTCGACGGACCCCGACCGGAACATCGTGAACTACAGCTGGTCGTGGGACGACGGACAAACGGGGTTCGGCATCCAGGCCGCTCACGTCTACGCGGCCGAGCAGACGTACACGATCAACCTCACGGTGCGAGACGCCCGCGGTGCTTCGGGACAAGCCTCCGAGCCCGTCGAGATCCAGGTACTCCCCGTGGCACACTTCATCGCGCGCCATGAGGCCATGAAGGTGTCGTTCGATGCTTCGGGCTCCTCCCACTCCCTGAACCGACTGATCACGAACTACACGTGGGACCTCGGAGGCGGGACCGCGGCCTACGGTCCGAAGGTGACCCGGACGTACTCGTCGCCGGGCCGTCAGGTCGTAACCTTGACCGTGACGGACGAGTTGGGCCGGAGGGCGACCGCGAGCCGGTACGTGAGTCCCGCGAGCGTGACCGTGGACATCGTCGCGGACCAGTTCTTCGAGGCCGGGTGTCCCTACCGTCAGTACTGGAGCGATCGCTACCAGTCCTACGGGGACCGGATTCTGCGGAACGATGTCCCCTGCACGGACTACTATCCTTGGGTCCTCTTCTCCTCCGCGGTGAACCTCCAGCGGATCAATCCCTCGTACGTGTACGCCCTGTACCGCTGGGACGCGAAGGTCCGAAACCACGCTGGATACACCCTCCTGGAGCCCGTGATCCTGCCGACCTTCAACGCTTCGGTCGCTCCCGCGCCTGGCTCATATATCGAGTTCAACCTCACCTTCGAATACTTCGACCCTCGTGTGGTCGACGAGCTCAACGACACGGGCTTCCGGGTGAACCCGAAGTACTCGGACGGGTTCGGGTTCGTCCTGCGCGGGAACTATACGATGGACCTGACGATGTCGAGGAGGATTTTCGGCGTGGGTGATACCGCTACATTCTCCCCGACCGCGAGTCCCGTGTCCCAGTGGACGAACCCCGACAATGGTCTCACCTCGGATAACCGATACACGACGACCCGGGTAAACGGTAACACTTCGGTGTACAGGAACAACACCGTTCCCCAGCTTCCGACGTCTCCCATCCTGAAGGTGGAGGTGGGTCTGGAAGGGCGGACGGACGGAGATGACGACGTACGTTTGGCCTTTTCGACGGATGGCGGCGCCAACTGGGAAAACGCGGGGACCGTGGATCTGGGCGCGACGGACGTCACGACGTTCTTCGATGTGACCTCCCTCCGGTCCTGGACCCCGGCCCTCCTCAACAACACGAATTTCAGGTCGCGGATTGAGTACGTCCAGGTTGGTGGGACGAGTGACCTAATCTACGTCGACTGGGTCCCCGTCCGGGTGAAATCGGACGTTCCTTTCTGGTGGGCCGCTGCGACGAATTCCGCCGACCCGAGTCCTCGGAACCCAGGTCCCGTGGAGACCAGCTTCGCGTCTTGGCTCGAGAACCAGGGGAACGGGAAATACGACGTGTACAACGGCTTCGAGTGGTTCTACGAATCGGACATCACATGGCTCAACGCGACGGTGGCCAACGACGGGACGACCCGGGTTCAGGTCCTGACGGACGGCTGGGCCCTCGACGTGATGATGGCCCGCTGGTGGTACTGGGGCAAGGCGAACTACCGCGACGCCGTCTGCGTCCAAGGCCAGACCCTCACGTGCGCGGAGACCCTTCCGTACGGCGCGATCCAGCCCGCGGGGTGGGCTCCGATGGAGACCTGCTGGTGCGAGGCCGGGAGGTTCGACGGGCGCATCGACACGGCCCTAGACTTGGACTACGTGACGATCCAGGGCTACAGCTACGAGGCGTGGTCGAACTGGGGTCGCGACGGCGTGCCGCGGACCGCGGACGACCAGGCGACCTGGGCCTTCGTCCCGAACCACATGGACTACGTGCCACGTCAGGGGTCGGGCAGCCCGGGGGCCCAAGGGTATCCGCACTCCGAGCTTCGCTGGTACGAGGGGTTGACGTCCTTCCATGCGACGCCGGGCAGCTACGGATACGGCCAGAGGCTCGAGTTCCTCGTCGCCCCCGTCCGGTGGCGCTTCAACGAAGGGTCGACCCTGACGATCGTCCTGCCGCGAATGGAGGTTCCTTGGTACGACCCCTACAGGTCCACGTGGAACCCGGACACGAAGATCGGGGACTACGTGACCTTCATGTCCACGATGGACCTCCGGCTCATCCGGCCGACGGGGAATTACTACCTCTGGGACGCGCGCGCGAAAGTCCTCTCGTTCGCGGGGCCGCACGACTGGGGCGTGTCGAGCACCGAACTTCCCCTGGAATCCTGGCCGTGGATCGAGTTCAAAGCCGAGACGAGCGGGTAGACCCGACGGAACCTCGAGGGCCGCGCGACGATCACGGTGTCGAAGAACAACCTGCTCCGCCTCGCGCTTCAGGAGGCCGCCTCGACGCGGCCCCCGCCGGCGAAGCCACCGCAAGTCTCGAAACCTCTTCGGTAAGTGCCACCTCGAGCACAGGACCGAGCTCTCGCAGCCCGCCTGCAAACGCGGGAGGGAGGCTGGCTAAACCAGATGACTCGACCGATAGGATAGGATCCGCCGGTCGGCCGGCTCCGCCAAGACACGGAGCACTCTGTTTTCGAGACGCGGCCTGGGTGCACGGGGACAACAGTGCCGAGCCGCAAGTGCTCGGAAAATGCCTCACAGTATGGTACCCGGCCCGTCGCGCCCGCGGCCGATAGGCCGGTCTACCTCCACGCATGGAAGACCATTCTGCACCGCTGGAGGCTAATCCCAGAGGCGCCGCCTGTCCGTAGCCAGGACTCCGCTCCTGCGGCGACGCTGCGAATACGTGGATAGCGAGATACCGCGTTCACCTCTCGGAATCCCGCCGTCCGCAGCAGGGCTTCTACGGCAGCCGGATTCGGTCCGCACCAATTTGTTGGGTCACCATCGAGCTCGGTATCGGGGTAGAACGCAATCGCGGGCCTGCGAATCCAGACCAGGTCGACCTGAGTCTCCAGGATCAATTGGTCGCGTGTTACGCTGAAGACGCGCTCTAATGCGAGGAGCGGATGACGCATATGATAGAGAGTTCCAAGGAACAATACGAGATCGAACATGCCGATCCGATTCGGCCAGAGATCGAGGACATCGATTTCAAGATCCTCGACCTTCGAACTGAGAGCTCGACGAGCTAGTTCGAAACCAGCCTTCGTTCCCCACCCTCCGTGGCCCCAGACGAACCAGTCCGTAGCCAAAACGCGAGCCGCCCCGCGACGTTCGGCTTCGAAGGAATAGAACCCATCCCAGGCCCCAACATCGAGGACCGTTTTTCCCGAGAGCCGTTCGGGGAGGCCTAGCTTCTGGAGCGTCCGGAGGTTGTCGGCCTTTCCTGGGGTGATAACCCCGTCTCCGAGATCGATGGTGTGCCACCACCGAATCCCATCCACCCGTCGTCTCAAATCGTCGATGTCGCGAGCCAACCCAAAGTGAAAACTGATCGCGGCGGTTAAGTTCTTCGCCATGCCCAGTGTCTCCGGCAGACTGGGGGTGCCCGATGGTGTGGTGGATCCCGGCCCTCTTCATTCCCTTCTGAAGATTTGCGCAGGAGGGACTCGAGATTCCGTTCCCGAAGCGGGTCGTCCGGTTGCGCCGGGAGGGCAGCGGCTTCTAGGCTTTCCCTTTGACCGGGCCTTGGGCGCGCTTCGACCGCTCCTTCCCGGTGTACCCCGTCGCCTTCTCGAGGAATCGGTTGTAGGCCCGGATCGTGTCCGTCGAGATGCCGTCCGGCGTGCCCATCTTCATCTCCGTGTCCACATAGAGCCTCTTGCCGTCCGTCCAGGCCGTCAGCCGCTCGATCGCGCCGAACGAGGCAACGACCTTGCCGTCCCGCACCTCAGCGGTGCCGAACGCCTCCGCGGCGATCCCGCGCAGCCCATCGCCCTCGAGGTTCTTCGCGAGCCCTCGCGTTACGTCGTAGTCGCGCATGCCGAACCCGTCGACCGCACCCTCAGCGTTGGTATGAAGGTTACGTTTCAGGAAAGGCGAGGGGATCCGCCGGCGTCGCCATGAATTCCTGGACGTCGAGGTAGGTCCGCCACACCTCGGCGCACGCGCAATCGAGGCCTCCGAAGCTCGTCCGCAATCCGAGGGAGAACTCCTCGATCGCGTCGACCACGCGCCGGTCGCACGCTCCGCAGTTGTGGGCGCCCCTCCGCATGCCTCCCGCGGTCGGGTGGCTTTTGACGTGCGCGCGAAGGTCCTGTCGTTTGCGGGTCCGCACGACTGGGGCGTGTCGAACACTGAGTTTCCCCTGGAATCCTGGCCGTGGATCGAGTTCAAACCCGAGACGAGCGGGTAGACCCGACGGGACCGCTGTCGATCCCGGACCGCGGGTCGGTCAGAACTTCACGTCGCGCCAGTAGCGGAAGTACCGGAGCGTGCTCGAGACCCCGACGTCCTTCTGATACTCGCACCGGTTGAGGATCGGCGGTTCCGCGACCGGGTCGTCCCCGTATCCGACCGCAAAATCGGCATAGATGCGCTTGTCTTCGGTCGGGTTCCATCGGTACGGGGAGCCGTCCTTGTATTGGCCGGCGAAATCGAACGTCTGCCGGTCCTTGTTCATGATGTCGAAGGACCAGGCGTTCGGCGATGCGTAGAGGTTCCACGCCGAGATGTCCGCCTGGACGCCCGGATCCTGGATGTAATTGATGAACTGGTGCGAGAGCCAGAGTTTCTCGCACTCACGATGGACGACCAGGTTGTCGATCCAGCGGGCGCCGCCCTGTTTCGGTACGAAATAATCGACCGGAACGAACTGGCTCGAGTTCGGACGGACCGCGTACATGATGTCCCCGGACCACGCCTGGTTGACGTAGCGCTCCTGGCTCACGAGCCAAGGTCCCTGCTGAGGCGTGTTGAACCCCCACGAAGTATCTCGCCACGAAAGCAACCACGCCTGCGCGTCGAGGAGCTTGTCATCGTCCTTCTCGTTGCTGGACCACTGGAATTCTCCTTGCATCCGGACCTGGGCGGTCGGGGTCATGTTGCCTTCGATTTGTTTCTTCCAGCCGACATCCTTCAGGGCGGCTGTGAAGACCTCCCGCATGTCGTCGAGCATCATCTTCTTCTTCGTGAGGTCGAAGGTCCGCGGGCCCACTTGGCCGGTGATCGGGTCCCGGTAATCAGGGTTCGTATAGGATGGGAGCTCGAGGACGTCCCATCCCAACTGCTCGATGTCTGCGGGTCGGAAGATATCGCTCCGATAACCGATCCCGGTCGTCCCCCACTGGTAGGGCACGGCGAGGAGGCCGTTCTGATCGTCCCAGGTAAAGAATTCGGTTCCGCGCGGAGTCGGGTACGTCAGGGGGCTCGACCGATATTGATATTCGTTGAGGTCGGGCGTCCGAAAGTCGAACCGCTTCTCGTTGTTGTATCCCGCGTAGTCGGGATAGCTGGGCACGGCCCCATAGTTCGAGTCGTACTTGCGCGCAGGCGCCGGTCCTCTCCAGTTCGTGATGTCGCTCGTGTCCGAAGGAGTCGGCCCGAAGATGCACTTGTAGTTGGGCAGCCACTCGCGGTTCAAGTTCACGATCAGGCCTGCCTTCTCCATCGTCTCGACCGTGTAGTTCGTCGGGACCATCACGTCGAACTTGCGGCCGGTCTGGCTCACCCAGGTGAACAGCTCCTCGTTCGATGTGTAGATATTCGATGTCCAGACGACCTCGCATCCGCCGAGGCCGAACATCTCCTGCATGTACGCCGTGAAATTGTTGATCACGGCCCCGGGCCAGTAGTCGTACCACTGCGCGACGTTCAGCCTCCTCCGGTCGTCCGGCCCCGTGCGGTAAAACTCGGGCACGCCACGGACGTCGAGGGCTCCCTCGCGGTCTTTCACGAGGCGGTAGTCGACGACGCCCAAGGCGACCTCCCAGGGCTTCTGGCCGTACTCGATGAACTTCTTGAGGCCCGAGGGATAGACGAGGGCGGAATATCCGCCCAGCGCTGCCAGTCCCCCGACGGCCGCGTACTTGACGAACGATCGGCGGGATAACCCTCGCGGCTTGTCGACGGTCACGGCTTCACCCCGTACGAGCGGGTCGAATCGTGTTCCCCTGTTGAGACCGGTCTCACGAGATATAAGGATTGCTCAAATTCCGGCCCAGGCCCGGGTTCCGAATGGGCGCATACGAAGCGTTAAAGGTGCCGCCCCGATATCACGAACCTCCGTCGGGAGGGGAGTCGTGTCCGCTCCAGCTAAGGCCTCTGGCCCACCGTCCCCCAGACCCGCCGTTCCATCGGGGTGGGCCCGACGATTGGCCCGCGCCACCCGCGCGAAGGAGTTTCGTTTGTTTCTGATCCTGTTCCTCCCCGCCTTCTGGCTCGGCCTGTTCCTCCTCATCCCCCTGTTCTTCGTCGCCTTCTACGGCCTTTCGTTCTACGACGACGCGTACATCCTTCAGAACTTTCCCCTCGACTGGAGGAACTACCAAGACGCCCTTTCTCTGGGCCGAGGCGCCGTCGTCATCCCACTCGTCCTCCGCACGTTCGCGGTGGCCACCGCGACGGCGGTCGTTTCTCTGGCCCTCGGATACGCGATGGCGTACTACATCGCGCGTCTCGCCAAGGAGCGCTGGCGGGGGATCCTGATGGCCCTCATCGTGATCCCCTTCTGGGTCAGTTTCATCGTCCGGATCTATGCGACCGCTCCCTTCTCCAACAAAGCATCGTTCATCCACGATGGGCTCCGGTCGGCAGGCCTCGGCGGGCTGAGCGACTTCATCGCCGGGACGTTCGAGCTCGGGACAGGTCACATGGTCGTTTTCACACTGATGTACGTCTGGCTGCCGTTCATGATCCTTCCCTTGTTCGCCTCCCTCTCCAAGCTCGATCCCCAACTCCTCGAGGCCGCGCACGACCTCGGGGCGAGCCGCTGGCGCGCGTTCCTCCACGTTACGCTGCCCCTCACCTTTCCCGCGATCGTCGTCGGATCGATCCTCGTATTCATCACCTCGGTGGGGGCGTTCATCGAGACGGAACTCGTCGGCGGCCGGGCCTGGCTTCTCATCGGCAACTACATCCAGACGCAGTTCAACATCGTCGGTGGACTCCCGCAGGCCGCATCCTCCGCGGTCTTCATCATCGTCGTCACTGCGCTCTTGATCGGCGTCTACCGAAAGTACGCGGAGCTCGAGGAAGAGGGCGAGACCGAGGTCCGTTCGCGAGTTATCGCGCCCCTTGCCCGACTCATCCGGCGCGCGCTCGGCGGCCGCAAAGCCCGGGAGCCCACGCCGGGCGTCACGACAATGCCGGACGGAGGCGTTGTCGCGCCCGCGACATTCCGCACGACGGCCGGGGAGCCGTTCCACAAGCCGACATGGGAAAAGGTCCTCGACACGCTGACCGAGAAAGGGGGCAAGATTTTTCTCGCAGCCGTGACCGCGCTGATGCTCGTGATGTTCTTCCTTCCCCTGATCATCATGGCCGTCTTCTCTTTCAACAGCGAGCCCGACCTGTTCTACTTCCATGGTTTCTCGACCGAATGGTGGGTGGGCTCTTCGGACCGCGACGGATTCTTTCAAGACCGCGATGCTCTGGCCTCGATCTGGTGGAGCTTCGCCGTCGCCCTCGCGTCCTCTCTGCTTGCCGTGTTCATCGGCATGTTCGCTGCCTTCGCAATCAGCCGGTATACGTTCCGTGCCCGCGGGGTCCTTCGATCGCTCATGTACCTCGGTCTCGTGATTCCGAGCTTGGTCCTCGGTCTCTCCCTCGCGGTGCTCATCAAGTTCCTGAACGACCTCGTCCTCGGCCCTCTGTCCATGGGATACAGTTTTTCGGTCCCGCTTCAGTGGGACTATGGCTTCAGCACGATCGTCGCGGGTCACACGACGTTCAACATCCCGCTTGCGACCCTCGTACTCCTGATCAGCTTCCGTGAATTCGACCGGACCCTCGAGGAAGCGGCGATGAACCTCGGCGCCGACGAGATCACGACGTTCCTGAAGGTCACATTCCCCAACATCATGCCGGGCGTGATCTCGGCGATCCTCCTCGGGTTCACATTCTCCTTCGACGAGCTCCCGGTCTCCCTGTTCCTTGCAGGAGGCGGCGTCGTCACGGTCCCCATGTTCATCTACGGGCTCGTATCGAAGAAGATCTTGACGCCTCGCGTTAACGCGGCGTCCGTCGTCGTCCTCCTCCTATCGCTGGTGTTTGTCCTCGTTACCACGCGCATCGCACGACGGGGAGGTCAGCTGTTCCGAATCTAGGGGAATCCACAGGGGGGAAACGAATGCCGGAATACGATGTCGAAGTGCGCGGACTCACGAAGGTCTTCAGTGAATCCGTCATTGCGGTCAAGGAGGTCTCGTTCGGAATCGAGAAGGGCTCGTTCTTCACCCTCCTTGGGCCCTCCGGGAGCGGCAAGTCGACGATCCTCCGGATGATCGGTGGCTTGGAGACCCCGACGAAGGGCCGGGTCCTGATCGGCGGTCGGGACGTCACGGCCCTCCCGCCCTACGAGCGAGACTCGAGCATGGTGTTCCAGAGCCTCGCCCTGTTCCCGCACCTGACCGTCGCGGGAAACGTGGCCTTTGGGCTGAGGATGCGTCGCCTGCCGCGCGAAGCGATCGATCCGAGGGTGAATCAGGCCCTCGACCTCGTCTCCCTTCCCCATCGGAAGTACGGCGGGAGGAGGATCACTCAACTCAGCGGCGGCGAGCGCCAGCGAGTCGCCCTCGCCCGGGCCCTCGTGACCGAGCCCCGGGTCCTCCTCCTGGATGAGCCGTTCGGTGCCTTGGACCTGAAACTCCGGAAGCAGATGCAGGTCGAGACGAAGAAGCTCCAGCAGCGCCTCGGAATCACGTTCATCTTCGTCACGCACGACCAGGAGGAGGCGCTCACGATGTCGAACGTGATCGGCGTGATTAACGATGGCCGGATCGAGCAGATGGGCAACTCCCACGCGATCTACGAGCAACCGTCCACGAAGTTCGTCGCGGGGTTCATCGGTGAGGCGAACATCCTCAGCGGCACGGTCGAAGCGGTGGAGAGCGGCCGGGCGCTTGTGAAGCACCAAGACGTGAACATCTACGCCCAGGGCGACGGCGTGGCCGCAGGTGAGAACGTGTTCATCTCGGTCCGGCCCGAGAAGGTCCGGGTCGGGAGCGAGGCGGATCGTTGCGAGAACGTCTTCGACGGTCGCGTCGTTGACGAGGTGTACGTCGGGCTTGCGAGCAAGGTCACGGTCCAGCTGGACCAGGGACCCCGCATTGTGGCGAATGTCCAGATCGGAAGCATCGGTCAGACCTTCGAGGTCGGGAGCCGCCTCCGAGTCGGCTGGAACCCCGCGAACTCGATCGTCGTGAAGCGATAGTCCCGGAGGTGGAACTCCGCCTCACTCGGGCCACGGGCTTCGTCCGATGTTGATCATGACCGTCTTCATCTCGGAGAAGGCGTCCAAAGTCCATCGGCCTGCGATCCGGCCGAGGCCACTGTTGCGGAACCCGCCCCAGGCGTTCATGTAGTCCCACGAGTACGCGGGCTCGTTGATGCAGATCTGTCCGGACTTGAGTCGCTTCGCGGCCTCCATGGCCACCCGGAGATTGGACGTGTGAATCGCCATGCTCAGGCCGTATCGGGGTGCGTTCGCCTGTTCGATCGCCTCGTCGAAGTCGCTGAACTCGAAGACGGGGGCCACGGGCCCGAACGTCTCGACCGTGTTGAAGTCCATCTCCGGGGTCACCTGGTCTACGACCGTGGGAGCGAAGTACAGGTCCGTTGGCATGCCGCCGATGCGCTTGCCGCCCGCGACGACCTTCGCTCCCTTTCGAATCGCGTCCTCGATGTTCTCCTCGATCTTGCGGAGCGTGGGACGGTTGTTCACGGGTCCCATGTCCGTCGTATCGTCCAGAGGGAATCCCACTTTCATCTTCTTCGTGCGCTCCGTGAGGGTCTTGACAACCTTGTCGTGGATCTTCTCGTGCACGAAGACGCGCTCGTTCGCGACGCAGCAGTGGCCCGTGTTTGTGAAACAGCCGAACATGATGTCTTCCACCGCGGGTTCGATCTTCGCATCGTCCATGATGATGAGGGGGCCGAGGCCGCCAAGTTCCAGGGTGAGCTTCTTCAGCCCCGCTCGCTTCGCGATGTCCAGGCCCGTCGTCGTCTCGCCCGTGAATCCGATCCCATCGACCCGGGGATGTTCGACCAGGGTTGTGCCGACCTCTCCGCCGGGACCCGTGACCATGTTGATGACGCCCGGCGGCACCCCGGCGCGGTCGATGCATTCCATCAGGTGGGCGGCGCTGAGGGGCGTGTTGCTCGCGGGCTTCCACACGACCGTGTTCCCGGCGAGCATCGCCTGCACGACGAACTCAGACGGGAGGACCCACGGGA
>Ga0247727_10013824_pt1 | contig 13535 bp, 11 predicted proteins | sample WisWelCaveWW1625_FD_202498 | JGI IMG/M metagenome (GOLD analysis project Ga0247727, IMG submission 202498) | Biofilm microbial communities from Wishing Well Cave, Virginia, United States - WW16-25 | ecosystem: Environmental > Aquatic > Deep subsurface > Groundwater > Cave microbial mat | place... | reverse complement strand
TCGCCGCCGCCCTGAGCCGGGTCGGGCGCGGGCGGCGCTGTCTTTACGCCGAACAGGTCAGCGCCGATGTGGACGCCATCGCCCTGGCCCGAGGCAGTGAGGATGATCTCTTGCCGGGTCTGGCGGTTGAGGCCGTCGTAGAAGTACCGGGTGACGTTGCCGAACAGGTTGGCCGTATTCGCCGTGAGCGCGCCGCTGGTGAAAGCGCGGCGGGCTATAGCCGGGCCGAGCGGCCCTTGCGCGTCGGTCACGGCCACCAAGTTATCCCGCGAGTCGTAGCGATAGTCAAACGTCTGACCCAGGTTGTCCACACGGCGCTGGAGGCGGTTCAGGCTATCGTAGAAGTCCGTGGTGAGGAAGACCTCGGCGGCGACCCCCGGCGCCTGCGCCACGTCTGTCTCGCGCGTCTCGATCACGTTGTCGTTGTCGTCGTAAGCCATCTCGACCATGTTACCCTCGGGGTCGAGGGTCTTGATGACGCGACCAGCGCCGTCGTAGAAGGCGTGATAGATGTCGCCGTCGTCCTCGACGGTGAAGGTGAGGCGCGAGTTGCGGTCGTACTCGGTGCGCGCCGACACGCAACCCAAGTAGCCCGAGGGTGGCGCGGCGATTCCGGGAACAGCGCAGGTGTCGCCGGGCGTGAGGTCGCCCTTGCCCAGGTCGATCGCACCATCGGCCACGTCGGGTGGGCGGGTGGTGGGGATGGTGTTGACGAACAGGGCGCGGTCGGTCTGGAAGACGCGGTTGAGTTCGTCGTATAGACTCTCCGTAGACTCCAGCAGGTTGGTGTTCACCAGGTTGGCGGCCTGAATGACGCCGTTGGACGAGACCGGCATCGGCAACGTATCTGGCCCATCAGAAGTCGGGCTGGCCCCGCCGGCCGGGCCAAAGCGCGCCACCCGCACCACGTTGCTCGCCGGGTCGAATTGATAGACCGTCTGGTTGCCGACGCTATCCACCACGCTGGTGCGGCGGTCGAAGCCATCGTAGAGATAGCGGGTGCGGTCGCCAGCGCCGCCCAGGTCAGAATTGTTGGCGGTCGAGCCGTCGGTGTCGGCAGCATCCACCCTCTCGATCAGGTTGCGGTTCCGGTCGTAGTGATAGGCCATTGTCGAGGGCAAACCGCCTCGCACGTTATAGTTGATGGGATCGCCGGGGGCGAGCAGGGCCAGCGCCGGCGGCGCTGTTGCGCCGACTGTGGTCTGGAAGGGCAGGTCACGCTCGTCGTAAACCGAGGCTGTGGCATTGCCCTCCGGCAGGATGGCCAGCACCCCGTTGCCGTTGGGGTGGTAGCGGGTGCGCAGGAACTCACTGCCTCCGTTGACGACTTCTTCCAGTAACTCGATCTGATTATCGAGGATGTCGTATTTGTAAATGGCGTCTACAAAAGCCGGGCCACCAATTGGGTCGGGGTTGGGGACGTTGGTCGGCAGGTCAGCGGCGGGTGGGTTGCCGTCCACGTTCGAGGTGTCCCCCCGGTCTTCCACCTGGCGCAGTACGACGTTGTTGTTGGCATCGTAGAAGATGCGCTCCAGATAGCCGAAGTCGGTGAGCGCGAGCGGCTCGGCGGGATCGGGCGCGAAGACGTTGTGGGCGGCGGCGCGCGTAATCTGCACGACCTGATTAAGTGGATTGACGGCGTAGTCGGTGGCGATGCCCCCGCCATCCACTTCCCGCGTGACATTACCGACCGCATCGTATTTGAAGAGGCGGCGGATGTTCGTCGGCGTAGGGTTCGCGCCGGAGTTGCGGGCGGGGGCGCTGATAGTATCGCGCCTCACTTGCTTCAAGTAGCCGCCGGTGAGGGCGTTCCCCGCCGGGTTGTCAATGACGCCGTCGCCGTTCGGGTCTTGTTCTGCGTAGTAGTCGTAGACCGTGACATTGCCTTCGGGATCGGTCTCGGTCAGCCACTGGCTGAACTGGTTGTAGGTGTACAGAGTCACGATTTCTTGCGAGGTATCGCCTTCGACGAGAGCTTGATTGGATCCGGGTAACAGGGTAACGATGGGATATTGGGTGCGAATGACGTTGCCATTGACCTGATTGGTCAGGCCGTCGCCGTTGACATCGCCCAACGGCGCAGCGCACAGGCCAGCACTGGTCAACATCGTTTGCGCCTCAGCCGCCGCGCGCCCGATCTTGGCCCCGATGGCGGCGAAGTCGCAACTTTCCTCGTAATCGAAAGTGAGCGTGGTCGTGTAGCGCGCTGGCGACCAGGCGCCGCCGTTCTGCGGCCCGTAGCCCGGGTCATTGCCGCGCGGTTCGGTGAATGCCCGGACTTGATTGAAGATCGGCTCGTAGGTGTAGCTGGCGACGATCTGACTCTGATCCCCGCCTCGGGCCGGATCGGCCGCCCGTGTCTCACTCGTCAGGTTGCCCTGCCGCAAACGGTCGGGGTTCGCGGCGTCGAAGGCCGACGGCAGGCTGTTGCCGTTGGGATACGTCACGAGGATCTGTTGTCCGTCGGTGTTGTACTGATAGGTCGTCTCCCAGAACTCAGGATCGCTGGGGCGCACGTCGCGGTTGCTGAACTCTTTGAAGCTCAACAGATGACCATCGTGGCTATGCTCGTAGACTTTCACGTTGCCGTTGCGATCTATCACCGTAGTTCGGTTGCGGGGCAGGTTGAGGTCGTTGGGATCGCCGCCGGGATTCAGTTCCTCATAGCTGATGAGGATGGTCCCGCCTGCTGGCACGCCGCTGGCGTCCGTCCCGCCCCAGACCTGTTGGAGCACGCGGTCAACACTATAACTGGCCGGGTTGTTATCGTAAGTATTGACCACGCGGGGAGTGAGAGTGCCATCCGCAACTTCGTTGGGGGCGGTGATGCTGATCAAGTTGTGGTTCAGCCTGGGGTCAGCAAAGCCGGAAGAGTAGGTATACCGCCAGGTTTTGCCGTTGGGGAAGTCGTTGCCGTTGAGCGTGTCGGTCACCGCCGGGCCGGTTACGGCGATCAGGTCGCCGTTGGCATCATAGGCAAAGCTCACCCGCCGCCCGATGAAGTCCTGGATGTGGTCAAGGCGGCCATCGGCGTTGTAAAGGTAGTCAATGGGCCGGCCCAGTGTGTCAATCACCCGGCTCAATTGCCCGGCTGTGTCGTATTGAAACGTCATCGTGTTGCCATTGCGGTCGCTGAGGCTGGCCAGCTTGCCTTGAGCGGGCGAGCCGTCGAGCGCGTTGAAAGTGGCCCGACTGCCATGAGCATTGCGCAGGGTGTACGTGCCATCCGGGTTCAGCGTCAACAGAGTGTAAAAACCGGCCGGAGAGGTGAAGTTGCCCCCACCACTCGCGAGGTAGGTATCGGCCCGGGCCGAGCCATTGACCAGCACGATGTTAGCGCCGTCCGACCTCACGAACTGGTCGTAGTTGTATTGCCAGTTATGGCCCAAGGGGCCGTCGTACTGAATCTGGCTTTTATAGGTGCGGCGGGATTCGTAGTCGAAGCCCCGCCCGGGGATCCGCAGATCCACCTCTTCCAAAAAGAACTCGCCGCTGTGCAGGTAGATGGGGTCGATGATGCCTGCCATTGAGCTGTCCGAGCAGACCTCACTACATTGCGAGCCGCCGGTGTTGGGTCTGATTTTGGGTGCTTGCGCCGGGCCGGGATCAAACCCGGGGGACGCAGGAGGAGGAGTTGGCGTTGGAGTCCCTGTTGGCGTATTAGTCAGTGTGGCGGTTGGCGTGTTACTTGGTGTGGCTGTCGGGGTGTCTGTGGCTGTGGCCGTCGCTGTCTCTGTGTCTGGCGCCGGGGGTGTCGGTGTGGGTGACTCCGTTGGCGCTGCGAGAGCGACCTGAGCGTCAAAGTGGTTTGGCGCACTCACTACGCTGGAGGCCTGAGATTGAAGGGGCGCTGAGAAAGTAGCCGAAGCCCATCCGGCCAGCAGAATGACAAGCGTCATCCCAACAATGGCCTGCCGGGACACTTTTTGCGATTCCATTGGAAGTCATCCTTTCCAAGGACGGCTGGATTGCCGATACGGTAATCGGTCGCCTTGCTGGAAGAACTGAGATGACCCCAGTTCCGCTCGGTGTGGAGGAATGTCTTTTGACGATTACCCGCCGGTATCCGGCATGTGGCAATCAATCAGGGCAGATCAGCTACTGACGAGGGTAGATAAACGAGGAATACGTGCGCGAATGCCCGCCTATAAGCATAGGCGGGGTTGTAGAGGTGTCAAGTAGGCCACTGAGGCTATGCGGCAACAATACGAAAGCGCCGACAACCATGACAACTACTATTCAGATCACCTCCACCCATTGCGCCTTAGTCAGCGTCGCCACATCCGAGACCGCCAACCGCAAATTCAATCCCCGTTGCCCGCCGCTGATATGGATGTGCGAATGTGCTTCGGCGGAACGATCAAGGCAAATCTGAAAGCCTTTGTTGAGCAGGGCCAGGGCCGAAATGCCGCCCGTTTGCAGGCCGGTGAGGGCCTCGGCTTCACGTTGCGTAGGCAGGCGCAGTTTCTTTTCGCCCAGCGCGGCGGCCAGTTTTTTCAAATTGACTTCGGCCGTTGAGGAAACCATGCACAGGATCGGTTTGCCTTTCACTTCGCGGACGACGACGATGGTTTTATAAACGATCTCCGGCGGCACGCCGATCAATTGAGCAGTTTCTTCGGCGGAGCGTTTTTCGTCAGTGGGCAGTTCAAACGCTTCGTATTGAACTTGGTGGGCGTCGAGAAAGCGGGTGACATTGTTCTTGACCATGCCTTGATTGTGCTACAATCCGGCCAAAGGAGCAAACAACAATGGAAGAGAGTCAAACCACCCATGAGCAAACTTACACTGACCCGGTTTGCGGAATGACAGTGACGGCCAGTAACGCCGCCGGAAGTTACGAGTACAAAGGCACGACCTATTACTTCTGCGCGCCGGGTTGCATGAACTCGTTTAAGAAAGACCCGGAGAAATACCTGTCACCGGATCATAAGCCTTCGATGTAAAAACAAAGACGCGGGCCAATGTGTAGCCCGCGTCTTTTTATTCGCAGTGGTGTAGATTTAGAACAGTCCCCAATCCGCGCCCGCACCCTCTTCCATCAATTCCGGACTCCACATCTCCAGGCCCATCTCCATCTTGGCGGGCACATTAACAACACTTTGTGTTTTCTTCCGGGTTTCTTCCATAATAGCCGGGCCATAAGGGCAGAAAGGCGTCGTCAGAATCATTGTGACGATAGCCCGATCGGGCATAATGTCAACGTTACGGATCAACCCCAATTCAATAATGTTCAGCCCCAGTTCGGGGTCAACCACTTCGCGCAAAGCCTCTTTGACCTGCACCGATAATTCGGGGTGAGTGGACTCGGCATCCCAGGCTAAAGCAGTTTTTTCAGACATAGTTTATCCTTCGACTTGAGTCAGTTCAGCCTCCCCGATGACGAATACGCACCGTGGGTCGCCATTGAGCAGGCAAGTGCTTTTCGCCACCGGGCGCGAGAGCATTTTACTGATGAGGGTTTGGTCAATGGTGCAAACTTCGGGGTGGCGCTGGCCGATAATGAAGTACGGGCAATTATATTCGGTAAGATGGTACGATTCGCCGACTTTGTTCCATTCGGCCATGAATCCTTCTTCACCCAGTACCCCCACCAGCACCGTCAACTTTTCGTCGAGCGATTTGCCTTGCAAGCGCGCGGCGTGGTCGGCGGCGATGTCGTGGGCCATAGCCGCAAAAATCTTCTCCAGCATCGGGCTGGTCAGGGCAGACTTCATCTCATCCAGCAGCCGATCGGTGAAACGCAGATATTTGGTCGGGAATTTCTCGGCGGCGGCCTCGGTGAGGGAATACAACAGTCGGGGGCGGCCGACATTGGCGTGGGCCTCAGTGGCAGTCACCAATCCCTCTGCTTGAAGGGCAGAAAGATGGTGACGAACAGAGACGGCCGTCACCTGGGTGGCGTCGGCCAAATCGTTCACACTGGAAGGGCCACGCCGTCGTAGCACATTCAGAATGGTGTTGCGGGTTTCAGACATCTTGTGCAGAAGTATAACACGCGCTTTCACGAACGTCAATATAAAAAAGATAAATATAGTAATTATTGACGTTGTTTGTGATAGGTAGTATAATCCCGCTAGTAAACCAAAGGAGAATTTTTTACCGAATGACCACTGCGCTTGAAATCCGAAATTTACATGTAAATGTTGAGGATAAACCGATTCTCAAAGGTGTCAATTTGCTCGTCAAGCAGGGCCAGGTTCACGCACTCATGGGGCCGAATGGCACGGGCAAAAGCACGCTGGCTTACGCACTGATGGGACATCCGTCTTACACAGTGACTGCCGGGCAAGTTATTTTCAAAGGTGTGGATTTGTTGGAATTGGAGCCGGATGAACGCTCCCGCCTGGGATTGTTCCTCGCTTTCCAGTATCCAGTCGCCATCCCCGGGGTGTCCGTTGCCAATTTCCTCCGTACTGCTATCAACGCCCGCCGTCGCGCGGTCAACCCTGCCGACAAAGGCATCCCGATCCCTGAATTCCGCAAATTCCTCAAAAGCAAAATGGATATTTTGAAAGTGCCACACGATTTTGTAGGCCGGTATTTGAACGATGGATTCTCCGGCGGTGAGAAGAAACGCGCTGAGATTTTGCAGATGGCGACATTGGAGCCGGAGATTGCGGTGCTGGATGAGACCGACTCTGGATTGGACATTGACGCCCTGCGCGTAGTGGCCGAAGGGGTGAGCGCCCTGATTGGCCCCAAGATGGGGGCGTTGGTGATCACCCACTACCAACGCTTGTTGAACCACATCAAACCCGATTTTGTTCACATCATGCTCGACGGTCAGATTGTCGAAACTGGCGGGCCTGATCTGGCGTTGCACCTGGAAGAGAAAGGCTACGACTGGGTGCGTGAGAAACACGAGGAGGCCGTGACCAATGGCTGATAGAGAAGAGCAAGTAATTGATACCAAAGACCGCTACATTGAGGAATACGGTTTTCATGAAAAGGAAAACTATGTCTTCAAAGCGCAAAAGGGTCTGAACCACGAGATCGTCGCCCAAATTTCAAAGATGAAGGGCGAGCCGCAGTGGATGACGGACTTTCGCCTCAAGGCGCTGGATATTTTCTTCAAGAAGCCAATGCCCACCTGGGGCGCTGACCTGAGCGGCATTGATTTCGACAATATCTATTACTATATCAAACCCTCTGACGAGAGTGTGAAGTCGTGGGATGAAGTGTCACCGGAAGTGAAGAACACCTTTGACAAACTGGGCATCCCCGAGGCCGAGCAGAAGTTCCTCGCCGGGGTGGGCGCGCAATACGAGTCGGAGATGGTTTACCACTCGGTGCGGAAAGACCTCGAGGAGAAAGGCGTAATCTTTCTCTCGATGGACGATGGCCTGCGCGAGCACCCCGAACTGGTCAAAGAGTATTTTGGCACCATCATTCCCTCCACCGACAATAAGTTTGCGGCGTTGAACAGCGCGGTGTGGTCGGGTGGCTCGTTTGTATACGTGCCGAAGGGCGTGCATGTTGACATGCCCTTGCAGGCCTACTTCCGCATCAACGCCAAGAATGTGGGCCAGTTTGAGCGCACGTTGATCATCGTGGATGAGGGCGCGTATGTGCATTACGTTGAGGGCTGTACTGCGCCGATCTATAGTTCTGACTCTCTCCACAGTGCAGTCGTGGAAATCATCGTCAAGAAGGGGGGACGTTGCCGCTACACCACGATCCAGAACTGGTCAACGAACGTTTATAATCTGGTGACCAAACGCGCCGCGGCCTATGAAAACGCGACGATGGAATGGATTGATGGCAATCTTGGCTCGAAGGTGACGATGAAGTATCCGGCAGTGTATTTGATGGAGCCGGGCGCGCACGGCGAGATTCTGTCCATCGCCTTCGCCGGGCCGGGCCAGCAATTGGATGCCGGGGGCAAGGTGGTGCACGGCGCTCCCCATACCTCGTCGGTGATCACCTCGAAATCCATCAGCAAAGGCGGCGGGCGGGCATCCTATCGCGGCCTGCTCAAGGTCTACAAAGGCGCGAACGGCTCGAAGTCGAGCGTGGTCTGCGATGCGTTGCTGATTGACGACAAGTCGCGCTCCGACACCTATCCGGTGATCGAGATTGACGAAGACGATGTCACCATCGGCCACGAAGCCTCGGTGTCGAAAGTGGGCGAGGAGCAACTCTTTTACCTGATGAGCCGCGGTGTCCCTGAAGATCAGGCCGCCGGGTTGGTTGTCGCCGGTTTCATTGAACCGCTGGTGAAGGAATTGCCCATGGAATACGCAGTCGAATTGAACCGGCTGGTGCAATTGCAGATGGAAGGGTCGGTGGGGTAGAGACGCTCCGGTGGAACGTCTTTTGGCAGGAGATGGCCCACCGGGCCGTCTCTACACAATGACCGCGCGACTTTCGGGCGGGGCGAACCGATGCCCCGCCCTTATCTTGAAGTGATACAGGAATTTTGTGGAACCATGTCTGATGCGATTGCAAAGCCAATCTATGAACGTACGGTAATCACCACGAAACGCCGCACTGAACCCGCTGCTCCGGCGGAATTGAAGTTGACAGTTGAGGATGTGAAAGCCCTGTCGAAGAAAAGGAAAGACCCGGCCTGGCTGGCGAAAACACGTCTGGCCGCGTGGAAGGTGTATCGCTCCATTCCCATGCCGACGCTAAATGACGAGGTGTGGCGGCGTACCGACATCCGTCCGTTCAAGTGGGCTCAGACTGAATTGACTGCGCTCAATGGCGCTGGCAAAACGAAGACGGTGCCGGCCGCTTTTTTGAAACCGCTGGCCGGCAAGGAACAGGGCGGGCAGTTGGTAATCAACGCTGGAAAAGTTGAGGTTGGCAAGCTCTCAGCCGCGCTCAAGCGCCAGGGTGTGATCTTCACCGATTTTCAAACGGCGGCGGTGAAGCATGAAAAGCTTCTCAAAAAGTATCTCAACCAAGCCGTCAAAACAACGGAAGGCAAATTTGCCGCGCTGGCTGAGGCGCTTACCGATGGCGGTGTATTTTTGTACGTTCCTAAAAATGTCGAAGTGACGTTGCCGCTGCACTCCATCGCCTGGGTTCCAGGCGCGAGCCATTTCACGCGGGTGCTGGTCGTGCTTGAAGCGGGCGCTTCGGCAACGTATGTTCACGAACTTGGTTCACCTGAGAGCAACCACGAAAACCTGCACGCCGGCATCGTGGAGTTGGTTTTGGGCAAAGAGTCCAACCTCAAGTTTGTCGAACTGCAATCGCTTGGATTAAACACCTGGCACTTCTCGCACGAGCGGGCCAAGATTGGCAAAGACGCCAAGCTCGATTGGGTGTTTGACGCCATTGGCTCGCGCCTGACCAAAAACTTCTCCGAGATCGATCTCGATGGTGAAGGCGCCTGGTGCCGGATGTCGGGCTTTTATTTTGCCGAAGGCAACCAACATCTCGATCATGACACCCAGCAAAATCACAACGCGCCGCACACGACCAGCGATTTGTTGTTCAAGGGCGCATTGCGCGATCAGAGCCGCTCGGTGTGGCAGGGCATGATTTACGTGGCCCCCGGCGCGCAGAAGACAGACGGCTATCAAGCCAACCGCAATCTTGTGTTGTCCAAATCCGCCCGCGCGGACTCGATTCCCGGCCTTGAAATTTTGGCCGACGACGTGCGTTGCACCCACGGGGCCACCGTCGGCCAGTTGGAGGCCGAGCACATCTTCTACCTCATGTCGCGCGGTGTGCCGCGGGTCGAAGCCGAGAAAGTGGTGGTGGATGGCTTCTTCGATCCCATTATGCAACGCATCCCGTTTGAGGGTGTGATTGCGCGGTTGAAGAAGGATATTGAGAGAAAGATGGGCAGGTCTGGGCGAGGTTAGTTGCTCTTACACTTCACTGGTTTCCAAAACCAGTGAAGTGTGAAGGAATGACATCATGACATTCGACACCGCCAAAATCCGCGCTGACTTCCCGATCCTGAGTCGGGAGGTCAGGCCGGGCGCGCCGTTGGTGTATCTCGACTCGACGGCCAGCTCGCAGAAGCCGGTGGCGGTGATTGAGGCGATGGACCACTACTATCGCCACTCCCACGCCAACATTCATCGTGGGGTGCATACGCTGGCTGAGGAGGCGACGGCGCTGTACGAAAGCGCACGCGAGAAGGTCGCCCGGTTCATTAACGCCAATTCAACTAAAGAAGTGATCTTCACTCGTAACGCCACAGAAGCAATCAATCTGGTGGCGAATACGTGGGGGCGAGCCAACCTCAGGGCCGGAGACGTGATTGTGCTGACCGAGATGGAGCATCACTCTAATCTCGTTCCCTGGCAGATGCTGGCCGCTGAAAAAGGCGCGGCCATCGAGATTATTCCCGTGACGGATGAAGGCGAGCTCGATCTGTCTGTGTTTGACTCGATTCTGCAAAAGTCGCCAAAGATTATTTGTTTCACTCACATGTCGAACGTACTGGGGACGGTCAACCCGGTGATGGAGATTGCAGTCAAAGCCCACGCGGCAGGTGCGTTGGTGCTGGTAGATGGGGCGCAGTCCGTTCCCCATTTTGCGGTGGACGTGCAAACGCTCGATGTGGACTTCCTCGCCTTTTCGAGTCACAAGATGTGCGGGCCGACGGGCATTGGCGTGCTGTGGGGGCGACGGGAGTTGTTGGAAGAGATGCCGCCATTTCTGGGCGGCGGGGATATGATCAAACGCGTATATTTGCGCGAGTTCAAAGCCGCCGACCTGCCCAACAAATTTGAGGCGGGCACCCCGGCGATTGCCGAGGGTGTCGGTCTGGGCGCGGCGGTGGAGTATCTTTCAAGCGTCGGAATGAAGTCGATCCATCAACATGAGCAAGCCCTCATTGCTGATGCGTTGGAACGATTGGAAGAAGTGCCGGGTGTAAAAGTATATGGCCCAATAGCGGAACGGAAGGGCGGGGTGGCGGCTTTCACTTTGGCGGGCGTTCACCCTCACGACATCGCACAGATTTTGGATCGCGACGGCATCGCCGTGCGCGCCGGGCATCACTGCGCGATGCCGTTGCACGACCGCTATCAGATTCCGGCCACGGCCCGCGCCAGTTTCTATTTATACAACACCTTCGGCGAAGTGGACAAACTGATTGAGGGGTTGTATAAAGTCAAAAAATTATTCGGGTGATCTATGGACGACATGTATCGGGAGATCATTCTCGACCACTACAAAAATCCGCGCAACCGAGGCCGGCTGGAACCGGCGGATATTTCATATGAAGACGACAATCCACTTTGTGGAGATCGCGTTCGGATTGATATTCGCCTGGAGGGAGATCGAGTCAAGGAGATTGCTTTTTCGGGCCAGGGGTGCGCGATTTCGCAGGCCTCGGCTTCGATGTTAACCGAGGAAGTGCTGGGCAAGACGCTGGCTGAGGTGAAGCAGATTGACAAGCAGGAGGTGTTGGAGATGATGGGCCTTGAACAACTGGGGCCGACACGCATCAAGTGCGCGTTGCTGTCGTTGAAGGTGTTGAAGGCGGGGGTGTATGGCCTAAAGGGTGAGACCGATACAGAATGATCCACGAAGTCACACGAAGATAATTGATTGGGAGCCTTGATGATTTCATACAAGAAGATCGATCCTGAAACTGCAGAGTATGTTGCCATTGGCCCGGCGGCTGAGGTGGGCAACGGCGAGCGCAGGATTGTAGAGATTGACGGGCAGGCGATTGCGGTGTTCAACATCGCCGGGACTTATTACGCCGTTGCCGACGTGTGTTCGCACGATGATGGGCCGGTGGCGGAGGGCGATCTGGTTGGCGATTACGATATTGAATGTCCGCGCCACGGCGCGCGTTTCGACGTGCGCACAGGCAAGGTGTTGAGCTTCCCGGCGATTGTGGATATCCCAGCGTATCCGGTGAAGGTGGAAGACGGCGAGTTGATGGTGGGTTTGCCGCTGGAGAGGTAGAGAAGGGAAAGAGGGAAGAGAGGCGTTGCAGGCAGCGTCTCTTTTATTTTTTCACGTTCATTACTCGAAAGAATAACGTGACCATGTCGGGATCAAATTCGATCCCGGCTTTTGATTCCAGAAACTGGGTGGCCTCGGAGGCCGGGCGGGCGGGATGATAGGGGCGGGGGGTGGTTAGGGCGTCGTACACATCCACCACCGCCAGGAGGCGGCCTTCCACCGGAATCTCTTTGCCTCGTAATCCGTGGGGGTAGCCGGTCCCGTTCCATCGTTCGTGATGATACAGCACATAGGGAATCGTATTTTTGAGATGGCTGATCTGCTGGAGAATTTTTGCCCCGGCTTCAGGGTGCTGGCGCATCAAGACCCACTCGGCGTCAGCCAATGGCCCAGTCTTTTTTAGCACTTGATCGGGCACGACGATCTTGCCAATGTCGTGTAACCGCGCGCCAAATTCGAGACTCCGCAGGTGCTCGACGGGCCAGCGCAGGGTCTCGGCCATACGGCGGGCATAGGCGGCGACTCGTTCGACATGGCCGTAGGTGTAGGGGTCACGGCCTTCAATCGTGTTGGCCAACACGTTGACGGTTTCAAAGTAGGCTAAATCCATCTGGGCCACCTGCAACTGCATGGCCCGCAACAGGCGGGCATTGACGATGGCCAATAGGTCTTTGGTATCAATGGGTTTGGTCAGATAATCTTCGGCGCCCAGTTCGCGCCCGGCCTGAATGGTTTCGTTGGTGGTGTTGCCAGTCAGGAAAATAAATGGGATCGTCATCCAGACTTGGTTTTGCCGGATGGTTTTGTAAAACTCAATGCCATCCATAAACGGCATGCTAATATCGGAGATGATGAGATCGGGGGTCAGGCGCTGGAGGAGTTTGAGGGCGGCGCGTCCATTTTCGGCTTGATGCACGACATAGCGGCCCAATTCAAGAGCCTGAGCCAGCAACTGGCGGACGTCGGCGCTGTCCTCCACCAGCAGGATCTGCTTATTCTGGAACGGCATTGTCATGGGTGCAATTATAAACTGAGTGGGGGCATCCTGCGCATTGACGTTGACGGCGATCTGCGAGTATCCTTACCTCACTGGAGACTTCCTTCCGATGACAACTTCTAAACGTATTCACAACTTTAACGCCGGGCCAGCGGTGTTGCCACGATCGGTGCTGGAAAAAGCGCAAGCTGAACTGCTGGACTATCAGGGTTGTGGTATCTCGGTGATGGAGATGAGCCATCGCTCGGCCGAGTTTGAAGCCCTCATCCAACGGGCCGAAGCTGACTTGCGAGACCTCTTGAACATCCCGGCCGATTACAAAATCATGTTCTTGCAGGGTGGGGCGACTTTGCAATTTGCGATGGCGCCTATGAATCTGCGCGCGGCGGGTGTTTCGGCCGATTACATCGTCAACGGCGTGTGGGGCAAGACTGCTCTTAAGGAATCCCAGAAACTTGGATTGGGCCGCGCCGCCGCCTCCACCGAGTCCAGCAATTTTGACCGCCTCTCGGGGTTGGGCGAACTCGCCCTGGACCCGAACGCCGCCTATCTTCATTTCGCGTCGAACGAAACCATTCACGGCAACGAGTGGATCGGTGAGCCAACGCCCCCGGCGAGTGTGCCGCTGGTGTGCGACATGTCGTCCAAC
>Ga0247727_10013823_pt1 | contig 13535 bp, 10 predicted proteins | sample WisWelCaveWW1625_FD_202498 | JGI IMG/M metagenome (GOLD analysis project Ga0247727, IMG submission 202498) | Biofilm microbial communities from Wishing Well Cave, Virginia, United States - WW16-25 | ecosystem: Environmental > Aquatic > Deep subsurface > Groundwater > Cave microbial mat | place... | reverse complement strand
TGTCAAACAATCCCAGGAAGGCTGCCAGCGCCAGCAGCGCACCCCCGAATAGCCAGGCATCGGCGCGCTGCGCTCCCGCGAGGTGCGCGGGCAGCGGCAGGTCTTCGATTCGCGCCCCCGGCGCCGCATCCGCCGGGGCCGCGCGCTCCGTCAGCGCTTCCTCCAGTTCGGTCACCGTGGCAAACCGCTTTGCCGGCTTTTTCTCCAGGCATTTGGCGATGGCGCGGTCCAGGAACCCCGGCAGGTGCGCCTCCAGCTCGCGCGCCGCCGGCGGCATTTCGTGGACGTGCTTCATCGCCAGCGCAAAACCCGTCTCGCCCGTAAACGCCGGCCGGCCCGTGAAAATCTCGAACAGCACCAGCCCGAGCGAATAGACGTCGCTGCGGTGGTCGGCGGGCTTGCCTTCCGCCTGTTCCGGCGACATATACGCCGGCGTGCCGATGATGTTGCCGACGACAGTGGCTCCGCCCTCCAGCGACCTGGCGATGCCGAAATCCATCACCTTCACCGCGCCGTCCCGCGCGATGAGTATGTTTTCCGGTTTCAGGTCGCGGTGCACCACTCCCTGCGCATGGGCTGCCGCCAGACCGGCGATAATCTCCCGCGCGATGCGCAGGCCCTCGCGCAACGCGATGCCCTGCCGTCGGCGCAGCAGGGCGCGCAGGCTTTCTCCTTCGACGTATTCCATCGAGATGGCGGAGACCTCGCCCAGCCGCAACAGCTCGTGCACGCGGCACACGTTGGGATGCGTCACGCGCCGCGCCAGCAGCAGCTCGCTCTTGAACCGGGAAATGATTTCCGGGTCTGCGGCGATTTGCGGCAGCAGGACCTTTAGCGCCACCGTGTCGCCCGTTTCGCGGTCCCGCGCGCGATACACCGCGCCCATCCCGCCGCGCCCCAGTTCGGACAGGATGTCATACCGCTGCGCCAGGGCCCGCGCCACGGCCGCGTCAATCCGTGGCTCTGCGCCGGCCGGACTGCGCTCTGCATTTGCATTGCCCTCGCCAGACGCTCCTGTCCGCGGATCCCCCACGCGCGCTTCGCCCGTCAGCGGCGTGGTCACCGCGTCACTCAGCGGATCGTCTTTTGGGTCAGGCATGGTCGCCAGGTGCCTCGGTTGAGGCGGATTATACATTCTGGCGGTAAGAGCTTCGAGGTTTGAGATTGGATCGTAGGGGCCAGCTTAAGCTGGCCCGAGGCATCAAAAGGCCTGCCCCGAGCCGGCGAAGAACTTGCACAGCCTGCCAAACGAATTGCACCGTTCTGCTTAGCAGCAGCGGCTGACCCCACTGTACTTCCTGGCCAGCATGTCCAGATAGAACTGTTGGTCGCTCATCGCCGGTGCACATGCGGCCCCTTTCGCGTGGCAGGCTAGGGCTTGCGGGCCTGCGAGCTGCTTCTGCCTCGCCCGCAGATAGTTTTCAAACGCGGCGTCTCCGGTCACCTGTCGCAGCCACCACCACAGCCATCCAAGACTAGAGATTCCAGGTTTCGAATGCTGCATCCTCAGTCTCCCTCCGCGTACTGGGTACGGACGTACGGCGTCTCTCGGAGCACAATCTCCTTCTTGCGGGCCAGGATGGCATACCACTCCCCTGCCGCCTCGATCAGCAGCAGCAGCACCAGCAAGGCGAAGATTCCGGTAACTATGGCATCCAGCCGGGCGTTGAAAATCTGCTGGCTGACGGCGCTGATGCGCTCTGCCGGAACCGCGCCCGCGGCCACCTGTTCCGACAGCATGCGCGCCTGCGCCAGAAACCCGATGCGCGGGTGCTCGTGAAAAATCTTCTGATAGCTGGCCGTCATCGTCACCGTGACCAGCCAGGCCATCGGCACCAGCGTCACCCACACCAGCTTTAGGCGGCCCATCTTGAACAGGATGGTCGTCGCCACCACCAGCGCCACCGCGGCCAGCAACTGGTTGGCGATACCGAACAGCGGCCACAGCGAATTAATCCCCCCCAGCGGGTCCATCACCCCCTGGTACAGAAAATACCCCCACGCCGCCACAATCATCCCGCTGGTCAGCAGGATGCTCGGATACCACCCGCGCCGCCCCAGCGGCTCCCAGACGTAGCCCAGCAGCTCCTGCACCATGAAGCGGCCCACGCGCGTCCCGGCATCCAGCACCGTCAGGATGAACAGCGCCTCGAACATGATGGCGAAGTGGTACCACAGGCTCAGCAGTCGCTCGCCCCCGATGACGCTGTTGAAAATCCCCGCCATCCCCACGGCCAGCGAAGGCGCGCCGCCCACCCGGTTCAACAGCGTTTGCTCGCCCACCTGCCGGGCCAGAGCGTCCATCGTGGCTGCGTCCACGGGAAATCCCCAGCCGCGGATGGTGGCCGTGGCGGCCTCGGCGGTCTGGCCCACCACTCCGGCGGGGCTGTTGATCGCAAAATAGACGCCCGGCTCGAGCGCGCACGCCGCCACCATGGCCATAATCCCCACGAACGATTCCATCAGCATCGAGCCGTAGCCCACCATTCGCGCGTGGCCTTCCCGCGTGAGCAGCTTGGGCGTGGTCCCCGACGAAATCAGCGAGTGGAACCCGCTGATGGCTCCGCAGGCGATGGTGATGAAGCAGAACGGGAAAATCGTGCCGGCAAAGACCGGGCCGCTGCCGTCCACGAACCGCGTCAGCGCGGGCATGTGCATCACCGGCCGCACCCAAAGGATTCCCGCAGCCAGAGCCAGCACCACGCCTATTTTGATGAACGCGCTCAGGTAATCCCGCGGCGCCAGCAGCAGCCACACCGGAAGCGCGGAGGCCATGAACCCGTACACGATGACGGCAATGGCCAGCCCCTGCCCGCTCAGGGTAAAGACCGGCGCCCACTGCGGCGAAACGGAGACCCACTGCCCCGCCCACACGGCCAGCAAAAACAGCGCGAAGCCCAGCACCGAGGCTTCCAGCACCCGCCCCGGCCGCCAGAATCGCAGGTACACGCCAATCAGCATCGCAATGGGGATGGTCAGGGCCAGCGTGAACGCGCCCCACGGCGAATCCTTCAGCGCATTCACCACCACCAGGGCCACGGCGGCCAGCAGGATGATCATGATGGCCAGCACCGCCAGCAGCGCGATCATCCCCCCGCGCTTGCCGATTTCCTCGCGCGCCATCTGGCCCAGCGATTTGGCGTCGCGCCGCATCGAAAAAAACAGGATGACGAAGTCTTGCACGCAGCCGCCCAGCACCGCTCCCACGATGAGCCACAGCGTCCCGGGCAGGTACCCGAACTGCGCCGCCAGCGTGGGCCCCACCAGCGGCCCGGGCCCCGCGATGGCCGCGAAGTGGTGGCCGAACACCACCCATTTGTTGGTGGGCACGAAATCGCGGCCGTCCTCGAGCCGCTCGGCAGGCGTGGCCCGCGTGTTGTCCAGCGCCAGCACTTTGGCCGCGACGAACGCCGAGTAGAAACGGAACGCCACCAGGTACGTGCATGCCGCCGCAACCACGAACCACGTGCCGTTCAGCGGCTCGCCGCGCGAGAACGCGATGGTCGCCAGCGCCACAGCTCCCAGCAGCGAAATGCCGCCCCACAGCATCCCTCGCGTCCATCGGCTCATCCGGTTCCGCCTATCCCTTGCCGTTTTGTAACCTTCGCGCGCTGGATTCTACCGTTCCCGCTTTCCCTTTTCCATTTTCCTGCCTCTGATTCTACAATTCAGCCGTGACCCCCGACCCCAGCCTGATTAATCTTCCCCATGCGGGCACCATCGTTGGCCGCTTGCAGATTTACATCGCCGACCGCGACGACCAGTCGGAGTTTGGCCGCCCCGAACTTCGCGACCTGCTCGAAGAAATGGAGGAACTCCTCCTGCCCATCGCCCAGGACCCGCCGGAAGCGAAGGCTGTCGCGCTGGCGGAGCGCGTCGCTGCTCTGGCCCGCCAATTGGTGGACGGCATCGTGGATGCCGGTTACCACGGCGACCGTCTCGGCCAGTGCGTGCGCAATCTATTCGAGTGTCTGGGATTGCCTTCCGAAGGCGCCGCATTGTCTCTCGATTGCGGCGAGCGCCCGGATTCACCCCTGCGGCCGTGAGCTCCGCGGCGTCCACCCGGTGAGCGAAGCGAAAGCGTACAGCGGGAAAAGCTCGCGCAGGATTTTCCCTGCGTCGCGCAGAAAACCCGGACGCGCGGCGCCCGCAGGCCGCAGTTTCTTCCGCACGATCCAGCCTTTCACGCGTTTCCAGTCGGCGGCGTCCACCGGCCAGCCGTTGTGCTTGGTCCAGTCGTTCTTTTCAGACGTGTACCAGTAGCTCTCGTACTTTTGCCCCAGCCGCCTCGCCTGCGCGGCCAGCCACTTCGCGTTGGCCAGCGCCCGCGGCACGGTGACGCGCGCCATCCGCGCCTCGCGTCCCCCGTGATACATCCGGAATCCGACAGTGACAGCTTCGGCGCTGGCGCCCACGTAGAGCTGCGCGTCGTCTCCATCCGTGGCCGCGGCGTCGGAAAACGTCAGGTACATCTGCGTGCGGTATGGCGTCTTGTCTTTCGCAAACCGGATATCTCGATTGATTCGCGAGAAATTGCGCCCCGTGCGCCCGCTCACGTCGAAGCCGGGATGCAGCTTCAACACCGCCGGCGACAGCGTCTCCAGCATCCCGCGAAACGCCTGCACGACGTGCTCCTGGTACCGCTCCCGGTTGCATCCATCCACGCCTTTTGGTTATTGCGCCCGAGGTCCTTGAAAAACTGAAACGTTTCCCGCGTCAACAGCCCCTTCTCAGCGTCCATGGCCGCAACTCCCCTCGCATCGGCTTCTCCATCACCTCAGATCGTTACAGATTTCCGTGCTCACCGTTACATCGCAGACTCGTGAAAGTAGATGAGAGCCGGAATGAAAACAAGGGGACTCTACCACACCCGGTCATGGACTCTGCTGGCCGCCGTACTGTGCGCTCGGGCAGGACGCCGATGCGCCCGCCGGCACTCCACGCTGTAGCAGGGACTTACGAGCCGGGGGTTTCCGGTATTAAGGCACTTTCCGGCTGGCGCTGCGGAGAACCCTGGGGCAGGGGTTGCGGCGGAATCTCGCGCTCTTCGATCCGGCGTTCGGCCGGCTGTATGGCGATCTTCAACCCCGTCACGCGTTTGCCGCCCATCACGACGGCACGCAGTCGTTTCGGTTGCGCCACATGCAGCTCGGGAAGGCCTTGCAGGTCCGGGGTCAGGTAGATTTCTCCCGGCAAAACATCTCCGAACACGAAGTACCCGTCCACCGTGGTCAGCGTGTCCTGTCCGCAGCTGCACAGGATGCGGATGTCGGACGCGGGGTTTTCGCCCGCGTCCTGGACCCCGTTGCGGTTGTTGTCGTACCACACCGTGCCCAGCACGGACCCGGTCTGCGTGAAGCTGAAGTCCACGGTCAGGTCCACGCGCGCGGGCACGTCCAGTGCGCGTTCCAGTTCGTTGAGCGGGGAAAAAACTGCGTCCACCGTGCCCAGGTCCACGCGCAGGCGGTGCGGCCCGCCATACACCGACGGATAGCGATAAGCCCCGCTGGCGTCGCTGCGCGCCAGCAGCGAATTGTCCAGCCACAAATTGATGTTGGGCAGCGGCTGGTCCACCCCGGAGTCGTAGCGCCCGTTCAAGTTCGAATCCAAATACAGCCGCCCGCTGATGGTGCCCGGCAGGGCTCCCGGGGGCTGGCCCGCAGGCCTCAGGGCGATTTCTTTGGCGCGCGAGAAAATGGCTCCGGCCAGATTCACACGGAACTCATTTCGAAATCCGCTGTTCTGGTAGCTGAACTGGATATTGTTTTCCCGCGGCAGGCGCACCCAGGCGGAAAACCGCGATACAAAGTTTATGTCGGAGACTCCCGCGAACTCCGTCGGGTTGCGCGCGTACCCGGCCCCGCCGCTCAGCTGCACTCGTCCGCTCCACAAGGCCGGGAGGTGCCAGTCCACGGTGCCGCTGTTAATCCCGCCGGTGGAAACAGTGGCAAAGGCGGAGAGGTTGCCGCGCTTCTTCAGGTCAATGGTGGCGCCTAGCGCCGCGGATTCCACCTTGCGCGATTCCAGCCCCAGCCGGTTGTAGGTGAACGTCGGGCGCCAGCGCGGGAACGACCGCGTCAGCGTCACTTGCAGGTTGTTGAACGGACTTCCCAGGTCGCTGCGCGAGATGGTCTGCGAAGCGGAGATGTCCGGCAGCAGGCGCCTCCCCGGCTGGTAGCCCAGCGACCACGTGTACGTGGTCGTATTCTGCGGCACGCGCACCCGCACTCGCGAATGGTTGATGCTCGCACCGGCCGTCAGCCCGCGGAACAGCGGGGCGGCCCACGACCCGCCGAAGGTTGTCCGCCCGCGCAGCGCGTCGTTGATCTGCGGGGTCACGAACTTTTCGCCGAAATGCGATGCCCGGAAAACTAACGAATGCCTCTTCAGGCTCAGCGAATCGCTGGCCTCCACGCCGAAGTCCCCGCCGGTCAGCGCCGCCGGGCCGGCCCCCGCACGGAACGCGCCGAAGCCCGCGATTACCTGCAAATAGTTCTGCCGCGTCCGGTGGTTCACCTGCTGGAGAAAAATCGAGCCGCGGCGGTCCGCACCGGCAAAGTGCAGCGCACCGCTTTCGTACCCGAACCCGTTGCCGCCTTCGAGAAACCTCCGGCTGCTCCACAGCAATCCCGCCACTCCCGTGCCGAAGTGGCGCAGCGAAAATGCGCCCACCCCGGCGGTCGAGGAGCTGAGCGCCGCGCCGCCAAACACCGTCAGCCGGCTGCCGCGGAACGGCTGCTCAAGCGCAAACCCGCGTCCCGGCGCCGCCACCAGCCGCGACGTCCGCGCCAGCGCGAAGTCGCCGGCCATCCACAGTTGTCCCGAGGGGCGTTCCAGGGTGACCCCGCCGCTCAGGAAATTCAGCGCCTTCTGGCGGCTGGCCCCGGTGAATTCTATGCTGCTGGTCAGTTGGCCGTCGTAAATTTGCGCCCGGCTGCCCAGATGCAGGCTGTGCCCGTAGATGTCCTCCTGCACCCCGAGGTTTTCGGAATACTCGATGCGGTTCAGTTGGATGGGCAGGCGCCCGCTGCGCTGCGCCGGCTGGGCAAACTGTGTCTGCCGCCTCACAGACACGCTGCCCTGCCGCTCGCTGAATTGAATGGTTACGTCCAGCAGGAAGGACAGGACATCCACCGGCAACAACTGGCTTTCGGCACGCAGGGAAATCGAAATCTCTGCGCTATCCGGAAGGACCGCGAGCACAATCCCGCCCCGGCGCACTTCGCCCGTCGTGCGATGGAAACTGCGCGTCTCTCCGATGTGGCTCAGGCGCACGCGAATGGCTTGCTCGGCAGGGACCAGCTCGATGGTGTCGCGCAGCTCCTCGGCGATGGGGGATAGCGGCAGGTACAGCCGGCCTTCGCGCAAAACTGGCAGCACCCCGGCCGCGGTTACGGGACGTCCTTCAACGAAAATCTTTTGCGGGGCCTGCTGGCCGGCCAGCGCCGCGGGAAGACACACCGTCAGCCCTGCGGCGAGCACTGCACGGTGCAGCGCGCGGGATCGGCAGGTTGGCAGAGGCCGGGCGTAGGTTTGCTCAATCATTTCCCGCCAGGGTCAGGGTGGTGGCCTGCAACGGCAGGTCCTTCCCGGCATCCACCAGGTAGCGCACTTGCAGTCCGGGGGACGGTGAAAATCCCTTTGGGAAGGCCAGCGCCACCTCAAGCTGGTGTGCCGGCAACAGCGGCATCGTCGGCTTGGGCTCGGTCTTGAACACCACAGCCCCCGCCGCATCTTTCACTTCCACCCAGTGCTGCGGACGCAGGTGCTGTGTTCCCTTGTTCTCCAGGACCGCGAACACCAGCCAGCCTTTCTCCGCATCTCCCTTCACTTCCACGCTGCGAATCTCAAACTGCCGGGTGAGCGTGGGCACCTGCACGTACAGCAGGCTGCTCAGGCGATAGCGCAGCACCATGCGCTTGGCGCCCGCCGCTGCCGGTGGAACCACGGAGTGCTCCTCGAAAAACAGCCCGCCGCGATACAGCCCCGCCGCGGTCTCTTTGGGGACCGTCACGCTCACGCGCACGCTGGCCACCGCCCCGGGGTTCAGCGTGAAGCTGGCCGGCGTGAAGTTGATCCAGCCGTTGGCGGACTCGGGCGTGGACTCCGAGGGCAGCAGCATCACTTCCCCCTGCCGGCTGATGTCCCAGTCTCCGGGCGTGGCCGTGAAACGCACCGGGACAGCCTGCTCGCCCGGAGCGGCGTCGCGTTCCACGCGGACCACAATCGTTTTCGTTTCCCCTGGGCGCACCACGAGTTCCTCGCGGGAGGGGCTGACCACCCAGCCCTGCGCCTGCAAGTCCGCTGTGGCGGCCAGAAGCAGGATCGTGGCTGACAGATATCGGATGGCGTGTCTCATCTTCGGAACCGTTCAGGGATTGGTCAGTGTAATCGTGAGCGTGGCGGCAAACGGGCCCGCGGTGAACGCCTGTGGCGCAATGGCCAGTTTCAGGTCCAGCAGCACACGGTTGCTGTTCGAGTTGAAGCTGGCTCGCGGGCTGATGGCTCCCGTGCTCTGCATCACCGTAGTTCCCGGCTGCGCCGTGGACAGGCTGGCCAGCGTTGCCGAGTAGCTGGGGATGCCGTCCGCATTTTTCGGCGCAGCGCAGGGGTCCGCGGCGAACGATGCCACGATTGTGGTCGTCGACAGGTCCGCATTCGGCCCCCCGGCGGCCAGATTGCGCAAACCGATGCCGATGTCGCTCTCCTTCAAGGCTCCCGGTCCGGCGCCGAACGAAGCCGCTGTGACCGCCACCCGCAGCGAGCTGGCCACGTTGGCGCGCAGGAACAGCGGCTGCGTGAAACACGCGAATGCGCTGGGGTTTGCTGGACCCACTTCCCCGAAATTGACCACCGACGAAAGCGTCGCATCCGCTCCGCTCTGCGCCGTCACCACTCCTGTGGGCGCGCCGCTGAGCACCGCAGTGCCTCCGCTGGTTACTTTTGTGTTCTGCGCCACAGCGACGCTGGGGATTACCGTGATCAAGGCCAGCGCCAGTTTTTCGATTCTCATGGGAACCCCCGTTTCCTCTACGGCGCTGTCATCGTCAGCGTGAGCGTCGCCGAAAAAGTGCCTGCGGTAAATGCTTGCGGCACGATGGCCAGTCGCAGGCTTACCAGCACGCGGTTCGAAGGCGAGTTAAAACTCCCGCGCAGCGCCCACGGCCCTGTGGCAGACATCAAGGTCGTGCCCGGGATGGCTGTGGCCAGGTCGTTCAGCGTGCGCGAAAAAGTCGGCACCCCGCCGGCCACGGGCGCCGCGCACGGGTCCGCTGTGAACGCGGCCACAATCGTGGTCGTCGAGATGTCCGCGTTGGGCCCGCTCACCGCCAGGCCTTGCAACCCGATTCCTATGTCGCTCTTTTGCAGGTCGCCGGCCCCGGCTCCAAACGCCGCCGCCGTGACTGCGCCCTTCACCGATGCCCCCACGTTGGACCTCAGGAACAGCGGCTGGTTGAAACACACGTAGGTGCTGGAGTTCCCCGGGCCGACTTCGCCGAAGTTCACCACCGTGGCTAGCGCCGCATCCGCCGCGCTCTGCGCGGTCACGCCGCCCCCCACGTTTCCGGCCAGCGTGGCCGCACCGCCGCTGGTCAGCTTTAGGACCGCCCCTACACTCCCGCTGACTCCGATCGTGCCGGTAGTCTGCGCTCGCACAAGGACTGGAATGGCACTCAGGAAAGCAATCAGTGAAATCGTTTTCCAACTTGCAATTGCGTGGCGCATCGCCCCTCCAACTGATCTCACCAGTTTGTTGGGGGCTGGACGCGGTTCCCCAAGATACCCCGCACAGCCTTGCTCCCATCGAAACAGTGTTGCCCCGCGAAGTCCCGGCGCAGCGCCCTGCCTGTTTGGCTTGCGTCGCCGGCTCTTCGCGGGGCAGTCACATTCCTGCCATCAGCCTTCCGCGCTCACGGAGAGGTGATCGTAAGCGTCACCGTCGCCGAAAACACGCCGACGTTGAACGCCTGCGGCACGATGGCCAGCTTCAGGTCAATATCGGCCTCGTTCGAAGGCGAGTTGAAATTGCCGCGCATCGAGATTGCGCCGGTGCTGCTGATCACCGCGGTTCCCGGAGCCGCAGTGGCCACGCTGTTCAGTGTCGCCGAGAAGGTCGGCACACCGGCGGCCACGGGGGCCGCGCACGGGTCCGCGTTGAACGCTGCGGTCACGCTGGTTGTGGCAATGGACGCGTTCGGCCCGCCCGCCGCCAGGTTTTGGAATCCGAAGCCGATGTCGCTCTTGGCAATGTCGCCCGCCCCGCCCGCAAAGGCCGCCGCGGTCACCGCCGCGCTCACCGTGCTCGGCGCGTTGGCGCGGATAAACAACGGCTGCGTGAAGCAGACGTACACGTTGCTGTTCCCCGGGCCCACTTCGCCGAAATCCACCGTCGTCGCCAGCGCCGCATCTGCCGCGCTGGAAACTGTGATGCCGCCGCCGACGTTACCCGCCAGCGACGCCGCGCCACCGCTGGTTAGCTTCACCGCCGGGCTTACCGTACCGCTGATATTGATGGTGCCGCTGGTCTGCGCTTTCGCGCCCGGTGCCAGGGCCAGCGCCAGTGCCGCAAGCGCCACTCCGATCCAGACTGTCTTCAGATTTCTCATCTTTCCTCCATGTGTATTTGGCAACCACTGCTCTTGCCCTCTTAAGATATCGGCGGAGCGCGCTGGAATCTTTATTCTGCCTGCAATCTCCACTCCACTCTCCGTGCGGCAGTCCGTGCCGCGCTCAATGTTGTACTCGTTCGCAGCCCTCCGCGACAATAGGACGCCCGTACTACTCTTTCCTCCCTATCAATGCAATATCGGAAAACTACAAGAAAATCGAGTGCAGTCTGGTATGTCCCAATTTGAAACACTTCATTCCTGTATGTGGTGAGGTTCGTCTCGCATACAATCTTCCCGGAATGGGAAGAATGCCTCCCCGCGTCCTGTTTTGGTACATCACGCTCTTCGCTCCTCTCATCCTGGGACCTCAGTTCTCTACTGCTCCCGGCACCTCAGCCCAGTCCGCGAGAAACGGCGCAACACTCACCTCTGCACCTGTTCAAACGCTCGCCCGCGGGGCCACCTACGAGCATCAGCTTCGCACCTCTCCCGATGGCCAGTCGTGGTCCATCCATGTCGTCCGCGTGAGCCGCCGTGAACGCGGCCTGGAAATTCGGGCGGTGACAGCGGCACCGGGCGAGGCCGGGATGCAGCGCGAGCTGCCCACCAAGATCGCCACCCGCTCCAGCTCCACATCCAGATCCGTGATCGCTGTCGTGAACGGCGACTATGACCTCCCCGCGCCGTTTCTTGGCGTCTCCGACGGACTCAGCGTCAGCTCCGGCGCAATTTCCACTACCGGGAAACCTGCCTGGCCTGCGTTTGCGATCCTCACCAATGGCCAGCCAATCATCGCCGTGCCCGCCGTCTCCATCGAGATGCGCTCCGGTAAGCGCAGGTGGCTGGTCATGGCGCTGAACAAACCCTTTGGGACCGCGCACGGCGCTGGCGCTCGCATTTTCACGCGCGACTTCCGATCCGTGGTCAAACCCGGTGAACCCTTCCGCGCCGCGGTTATCAGCGCTCTGCCTCACTCCCTGCCGCTTCGCCTGGGCAATTCTGTGCGCGGCGTGGTGACCGCGATCCTCGAGGGCACCGGGGAGCTGAACATTCCCGCGGGCGCCCTGGTCTATGCTGAACCCGCTTCCCCGGAGACTCCCTTCGTTCCGCTGCTGCGCAAGGGCGACAAAATCTCCCTCAAGATCACAGCTCGAATCTCGGGACACACAAAAGTCCGCGAAGCCATCGGCGGATTCCCTGTCCTGGTGCGCGACGGACGGCCGCTCATCGAGGGCGAAGCTTCGGAATACCTCCGCCGGCGCCATCCGCGCACCGCCGTCTGCTACAACAAGGAGTACGTACTGTTCACGGTCGTGGACGGCCGCCAGCCGCGATTAAGTGTGGGGATGACATTGGAAGAGCTGGCCGAACTGATGGCCTCGCTCGGCTGTGAAGCGGCGATGAACACCGACGGCGGCGGCTCCTCCGTTATGGCCATCGCCGAGCCCGCCACCACCACTACGACGGCGCACGATGGACCCGGCGGCGAATTGAAGATTGTCAATTCCCCCTCGGACGGCCGCGAACGCGGCCGCGGCAATGCCTGGGTCATCCTGAAGAAAAAGTGAGGGGACTCAGCTTCTGGCGGGCAGGCGTTAGTTCACCCGGCAGCGGCCGCAGGCGGAGGGCACCCCGGTGCAGGGCGTTTCAGTAGCTGGAGCTGACGCGTCGCCAGACTTGGGCGCGCTGAACACAGAAAGCTGCTTGATTGCCCGCCGGCTCCCGCACTTCGGGCATTCGACCTTCTTCTGGCCATTCCAAACGATGCGCTCGAACGCTGCCTTGCATTCTTCGCAGATGTATTCGTAAATGGGCATGGACCGATTGTAGCATCATGGGCCGCCGTTGCCCCTCGCGGCCCGGGGGGATAGAATCCCAGCGTGGTCTATGAATGGGATCCGCTCAATGCGCAGAAGAACAAATGGAAACACGGCGTAACATTCCAGGAGGCCGCAACGGTGTTTTTCGACGCGTTGGCCATGACCTTTGACGATCCCGACCACTCGGCTCAGGAGCGCAGGTTTTTCACGATCGGATTGTCCGCCCTGGGACGGCTCCTGTTCGTTGCTCACGCAGAGCGAGGGTGGACCGGATTCGCATAGTCAGCGCTCGCTTGGCAACACGAAAAGAGAAATCTGCTTATGAAGAAGCGTAACCAAAGAGCGGCTGATGAGCTCAGGCCTGAGTACAACCTTGCTCAACTGAAAGGTGGGGTTCGTGGCAAATACTTTCGCCGGGCTATGGCCGGCTCAAACTTGGTCATTATCGAACCTGAGATTGCCGAATTTTCCCCCGACGGGACCGCTGTGAATCAGGCACTCCGAACTCTGATCACGGTTGCAAAATCCCTCCGCGGCAAACCGCGGTCGCAGAAAGCCGGCCGCAACGGCAGGCCTCCGCGGCGCCCATACAAGGCACGCGGTTCACGTCGCTGAGTAACGCAAACTGAGTTGAAACAAGATTACCCGGGGAAACCGGGGCGTTCTGGCCGGGAGATTTTCCGGGTCCGGGGAGTCTCCCGAAGCCCCGGATTGAATGCTCAGTCGCCGGCCACCGGCGCCGGCTCTTCCTTCTTGTCGCCGTTCCCGCCGTTCGCTTTCGCAAAGTCCGCCGGCGTGGCCTGCTTGATGGCCTCCAGCGAACCGATGCTCACCACGGTCTCCGGCTTCTGCTTCAGCACCATTTCTTCGTAGATCTTGCGCACCTGCGCGGCTTCCCATGCCGCCTTGCGCCGGATGCGGTCTTCCTCGGCTGCGGTCATCGGCGTGTCGTGCGCATGGCTGCGTACCCGCGCCGCGTCTTCCGCGTTGATCTTCAGGGAGTGCTCGTAGGCGTCCAGGCTGACGGCTTTCCCCTTGGCGTAGATTTCGTGCTTGCCGTGCCTCTTGTACCACTCCGCGACCGTCGCGTTCTTGTGCATGTTCT
>Ga0247727_10013822_pt1 | contig 13536 bp, 13 predicted proteins | sample WisWelCaveWW1625_FD_202498 | JGI IMG/M metagenome (GOLD analysis project Ga0247727, IMG submission 202498) | Biofilm microbial communities from Wishing Well Cave, Virginia, United States - WW16-25 | ecosystem: Environmental > Aquatic > Deep subsurface > Groundwater > Cave microbial mat | place... | reverse complement strand
CGAAAAATTTGTCGGTCTTGCGAATCACTTCGCGGAAAAAACCGCGCTCGTCCGCGTGCGTCACCAATTCTTTGATTTCAACGCCCTGTATCATAGCAACTCCAAAATCGAAAGTCGAAATTCAAAAGCATCATAAGACAATCACAACAAAAAGGCAAGAACATTTTTTGCCTCAAGCCATCGGCTATGCTATAGTTTCGCTGTGAAAATTTTTGCTGTGTTTCGCCGCGATGCGTTCATCGCCGCCGCGCTTTTTCTTGCCGCCTTCGCGCTATATGCGCGCACGCTCGCGCCGTCCGTCGCATTTATTTTCGATGACACGTTAGACTTTCAATACACGATTCCGCGCCTCGGCATCCCGCATCAAACCGGCTATCCACTTTATACACTACTCGGAAAAATTTTTACACTGCTCGTACCGCTCAACGACGCGGCATTTCGCCTCAATCTTTTTTCCGCGCTCTGCGCCGCGCTCGCGGTCGCGATTCTCTACGCAACACTCCGCCAAATTACTCATCACCGAATACCGGCGCTTCTCGGCGCGACAATCTTCGCCGTCAGCCCAACTTTTTGGTCGCACGCGCTCATCGCCGAAGTCTACGCGTTGCAAATGCTTCTCAGCGTGCTCGTCTTTTATTTTGCGCTCAACCTTCAACCTGTCATTGCGAGCGAAGCGAAGCAATCTCCAAACCGCGACAAGGGGATTGCTTCGTCGCAAAATTCGCTCCTCGCAATGACACCACGCTCCACGCTTTACGCGCTTGCCTTCGTCATGGGACTCGGACTCGCGCATCATCGACTAGTTCTACTGCTCTATCCCGCCATCGCGTATTACGTACTCCGCACGACGCCGGCACACTTCCGCGACATCAAAACAGTTTCCCGCGCTATTCTCCTTTTCCTCGCGCCGCTTTTGCTGTACGCGTATCTGCCGTTGCGCGGCGCGATTGGCTCCGCCGATGGCACATACGAAAATTCGTTGCAAGGATTTCTCGCGTGGGTCTTTGCATCGCAGTACACGGTTTTTCTCACGCAAAATCCGCTCGGCATCGAGCGCGACGCCGCGTTTTATTTTTCGCTCTTTCAGAATCAATTCACGGTTGCCGGTCTCGTGCTCGCGGCGATGGGTTTCCTTGCACTGCTCGCGCGTCGCCGCTCTGAAGGGCGAATGCTCACGCTCGCGCTGATTCCGAGCGCGGCATTCGCGTTTGCCTATCGCGTGGCGGACGCGGACGTTTTTTTTCTTTCCACTTTTCTTTTGCTAGCTATATTCGTTGGGGCAGGGGCAGATGCGCTGGTGGCACAAAGCGCAAAGCTCAAAGCGAAAAGCGAAAAACTGAAAATCGCACTTGGAGCTTTTAGCTTTTTGCTTGTCGCTTTGCCTTCCCAATTACTAATTACCAATTACCAATTACTGGACTTGTCCACAAAATGGGACGTTCACGACTATGGCATTGACATTTTGAGCCAGCCGCTCGAATCGAACGCGACGATCATCGGCATTCTCGGCGAGATGACGCTCTTGCGTTATTTCCAAGAGAACGCGAACCTGCGCGCCGATGTGCCAACGATCGCGGCGGATCGTGAAGACGCGCGCCTCGCCGCGATTGACCGCGCGCGCGCGCAGAATCGTGTTGTCTACCTCACGCGTCCGCTGAAAGGTATCGAACACAAATACTCCCTTTCCTCTGTGGGACCGCTGATTCGCGTGCACGAACCAATCCGAAAACCTGTCCTGAACGAAGTGAAGGATCCGAAATCCGAAATCCGAAATTTCGTAGACGCCGAGATGGGCGCGAGCATCAAACTCTTGGGCTATGATCTCGATGACGCGCGCCTCCGCGCAATCCCAGACAAATGGCACGCCGAAAACGGGCGCGTGCTTCGTGTCACGCTCTATTGGCAAGTGCGCGCAGTAATGCCAACCGACGCGTTCATCTCGCTGAAAATCTTGCAGGGGACGCGGCTTGCCGGACAAATTGACACGCGGCCGGTGCGCGACGCGTATCCGACGACCGCGTGGCGCGTCGGCGAAATTATTGCGGACACGTACGATGTGCCGGTCGTTGCCGGCGCGCCGGCGGGTGAATATATTTTAAACGTCACGCTGTACGATCCCAATTCCGGCACGGTGATCGCGCAACGCGATTTGCAGACGATTACGCTCGCGCCCTAAGAGGTTGTTTAATAATTCACCGCGAAGACGCAAAGGGCGCAAAGATTTACGGCAGATTCGTAAAAGTTTTCCATTCCTTCGCGTTCTTCGCGTCTTTGCGGTAAGAAATTGATTTGTTAAACGACCTAAGCCATCGCGCGCACGCTTGCCACGGATATTGACGCGCGCGTTGGCAAATTGAAGCGGCAACGTGCGACGCACGTCAGCGTCACAAGGTTTGACAAAGTCACATGAATAAAGTAATCTTCCATTCATCTCGACGGAGGGGAACGCTACATGGATATTGAACGAATCATTTTGGTCCAGCCCGCGCATCAAGGTCGCATTTGGGGCAAAGCCGCGGGCACGCCTTATACATTGATGCGTCTCGCCTCGATGGTGCCCGCAGAAATCCCGGTGGAAATTTGGGACGAAAATCTGGGACCCTTGAATTATGAAGGTCTTAATGCGCGCACGCTCGTCGGCATCAGCAGTATGACGCTGACGATTGATCGCGCGGAAGCAATCGCCGCGCACGCGCACCAACGCAAGAGCAAGGTCGTCGTCGGCGGCGTGCATGCGACGCTGGCGCCCGACGACGTCGCGGCGTGGGCGGACACGGTCATTATTGGCGAAGCGTACCGCACCTGGCCGCAAATCATTCACGATTTCGCGAACGATAAATTGTTGCCGCGTTATATGGATGTAGAATGGGCATCGCTCGATACGCTCGCGCCCATCAGCGACCGCGTGATTCAGCAAGTGGATGAACATCGGCATTATTGGACGCCCTCGCTGGAAATCTCGCGCGGTTGTCCGCGCAATTGCACCTTTTGCACCGCCATTCGCGTCAGCGGAAAAATAATGCGCCATCGCCCGGTCGAACAGGTCGTCGAAGAAATTCAACGCCGCCGCCTCAAACGCTTTTTTCTCACCGACGACAATTTCGGTTTGAATTTCCGCACTCACCCGGAGTATGTCGAAAAAGTTTTCCGCGCGCTCGCGCCCTTGCCCATTCACAGTTGGACGACGCAGACCGAATTGATCATCGCGCAATTTCCGGATCTGCTCAGTTTGGCGCGGCACGCGCACTTGGACAAATTTTTTGTCGGCTTTGAATCCATCAACCCGGACAATCGCCGCGATTTGGGCGGCAAGACCAAAGGCGAGATGGCGGATGTTAAGCGCGTCGTCCGCACGATTCACGAGCACGGCTTGAGCGTCGTCGGCCTCTTTGTGTTTGGATTCGATCACGATACGGTGGACGTCTTTGAGAAAACGTGGGAATTCATTCGCGAAGCCGGTTTTGACGGCGTTAGCGTTACCGCGCTCACGCCTTTTCCCGGCACCCCGCAACGCGACCTCTTGATTCAAGAAAATCGTTTGTTTCCAAATGTTCCGTGGAGTCACTACGACACCGCGCACGTTACCTTCCAGCCAGCAATGATGACTGCCGAACAATTCCGCGCGGGGTACGATTGGTTGTGCCGACAGGTATATTCGCCGCGTCAGATCGCCGCGCGCGGTCTGCGCGCGCTGGGACGCTACCCGTTGGGCTTGGCGCGCGAAAAAGCTTTTTCCAGTTTCAGCACTGATGTCGGGTATCGCCAAGCGTATGGTCTCCGCTCTCGCTAAGCGCGTAGCACTTCCCGCGCGTCTGGGCACGCTAATCAAAATCGCGATTAGCGCCGGCATTCTCATTTTCTTGCTCGCCCGCCTCAATCCCGCCGCACTGCTGGAGCGAATGACGCGCGCGCAACCGCTGTGGTTGCTCCTCGCGGTCGCGTTGTATTTCCTCGCGATTTTTCTGGGCGTGCTCAAATGGCATCTGCTGGTGCGCGTGCAACGCCTCTCCGTTTCGTTTCGGGACCTCATCGCGTTTACTTTCACCGGTTTGTTCTTGGGAAATATTTTGCCCACCAATATCGGCGGCGATGTGGTGCGCGCGGCGATGCTGGCGCGCGCCGGCAACGCAACGACCGAAGCGGCGACGCTCTCCGTCCTTGTGGATCGAATGATGGGGCTCGTCGCGTTTTTCGCCGCGGCGTTGATCAGCGCGGCATTAGCGACAATGCTGTTGACGCGCTCGGCGCCATTGGAAACCGTTCAAGTCGCCACTGTCATCGCCGCGGCAGTTTTCGCTGGCGGCGCCGCGCTTTTTTTCAGCCGGCGCGCCGCGCGCGTGGGCGCGCGCATTTTTCAGTTCGCGCCGCTCGCGCGTTTTCGCGCGCGCGCGCGCCGGCTCTATGACGCACTGCAACTCTATCGCGCCCATTCCGCCGCGCTCGCGGCGAATATCGCGCTGTCGCTGACGATCCTCGTCGTCGCGACGTTCGTGTGGTATTCCGTCGCGCGCGCGCTCGACCTCGACATTGCGATCCTCTATTTCTTTTTGTTCAATCCACTCGTCGGCTTTGTGCTCCTGATCCCGATTTCGCTGAACGGACTGGGACCGAAGGAAGCCGCCGCCGTTTTTTTCTTTGGGCTGATCGGCGTGCCGGGCGAGTCCGCGTTTGCCTTGTCGCTCTTTTTTCACGCAATCGTCGTACTGACGAGTTTGCCGGGCGGATTCTTGGTCACACGCTCGCGCCCGGTCGAATGACTATCCTCACCCGGGCCAGCAATTTATTGCCGTAACGCAAGTCCTTGCCTTTACGCTTCGCCGATTTCGGAAAAAATAAAGGGCGAGAGATTTGCATCTGTCGCCCCATTTCTTTTTCCGCGCCAAATTTTTACAACATCCGTCCGACTTCGGGCACTTGCTGATTTCGGAAACTGTAGGTCTTGCGATAGCCGAAATCGGTGCTGAAAGTGGAAAAGAATTTTGTGCGCGCTTTCGTAAGCGGCACCCGGCGCAGTGCGCGCGTTCCGCGCGCCAGAATGCTGAGCGGATTGTACAACTTGTTGCAAATCCAATCATAGCCCTCGCGCAATTCATCCACCGTCATCAGTTTTGGATAATACGTAACGTGCGCGGTGTCATAGAGACTCCACGGCACGTTCGGGATCAACCGGTTTTCGCGAATCCAATCGTCGCGTTGCGGCGTGCCGGGATACGGCGTCAGAATCGTTACGCTCACGCCGTCGAGCTCCGCTTCGCGAATAAAATTCCACGTCTCTTCAAACACTTTCGGCGTATCGTGATCGAAACCGAAAACAAACAGCCCGACGACGCCGATGCCGTGCCGATGCACTTCTTTGATAATCTCTTTGTATTTCGCTGAATTGCCTTTGCTCTTGCCGCCGAGTTCGCGCACGTTGCCGGGATTCACGGATTCAAAGCCGATAAAAAATTTATCGAGATGCGCCTGCCGCGCCATTTCGAGTAATTCCGGAAATTCGCCGACCATCATCTCGGCTTGCGCCGTCCAGCCATTGAGCGGCAGTTTGCGTAACGCGTCGAACAACTGCACCATATAATTCGGATCGGTGCGAAAATTCAAACCGAAATTATCGTCGGTGAGAAAAAAGCGTTTGATGCCGCGCCGTTGAATTTCTTCGACGACTTCATCAATCGGACGCAGGCGCATAATTTTTCCGCTGACGCGAATCGCGGTGCAGAAGGTGCAATTGCGCGGACAGCCGCGCGTGATTTCGAGATACGGCGTCCAATAATGTTTTTTCTCGTTCACCATTTCAATCACGCGGTCGGTGAGCCGCGCGACGCCGGCGAGCGACGCCCATTCTTCGTCCACATACGCTTTTTGCAAACGATCGTGCAGAACATCTTGAATGATGCGCGGCCACGTAAAATACGCTTCGCCGACGACAATGGCATCCGCCCATCCCGCAACATCTTCCGGCGCGAGTGTCACGTGCGTGCCGCCAACGACGACGGTCGCGCCGCGGCGTTTCGCTTCGAGCGCGATTTCTTTCGCGCGTTCAATGGACAAGGTCTTGCTCGTGATGCCGATCAGCGTGCGCGGCGTTACGCGCGCAAAATCAATCGCGCGCAAATCTTCATCCCAAATCTCGACCGGCATTTCCGGTGGCACCAGCGACGCCAGCCGCATCAATGTATACGGCGAACCGTGCGCGCGTCCATAGATCAGCCCGTCGCGCTTGGGATAGACCAAAACAACTTTTTCAATATCCATCCAAAAATCTCCCCGTCTGACAAAAACAAAAATGCTTCTGCGCGGCAACACGCAGAGCAAACGATATTACGAGTGTAATCCCGAATGCCGCGACTGTCAAGAAAAAAGCGTTAGAAAAATCCTAGAGTCGCGCGCCTCAAATTCCAATCTGGCGCGCCGCCTTCGGCGATTTTGACACGCGCGCCAGTCGCGTTTAGAATCACTTTATTCGCAAAGGAGGCACTATGCCGTTTCACATTCAACCGTTGGACATTGTCGCAATCGTGATCATCGGGCTTTTACTCTTTGGTCCCAAGCGCATCCCGGAAACCGCGCGCTCGATCGGCAAAGGCATCCGTGAATTCAGAGATGGAATTACCGGCAAAGACGAGAAAGCGCCAGAAGCGAGCGCGGTTGCGGTCGCTAAGAAAGAGCCGGAAGCGCAAGCGACTGTGGAGAAAAATTCTACCGGCTAATGCCGCGCGCACACAGCATTTTCAATTTTCTCGTTTGCCTCGCCGCCGCGCGTAAACGTTATCTCAAATAATTTTTTCCCGCGAACTCATACAAAGAAGCACAAAGATTTTATTGATTTGTTGTGCTCCTTTGTATCTGTCGTGGATGAATTTCTTATTTCGGATACCGTCTAAAGTTTTCGGAACAGGGAACAAGGTGGGCTCTATCAATCGCTCGTCGTGGAAATGGCTTTACGTCGGTCTCGGCGTCAAGCGCTGGCTCGTTTCGCTCGTCGCCGGGATGACCTTGCTCGGCTTGGGCAGCGCGTATTTGCTCGTCGAACTTTATCGCGAAATCATTCTGCCAGATATTTTTTATTATCTGACGCTTCAATTTATCCCGCGCGTTTGGCGCGGGATTCTTTTCGTCACGCTCGCGGTCGCGCTCGTCGCGCTGTCACTTTACAAACTCAGCCAATCCTTGCTCGCGCCGTTTACGCGCGACGACACCAATCTGATTGATGCGCTCTATCGCCAACGCGCGCGCAAACGCGGACCGAAAATCGTCACGATGGGCGGCGGCACCGGTTTGTCTATGCTGTTGCGCGGGCTGAAAGAGCACACCGACCAACTCACGGCGATTGTTACCGTCGCGGACGACGGCGGCAGTTCCGGCAAATTGCGCCGCGAGTTGGGAATGCTGCCGCCCGGCGATTTTCGCCAATCCATCGCCGCGCTTGCGGATTCCGAGCCGCTGATGTCGCAACTCTTGCAATATCGTTTCGGCAACGGCGCGGGACTTGATGGGCACGCGTTCGGCAATTTATTTATCGCCGCGCTGGCGGGCGTCACCGGCAGTTTCGAACGCGCGCTGACCGAAGCGAGCCGCGTGCTCGCCGTGCGCGGCCAAATTTTCCCGGCGACGCTCGAAAACGTCACGCTGTGCGCGGACGTGCGCGATGCGGACGCCCCGCGCGTCGCCGGCGAATCGGCAATCACGCAACGCGGCATGCGGTCGCGGATCGAGCGCGTGTATTTGGAACCGGGGCAAGTGTCCGCGTTTCCCGGCGTCGTGCGCGCGATCCTCGACGCGGATTTGATCGTTGCCGGTCCAGGCAGTTTGTACACAAGCGTCATTCCGAACTTGCTCGTGCGCGATATTCAGAGCGCGCTCGCCGCGTCGCCCGCGCTCAAGGTGTACATTTGCAACGTCGCGACGCAGCCGGGCGAGACGGATTTTTTCAGCGTGGAGGATCACTACGCCGCGCTCGCGCAGCACGTCGGCGCGGGAATTTTTACGCACGTGATCGCAAACAATAATTTCGCGCTGAATTTTCCGGCGAGCGCAAAAAGTCAAATGGTGCGGACTCGCGCGCGCGCGCCGTTGCTTCGAAGCGAACCGGAAAATGTTTTACAAAGCGGCGCGGGCGCGCGAAGCGCAGACGGCGCGCGCGCTTTCGAATTGATGCTCGCGGATGTCGCGGACGACGCTCAGCCGTGGCGGCATGCGCCGGCAAAATTGGCGCGCGTGATTCTGGATTGGTATAACGGCAAGAAATGACGGAGGAAAAAATGAGCATTATCATTCCCGATGAAATTCTTCAAGCGTCGCGTATGTCGCCGGCTGAATTGATGCAAGAATTAGCCGTTCTTTTGTTTCAACGCGAAAAACTCGCGCTTGGACAAGCGAGCCGCTTGGCAGGGATGAATCAACTTCAATTCCAATTCTTGCTTGCAAGCCGGCAAATTCCGGTTCACTATGATGTCGCAGAGTTTGAATCTGATTTAAAGACTCTGCGCGACTTGGGACGATTATGATAGTTGTCAGCGATGCATCTCCCATCATCAATCTTGCAATCATTGGGCGACTGGACTTTTTGCGTTCACTCTACGGGAATGTAATTATTCCCCAAGCCGTCCAAGACGAGGTTAGCGCCGCTCTGCCCGGAAAAATCAAAGGCGAATTTAAAAAGTTGAAATGGATTGAGACCAAACAAACAACCAACCGGACCAGTGTGCTTGCGCTCGAACTTGAGTTAGACAAAGGAGAAGCCGAAGCCATTACACTCGCGTTGGAAATAAATGCCGATCTCCTTTTGATTGATGAGCGAAAAGGACGCTTGGTGGCTAACCGTTTTGGTCTCCGATTCATTGGTCTGCTCGGCGTCTTGATTGAAGCAAAACAAAAAGGTCTTGTTTCAACAGTCGGACCTCTGATGGATGAATTGATCTCAAGAGCAGGTTTCTGGATTAGCCCCAAACTGTACAACCAAGTACTTGAACAAGTTGGAGAATAACCCAAAAACATCTCAAAGGAGCAACAACAATGCCCACCAAAATCGGTATCAACGGCTTTGGGCGCATCGGACGGCAAGCGCTTAAAGCGATCAAGGAGCGGCACGGCAACGATTTGCAAGTCGTCGCGATCAACGATCTCTTTGACGCCGCGACGAACGCGCATTTGTTCAAGTACGACAGCACGTACGGGAATTATCCCGGCACCGTCAAGGTCGAGAACGGCAATCTGGCGGTAGACGATTGGAAAATAAAAATCGTCGCGGAAAAAGATCCGGGCAAAATTGCGTGGAAAGATTGGGGCGTGGACATCGTGATCGAGTCCACCGGACTTTTCACCGATGCGAAAGGCGATCCAGAGAAAGCCAAGCCCGGCGCAAACGCGCACATCACGCAAGGCGGCGCGAAAAAAGTGATCATCTCCGCGCCGGCGAAAAACGAAGACCTCACGATTGTGCTTGGCGTGAACAACGACAAGTACGACGCGGCGAAGCATCACGTCATCTCGAACGCGTCGTGTACGACGAACGGACTCGCGCCGGTCGCCAAAGTGTTGAACGATCTGTTCGGCATCGAGCGCGGTCTGCTCACAACCGTGCACGCGTACACGAACACACAACGCTTGCAAGACCTCGCGGCAAAAGATTTGCGCGATGCGCGCGCGGCGGCGCAAAATATCGTGCCGGCGGAAACCGGCGCGGCGCGCGCGGTGGGTCTCGTCATTCCGGAACTCCAAGGAAAATTTGGCGGGATGGCTTTCCGCGTACCAGTCGCGACGGTGTCGGTGATTGATTTTACGGCGGTGCTCACCAAAGCCGCGAGCAAACTAGACATCAACAACGCAATGAAAGAATACGCGGCGGGGCGAATGCAAGGCATTCTCGCCGTGACGGACGAGCCGCTCGTCTCGTCCGATCTGCGCGGCAACGCGCATTCGTCCATCTTTAGCGCGATGGATACGCTCGTCGTCGGCAATCTCGCCAAGGTAATTTCGTGGTACGATAATGAATGGGGCTACGCCTGCCGCGTCGCGGATCTGTGCAAGTTTTTGGCAAGCAAGGGATTTTGATTTCGTAGGGGCGAGTCTGAGACTCGCCCCTACGAATCCGGAATAATCCATGAACAAAAAAACTATTCGCGACCTCGTCGTGAAAAATAAGCGCGCGCTGGTGCGCGTGGATTTCAACGTCCCGCTCGCCAAAGGCAAAATCACCGACGACACCCGCATCGTTGCCGCATTGCCAACGATCAAATATCTAATCGCGGAAGGCGCAAAAATTATTTTATGCGCGCATCTCGGTCGTCCGAAAGGCAAAGACCAATCGCTCTCGTTGCGTTCCGTCGCGGCGCGTTTGCAACAATTGCTCGGCACGCGCGTCGAGTTCGTCTCCGATTGCATCGGCCAGCCGGTCGAACGCGTGGTGGAAGGCATGAACGCCGGCGAGGTGGTGCTGTTGGAGAACGTGCGCTTTTATCCGGACGAAGAAAAAAATGAGCCGGCGTTTGCGAAAAAACTTGCCGCCGCCGGCGATCTGTTTGTGAACGACGCGTTCGGCGCGGCGCATCGCGCGCACGCGAGCACTGAAGGCGTCACGCATTTCTTGCCGAGCGTCGCGGGCTTGTTGATGGAAAAAGAATTGAACTATCTCGGCGCGGCGCTCGCGAACCCGGCAAAGCCGTTCGTCGCGATTCTCGGCGGCGCAAAAGTGAGCGACAAGATTAAAGTAATCGAAAATCTTTTGCCGCTCGTGGATGCGCTGTTGATCGGCGGCGGAATGGCGAACACATTTCTCGTCGCGCGCGGCTTGAATCTGGGGCAGTCGCTCGTCGAAGCGGACAAAATCGAAACCGCGAAAGCGTTGCTAGAAAAAGCCGGCGCGAAAATTATTTTGCCGGTGGATGCGGTGATCGCGGACAAATTCGACGCGAGCGCGCAGAGTCAAGTCGTTAGCGTTGATGCGGTCCCAAGCGACTGGCGAGTCTTGGACATCGGACCCAGGACATTGGACTTGTTCGGACAGACTTTGAATACCGCGAAAACCGTCGTTTGGAACGGACCGCTCGGCGTATTTGAATTTCCGGCATTTGCGCGCGGCACCATCGAAATCGCGAAACGGCTCGCGCAATCTGGCGCAACGACGATCATCGGCGGCGGCGATAGCGCGGCGGCAGTTGAGCAAGCCGGCGTTGCGAAAAAGATGACGCACATTTCTACCGGCGGCGGCGCGGCGCTGGAATATTTGGAAGGGCGCGTGTTGCCCGGCGTCGCGGCGTTGATGGAAAAGTAAGATAACAGATGACAGACAATAGATGAGCGGCGCGGTTTTGCAATGCGTCGCTCATTTTTGTTTTTCGGCAAAATGTCATTGCGCGCCGGCGGCTTGTGCCGGCGAAGCAACACCGGCACTGCAACGCACGCAGTGCGTTGCAAGTGTCTCCACGCGACTTTTGTGCGCGGCTTGAATTTAGAAACAACTTGCGTTACAATGTCGTTTGTGCAGGTCAGAGGAGAACACCTATGACGCTCTTAACCAAACTGATGACGGCTGAAGAGTTGGAACGAATGCCGCAAAACGACGCGCGCGTCGAACTCGTGCAAGGGGAGATAATCAAGATGCCGCCTGCCGGACATGAACACGGAAGCGTTGCTGGAGGCATTCTTGCGCCTCTGCATAATTTTGTTCGTCAAAAAAAATTAGGCAGGGTTTATGCTGCCGAAACCGGCTTTATCCTCTCGCGCAATCCCGACACGGTACGCGCGCCGGACGCCGCGTTTGTTTCCGCCGCGCGCGTCACGCAACAAAAACGCCGCGAAGGTTTTTTTGACGGCGCACCGGATTTAGCCGTTGAAGTTGTCTCGCCCGATGACACCGATGAAGAAGTCGAGGCAAAAATTTTGGATTACTTGCAAGCCGGCACGAAAATGGTTGTGATCCTTCGGCCCAAGACAAAAACGGTTACGGTCTATCGCTCGCTGAGTAACGTGCGCGTGTTAATGATAAATGACTTGCTCGACGGCGCAGATGTTCTGCCGGGATTTTCGGTAGCGATAAAAGAAATATTTGAATAAATGCCTCCCCCTCCCCTCATCGTCGGACTCGGCGGCAGTTTGCGCGAGCCATCGCGTTCGCGCGCGGCATTGCGCGCCGCGCTCAAAATCGCGGCAGATGCCGGCGCACAAACCGAACTGCTCGATTTGCGCGAATTGAATTTGCCGATGTTCATTCCCACGATTTCGGTTGAAGAATATCCGGCAGAGTCTCAGCCGCGCATTGCAAAATTTTTGGACGCGTGCCGCCGCGCGGATGCAATGATCTGGTCGTCGCCAACGTATCACGGCACCGTGAGCGGCGCATTCAAGAACGCGTTGGATTTTGTCGAGTTGATGGCGGACGACGCGTCGCCCTATTTGCAAAACCGCGCGGTCGGCTTGATCGTCGTCGCGGATCGGACGACGTTTGCCGCGATGCGCGATTGCGCGCACGAATTGCGCGCGTGGCTCGCACCGACGCAAGTGCATGCCGGCAAGAATGATTTCACCGCGCAGTTCGAACTGCACAGCGAACGCGTTCAATCGCGTTTGACGCGAATGGTCGCCGAATTACTCGAGTTTTCTCGCCGCTAAGGTTCAAAATAGAAAATCCCGCGCGCCGGATATCGGCGCGCGGAATTTTTTCTGTCGTCTGTTATCTGTCGTCTGTCCTCTGATTCCTACCCCACCGCCAACGCAATCACGCCCGCGACAATCGCGCCGGCGGCAGTCAATCTTCGCCGCGCATCCCCTTCCGCTAATAACTGCGTGCCCATCGCCGCGCCGATCAAAATCGAAAGTTCGCGCGCCGGCGCGACGTAACTGACCGGCGTCGTGATCATCGCGGTCAGCACGAGAATGTACGCCAGCGGCGTGAGCATCGCGACGCCGATCACTTCGCGGCGATGCTCGCGCCATTCGCGTTGCACCTCGCTCCATTGCCCCAGCGCGATCGGCATCAGCAAAATCATTCGCGCCAGCGAAGAAAAATAATCGAGCACGATCGGCGAAATCATTTGCGCGCTCACGGCTTGCTTGTCCCACAATGTATAGCCCGCGATAATCGTCCCCGTCACCAAGCCGTACGCAACCGCAATCGCGCGATTTTTCCGCGCCGCGCGCGGATCGCGCGAGTACGTCGCGCTCCACGTCAACAAAAACACGCCGACGATCACCAGCCCCGCTCCGCCCAGCGCGACCAGCGAGGGCCGCTCGCCCAAAAATAAAATCGCGGCGGTCGTCGAAAGCGCGGGACCCGTGCCGCGCGCGAGCGGATAGACGAGCGAAAGATCGCCGACGCGATAGCCGCGTTGCAGAACCACAAAATAAAACATATGCAGAACACCAGAACCGGCAATGAAAATCAATTGCGTCGAGTCGAGGGAAATGTTTTGGGTGAGGACGACGTAGAACGTGATCGGGGCATAAAAAAGCGCAGAGAGCGCGGCAAAGAGCCAGACGAAGGGGGCACTGCCGCCGGCGCGTTTTGCCAAATAATTCCACGACGCGTGAATGAACGCGGCG
>Ga0247727_10013821_pt1 | contig 13536 bp, 17 predicted proteins | sample WisWelCaveWW1625_FD_202498 | JGI IMG/M metagenome (GOLD analysis project Ga0247727, IMG submission 202498) | Biofilm microbial communities from Wishing Well Cave, Virginia, United States - WW16-25 | ecosystem: Environmental > Aquatic > Deep subsurface > Groundwater > Cave microbial mat | place... | reverse complement strand
CGGTAGGGATGCCTAAGAGGCGTTTCTTTCCGTTCTCTTTCGGAATTTCAATCCCTAAGATGGCTTGCGGAAGGTAGCCGCCCTTACAGATAGCAGTGGGACAATGAAGCGTTTCAAAGTCCCACCACTGCGCAAACACAAACGTTTGAGCCAAAGCGGACTACTCTTTCATCGAAAACAGTTGGAAAAAGGAAAAAGAGTGTAAAGAAAAAGTGAGTTAAGGTAATAACAGTATTTCGCTGCCTTTGTGCATGATGCTAAAACCAAAATGGAAGAACATTAAAAACATTGCTCCAGCCACATGCGAAGAGTGGTCATTCAATACAGTGTATCTATAGAGTTACCTACAGTAAGTGGCTGTCTCAAAAGTCTTTCTGTCTTCGCGGACCTGTTCCGCGATCTCCTTATTGTTACCTGAATAGGGGGTGCCGGAACAAGTCCGGCAAGAATCTCTTATTATTTTGACTTTTGAAACGGCCTCAGCTCTATCAATATTAAAACTTTAAACCACTTTCTTCCTGATCACTTTTGCGTACGTGCGACTCACCGGGAAACTTTTTGCGTTTTGCATTTTTACAATCATACCTCCATTAAAGTGTTTTTCAATTTCTTTCAGGAAGTTGATGTTGATAATCGTGCTGCGGTGTACGCGGATAAACGTTTCGGGATTTAAGATTTCTTCGAGTTTACCAATACCGGATGAACTCACGAACTGATCAGCCTTGGTGGTAAGAATGGTGTAATCTCCCGAAGCCTCCAAAAACATAATCTCTTCCACTGACAGGTTCAGCAGCTTCTCCGACTTCTGCACAAAGATGTGCGAATCATACGAAGTTTTGTTTCCGGTCTTCAAACTGCGCAGCAATTCGCCTACATTGTTCTGCTCCAACTTCATGCGATTTACGGCACGGTCAATTGCCAACTTGAAACGTTTCTGGCCTAGTGGCTTCAACAAATAATCTACTGCGTTTTTTTCAAACGCTTTAATGGCATACTGATCGTAAGCCGTTGTAAAGATTACAAACGGATCATGCTCCATTTCATCCAGCACATCAAAGCCCGTCATGCCGGGCATTTGTACATCCAGAAAAATCAGGTCAGGCTTCAGGTCGTCCACCATCTCCACGGCATCTTTGCCTTTTGATGCCTCTCCTATTATTGTTATGTTGGGCATTTGTCCAATATACTCTCTTAGCAATTCCCTGGCGAGTTGTTCATCATCAATAATTAAACATGTTATATTCATTGTTTCTGTTCTTTACACATTTTGTTATACTGCTTCACTGTTAACTTCTTCAAGTTGTTCAGGTATTTTTTCCTCTTCAGTTGCCGGAATAAAAAAACTAACGGAGTAGCCCCACTGGTTGGAGTGAATGCGCAAACCTGAACCCGGACCAAAGGTACTTCTCAAGCGTTGATCGGTATTTGTAATTCCAACCCCACTGGAATTTCCGTCCATCACCTTCTTGGCATTGGTGCCCAGTCCGTCATCTTTCACTTCAAAAAAAATCATTTGATTGGTACGTTTTACAGTTAGCATGATGGTGCCTCCTTCATCTTTCGGAGCAATCCCGTACTTCACCGCATTCTCTACCAACGGTTGCAGGATCATCGGTGGGATAACGATACCGAGACAGGTATAGTCTACTTGCTTAATAAACTTAAGGCGTGTACCAAACCTCACTTGTTGAATACGGATGTAGTTCTCAATGAAATCAAGTTCATGGATGAGCTTCACCATTTGGTCGCCATGTGAATCAAGTGCATAACGGAAAATATCCGATAGCTGGGTGATCACCTTTCTTGCCTGCTCCTTGCTGGAGCTCACCAGCATATTAATAGAGTTGAGTGTGTTAAATAAGAAGTGCGGATTAATCTGCGATTTTAACAACGAAAGTTGCATCTCGCGGTTCTTCAATGCCAGCTCACCTTTTTCCTGTTCTTTCTTCTGTTGGCCCTGGAAATACCGGATCACATAATACACCGCAGCGGTAACAATATACTGATCATGAAAATGCAGGCCTTCCCATTTCAATAAACCAAGAATATGTTCCTTCCAGTTATCAAAGTATACATAGCCTTCTACATAATCTTCAAGATAGTAGGAGAAAGTTCCCATCAACAGGAAGAAAACCATAACGCCAATAATGTGCCCGGCAACCTGAACGTATAACCGAAATTGAAATAAGAAATGTGAATAAAACAAAACACCAATCATCAGCACGCACAGTGCTTCGTACAGGTATAGGGCATTCCAAAAAACGTAATCAGACGGTAAATCCAACTCCCACTTGAGGGCGGCACCTACGGTATAATTAATTAAGTACCAAAGGCACAATAACAGATAGGCCCTTTTCCAAACTTGCGGTATCTTCTCAAAACTGTTCAAGGATGTAAGTTGAACGATAAAGTTACACAGAAGAAGATAAACCCGTTGAGTAATTCTTACAGGCGGCTAATGCTTCAAAAATGCAGATAATCTTACGTTGAGTTTGAAAGATTCCTCTGATTACACATCTTTAGTGCATCTCATGCGGTTTCTAAATACCATGCTGCTGGCACTTTTGGCAACTTCCGTTGCTGCTCAGAATATTACGGTGTCCGGAAAAGTGACCGATCGGGAAACAAAAGAACCCTTGCCCTTTGCATCGGTGTACGTGAAAGGGAAACCGATTGGCACCATTACCAACCTGGTCGGAGAATTTGATTTTCATATTCCCGTTGAATACCGAAACGAGATTCTGGTGATCAGTATGTTGGGGTACAGCAATTTTGAATCTCCGGTGTGGTCATTGATTTCCTCCACCCCTGCCATGATAGAAATGAACATATCGGCAGTCCTGTTGCAGGAGGTACTCGTTAAAGATTCTCTTTCCGGTGGCGACATTTTACGTCTTGCGCTAAACCACGTCCCGCAAAACTACCCGATGAAACCCTTTTTAATGGAAGGGTTTTATCGCGATGTTAAAAAGGTGGGGGGCACGTATATCTCTTTGCTGGAGGCCGCAGTTGAAATCTATGATAAAGATTACGCATCGCCACGCAACAAATTTAAACTGCGTGAGGGGGTGAGGTTGTTAGAAGTACGCAAGAGCATTGGGTACGAAAGTAAGTTCACTTCTTACTTTGATCAGGATAATTTACTTGAAGATTTATTGCTGCACAACAACATCCGTTACCGACAGATTGAAGAACGTGAAGAGATGTACGCGAGCATGAACCGTGAAAAAAACTCGTACTACAATGGCCATGAGATATACGTGATTAGCCACGTGCAAGATTACTTTTTAAAAATATTCATCGATAAAGATGATTATGCCATTGTGCACCTGGAGTGGGAAGCCAGTACGTCAAACGAAATTGTAGGCCGCAGAAAAAATATGGTCAGCCGGTTTGCCGGACTTCGTAAAACCATTGACTTCAAACGTGTAGATAACAAAATGCATTTGAATTTTATCAGCATTACCTCCAAGGTAAACTGGCACGACATGGAGACCAACGAACTTAAATTTGAAACGGAACTCTTTCAACAACTCCTCATCAACAAAGTAACCTCCAACACGGATGAACGAATAGGTTCAGTGGAAAAAATGCGCAACTATGGATTACAATACCAGGATCTGCCTTACAACAAACAGTTTTGGGACAACTACAACGTAATTAAAGAAACTCCCCTTGATAAGAAAATTCTGCAAGACCTGGAAAAAGCAGGGCCGTTGAATAAACAGTTTGAAGGGAAGTACTAGTGATACGTTAAGGGGTCCGTCAGCTGTCGACTATTTCATAATCTCCGAAGGTTCTTCTTATTGGGCTAAACAAAAGTGTGAACCACTAATGTGATCCATCCTATCACCAGCACGACCCTTTCCGTTAATTGCTTACTTGAAAAAGCCGCTGTTAGTGCCAATCCAATACCTATTGCTCTGAAAAAATTTTCGTTGCTTAATAAGTAATTTTCTTCCATGATGTTTGCAATAACGGCATTGAAGAAAATCGCACAAGCCATTAAACTATAAATCATTTTTTTATGCGATTGGTAGAATCCTTTCAAATCAATTTGTTCACCATTTTTTACATTGGGGAAACTTACAGCTACCACTACAAAGAAAATCATAGGCAGGGTCAGTGATAAAATAAAATAGTTGATGTTTAAAGCAATGTAACTTTCCCGTTCCCATGACCCCGTCCAAAAGTCCATCATCAAACCAAAGGCTAAAAGCGTCCACGCAATATGCTCTTTACTGAAAGTAATCCGGTCAAATTTAGTGATCATCATTCCCCAGCCGCTAAAAAATCTTGATGCGGCAATCCCATAAATAAATGCAATGAACACCGTAAGGTATTCTGTCAACGAAAATCCATCAATCGTAACACTCCATATCGGAGGCTGAGAGATAATGTGTGTGATTAGCATTGCCCAGGCTACGGTTAGAATAAAACGGTGCATGAAAAGTGAGTATGACAAAGAACCCACTACTGCAAACGCTATAGCAGAGGCATTGAGGCAATAGTTTGGAATAATTAGTGGTTTAAAAAAATAGTCGTTGATCAAAAAGGAAATGAACAGGATAATAAACGCCATGTAATTACGTCTGCGCACGGAGTAAAAGTATTTTCTTAGATCAAGGAACCGGTCATCGCTCAGCGGAGGAAAAAGAATTACAGAAATGAGGTAAAAAATAATTGGTGAAAGAAGTGACAGGTAGTATAAGCTGACATGCTTCGTAATCGTATGGCCTTTAATCCAGGAGCCCCACCACACATCAATCAGCAAGCCAAAGGTCAATAACGTCCATGCCAAATGTTCTTTGCTGAACCTAACGGAATGCCGGAAGTTAATCATCGCGCTCCAACCGGAAAAGAAGCGTGTGGCCACATACCCGTAAATAAAGGCTGTGAATATTGACAGGTATTCCACAATTGAGAATGAATCGTTCGTTGATTCCATAGACAAAGGGGTTTAGTAAAGAATTCACTCTTCGAATGGCTGATTCTTACTATTCGTTTTCATAATTCAATATTTCTAACTTTTCTATTGCTGAAACACAACTTCCCACACGAACGAAAAAATCAACAACAACAGAATAGCTATAAAATAAAGGATGCGCCTGCTCCTTATTTTGTTGGTTATGTTACGCACCCACATACTCTATTGAACTAAACCTACTGCTTAATAGAAACCCTGACAATATTCACTTTTAAAATTTTAACAGGTTTAAGGGCTGTCGTTCTAAACTTGATCATCATATTATCCTGAAAAATGATATACCCGCTGTATGTATGATTGTTGGTATCGATCTGATACAGCGTTGGGTCGGGCATCACAGAAGTATCGTTGGATGTAAACGCATACAATAGAGAATCCATGATTTGAATCAGTTGTTTCATACGCTATATAAATGAAAGAGTACAATGAGTAAATACATGATCATGCCAAAAATGACGATTACCCCGCTTCTTCTCAGGAAAGCATTAAAATCATAATTTCGATAGATACTTCTGGTGTCCATAGGTGTGGTATTTATTATGCAACCAGTTTTTGATTTCGTGCTTGCTTTTGTGCTGTAGCCAGTTGAGCAGCCAATACAACATCTTCAAACTCAATATTTGTTTGATCGAGTGAATATAAAAGCAACTTTACCTCTTTCACATCCAGGTGGGCATCGGCTTGCGCCAGGCGATAGAGGTGAACAAAAGCGCAAAGCTTTTCTTCTTCGTTGCAACGGTTAAGCAGGTTCAATCCTTCCATAAATACTTCCCGTTCTGTTTTTCCGGTTATCTCCCTGACAAAGCGGTGAAAAACACTTCCTGGAATTTCTTCCTCCCTTTTTATGGAATGGATCGCGTCCTTCTCATGATCGTTGATATGCCCGTCAACTGCTACGAGCAAATGCACGAAGTGAAGCAGGCCTAACTGAAAATCCATCGGTTGATTAATTGCATTCATAGTTGTGGCTTTACATGATATTGATTGGAACCTTCTTAGTGTAAATTTTTAACTTAAGTAACCCACCGATCGTAAAAATTATATCGTTTTTATCCACTTATTGTTAGCATAGCCTGGCGTTACTTGATACATCGAAACTATAGTGTGGGCCCCGTTTGGCAACATCAAACTTTGCGTTCCCGTCCGATTTGTTTTGCATGAAACCGTAACTTTTAAACAGGGACCTTATGGAGTTGCATTTTTTGCAAATCGGGGCAAAATGTGTAGTATTATATGCAACTAATGTCTATTGATGGCTTCTGAAAATGTTCAATTTTCCTTCCTGGAACAGGTTAAAAAGAGACTCCCCCCTAATACTTCTTTTGCAGATGAAATCGCTGAAATTCTGAAGATTAGCCGCGACAGCGCCTATCGTAGAATTCGCGGAGAAACTGTGCTTTCATTAGATGAAGCGAAGGTTTTATGCAATCAGTTTGGTGTTTCATTGGATGTACTACTGGGCACTTCTTCCGAAATCGTTCCTTTTCGCCACCAGGTTGTGAATAATACACCCGAAACTTTTGAAAGATGGCTCAGGTCTATATTAAATAACCTCGAAACAATTGTTAGTTTCCCTGCCGAAAAAGAAATTGTATTCTGCGCCAAAGACGTTCCGGTGTTCCATTACTTTGATTACCCCGAACTTTCTGCCTTCAAAATGTTTTTCTGGATGAAATCTGTATTGAATTATCAGAACCTGCAGTCAGAAAAGTTCAAGCCACAGTTGGTTTCAGGTGAGTACATTACTTTGGGGAAAAAAGTATGGGAAGCGTACAACAAAATTCCGAGCGTAGAATTATGGAGTGATGAAACCACCAATGTTACGCTCAAGCAGATTGAGTTCTATCATGAATCGGGCTTTTTTAATTCACCTTCCTATGGCCACCTCTTGCTGGATCAGTATGCTCAATTACTACAAAGTATCCGTGAAAAAGCTGCTAACGGTTTTAAGTCTGACCAGGTGCCCTTTAAACTGTATAAAAACGAAATACTGATTGCAGACAACAATGTGTTATTCCGAATGGGAGAGAAAAGAGCGGTGTATGTAATTCATAACATCACTGAAATTTTAATGACCACCAACGAAGCCTTCTGTAAGCAGACTGAATACTTCACCAATAATTTACAGAATCGGTCCGTACTGATCAGTACGACAGGTGAGAAAGAGCGAAATAAATTCTTCAACCGTATGGAGGAAAAAATTGAGACTGCTAAAAAGAGAATTACCTAATCAATATGTAGCCAAGTAGATTCGCGCTGACTCATAAAGCCTTCGACAGGCTGCCAATGACATGTGCCTAAAACCTCACCTCATCCAAATTTTTCGGCATAGATCGAACAACCCCTCTCCTCCAATGGAGCTACCGTTAGGACACATCTTTATTGAAAATAGCAAGTCTCCATCCATCGTAAGTGGATGCAAATTTATCTAACCCTCTTTTCAGTATTATTGAGCCAGCAGAGCGTTTGCATAAAGGAGCGCTGATAGTTTCAAGGCACGCTTATCTAAACGTTTGTCATTAAACTTCCCCATGTAAAGTTCTTTTTGGCTGATTATCCCCATAGTTAGTGCGAGTTTTACAAAATTAGCCATCTCTCAATCTAAATTTGTGTCCTAACGGTAGCCAATGGAGAGGGGTAGCTCAAAGTGTTCCAATTGCACACGATTTAATTGGGGTGAGTCAAACCGGAAATGTCATTTACAACGGGTATCCCGCTAGTGGCGGGATGGTTTACTCAGGCCGACAATTCAATCTATTTCAAATTAGCTAACGCATCCTTCATTCGCTTCATCGCTTCCACTAAATCTTTCTCAGCAGCTGCATACGAAATGCGTACACATCGTTCATCTCCAAAAGCTTCACCTGGCACAAGCGATACGTGCGCTTTCTCCAGCATGTACATACAAAAATCATCACTGTTCCTAACAGTTCTTTCACCATCGGATTTTCCAAAGTAGGAACTTACATCGGGGAAGAAATAAAAAGCGCCTTGTGGATAATTGGCTTTAACACCTGGAATTTCCTTCAATAAATTATAGACAACATCTCTCCGGTGGCGATACTCCTTCACCATATTTTCGGTAGGTTTCAAGTCACCGGTGATGGCAGCCAGTGCACCGCGTTGGGAGATGGAACAGTTGGCAGAGGTTAATTGTCCCTGTACTTTATTACACCCATCTGCAATCCATTTTGGAGCGGCCACGTATCCTACCCGCCAACCCGTCATGGCAAAGCCCTTCGCAAAACCATTCACCGTAATGGTGCGGTCAATCATTCCCGACAGGGAAGCAATGCTTACCTGATCACCCATGAAATTGATGTGTTCATAAATTTCATCGGCTATCACCAGCAGGTTTTCATGCTTCAGCACAACTTGTGCAATAGCCTCCAGTTCTTTTCTTGTAAAAACCGATCCCGTAGGATTACACGGTGACGAGAAAATAATGGCTCTCGTTTTAGGTGTGATTGCAGCCTCAAGTTGCACAGCCGTTACTTTAAAATCATTTTCAAGACTGCCTTTAACTAATACAGGAGTAGCCTCTGCTAACCGGACAAGCGCATCATAACTTACCCAATACGGAGAAAACACAATTACCTCGTCCTCCTTATTTAATAGGGCGAGCATGGTGTTGGCAATCGATTGCTTTGCCCCGTTGGATACAATAATATTTTCGGCTTTGTAAGGAACATTATTCTCCTTTTGATATTTCGCTGCAAGCGCTTCACGTAAATCCTGATATCCAGCCACTGGAGGGTACGAAAAATACTTTCCATCGTCAATGGCTTTCTTGGCGGCCTCGCAAATGTGTAGTGGAGTTTTAAAATCGGGTTCGCCTAAACTCAGGTTGATTACATCAATGCCACGATTTTTGAATTCACGGGCTTTAGCTGCCATGGCCAGTGTGGCGGACTCTTGTATAGCTTCGATACGAGCAGAAAGATTTTTGTTCATACGTTTGGTCTATGCGTAAATTATAACTTCAGTTGATTCAGCTAATTTAAAATCTATATCGGAAGTGATTACAGGTATGCTTAAAAATTGTGCTGTAGCGAGGGCAATACTGTCAGGTAATTTTAGTTTACTGGATTTCCTGAGTGCAATTACTCCATTTTTTATTTCCTCATTAATGTCAATCACAATACACTCTTTGATGAATCGTCCAATCTCAACATGTTGTTTTTCAGTAATTCCCCTGAAACCCAACAGTTCAAGCTGATTAATGAATGACAGGTAAAGTTTTTTTGATATAGCAGTTCGGCAAGAACTTTATCACCACTTAATAAATACAAAACGATATTAGTATCTAACAGGACACTATTCCCACTCATCTCTTAGTTGCTTTTGAATTGTAAGTGGATCTTTTGTAAGCTTAATCACACCACAATATTTTTTTGTATCCACTCCCTTCGAAGAGACTGCTTTATTGAATATTCTGAAAATATTCTTTCGTTTTGATTTTTTTTGATAACAGTAGCCATGTTTGTATAAAAACATTACTATTAAGGTACCTATCCAAACAATGTTCTCCCCAAAATACTTCTCCCCAGTGTAATCTCATCAGCATATTCCAAATCTCCACCTACGGCTATACCCCGCGCAATGATACTTACTTTTAAGGACAAGTCTTTGATGCGTTTGTGAATATAGAATGCCGTGGTATCGCCCTCCATCGTTGGGCTGAGTGCCAGAATTAGTTCTTTAATCTCAGCTTGTCCGTGATTCAACCGGGTCACCAACGATTCAATTTTTAATTCCGTTGGGCCAACACCGTTAATGGGAGAAATTACTCCCCCCAGCACGTGGTACAGTCCGTTGTATTGAGCCGTGTTTTCGATGGCCATCACATCATTGGCATCTTCCACAACACACACAATGCTGCGGTCGCGCCTGTGACTGTTACAAATGGCGCAAATTTCCGTATCGGTAATGTTATGACATCGCGAACAAAAACGAATGCCTGCCCTCAACTTATTTAAAGCCTCTGTCAGCAGGAGTGTGTTTTCCTCTTTCGTTTTTATCAGGTGCAACACCAGGCGCAATGCTGTTTTCTTTCCAATGCCAGGCAGCTTGGAAACTTGGTTAACTGCATCTTCAATAAGCTTAGACGGATACTCCAAGGTTTGTTTGCAATTTTAAAGTTAACGAACTCGATTATACTATTTTGGCATCAATGCCTTCTTCACAAATTGCATCACGAAAGGGTCGAAGGAAATTAAAAGTCCCGTTTTTCACGGCACATTTTCCCTTGTGGTGAATGAGCAAGGTACACTGTTCGGCCTGTTCATTGGTATGCTTACAGACTCGGATAAGGGTATTGATAACATGATCAAATGTGTTCACATCATCATTGAACACGACAAGATCCATCAGGTCGGTGGTTTCGATAACCTCCAACACATCCACTAATTCCTGTTCCTGAAAAGCGGGTTTCATCTATTCTTTTCTTTCCGTGCAAAATTAAAGAAAATAGCGCCATTTAACCAGACTTGGATTTGATAGGATTTCCCTATTCTTTGCAACAGAATAAAATACATGACACCACTTTTAGTTATCTCCATCCTCTCGGTATACTTTCTCGCGCTTATTATCATATCGTACTTTACTTCAAAGGGAGCTGATACGAACACTTTCTTTACTGCCAACCGGCAATCGCCCTGGTATTTGGTGGCATTCGGAATGATCGGCTCTTCCCTTTCGGGTGTCACCTTTATTTCGGTGCCAGGCAATGTGGGAAAAATAGGCCTGGGGTATTTTCAGATCGTGCTGGGATACCTGATTGGATACTGGGTGATTATTGGAATTTTGATGCCGTTGTACTACAGGCTCAACCTCATTTCCATTTACACTTATCTCGAGCAACGGTTCGATCAATGGTCGTATAAAACAGGAGCTTTCTTTTTCTTAGTGTCTCGCACGATCGGTTCTTCCCTAAGGCTTTATTTAGCGGCTGTGGTCTTACACTTATTTTTATTCAAAGAGTGGAACGTTCCGTTTTTTGTAACAGTAGCAACTACCATCATCCTCATTTGGGTGTACACGTTTAAAGGAGGCGTTAAAACCATTGTATGGACCGACAGCTTTCAAACGCTTTTCCTGGTCACTGCAGTGGGCGTTGCCGTATGGCAGATTGCAGGCGCGTTGAATTTTTCTTTAACAGAAATGATTCAGGCGATTGACGAAAAGGGATATTCCAGGATTTTCTATTGGGATGATGTCAACTCAACGCTGTTTTTTCCAAAACAGTTTTTAGGCGGGGCGTTTATTGCCATTACCATGACAGGCATGGACCAGGAGATCATGCAGAAAAACCTCACCTGCAAAAACATTGGAGAAGCGCAGAAGAATATGTTTTGGTTCAGCCTTACGCTGGTCGTTGTAAACCTGCTCTTTTTAGTGTTAGGAGCCTTACTCTATATCTATAGCGAACAAAAAGGTCTGGCTATACCAATCTATTCCGATGAACTCTTCCCCCGATTGGCGTTAAACGAACTCAGCTTACTGGTAGGAATTTTCTTTTTGCTTGGCATTACCGCATCTTCTTACGCCAGTGCCGATTCCGCTCTAACCGGTCTCACTACTTCATTCTGCATTGACTTTCTGAATTTCAAGGACAAGCCGGAAAATGTAAAGCGTAAACAAAAATTTATGGTGCACATTGGCTTCTCTCTTTTGTTCCTTCTGATCATTTTGATTTTTAAAGAGATCAATCAACGTTCGGTAATCGATGCCGTACTGAATATAGCGGGATACACGTATGGACCGTTGCTCGGCCTTTTCTCTTTTGGATTGTTCACAAAACGAAATGTGCGGGACAAACTCGTTCCCATTATTTGTGTGCTCTCACCGGCATTGTCTTACCTGATCAGTACCAATTCAGCAGATTGGTTTAACGGCTATAAATTCGGGATAGAAATTTTAATTGTTAACGGTCTCATAACTTTCCTAGGGCTCTTCCTGCTTTCTATTAATACTAAAAAAAATCTGCGTCATCAGCGTAATCAGTGGTCAAAAAAGGAAAGGTCACCCCTTGCGAAGCGACCTTAACCCCGATTAAAACCAACCCCACGTTGGTTGCCGGCTGATTCAGAAAATTTGAACCTTATTTCTTTACGTAATAGAATTCTTGTTTCTTGTCACCCTTCACTACACGAATGGTGTATTCGCCAAACTTCGTATCACAGAAATCGATAATCATCTTTCTCTTTTCTATCTTTTGTGTGGCCACTAAGTCGCCATTTGAGTAGTACACTTCTACCGTAGCGCCTACGTATTTTTTGTCGATTTTAAATACAAACAGGTTTTTGTATTTGGTAGTAATTACATTCAAGGTCTCATCTGAAGGAGAAGCCTGGGCGAAAGCTGATGCGCCCGTCATCAACATGGCCACCAGGAAAACTTTCATCATCGTTTTCATAGAAAGATTGTTTCCCCCACTATGCCAAACCATGTGCCGTGTAAGAAATGGTACGAATTGCTAAAATTTCAAGGGTTGGACTGCTGATAATTCCAATTTTGGGAAGGGCAATTCCCTATTCGACAGGCAGGCTAGAGCAATTCTACAGACGGATCCCAGTATTTGTCGGCAAAGTCAACGATTTTGTCTTTGGATACTTGAGTGCCTTCCTTTTCCAGGAGTTGCTGCATCATGCAAGGTGGTTTAAAGTGGTGTTTGCCGGTGAGTAGTCCGATGCGGTTTACCACACGATGGGCAGGCACACCTTTGGGGCATCCATTCATGGCCCAGCCTACCATTCTTGAACTCATTTTTGTACCTAAATAATTCGCGATAGCGCCATAACTTGTGACTCGTCCTTTTGGAATAAGTTTTACCACGGCATACACATCGCTGAAAAAATTTGGTTCAGATGTTTTGTTTTTCTTAGTGGGCATGACGGGCAACCCTGATTTTGTGAGATTAAGATAAAAATTTACATTTGCATCCCAAACGCAAAAAAAAACACAATACAGAGGAGTGCCCCGAAGGGATGCCTTTGGCAGTAGAGCGGTTTATCCCGAAGGGATGCCTTCGGCATTGCACTAGACTGCTCTTTAAAAGGGAGAAAATTGTAGTTTTGAACGATGTTTTATGCTTACACCCTTCAAAGCGAGAAAAAAAAGACGTTCTATTATGGTCATACTTATGATCTGAAAATTAGACTGAAAAGGCATAATGATGGGAGGGTTAGGTCCATGAAATCGAAACGCCCATGGAAGTTATGCCACTTTGAAGCTTTTGAAACTAAGCCTGAAGCTTATAGGAGAGAGCTATTCTTCAAATCAATTGACGGGTACAATTATTTGAGGAGTGAAAAAATAATAATACCCGAAAACACAGAGGAGTGGTAGAGCGGTTTATTGCACCGGTCTTGAAAACCGGAGACCCGCAAGGGTCCGGGGGTTCGAATCCCTCCTCCTCTGCCAATCGAGTAGGAAGGGGAAGTAATTAACCGACTCCCCTGTCCTCTCACACCACTGTACGTACTTGCGTATACAGCGGTTTCTCTGATGTTTTAACAGCAATCGTGCTAAGGCTTCGTTCTTAACTT
>Ga0247727_10013820_pt1 | contig 13536 bp, 15 predicted proteins | sample WisWelCaveWW1625_FD_202498 | JGI IMG/M metagenome (GOLD analysis project Ga0247727, IMG submission 202498) | Biofilm microbial communities from Wishing Well Cave, Virginia, United States - WW16-25 | ecosystem: Environmental > Aquatic > Deep subsurface > Groundwater > Cave microbial mat | place... | reverse complement strand
GTGACGTTCGACGGCCCGGTGCAGAGTCTCTACTCGACGCTGGCCGTGCGGCTCGGCCATAGCGGACTGTTCACGACCGGCCGCGCGGAGATGTGGCGCAACGCGGCGGTCTTCACCGCGCGGGCGGGCGGCAAGTGCGGCCTGTATTTGCACGAGTTCGCCGAGGCCCGCGGGCGGCTGGTGATTTTCTACGACCAGCACGAGGGCCAACCGCCGAGCGACGAGACGCGGTTTCATTTCGAGGAGTTCGTGTTGGCCCACGCCCAGCGTCGCGCGCTGGAGGGCACGGTAGAACTGGTGCGGTTCTTCGTTTGCGCGAACTGCGGCGACCCGGTGCCGGACAGTTATGTAAAGCGGTTGCGCGAGCGGGGTCTGATGACGTTCGAATGCCCGTGTGGCGGCAAGGTCTCGCTCGCGGCGCCGCAGGAGCGGCTGCGCTTCCCGTCGAAGGTTGAGGCGATGGAGCAATCGGCCGACCGCCAGCGTGATTTCGAGGTGTTCGTCGAGTCGGCGCGCGGCGAAACAGGCACCCCGAGCTTTATTGTCTGGGCGGGCGGCGAGCGCGTGACGCTGGCGATCGTGTTCACCGACGTCGTCGGATCGACGGCGCTAGGGAACGAAATCGGCGGCGAACAAATGAACGAAGTGCGCCGAGCCCATTTCGCTCAAGGCCGGAGGCTGCTGGAGCGACACAAAGGACGGGAGATCAAAACCATCGGGGACAGCTTCATGGTGGCCTTTCAAAACGTGGACGCGGCGCTGGACTTCGCGCTGGCCCTCCAATCGAATCCGGGTCATCCGCAGATTCAAGTCCGCGCCGGCATTCACGTTGGCGCGATGCAAGTGGAAGGAAACGACGTGTTCGGCGGCACGGTGAACTTCGCCGCCCGCGTCGTGGGAGCGATCAAGGACGCGGAGATTTGGCTGAGCGATCGAGCGAAAGCGGATATCGACGACCTGCGCGCGAAACGACACAGCACCTTGAAATGGCAACGGCACGACGCGGTGGCGATGAAAGGCTTTCAGGGCACGTTTACGCTCTGGTCGCTAATCGGATGACGCATTAGCTCACCAATGGCTTGAGTTGATTCGCTCATTGGATCGCCCGGCCGATCCAGCGAGGGTTGGTTCACTAACGCTCGGCGCCTGTTTCACATCGCGAAGAATCTCGAAGCCAATCCGACGAAATTCATTCGCAGCAGCTTGGAGCCTCAAGCAAGAAGAACATGCGAAACTGCGGGCAGTCGCAGTTGCGTTTGTACATCATGCCGAGGTAGAGGCCCGGTGCGACTTGGCGAATTTCGTCGCGGACGTTGGCGTAGACGAGCGACGTTTCGCTGTAGTCGAGCACGACGGCGGGCTTCGAGTCGAGCCAGCTTTCGCCGGTGGACATCTTGGCGCGGACGGAACGCACGCCGAAGAATTTGTTTGACGCGGTCTCGCAGCCGCCGTTGATCACTTTGCCCTGCCACATCAACCGCGCGGAGCGCGACGCGGCGGGACCGAGCGTGGAGCCGGGATTGACGATCGCGGTGCCGCGCAACTTGCCGTCGGGCAGCGGCGCGGCCGTGCCTTGCCGATAAAGCGCCTCCAACTCGCCGCAACTCATGCGGACGATCTCGCAGGCCGACAGGCCGTCGCGTGGCGAAGGCTCGTCGGCGGCGGCGATGCGATTGCCGAAGATGCTCGCGAGCACGGCGAGGACGCTGACGACGCGCGTTGGGACCCGGTTGTGAATCATCAAATCGTTCAACTCCAGTTGGGCTGCAATCGGACTTTCGAGGAGTCCGCTCGGCGGGAAATCCGCAAAGCCTCTTGAACTATCGACGGCGGCGGACGACGATCTTCATGCGCGAGTGCGTGCAAATCCGTGTCGGCGGCCGCGCGAGCCGGCGGGCGAATCTGCGGAGAGCAGGGCGCTCGCAACGCATTTGACCTTAGTGAGGAAGACACGCATGCGAGTTCTCATCACTGGCGGGACCGGCCTGGTAGGCAGCCGACTCGTCGCGCGGCTGAACGAGCGAAACGACGCGCCGGTCGTGCTCAGCCGCAACCGCGCGTCGGCCCAGGCGAAGTTTGGCGCGAGCGCGGAAGTGATCGAGGGCGACCCCGCAACAAGCGGCCCGTGGGAGCAGTCGCTCGACGCGTGCGATGCCGTCGTGAATCTGGCGGGCGAGAATATTTTTGCGAGGCGTTGGAACGACCGGGAGAAGGCGACGATTCGCGACAGCCGCGTGCTCGGCACGCAGAACATCGTGGCGGCGATTTGCCGCGCCGAACGCCGGCCCGCGGTGCTCGTGAATGCCTCGGCAGTCGGATTCTACGGGCCGCACGGCGATGAGGAGATCACCGAGGACGCGCCGCCGGGAGACGACTTCCTGGCCACGGCGTGCGTCGAGTGGGAGGCGGCCGCGCGCGGCGTGCAGGCCGCCGGCGTGCGGCTCGCTGTGCTGCGGATCGGCGTCGTGCTGTCAGCCGACGGCGGCGCGCTGGCGAAAATGCTGACGCCGTTCAAACTCGGCATCGGCGGGCCGGCGGGCAGCGGCCAGCAGTGGATGTCGTGGATTCACATCGATGACTTGGTTGACATTATCCTGCACACGCTCGACCACGCGACGGTTTCCGGCGTCATCAACGCGACCGCGCCGGCGCCGGTGACGAACAAGGTATTCAGCAAGTCGCTCGGCCGAGCACTCGGCCGGCCGGCGTTTTTCCCCGTGCCGGCATTCGCGCTGCGGCTGCGTTTCGGTCAGGTCGCCGAGGTCGTGCTCACCGGCCAGCGCGTGCTGCCGCGGCGCGCGATGGACTTGGGCTACGCGTTTCAATTTCGCGACATCGATGCGGCGCTGGCGGATTTGTTGACGCGATAGGTCGAATCGCTAACGACGTTCGACCGCAATGTCGCGCTCGGCGCGTCGTAGCCCATCGGAGCGGGCGCGGGCTTTGGCGGCACCTGCGATTCGAGCATGTCCACGATCCGGCCCTTCATCAATACGAGCCGCTCGGCGACGCGATTGCCCGCGAGGTCGAGATTGCCGACTTGAACCTGCGACGCCCCGGCCACGCTCAGGCCTGATCGGCCGTTCGACGTGCTGCGGACGTTCACGAGTCGCACGTTGCGCGAGTTGCCCGTGACCGCGATGCCGTCGAGACGAAACATCTCGAAGTTCAAATTCCGCACGATCACGTTGCGTGCGTTGTGCAGGCCGAGGCCGACCTCCAGCGCCGGAACCTCGAACTCGTAATCGGTGATGTACTTGAATTGCTCGTCCGGCGCGCCCGTGAACGGCTCGATGCGGAAGTACACGAAGCCGCGGTGAGCACACCATTGAAGCGGCTGGAGCGCGGGCGGCGCGTCGGCGCTTCGATCGGCCCGCGCTTCGACGGCGACCTTGCCGTTGACCACGAGCTGATAATGACCTTTGCGAAACGGTTGATAACGATAAGTGCCCTCGCCTACCCGTCGCCACACGCCGTCCGGCAGTCGCGCCGCGCCGCGCATCGTCGCTCCGTTGCCTTCGATGATGATCGGGTACGCTTCCGAGCCGGCCTGGTCCGGCCTGTTGAGCGTGACCGACTCGACGTACGGCTCGCCGGTGTTCGCGATCACGATCGAGTCGGTGCCGGTCGCGATTTTGACGGCGCGGCCGATCGTCGCTACTGGGCCGTCAATCTGCGTGCGGATTTCCGATGCCAGGCCGTTGAATTGATCGTCGCCTGTGACGTTGTTCACAAAAATGATGTCTGCCCGAGCGGCGGCGGGCAGCAGAAACAGCGTCAGAATAACGGTGCGGATCGCGCGGTGAATGATTGTCGTCATGCGGGCCGGCCCTCAGTCGATGTCGAGTCGTTCGATGGTGAAATCGGAATTGCTCCGAGCGGTCTTGCGGACAAGTCGCTCGTGCAGCGCGCGTGCGGCGGCCCATCCATGATTCTAGCGGGTCTGCGGATTGATTGGCTTGCGGTGTATGCGGTAACTTGACACGAGAGAGCGAATTATTGGAGCGGCCTCTGCCATGAAAATCGAACTTCACGGTGCGGTCATCGAGTTGGTTCAGGGCGACATCACCGCGCAGGCCACGGACGCGGTCGTGAACGCCGCGAATTCGCGGCTGGCCGGCGGCGGTGGCGTGGACGGCTCGATCCATCGCGCGGGCGGGCCAGCGATCATGGCGGAAACCGAGCGCCGTTACCCGAGCGGCTGCGCGACCGGCGACGCTGTGATCACGGCCGGCGGCAAGCTGCCGGCGAAACACGTCGTTCACGCGGTCGGTCCCGTCTACCGCGACGGTCGGCACGGCGAGCCGGAATTGCTCGCCAGCGCGTATCGCCGCAGCCTCGAAGTCGCCGCGGCCGCCGGCTGCCGCTCGATCTCGTTCCCGTCGCTTAGCACCGGCGCGTACGGTTACCCGCTCGATGAAGCGGCGCCGATCGCGCTCGGCACCGTCGCGGATTTTCTCCGCGCGAAGCCAGGCGTCGAATTGGTTCGGTTCGTGCTGTTCGACAAGCGAGCGCTTGACTCGTTCACATCCGCGCTGGGCCGGCTGTTGAAGGAGTCGTCGAAATGAAAACGGCCTTGCTCGATCCGTGGGCTGCAGCCAAGGAGGCGGAATTGTTTTTTGAGAAGCGAGATAAAGTGCATGCCGCGCTGCGCCGCCTCGTGCGGCGTCTGGACAAAGCGGGCCTGGAATACTGCATCGTCGGCGGATTGGCGCTCAACGCTCACGGGTACCGTCGCGTCACGACGGACATGGACTTGCTCATGGACCGCCCGTCGTTCGAGCGATTCGTAAGTGAGCTGGCCAGTTTTCAGTACTCCCGCGTCCCCGGCCGGTCGCGGCGGTTCGTGGAAAAACGCAGCAAGGTCTCACTGGATATTTTGATCACCGGCCTGTTTCCGGGTGACGGTAAGCCGAAGCCGCTGGCGTTTCCCGCGCCGAAAGACGTCACTGTCAGGCGGCAGGGTCAACGAGTCTTGAGTTTGAAGGCGCTGGTGGAACTCAAGCTCGCGGCACGCCGCTGGCAAGATTTCGCCGACGTGGTCCGATTGATTCGAGTGAACAAGCTTGACGCGTCGTTCGGAAAGAAGCTGCACGCGTACGTGCGCCAAGATTACGTGGAGTGTTTTGAGGAGTGTCGCCGGGAAGACGAGTACGAGGCACGACAGGACGCGGCGGTTTGAATTTACAATTTGTGGCGCACGGTGCCAGCTTGGTTGGACGCGACGACCATGAAGAGATGGCTCACCGCAGCCGCATTTGTGCTCATCGGCGCCGTCATTTTGATCACGACGGGCTTGGTCTTGCCGCGTGTCGTGTCGTGGCACTACATCGAGCAGTCAAAGAGCGCTGATCCCAAGATTTCACGCTATTCGTTCGAGCAACTGTTGTGGATGGGTCGCTGGGCAGTGCCCAGTCTGATGGAGGCCGCGGCCGAGCGTGACCCGGAGTTGGAAGTAGCCCGCCGACAGCCCTGCCCCGATTCGTTCTCTTCCCAAGAGTGGCTCGATCAGTTACGCAGGCTACGCGTGGCAAGCCCGACCGAACGCCATTCCGACTGCATGCTTGTCCCGCTGTTGCGAGCGTGGGAGGCCGGGTCATTAAGAGAACGAGACAAACGCAGACTGCTGCGATACATCTATCAGCCGGCGATTTCGATGACCTGGAAAAAGTACAACGTCGACGCGAACGAGATCGCGGCGAAAGTCGCCGTTCACGTAGATTTCCCTTTGTACGACCGAGCGTTCAAATTCAGTCGGACGATGAAGGTCATCCTTGCGGTGGACGGAGACGAGCAGCATCCCGCGATTACGGCGACGGGCCACGAATGGATGGCTTCAGGCCATTCAACTTCCGGCCCGTCACGGCCGGACGTAAACCTGTTACGGGCCATTAGTCTGTCATCGTCGAGCATCGGGACGACCCATTCGCTGGACGCAGCGGCACTTGACCCGGGCACGCACACTGTTTCTGCACGATTCCTGATTGGGCCGGCAGCCGTGAAGGAGACGAACACTGCCAACCAAGCTCCGCCGTGGCATGAGGAGTTCATCGCACGACCGTTCGAGTTTGAGCTGGGAGACGTCGTCACTCCGGTGCGACGCGACGAACCGGAACTCAATCAGACCATGGACGCCGTGCTCGACGACTGGACGCTCTCCGTGTCGCGCGACAGCCCAGGCCGATTGCGATTTCGGTCCAAGTCGGGAAATCTGGCGTTGCCGGCATCGCTGGCGGGCGAACTAAATCTCTCGGTTAATCGAAAGTGGGGACCAATGCGTCTCTGGAATCTCAAGGCGGAAGCCGTATTGCCCGATCTGGAGGTCGGCATGCCCGAGCAAATCATGCTCAACCCTGGCCGCTACGTGGTCACGGTCACGTTTTCGGCATCGCGCGACATTGCGTTGCGTTGCGGCTTGGCCTCATACTGGGCCGGCAAACATGAATTCGGCCCGGTGTCGGTCGAGGTGCACGCGGACGGATCACTTGCACCGCTGGAGACCGATCAAGAATAATCGGGCCAGGATTTGAATCTGCCACGAAATTCGCGTCACGCTTCGGAAGAGTCGCCGCATGCCACGCTACGAATACTCCGAATGGGACGGCTCGCAGGAGTTCAAGCCGCTGTCGGCCGAGTCGGTCTTCGACACGCTCAGCGAGTACCTGCTGAATTACGGCGAGCAGATACTGCGGCGGTTCGATGAGCTGGAGCCGGATCAGCAGGAGTTGCTCGATCTGCTCGTGAAGGAGGGTTACATCGAGCGGGACGAGAAGGGACAGTTCCGCGTGTCGCCAAAGGGCATTCGTCGCGTCGAGGAGAAGGCGCTGCACGAACTGTTTCAGGTGTTCAACCGCGACACGATGGGCAAGCATGACACGGGTGAGCGCGGCGCTGGACAGGTCAAGCACGAGGACTCGAAACCGTATGAATTCGGCGATTCGCTGGCGAATTTGAACCTGCACGAGACGCTGAAGAACGCGATCGTTCGCCAGCATCGCGACGGGCGTGGCGGGCCGCCGATCAAGATCGAGCAGGACGATTTCGTGGTCTACGAAACAGAGTATCAGACGACGTGCGCGACGGTCGTGCTGTTGGACATGTCCGGGTCGATGGCGCGGTTCGGCAAGTTTTATCACGCGAAGAAAGTGGCCATGGCGCTGCAGGCGCTGGTGCGGAGCCGCTACCCGGAAGATTTTCTGCAGGTCGTTGGCTTCTACACGTACGCGACGCCGCTCACGCAGCGCGATTTGGTGCGCTGTGCGCCGAAGCCGGTGAGCATTTTCAACGACCGCGTGTTTTTGCGGATCCCGCTGGACAATCCGCCCCGGTTCGTGCCGGAACATTTCACGAACATTCAAGCGGGCCTCAAGTTCGCCCGGGCTGCGCTCGCGCGGCAACCGTGTCAAAACAAGCAGATCATCGTCGTGACGGACGGCGAGCCGACCGCGCACCTCGAAGGCCGCGAGATCGTGCTGATTTACCCGCCCGCGGAAAAGACCGCCCGGCGAACGCTCGAAGAGGTCGTCCGCTGCGCGAACGACGGCATTCGCATGTCGGCGTTCGCGCTCGTCGAGGACTACTTCTACCTTGGTCTCGTAAATTTCGTCGAAGAGATGGCCAAGGTCAGCCGCGGCGTCGCGGCCTACTGCACGGCGGGGCAGATCGGCAAGTATGTGCTCGATAGTTTTCAAGCCGGGCATCGGACGCGGCGCGTTGTGGGTTGACGACCGCATCCGGCGGGAGAAGTTGAAATGGCCAAACACGCTCAGGCACTCGGCCGCGTCGCAATGGCTGCGGCGCTGGTGTTCGCGAGTTTTCCCGCACGCGCTTGGGCCTGGGGCAAGGACGGGCACCGCATCGTCGGGCAGATCGCGGAATCGCATCTGACGCCGGCGGCGCGGGCGGCCGTCGACAAATTGCTCGGCGACGGCAAGCATCTTTCCGACGACGACGTGGCCAACTGGGCCGATCACATTCGAGGCGAGTTCCCCGAAACCGGACCGTGGCATTACGTCGATATCCCGGTCGAGGGCGACGGCAAATACGATCCGGCGCGAGACTGCAAATACAGCGATTGCGTGATTGATCGCATTGAGCGATTTCGCGAAGTGCTCGCGAACAAGGAGGCGAAGTTCGCGGAACGGCAGCGCGCGCTGAAGTTCCTCGTTCACTTCGTCGGCGACCTGCACCAGCCGCTGCACTGCGCCGAACGCCGCGACAACGCGGGCAAGCCCGACCAGGGCGGCAATCTCTGCTTCGTTCGATTCCTCGATGAACCGAAGCAGACGAACCTGCACAAAGTGTGGGATTTTCAAATCCTCGAACGCTCGATGGCCGGCGGCGACCCGCTCGATTTCGCCAGGAAACTTGACCGCAGCACCACGGCCGAAAAGCAGGCCGAGTGGAGTCGCGGCCGAGCGAAAGATTGGGCGGCCGAATCGTTCCGGCTCGCGGTCAATTCGGTGTACGCGGGCGTTGCCGCCGACGGGCCGCGCACCACGCTTGATCGCGATTACGTCGAACGCGGCCAGCGTGTGATCGACGACCAACTCGCGCGGGCCGGTATCCGGCTGGCTCAGATTCTGAACGAGACACTCGAATAATTCCTCGAGAGGAAGTCGCTTCGCGGGCAGTTCGAGCGATACAATCTCTTCGCTCGCGGATCGCTGGTAACGGACGAGTTCAATTTCATGGGAGGTTCATCGTGAGAACACAGTTGCTTTCAGGCTTCGTGCTGGTCGTGACCCTGCTCAGTTCGTCCGCTTGGGCGCAGACTGACTTGCAGCACGCGCTCAAGGACAACGTCGCCGAGCACTGGATTTACGACGACGTGGAGAAGGCATTCGAGCAGGCCAAGGAGACCGGCAAGCCAATCTTGGCGGTGTTCCGGTGAGTTCCCTGAAACGCCTGCAAAGGCTTCGACGAACAGGTTGTTCGTCAGGACACGGAACTTGAAGACCTCGAACGTCAGTTTGTGTGCGTTCGCCTCGTGCAGATGAACGGCGTGGACTTAAGGCTGTTTCAATTCGATTTCGACCAGACGTGGTGCGTGTTTTTTCTGAACGCGGACCGGACGATCTACGGCCGGTACGGCACGCGCGCGGGCAATCGCGATCGTTCGACGACGCACATCTCGGTCGCGTCGCTGAAAAAGTCGCTGCAGCGAGCGCTCGAATTGCACCAAGGCTTTCCGGCCAACAAGAACCAACTCGCGGGCAAGATCGGCCGTGATCCGGAGTTTCGGTTTGCTCAGCAGATTCCCGGCCTGAAGGATCGGCCCGATCGGGCAGTACAGGAGAAACACAACAGTTGCATTCACTGTCACATGGTGCCTGGAAACCTGCGAGCGGCCAAGTGGCAGGAGAAGAAGCTGACCTACGACGACATCTGGATCTATCCGCTGCCGGAGAACATCGGACTGAAGATGGACGTCGATGATGGTCTGCTCGTGAAGTCAGTCTCGCCGCAATCGCCCGCGGCCGAAGCGGGCATCCGTGGCGGCGACGAACTGGTCGCGATGAATGGCCAGCGACTCATTTCGCAGGCGGACGTTCAGTGGGTGTTGCACAACGCGCCCGTCGAAACGCAACTCGCCGTGACGCTCGCGCGAAATGGCGAGACGCTTGCGAAGACGGTCAAGCTCGACGGCGATTGGAAGGAGTCGGACATTTCTTGGCGGGCGTCGTCAGGGCCGAGCCTGCGGCGCGGCCTGCAAACCGAGCCGCTCGCCGCCGCGCAAAAACGCGAACGCAGCATTCCGCCCGACGCGCTGGCGCTGCGAGTCCGCAACTTCTTCCAAAACGGCGGCCGACTGCGCGAAGCCGGGCTGCGCGTCGACGACGTGATCGTCGCCGTGGACGGCAAGTCCGACTTCGACAACGAGGGCCAGTTTCTGGCGTACATTCGGCTCAAGCACTCGCCGGGTGACCGCATCAAATTGGCAATCCTGCGCGGCAAGGAGCGGCAAGAGCTGGAAGTTCCGGTGTGGTGAGCAGCGGCTGTATGCACGAACTATCCACCAATCGGCTAACCGACCAACTCCGCGATCGGTTGCCCGTCCGGCAGAATCGCCAGCGGGCGGCCAGTGTGATCGACGTACTCTCTGTGTACGTCGATGCCAAGGCATTGGTACACAGTAGCCAACAGATCGACCGGGCGCAGCGGCCGATCTTTCGGGTATTCGCCTTTCGCGGTGGTCGAGCCGATGACTTGGCCCATGCGCAGGCCGCCGCCGGAAATCAGAATGGACATCGCGCCGGGCCAATGATCGCGGCCGGGCTGCATGATCTTGCTGACGGTGCCGATTTGCGAGTTGATGCGTGGCGTGCGGCCGAACTCGCCGGTCACGATCACGAGGACGCGGCGGTCGAGGCCGCGGGCGTAGATGTCTTCGATCAGTGCGGCGACGCCTTGGTCGTACCACGGCAGCCGCTGGCGCATGGCGTCGAAAATGTGGGCGTTCACGGCGTGGTCGTCCCAGTTGTCGCCCGCGGCCGTGACGCCGACGTCGTTGAAGCTGCGCCCCTCGACGTGAACGAAGCCGACTCCGGCTTCGACGAGTCGGCGCGCGAGGAAGAGGCTCTGGCCGAACTGGCTGCGGCCGTATCGGTCGCGCTCGCGCGGATCGACGCGGCTCAAGTCGAATGCCTTGCGCGCCTCGTCGCCGGTCAAGAGGCGGATCGCTTCCTGGTTGTAACTGTCCATCGCGTCCATGACGCCGCGGACATCGAGTTCGCGCCGCGTGTGATCGAAGTCGCGGAGCAGCGACATGCGACTTTCGAGACGCCCCGCGTCAGCCGCGGCCAGCGTGAGGTTCGGCACCTGAAACGCGGCGCTGTTCGGGTTGGCCTGCACCGCGAACGGCTCGTAATTCTGGCCGAGATAGCCCGCACCGGCGAACTCCTGCCGATGCGGTACAGCGACATAGTTTGGCAATCCGCCACGCGCCCGTCGCCGCACCCACTTGAAGATCGCGCCGAGTTCGGGAAATTGATTCGGGATCGTCGAACCGGGCTGCCGCGCCGGCGAGCGCCGGCCCGTGAGGATCTGCTGCGCGCCGTCATCGTGACAACTCGAATCGTGAGCGCAGGAGCGAATTAGCGTGAATTTGTCGGCCACTTGTGCATGTCGTGGCAACAATTCGCAAACGTCGAGACCCGGCACGCGCGTGTGGATCGGTCGGAATGGCCCGGCGAATTCGGATGGCGCGTCGGGCTTCAGATCATAAGTCTCCAGATGGCTCGCGCCGCCGTGTAGCCAAACAAAGATGCAGGCCGTGTCCACGCTCGCGTTTCCCGCCGCCGCTCGCAGGCGTAACAAGTCGCCGAGGCCAAGCCCCGCAATGCCCAGCAGCCCTCGACGCAGAAAATCGCGACGAGCTAGCTCATGCGAAGTGGCGTGTCGCTCGGCTCGGACGCGCGCCGCGGGTTCAGACGCGCGGAGGGCAGCGGTATTGATTGTGCGCGGCGGTGTGTTCATTGAATTCAATCCCCGCCCAACAACCAATTGGCGAGGAACCACGGAATTAGACTTCAGTCGTTGTAGGCGAACCCGTACTTGGCATTGCGTTACAGGCTAGTTGGCGGGCCGGGCAAAAGCGAGAGCGCCGGAATGGGCCGCCATTGCACTCACCCTTGCAGACTCGATCAAATCACGTCATGCTCCACCCTGGTAAACATGTACGCTTCACGGTCCATCATCCTTGAAGGGAGCACCCATGTTGAACGTGAAGCGAAGCGGGTTCGCGTGCCTGGCGGCGTTGCTGATCGGTGCGGTCGGTCTGGCGCAGGAGCCGCCGCAGCCGGGGCCGGAGCACAAGAAGCTGAAGGAACTCGAAGGGACCTGGGACTGCATCATGAAGATGGGCCCGGACGAGTCGAAGGCGGTCGCGACGTACAAAATGGACCTCGGCGGCCTGTGGCTGGTCAGTGATTTCCAGGGCGAGTTCGGCGGCATGAAGTTCAGCGGCAAGGGACTCGACGGCTACGACCCGATCCGGAAGTAGTACGTCGGCTTGTGGGTCGATTCCATGTCCACCAGCCCGGTGATCACCGAGGGCACATACGACAAAGACGGCAAAATGCTCACCATGACCGGCGAAGGCCCCGGCCTTGACGGCAAGCCGATGAAATACAAGCTGACGACCGAGCACAAGGACAAGGACTCGATGTTCTTCACCATGTACGGTCCTGGCCCGGACGGCAAGGAAGGCCCGATGTTCACGATCACATACAAGCGACGTGTCCAGAGCGGCAAGTGAGCCGGATCGCGACCAGATTGGGCAGACATCGTTTCTGCTCAATGATTGTTCGGCCTCATCGGTGGATTGACTATGAAAAAGTCCCGTGCATCGAGAACTGTTGAAGGTAGCCCCGATGGGGGCGGCCAAATCGCCGCGTATTCGGAAGCCCAATCGCCCAGGTATCGGGCCACCTGCGATGCATTGCGCGAGTTGATCGACACCGCCCTCCCCGCGGCGACCTCCAAGGTCTGGCACGGCAGCCCCGTGTGGTTCATGGAAGACAATCCCGTCGTCGGTTACAACGCAACCGCGAAGGCCGTCAACCTCTTGTTCTGGAATGGGCAGGCGTTCCACGAGCCCGTCCTGAAACCTGTGGGCAAATACCGGGCGGCGCAGTTTACATTTCGCGATGCCGCCGAGATCGACCCCAAGGTGATTCGTGGCTGGCTGAAGAAGGCCAAATCGGAAGTCTTCGACTCGAAAGCGTTTTTCAAGAAACTGCGTGAGCGGAAATGATTCGACGTGTGTTTCTTGGTTTTTGAGTGTACGTGAGCCGGCGAGTGGCCCGGCTCGCTAGGCAGAACTGAAGGAGTCTTGATTAGGACGATTGCGTACGCGGGGCGTAGGGATCCACGTTTCGTGGCCATCCACCGTGGCGGCCTGCTCGACGTGCCGCGCCACCGCCTGCTCGCGAGCTGGGCTGCGGACTGCGCGGAACATGTCCTTCCGTTGTTCACCGCCAAGTATCCGGAAGACGACCGACCACGCCGGGCGATCGCGACGGCACGTGCGTGGTCTCGCGGCGAAGCCACTGTGGGCGAGGCGCGGGAAGCGGCCTTCGCGGCCCACGCGGCTGCGAGAAGCGCGTCTGACGGTGCAGCGCGAGAGGTTGCTCGCGCAGCGGGCCATGCAGTCGCGACCGCGCACATGGCGGACCATGAACTGGGCGCCGCGGCGTACGCGATTAAAGCCGTGCGTCTGGCGTCTCCGGAATTCGACGCGATGGCGGCAGGCGAGCGCGAATGTCGATGGCAGCGCGATCAGCTCCCAGAGGCTATCCGTGAACTCGTGCTTTCCGACGAGGAGCGGCGCAACAAGAAACTCTGGTCGATCTTCTCCTGCTGAATCGCGCCGAGCGTTCGGCGTCGCGGCCGGGAATTGTCGACCGATTCGTTGGCCCGGCTGTCCGAGGTGCGGCGTCCAGAGACCTTCACCAGGAGGGGACAATGTTGAAGAACCGATTTGCAAGGGGCGCTCTTCGATTGCCGGTGCTTGTGCTGCTTGTCGTCGGCCTG
>Ga0247727_10013819_pt1 | contig 13536 bp, 14 predicted proteins | sample WisWelCaveWW1625_FD_202498 | JGI IMG/M metagenome (GOLD analysis project Ga0247727, IMG submission 202498) | Biofilm microbial communities from Wishing Well Cave, Virginia, United States - WW16-25 | ecosystem: Environmental > Aquatic > Deep subsurface > Groundwater > Cave microbial mat | place... | reverse complement strand
TCTGATTTTTCTACATTCTCGTTTTCAATCATCTGAAATATTTCTGGCGGTTCTGGCATGTTGTCAAGTAAATATCCAGTTTTTTTAAGACGTAATAGCTTCGTAAAAGCGCCACCAGTGATATGAGCAAGACCGTGTATATCACATTCCTCAAGGGCTTCTAGCACTGGTTTTACGTAAATCTCAGTTGGTGTTAAAAGGGCATCACCAATGGTTCCTATCCCTCGGATCTTATCTTTTATTGAATACTTTGAGAGAAGAACCTTTCTTGCAAGAGAATATCCGTTAGAATGCAATCCGCTGCTTTTTACACCAATGATAACATCTCCTTGTACTATCATGTCGCCAAGAATCATTTGGTTTTTTGAAAGAATTCCTACGACCGTTCCTGCAAGATCAAATGAAAACTCTTTTCCTGTAATGACATCTGGCATTATTGCAGTTTCACCACCAACTATTGGCACCTCTGCTTTTTTTGCTCCCTTTACCAATCCTTGCACAATTTTTTTAAAAATTTCCTGATTATTTTGATTTGCAGCTATGTAGTCAACAAACGATATGGGGGTAGCACCGGTACAGATTATGTCATTTACATTCATGGCAACACAATCAATACCTATCGTATCGAATCTATTCATCATCTGAGATATGATTACTTTGGTACCTACTCCATCAGTATGCGTAGCTATCAGTCTTCCACCAGAGATTTCAACAATTCCTGCATAATGACCAAAACCTGATGCGATTTTTGCTTTTTTTTGTATCTTGTGGGTGGATGTGATCAGTCTTCCAATTGTAGCTTGACTTTGTTTTATTTTTTTTATGTCAATTCCACTATCTTTGTAAGTGACTCCCAACGTCTCATATCCGATTGTTTTGAAATAAAAGAATTTGTATGTACTAAAGATTAAATATGATGTATAATATATAACATATCATATGTACAAATAGATTCTGAAGATGTTCAGATAGAAATAATATGACATATCTTCACAAAAGTCATGGGTAGAAATTAAATTTGGAAATAACAATAGAACCATGGAAAAAGCTCGTTATACATGAAGTGATCGAATATCGATTCGATGACTGGCTAAAACAAATTGCTTTTGGTAGCAGATCTGCAGGTGGAGGCATCCCTACTATGAACTGGGCTAATGGGATTGTCTTTCAACCATTTCATTTTCCAGACACTGATGTCACTATACACGAAAAATTGAATGGTGTGCTTCATTGGTCATCCGTAATCTTTGCAATCAAAGAAAAATTCGAAAAACAGATCGTTAAAGATGATGGAACCATTAATTTCATTGATATTAGCGTGAATGATATATTTGGTAAAGTGGCAGAGTATCTTAAAGCGCAATCAAAATTTATCAAATCATCATAATTTATTTGGATAACGAGACTACGTATTGTTTTTACTTGCACTCATCTAGTTCTAATTGTTTTGTTGCACAAAAAGATCGAGCATGGTTTTACCTTTGTCCGTTATAGAATACATCATATTTGATCTTACTGCCATTTTTGTTACAAAATTATACTTTACACAAAGGTGTAGGTAATTCAAAAAAGACTTTTTCATTCTTATGTTTGATTTTGTATAAAGATCTGAAAAAGTCATAGGATTGTATTTTAACTGGTATAGCAACTTTAGAAGCGATATTGTACTAAAGTCGCGGGTTCTGGCCTTGACATAATCTAGTATTTGTTCGTCTTTACTTATGATAAAATCTGAGAATTGTTCTGCCACCTCTAATGAAAGATAGGTCATTCGCGGTTTCATATTACCGTAATCGTACGGTACCTTACCTTATTAACTTTAACTTGAAATTTTTTTGAGCTGAGTAGGAGCTTTTTTTCAACAAATACAATTTGTTTTTATGCTAGTCACAGAAATGCATGATATGCATAGTGCGTTTGTTTTGATGAATGCAGAACTTGGTAAGGAAAATAAACTTGTCAAGGAATTAAGACAGATCCCACATGTCAAAGAGGTATACGGTGTGTACGGTGTATATGACGTATTGATGGAAATTGAAGCGGACTCCATGGAAACCTTACGTGAAACAATCACCACAAAAATCAGAAAATTAGATGGTGTCAAATCTACCTTAACTATGATAATTGTAAAAGATTAATGAACACCAATAATATTGGCTTATAATGTGCTTCTAAAGTAGAATAGCAATTGGCAGAAAGTTTACCATTTATGCTAGCTTGGTTGGCTGAACTTGTTTTTGCTAGTTGGCTCTTGTCATACGGTGCTGAACATCTTGCAGAAAGATGGGGTGCTAGATTTGTAGGTCGAACACTACTGAGTGTTGCTACTACATTGCCAGAGATTGCAATTGTAGCATACGCAGCCAAAGAGGGATCCTATGATACTGCAATTAGTGCAGCACTTGGAAGTAACCTTTTGATGATGACATTAGGTCTTGCAATAATGCTGATCATTGCAACAACTAAACTTTCAAAAGCACCAATGAAGTATATTGATGTAAAACAGTTCAAGCTTGACACTGTATTGCTGATAATAACAGCAATTGCTGGAGCTGTCATGTTTATTGATGGTTATGAAATTGTTGATGGAATTATATTTTCGGCCATGTTTGCAGTATATCTTTATCTTGCATTTCGTGAGATAAAACACGAAAAGGCAGAAAGACTTGAAAATGAAGCACATGGAGAACAGCACAAGGCAAAACAATCAAAAAAACACTTTATCAAAGCACTTTTAATTTTCGCTGCAGGCACTGCGGGAATATTCATAGGTGCAGAACCATTTATTCATTCTTTAAAAGATATGTCTATAGAAAGTGGAATATCAGTCGTTGTACTGGCTATTATCATTGCACCAATAGCCGGAGAAATGCCTGAAAAAATATCTATGATGATCTTGGCTAGAAAAGGAGCATATGGTGCATCAATTGCAGTAGCAAACGTTCTTGGTTCAAAAATTTTAAACAATACATTACTTCTTGCAGTTGCAGTTTTTGCAGCTATATCATTTCGTGGGTTTACCGAAAAGATTCAAAATAACACCTTATTAGAATATCAAATGATATTGGTTACTGTAATTACACTTGTTGCAATTATTCCAATACTGAAAAACAAATTAGGATTGAGGACGGGTGTAATGCTTTTGATCTTATACGTTGTTGGTATAGGACTACAGACCATACTGCCAAGTCTTTAAATTGAAACTGCCTTGATTCCTTCTACTTGTACCGAGGGTGTGATCGTAGGAAGTGAATGCCAATTCAAAACATTCCTAGTGTCATTTCCTATTGATGAAATGTTTTGAAGTAACACTGGAAGGTTGTGAACTATTCGAACAGGTTTGCCAGGACTTTTAATTCTGCCATTTTCTATTATCTTGATTCCGCTTCTTGCCGTACAAGAAAAATCGCCACGTTCAGGATTTACAGCATAAGTATACCATAGCCTTCCAACAAGCAATCCTTTTTTTGTATTTTTGATAATCTCATCCTTTGACACTCCTTTTCCACTTATCATCAGGTTATGAGAAGATGGAAAAGGAATTGGTTGAGCAGATCTGCCTACTGGAGAACCAGCTCTGCTTGCATTTCCTGTGGATTCCTTGTTTTCTTTGAAGGCATAAAACGAATCAGAAAAAGTACCTGAAAAAATTCCTCTATCTATTAGAGGTCTTGGAATGGTTAGAATGCCCTCATCGTCAAATGGTTTACTGCCAAGTCCTTCGGGATGATGTGGATCATCAATCAGACTAAAACTTTCAGGAGCTATTTTTCCCCCAACCTTATCTACAAAACAACTTCTTTTTTCTGAATATATTTTAAGATTAAAGTTTGATGCAAAAACATAGGCAAGCATTTCTCCTATAGCATATGGCTCAAAAATTATACTATATGTTTCTGATTCACATTTTTGTGGATTTATAGAATTTACACACATGTCTGAAGCTTCTTCACCTACTGATTCTGCATCAAATCCATTTGTCGTTCTCGATGACATGTCTCCAATACCGCTTACTGTTGAATTTCCAACATTAGATTCTGCATTTATAGTACCAGCTAAATAGGTTGCCTTATCAGTACAATTCAAACCATTGCTGTTTGCAATTTCTATTTTTTCAAAAACAATATTTAAAGAACCAGATACAGCTGTAACTCTCTTGTCTTTTGTTGCAGCATTAATCATGGTGTAAGCAATGTCTGCAGCTCGTTCTCCTGAAATGCCCTCGATCTTTTGGTCAAACACATTTTGTAGTGATGGGAATTTGGCACTTTGCGGTAATGATCTCCAGTAATTCTTGGGTTTTACAAGTGAAGTTGATTTTAAGGCAGATTCAACTACGTCGTTCTTCTCCAGATTTGACGTTGTAGCAGAACCAATTCTTTTTTGATGTATTATTCTAACAGCAAGTGATTTTTCTTGGTTTTGTTTTACCTCTGCTATCTCTGAATCAGTTATCCTTACTGTTATTATCTTTCTTTCCGCAAAAAATGCCTCGTATTCATCTATGTGTAAAGCTTTGGCTTTTGAAAGCGCTGCATCACACGCAGACAACTATTTTCGCCTATTGCTTTTGAATCTATATTTATCCAGTTTTATCAATTCTTGGTAAGATCCAAATTGTGCCGTGTCGTCTATCATATCTAAAACGTCTTCTTTTTCTGATTCATACGTCTGGATTATCTTGTATAGCGTATTTCTTTGAGCAGGAACTCTTCCTATTTGCCTTATGAAATTTCTAATTTGTTTTGGTTTTAGTAATTGACCATGTTTTGCTCCCGCCGCGGTAGATATACTTTCATTAATCAGCGTACCACCAAAATCGTTAGCACCCCACGTAAGCAAAAGTTGAGACATGTTTCCTCCTTCTTTTACCCACGATATCTGGATATTGTTTATGAAATTGTTTAACATTATTCTTGACACTGCATGCATCAAAAGAACGTCGTTACCGTCAGCACCGCTTCTTATTCCCTCGTGAAGATTGTGTTTATACATTGGTGCTTCAGTATGTATGAAACTTAACGGGACAAACTCTGTGAATCCTCTGGTTTCTTTTTGTATCTCGCGTATTAACGCAATATGTTTAGTTCTATCTTCTGGAGTTTCTACATGTCCGAACATTATCGTTGAAGTTGAAGGCATTCCAAGTTTGTGAGCTGTCTTGATCACCTCTATCCAGTTTTTGACACTTATTCTTCCCGGTGATATTTTGTCACGCATTCTTTGATCTAAAATTTCTGCAGCAGTTCCAGGGAGCGAATCTACTCCAGCTTTTTTTAATCTCATTAAATATTCTTTTATCGGCAAATCTGATCTTGTTGCACCATAAAGCACTTCTTCTGGAGAAAACCCATGTATGTGAATATCTGGAATTTCCTTCTTTATTGCTAGGCAGATATTTTCGTAGGTGCTTGCCTCCATATCTGGAGGTAATCCGGCCTGTATGCAAACTTCAGTAGCTCCAAGGTTTCTTGCCTCCTTGGCACGCCTAACTATTTCTTCTGTTGGTAGAGAATATCCCTCCTCTTCACGAAAATCTCTACTAAAAGCGCAAAAACCGCATTGCTTTATACAGACATTTGTAAAGTTGATATTTCTATTAATAACGTAAGTGACTTTGTCACCAATTCTTCTTTTTCTTAATTCGTTTGCAACTATTCCAATTAGATGAAAGTCTATGCCTTTGGCATAAAAAAGTCTTGAAGCCTCTTCGGCAGAAACTTCTTTTTCTGAAAGTGCTCTATCTAAAGTAGATGCTATTAGCGGATCAGACTGTCTTAAAAGATAATCAAACGATGATGTCTGCACTGTCATGTAAAATATCCCTTTTTTACAAGGCCTGCTGAATCTATAATCTCCGATATTCTTTCTCTTAAATGAGGGTGTACAAGTGAAATGAATTCAGGATATACAGGAAGCCTAGCTTCAAGCTCAAATCCTGCATTTGATGAATTTTTTTCCACGGTATCGATAGAAGGCCACGAAAACTCTGGATTCACATAATCAGGAGTTATTGGAGATATTCCGCCCCAATCATTTATCCCCACAGAAAGAAAGTCAGCATAAGAATCTGGAGAAAGATTTGGTGGAATCTGTATGTTCGCCTTTGGCATTATTATCCTAGTAAGTGCTACCATGTTTTTAAAATAGACTTGTTCTGCTGACGGAAAACTCTTCATTTTTGTATCGCTCTTTGGTTGAAAGTTTTGTAAAATGATTTCTTGAATGTGACCAAATCTTTCATGAATTTTTTTTATCGCATATATGGAATCAATGATCTCAAAGGCAGTTTCGCCAATGCCAATGAGTATTCCTGTAGTTGTTGGAATCCCAAGATCTCCAGCATCTTCCAACACACGAAGCCTTGCTTTGGGATTCTTACTTGGCGCAAATTGATGAGGCATGTCTTTCCCAGAAAGACGCTCACTTGAATTCTCTAGCATCAAACCCAAACTAACATTTGTCTTTTTCAACTCGTTCATTTCAGATTTTGTCAAATTACCGGCATTTGTGTGAGGAAAAAGCCCCTCACTAAGTGAAATCTCTGAAGCATGTACTAAATATTCAGCGGTGCTACCAAATCCATTTTCTTTAAGCCATAATCTTGCTTCTTGATATTTCTGCTCAGGTCTTTCACCAGTGACAAACAATGCTTCTGTACATCGATATTTTTTCCCAATCTTTGCAAGATTGGAAATATCGTGTTTTGACATCATTGAAATCTTTGACTGACCAGGCTCTGACTTGTAAGTACAGTATGAACATGTATCTCTACAAAGATTTACCAAATTGAAAAAGACTTTTCTAGAATACGTAACAGTCTTTCCTTTGTTTCGATTTCTTAAGATCTGAGCAACACGATAAATTTCTGATGGATTTTTCTGTAATCCTTCATAAATCTGATAAGCATTATCCTTTGATATTTCATTATCCTCTAGCGACTTGTTTAATACTTCATAATTTGAAACAAGCTTACTCAATACCTCACATACCTAAGCCGGAGGTATTTATGCTTGTACTAAGGCTGATTGTTATTTGGTCGTTCCTCAAGAGTTAGCTCAAAGTTTGTAACGCGTCCTTCTCTAAGTATTTCTAAATCAATTGTGTCACCAACTTTCTTTTCACGCTGTAGATGAATCAAAATGTCATCGATTTTTCTTACATCTTTATGATCTACAGATAAAATTACATCTCCGCCAATCTGATATTTGATTCCGTCAATTTCTTTTGTTTCAGTTGAACCATGCAAACCTGCCTTTTCTGCAGGACTGTCTTTTACTATAGACACAACTAATAATCCGCGTGTATCTTGTAATCCAAGTATACCTGCAAGGTCTGGATCAATATCTACTCCAGAAATTCCAAGCCAAGGATGTTTGTATTTGCCTTCTTTTATCAAAATTGGGACAATCTTTGAAACGGTATTAGATGGAACAGCAAATCCAATTCCAGCAAATTCTCCAGTTCCAGATTGAATGGCTGTATTGATCCCAATTACTTGACCTTTCATGTTAAGTAATGGTCCACCGGAATTTCCTGGATTTACCGCTGCATCAGTTTGAATCACATCGGGTATTGAAAATGACGCAGTACCGGGAGTCGATAACAGTCTACCGAGTTGGCTAACTATTCCTGACGTCATGGAACCAGATAACCCAAAAGGATTTCCTATTGCAGCAACCTGGTCTCCTACACGAAGTGCAGATGAATCTCCTATAGGCAATGGATGTAAAAGCGATGGATTCACGTCTACTTTGATCACAGCAAGATCAGTATAAGGATCTGTTCCAATTACCTTGGCATTGTATGACGTTCCATCAAGAAACGTGACTGTGGTTTTTTGCGAATCTTCGACTACATGATTATTTGTTATTATGTGGCCACTTACATCATAAACAATACCTGAGCCCAAAGAACGACCAGTTGGAAGTTCAACTGATTTCCGCACAGAGACTTTTACCACACCATCATCTGATTTTTCAAAAAGATCTGCAAGAGAAACTTCTCCTATGTTTTTAACCGTTGTCTCTTCTGTTGTTTCTAAATTCGGTTCATTAGTAATAATGTCTTGTTGAGACATATCTAATCGGTTTGGAGCTAAATACAATGCAAATACTATCAGTACTATGACTCCTCCTATTACTCCACCAAAAACAGCACTAGTTTTATCCACGAAGGCAGGTGTATGACAGTTTATCTATAATTCTTACTACACATTTATCGCATTTTGAATCTGATTTGTCATGGAGTATGCTCTGCCTCGCCACATGAGCGCCCTATTACTTCTCACTTGTAAAATCCCACTAGCAAAACCTATCACAATCATAAAACTTCCTACTGGTCCAAACAGTGCATGAATAATGCTCAAACCTAGTCCTTTTTTTGATTCCAAAATTGCTGCAGTATAAAGTAATCCTACCGTAACTGCTGAAATGGAAAAAAGTACAGAAAAAGACATGCTAGAAATTGCAAATGGTGCAGCATAAACCAATATGGGAATTGGCATGAAAAGTAAAAAGAGAACTGCAAAAAATATCCCAACTGCAATTTTTTTATTTTGTAAATAAAGTGGAATTATTAATCTTTTAAGAGCATGCCATAAAGTTGGTAAATCACGTGCCCACACTGCCTCAAAAAGATGTTCAGCACGCACCATCTTTATTTTAAAGCCTGATTCTTTCACTTTTTTTCCAAGCGCACCATCTTCAACAAGCTCGCCTCTTACTCCCTCATGGGTTCCTACTGACTCGTAGGTTTTTCTTTTTATTATGAAAAAACTACCAAAAAAGTAACCTGTCTTTTTTGATGGGTCATTTACCCTGAGTGCAGAAAATCTTGTATGCAAAAACGTTGAAAGCATGGGGAGCGTGATTCTAGTCCAAAAATCAAGACAAAGCATTCTTGGCATGGCTGTAAGTGCATCTAAATTCTCACTAAGAAGATGTGAAACAGAAAGTGAGATCATTTTTTTAGAATGTTTTGTGTCTGCGTCTGTAAAAAGTAAAAGCTCACCAGTAGATTTCTTAAACCCCTCAAAACATGCCCAATTCTTTCCCATCCATTCTTCCGGTTTTGGTTTTGCAGTGACATGAATTATTTTTGAATTCTTTTCTGCAAAATTACTTATTATCTGTCCTGTTTTATCCTCTGAACGATCATCAATTGCAATTATCTCGTAATCTTCATAATCTTGATCCAAAAGTGAATCAAGACATTTTCCAATAAAATCCTCTTCGTTTCTAGCTGGTAAAATTATAGATACCTTGGGTTTTTGTTGAGATTTTACAGTAAACGTGTCCAAGTATGGAGAATCACGAAACGAGATCCACATTGATCTTATCAAAAGGATCCAAGTAATAGAAACACCAAATAAAATTGCAGATAGAATATAGTTGAAGACATCAACGGCAAGTTCCATCTTGACCTATCTCTCTGCTTCTTGTTTTATGCTTTGAAGAGCTTGTTCTGTACCATTTTGGATGTGTTTTTTTACCATCCCTGTGAACATTCCCATCATTCCAGAAAGCTTGACGTCCCATGCTGCCTCAAGATGAGTTAAATTTCCCTCCGGATGAAGGCTAATTGTTTTTGTGCCATTTATTATTCCCTTGGTGAACTCCGCATGAATTTCTTCTTTGGGGTGTAATGTTACCGTCTGCATACATTTTGAATCTTTAAAGGCAATTGTAACTTCACGAGTAATTTTATTACCTTCTTTTGATATGTTTCTAATTTCTTTTGTGCCTTTCCAAAATTTCGGTTCGTTATCAAGGTCTGATACTAGATTCCAAACTTTTTCTAGTGGCGCATTTATTTCAACGGAAGTTCGTATTTCTGCCATGTTCGGCATTCTTTACCGTCTCCATATTAGTCTTGACGAAATCAATTTTAACATGGTAAAAGGAATCGTCTTATGCCAAACATAACATATGATGATTTTGCCAAACTCGATCTTAGGATTGCTAAGATTGTATCCACAGAAAAAATTCCAGGAAAATCACGAATCATCAAAGGTCTAATTGATTTGGGTGACGAAAAACGTGAAGTTGTAATAGGTGGAGCAGAGTATTATCAGTTCGAGGAACTTGTAGGCAAAACAGTTGTTGTCATTGCAAACCTAGAACCAAGGAAAATCGCAGGGTTTGAATCAAATGCAATGCTTTTAGCTGCGGATGTAAACGATAAACCCTTTTGGCTTACGGTACAAGAAGATGTACCACTTGGAACAAAAATAAAATAATTTATAATATGTAGTTTTTCTTATTTAGATTTTTAAATTTTCAGTCATGGTGTGTTTTGAAGTAATTATCTTATCAGGATTGAGAATATTTTTTGGATCGAATCCATTTTTTATTTTCTTAAATACAGAATACACATCTTTGCCGTACTGTAATTTTACAAACTCTGATCTTGCTAAGCCATCTCCATGTTCGCCTGTTATCGAACCACCAATAGCTATGACTTGAGAAAAGAATTCTTTAGCTATGTTTCTCATTCTTTTCTTATTTTTGCCTTTTAATATTGGTCTGATATGGAGATTGCCATTTCCAGCATGACCATAAAGTACAAATCTCATCTTGTATTTTTTCGAGATTTTTTCAATTATATCAACAAGACTGACTAGCTTCCTAACAGGAACTGTGGCGTCTTCTATTATTGCAGGCATGCTTTCTTTTGTTGTAATACTTCTAAGACTGACTGAAAGCGCTGAATTTCTTAAATCCCACCATTTTTTTATTTTAGAATCATCAGTCATTATCTCCACTATTTGCGCTTTCGAAGTGATTTCACGGAGATTTTTTTTACATCTGTCAAGTTTGTAATCAAATTCAACAATTAATAAACACCTTGAATTCTTCGTTAATCTATTTTCTATGTGTCTGATTATATTATTATCTACAATTTCCAGTGCTGATGGTTTAAGCTTGACTATTTTTGCAGAATCTGCAGCAGCTTGCTTTATGCTCTTATAAGACAAGATTACAAGCATACGTTTAGCTGGAATTGGTAAGGTCCTTAGTTTGGCAGATGTGATTACCGCCAATGTTCCCTCCGAAGCTGCAATGATCTTATGTAGATCTGATATTGTTTTAATTACATCCAACCTATAACCACAAGAATTTTTTGAAACATCTGGGAACTTTTTTTGTAAATTGGTTTTAATTATTCCAAACATTGTTCTACTGAACTTTGATTTTGAAGGAAGTTCAACTACCTGACCATTGGCTGTTATTATTCTGACTCCAAGTAAGTTGTCAATAGTACTGCCATATTTTAGAGAATGACTACCACTGGCGTTTGTAGCAACCATGCCGCCTATAGTGCAATAAGGACCGATAGATGGATTTGGAGCAAAAAACCTACCTCTCTTTTCAAGTTTGTTATCTAGGTTCCCCTTAAATACACCAGCTCCTACCTCAGCATGATTCTGACCTATCCTAATTTTATCAAAATTTTTTAGGTCAAGAATTATTCCTTTTCCCAATGCACTTCCAACAAGGCCAGTGCCCGCACCTCTGACAGTAACAGAAATTTTGTTTCTTGTTGCATACTTTAAGATTGAAACTATCTCTTGTTCATTATCAGGAATCACCACAACTAGTGGTTTTACGATATACGAACTAGCATCAACAGAATAAAGATTCAAACCATGTTTATCAGATAAGACTTTACAACTTACTAGTCTGGTAATATCTACAACTTCTTTTGAATTCATAAGAGTTCTTAAGTTATCTTAGATTAAAGTTTAAAATGACTAGAAGGCACCGAAATTGATGTGCTGACAAAGATTTAATTTAGTAAAGTCAAGGTTTAGAATTATTGGAATTTTTAGGAATAAATATAGATAAACTTTTTGATGCTAATGATCAATCAAACCCTCTGATGTGGCTTGTTTGGATTGTTCCAATAATAATTTTCATGTTCTATGGACAGAGAATTCAACTACAAATAACATCTTCAGAAATTTCTAAATCACTTGAAAAACTAAAGACGTACAAAGAAGAAACAAAAAAAGAGTTAGTAGAATACATAAAAACCACTCTAAAACCATCTACTGATCCTTCTCAAAAAATTGATCGATTTTTTGAGCACTTTACAATAATGCCAGTAGATATGGATCCAAACGGAATTGTTCAAAAAGTAAGACATGTCATGCGTTCACGCGAAGACTTTACGCGATTGCAGGTCAAAGCATTTTCTCCAGATATCAGTGGTCTTGAAGCAAGTAAGATCGAAAATATCATGGAAGTAGCTAACACATTACATCTTCTCTACAAAATAGTTAGGCATCTTTTCCTTACTGCAAAAAAACAAAACAACTTTCCATTGATCTTACCACTGCAAATGATGATGCCATTTATTATGGAAGAAGCAGAGGCTCTAAAGACGTCTGTATCTGCCTTCAAACAAGGTCAACCTCTTGGTGACGGAATAGGCCCTATGGTGATAGGAAAGATGATGCTTGGAACTGAAAAAAAGACAGCAGCATTTGAAACTGTATGGAGCGAACATGAATACGAAGGAAGAAAGTTGTATCTGATGAAAGCAGAAGGCCCTGCAGCTACTGTTGGAAGGCCAGGAGATGCACTGGAAAAAATTCTTTCTGAAAGTCAACCTGATATCATAGTTATGGTCGATGCTGCCCTGAAATTAGAGGGGGAGGAATCTGGATCAGTAGCACAAGGTTTTGGTGCTGCCATTGGAGGAATTGGAACAGACAGATTTCAAATGGAAGAAATTGCAACGAAGCACAAAATTCCAATCTATGCAATTGTAGTAAAACAGTCAATAAAGGATGCCATCACCATTATGAAAAAAGAAATCGCAGATTCAGCAGAAAAGGTTACATCCCAAGTTTATGAAATAATAAAAGAAAATACAAAAACTGGGCAATCTGTGCTTGTCATAGGTGTTGGAAACACTCTGGGGGTTTCACAATGATATTTTCAAAGAAAAAAGAAATGGTTACACCATATTCCGTTGAAGAATGTGGTTCCTGTAAAGCAATATCAAAAAGGAAATTCAAAGAAGGAGATTATATTTTCAAAAACACTGACCAGTGTTCTTCATGCAAAGGTCAGCTATCCATTGTTAAAATCTTTGGCGAAGTTTTTAAAGAGTAGTTATTGTAACTCCGTTTTCCTGAGGTATGAACGTGTGCTCTGCTTGTGCAACTCTTTGGCCGTTTGCTTCTATTAGTACGGGATATGATCGAACAACCTTATGTTTTGTGAGTTTTTCAAGAAGATTTCTGGCTGTTTTTTCATTCCATTGAGGTAATAACCATCGTAATGCAAAGGGAAGCATGTTGAATTTTTGCCATATGTAATCAACAAGTTTGTCACATTCAGGATCCTTTATCTTCTTTCTTGAAACAAGCGAAAAGATGTTTCTTGTTTTTCCTTCTCGTACAAATCCAAGACCATCACGTGTTGTAACAAAAGGCTCACAAGCATAAGCTTCTGTTGGTAAAAATGAAAAGGACCCTATTGACCAAACATTTGGAATAGACTTGCCTGCATGAATGGTGTATTG
>Ga0247727_10013818_pt1 | contig 13537 bp, 12 predicted proteins | sample WisWelCaveWW1625_FD_202498 | JGI IMG/M metagenome (GOLD analysis project Ga0247727, IMG submission 202498) | Biofilm microbial communities from Wishing Well Cave, Virginia, United States - WW16-25 | ecosystem: Environmental > Aquatic > Deep subsurface > Groundwater > Cave microbial mat | place... | reverse complement strand
GCAATGGTTGCCGCCTTCCAGCGCCACGAAGGAGGCCCCCGGGATTGCGGCTGCCAACCGCCGTCCTTCCTCGAAAGGCGCCACGGCATCGCCGCGACAGTGGATCACCAGCGTTGGAACTCTGACCTGCGGCAGCAGATCAGCCACGTCGATGACATCCATCGCCCGGCGCATGCGCGCGGCGTTCTCGGGCGAGGTGCTGATGCGCTGCAGCTCGTTGAACGATTGCATCTGCTCCGCCGTGCCTCCCGGGAGGAACAGTGACGTCCAAAGCTGGCGAAACGCGGGGTTCTCCTGCCCCCACCCCTGCCGCTTCAGGCCGCTGGCATCGACCACGCTTTCGAGATCGCGCACAAAGCCCTCGAAAGAGATGTCGCTCACGTCCCAATCGGAGAGACCGGTACCGCGTCCGTCGTAGCGAACCAGCCGACGCCCTGCGGCCAACTCTCGCATGATGGGGCTGAAGATTGGGCCGTGCAGATCGTGCTCGAGGTGGCCGAGCCACTGGGTAGCCTTCACCAGAGGTAGTCCCTGCCCAACGGAGGAGTAGGCAATGCGCACACCGTCCGAGGACGTGCAGAAGTGCACCTCCTGGCGCAAGGATGGCGCCGCCAACTGCTTGGCTGCTTGCTGGCCGACTGCTTCTGAACCGGGGTGCTCCCGCTCCGCAGTCGCGCCGAGACGTTCAGGAAGCCGAGGGTCACGATGGAGGTCGATCCAGCTTCGGCATCGAGCGCATGACGGATTGCCTCTTTCGCGTCTCGGGCCACGTGCGCGGGCCGGCATGCCCGACGTGCTGGAGTTTGACTACGTCCTGAATTTCGCTGCTGTGCATGACTACAGCGTGTGGTTCGCCAACGGGCGCGATCAGAGGATCATCGTGAAGGTCGAGGGTGAGCGCTGGTACAGCAAGACGGTGCGCAGCGAGGCAACGGGGCGGGTCGTGTACAACGTCAGCACAGGCAACGTGGATGCCCACGTGGCCGGCGGCGGCTCGGTGGAGCGTCTCCGGAACGCATTTGCATATTTCCGCGCAACCTTCTGCCGCGGTCGCGCACCTTTGGTGCCCGGCTAGCCATCGCTGTGGTCGATTCGCCGGGCCAAGGCATCGGCGAGCCCTGATGTTTCCTTCGCAGGCGGCCGGCTGAAGGTTCCAAGTTCGGCCTTTCTCGGGCCGAGCGCGACGAGCGCCTCCGCCAGCTTGGTTGCCGCCTGAATTGGATCGACGAGGGGAACGGGGATGCGGGCCTTGATCTTGTCGGCAAGGCCCGCCAGTGGCGCGCCGCCGAGGATCAGGACGTCCGCTTGTGTCTCGGTGATGGTTGTCGTAACGAGCTCGACCAGCAGAGCCTCTTTTTCATCCGCAACGTTGGCCGCGGACGCAAACGGTACGGACAGCGCGCGAACACCGGTGCAGCGACTCCGCAAGCCGTGCATGTCGACGCAGTCCTCGTACCATGACGTGAGCGCGCTCGCGAAGGTGACGATCGCGAAGCGGCGCCCCAGCATGCAGGCGGTCAGCATTGCCGCCTCGGCGAGACCCACCACGGGAATGTCGAACAGCTCGCGCGCGCCGAAGAGCCCCGGGTCGCCGAAGGCCGCCAGAATTGCGGCATCGGCTCGGGTGTGGTGTTCGGCAAGCATCTCGAGCGCGATCGCGCCGCCGATCTGAGCCTCGGCCCGGCTCGAGATATACGGCATGCCCCGCGGCGCCGTCAGCGCAATGAGCGTGGTTTCCGGCGCGGCGACCTTGCGGCCCGCTGCGATGAGGCGCTCGGTGATGGCAACGCTGGTGTTGGGGTTCAGCAGGAGAATCCGCATTCGCAAAGTCCTAAGCCATTGCGAGGATGGCGCAACCTCGACGGTGTCAGCTTACATCGCAAGGGCACGGACGAACATCCACAAGTTTGACACACTCGGATGCTATCGTTCATTGTACCGACGTGATTGGTTCGGTTCTTTGGGGGCGCCGTGAGCCGATTGACTTGCTGCGACCGATGGCCAAAGGCCCGACAGCCGGTCGTCCCACCGCAATTGCAAGCTCTCAAAGCTGCCCGGCGAGCACCCTCACCGCGCGGTAGGCATGATTGCGCCGACGAAAGACTGCTGTGTCACAACCAGGGGGTCCCTTCATGAAATCCAGACGGTTCCTGACCGCTCCGGCGGCCGCGGCCATCCTTCTTGCAGCTTTGCTGCCGGCCGCAGCGCAGCAGACCACGCTGCGCATAGCAGGCAACTTCGCCGCCGAGCACACATCGAGCAAGGCGATGGAGACCTTCAAGTCCGAGCTGGCTCGGCTCTCGAACGGCACTCTGTCGGCCGACCTGTTTTCGGGTATGCAGCTGGGTGGTGCCCAGGAGAACGTGCAGGCCGTGCGTGCCGGCACCATCTTCGCGACCTGGATCGGCGTCGCCTTTGTCTCCCGGCTGGTCCCGGAGGTGGAAGCGGTGAGCCTGCCCTTCACCTTCGAGGGCCGGGAACAGGCCATGCGAGCGATCGACGGCCCGGTGGGAGATCTCATCGAGGAGAAACTGGCCGCAAAGGGGTTCACGGCTCTCGGCTGGATGGAGCTGGGGTCGCGCCACGTCACCAACTCGAAAAGACCGTTGAAGAGCCTTGACGACTTCAAGGGTCTCAAGATTCGCATGCAGCCGAACGAAACGCATCTGGCGACGTTCCGTGCCCTCGGCGCCAATCCCGTCGCGATGGATGTCAAAGAGCTCTATTCCGCGCTGCAACAGGGTGTCGTCGATGGCCAGGAGAACCCCTATGCCGTCATTCATGCGAACCGGTATTTCGAGGTTCAGAAGTACCTTTCCAATACGGGGCATTTCTTCGACTTCATCATACTCATCGCCAACAAGCGAGTCTTTGAGGCCTTGAACGCCGCGCAGAAGAAGGCCGTGCGAGAGGCAGCTCGGACTGCCGTAGTGCAGCAGCGCAGAATGGCGGCCGAGGCCGAGGCGGCGACCTTCGCAGAGCTCAAGGCCAAGGGCATGCAATTTGATTTGCTGTCGCCCGAGACTCGGGCCCTGCTGCGCAAGGCAAGCGCCGGGGTGATCGACGCCGTCAAGCAGCGGGTTGGTGCCGAGCTGGTCGAAAAGGTTATGGCCGAGGCGGTCAAGCGATGAGTGTCGCCAAGCCCACCGTCCGGGTGGGCTATGCTCGGCGTGTGCTGAACCTTATCGACTGGATCATGGCCTTCCTGGTTATCCTGGCCATGGCGGCCATGGTAACGATCGTTGCAGTCCAGGTGGGCCTCCGCTACGGGCTGAACCAGTCCATCGATTGGGCAGATGAGCTGTCGCGCCTGTTGTTTGTGTGGTCGATCTTTCTGGCCGTTCCGCTGGGCATCAAGCGCGGCGCGCACGTCCGCATCGAGCTGCTGACGGCATGGCTGCCGGCGCGCGTGCGCCAAAGAATGTTCCGCGCGATCAGCATGCTCGCCATGGCGCTGATGGCCGTGGTGGCGTGGCAGGCCGGCATTCTCATCCGCGACCAGTGGGACGAGCCGATGAGTACTCTCGACATCAGTGCCGGTCTGTTCATGCTGCCGCTGCTGATCGGTGCCATTCATTCCCTGCTGCATTTGCTCGCCGGCGCGCTTGATGGCGAACCGGTGAAAGCACTGTCGGCGGCCGAATGAGCACGATCATACTGGTGACATTCTTGCTGGCGGCCCTGCTCGGCATGCCGCTGGCCTTTGCGCTGGGCTTCAGCGCGCTGCTGGCCCTGCCGTTCAGCGGGGTAGATCTCAATATGCTGCCGCAGCGCATGATGCATTCCGTCAACGCCTTTCCGCTTATGGCGATACCGCTGTTCATGCTGGCCGGCGAGCTGATGGTGCGGGGCGGGCTTGTCGAGCGGCTGATCGGCCTCGCCAACGCCATCATCGGCCGCGTCGCGGGCGGCCTGGCGCAGGTTGCGATGCTGGCCGGCGCCGGCATGGCGTCGGTCTCGGGCGCCGCCGTCGCCGATGCGAGCGCGCTGGCGACAATGCTGGTTCGCGAGCTGAGCAAGATCTACGGGGTCGGATTTTCGGCCGCTATTGTCGCGGCAGCCGCCAATCTCGCCCCCATCATTCCGCCGTCCAACGCCATGATCGTTTACGCCTACATGGCGGGCAGCTCGGTCTCCGTGGCAGGACTGTTCATGGCGGGCGTGGTCCCCGGCGTTCTGCTGACACTCGGCATGATGGCGATAGTTTGGGTCATGGCCAAGTGGCGGGGCTACCCGCTGAGCGGGGAGCCGTTGAGCGGAGCAAGGATCCGGCGGGAGCTGCGCCGGTCCTGGGTGATTTTGCTGATGCCGGTGATCGTCATCGGCGGCATCGTGGCCGGTGCCTTCACGGCGACGGAGGGGGCCGCGGTGGCGGTCGTCTATGCCCTGGTTGCCGGGATGCTCGTTACCCGTAAGCTAAGGCTCAAGGATCTGCCGGACAGCTTGTTGCAGGCGGCGATAACCTCGGCGATTGTCGGCGCGCTGATTGCCTTCGCTTCGGCGGTGACGTTCCTGATCACGATCGACCTTCTGCCGGCACGCCTCGCCTCGGCGATCCGCGACATCACTTCTGATCCAATGATGTTCAACATTCTCGTCGCGGCCCTGCTGTTCGTCGTGGGCATGTTCCTCGAAAGCAACGCCGCCTACATCATGCTGGTGCCCCTGTTCCACCCCATCGCGATAAGCTACGGCCTCGATCCGCTGCACTTCGGGTTCCTGTTTGTCTTCAACCTCGTGCTCGGCATGCTCACGCCGCCGGTTGGCGTCGTACTGTTTGTCGTTTGCAGCATCGCCAACGTGACGATGGGGCAGATCATGCGCCATCTGTGGCCCTTCATCGCCTTTGGTTTCGGCCTCCTGTTCTTGTGCATGTATTGGCCGCCGCTGGTGACGGGCCTGCCGCGCGCACTGGGGTATTGATATTGATCCGGGAGGCCGATCGTTGGCATGCATGCCGGCGGGGCGGCGCCGCGGTGTAGACACTCGGGTGCAATAGTGGGCGTCTACCCTGTGCAATTGCAGCGTGCGCGTGTCCTGTTGCCGGAACGGAAGTTGGATCGATCCGCTGCGGATACACCGAGCGGAAGGGAGACCACCATGCGGTCAAGGTCAGGCACCTTCTACCTGTTTCTTGTGCTGCTCTGCTTGGCAGGCGCCCCTCCCACGTTCGCGCAGACCACGACGCTTCGCCTGAGCTTGCCGATTGCGATCGACAGTCCCATCGGCCAAAACATCCGCGAATTCGCACGCCAGGTCGAAGCCCGAACGGGTGGCGCGATCAGGATCGAGTTTCAAGGCAAGGATCGGCGCTACGAGGAGAACGAGGTCGTGTCAGCGGTCGCGTCAGGGGCGATAGAGATCGGTGCAACCCCGCTCAATCGGTTCGCCTACGACGTTCCGCTCGCCGCAGCCTTCCTGCAGCCCCTCCTGTTCAATTTCGACGCCCTCGTCGAGGCTGCAACCAGGCACGAGAGCGAGATTCGAGCGCTGATCGAGGCGGAGATCCTCTATTGGACCAACGCGCGCGTTCTGTGGTGGCAGCCGTATGGCTCGAGCGTCATCTTTTCGAGCAGGACCCCCGCAACCAATCCGACGGCAATCGCCGCTCGCGCCGTGGGCACCCCCGACGATCAAATGCGGGAACTGATAAGAGTTTGCGGCGGCACTCCGCATCTTGTTGCGCCGTCCGATGTTTTCACTGAATTGCAAAAGGGAACGATCCAGGCGGCTGCGACCGACATCATGAACGTCAGGGAGCGCGATCTCTGGCGGGTCGCGGACACGATCACCAATCTGCGGCATGCGCCAAGTCTCTTCATGGTCGTCATCAACGAGAAGGCGTGGCAAAGGCTTTCGCCTGCGCATCAGGAAATCCTCAGCGAGGTGGCGCAAGACGTGCAGGGTTACATGTGGGCGCGCTTTGCGACCATCAGGGCCGAGGCGTACGCGTTTGCCGTGCAGAAGGGCATGCGGATCGTCGAGCTCCCCGCCGACGATGTCGCAGCGTGGCGAGCCTGCAGCGCCCCCCTTCTCGAAGCGTACATGGAGCGTGCGGGAGAGGCCGGACCAAAGCTGTTCGCAGCCTACGGCAAACTCCGCACGGAGGCCTGCTGCCGCGAGGCGCCCGGAGAAACGGCGTTCGGGCTACGGTGACTGCCTGCCTACGCCGCAAGCCGCTTCGCCAGCAGCACGAAGTTGGCGCCGGGGTGCTGCCACTCCTCCTTGACCATGCGGCGTTCGGCGACCGCGCGGTAGCCGCAGCGCTCGTAGAGCCGACGCGCGCCGGTGTTGGTATCGGCGACGATGATGCTCAGCCCGCGTCTGCGGGTGTCCCGCGCCAGCTGCTCCGCCACCGCCAGCAGGGCCGTCCCATAGCCCTTGCCGCGGTGCTCTGGATAGGCGGCGAGCACGTTCACGTACCAGGTTCCCGGCACCAAATCCTCGAGCTCGTTGAGCGGCACGAACATGGCCGGAGGGTTGTCCGGCGGCGGCTCGGGCCTATCCGGCAACGGGTAGCCGATGAGGCCGGCGGCGACGCGGCCCTCCAGCTCGATGAGGATCGTGTTGCGGTAGGAGAAGCCGCCCTGCTCGCGCTCGGCGCGCTCCCGGCCGATGGCCCACGGGTCGCCGGCGGGGCCGGCGATCTTGGTCCACAGGTAGAGCGCCAGGCCTTCGCTGGCGAAGTGCACAAGCTCGGCCATCGCCAATGCGTCTGCCCGGATGGCGCGCCGAAACGGAGTTGCGAGCTCGACCATCGCGACATCCCCTGGTGCTTCACACAGCGAGCATAGCATCAGCTGCGCGCAACAGTTCCGCAACAGTTCCCTCAGTATGACATTATTCGGACTGGCGATTCGGACGCTGACTGCCCTTCCAGTCGCGGCGACCTACCCGGGTCGGCGCCAGCGGCGGCTGCCCGAGTTGAGCGACACGAAGCGTGGGCCGATGTCGACGTGGACGTGGCTCATGCCCGCGTAGGTCATTGTGCCACCCGACCTGTGGTTGGCAATGAGCCAGCGTACGACTTCGGCCCTACGGCCAGGCGGCGCATTGAAGTCGACCGCGTTGCCGCTGGCGTGCCTGGACCGCCGACCGGTGCCGGCAATCACGGCACCTGCCCGGCACGTGGAGACGACCCGCAGCGGGCCGAACTGCGCTTCGATGCCTGCAAGCAGGGCGCGGGCGGCGGGCGTCAGGCAAGCGCGCGAAGTGCTGCCACGCGCAAAGGCGATGAGACTGCGCCCGGCCATCGTATTGCGGCGCCCGCTCCGCGCGGCGTGGCGGCGGCCCGAGCGGTGGGTGGCGTGGCGGTGGCCTGCTCGCGCAGCCGCATGGTGGCGCCGTTTCCCGCCGCGTGCGGACCGCCTCTTGCTGCGCAGGCGTGAAACCTCCCGATCGCCATCGGTATACTGCGGATAGCTATCGCTTGGGCTGAAACGAATTTCGCTCGGCCGCGCGTCGGCACCGGTTGCGAGCGTGCAAAGCGCAACACCGAGCGCTACGGTTGGAAGCCGCTTCATGATGTGCTCTCCATACTGCGGGATTGATCAGCTGACTGCCGGCAAGGCTTTGCAGCGTACGCGAGAGGCTGCTGCCGGCAGACGCTTGCAGGTCCGGCGGGCGACCAATCCACTGCCGACGACTGATAATCCCTCTTTTGGTGTCCGCTTTTGCTGTGGCGTTCTCCACCGCGCGGACGCGAATCATACACGCGTCGCGACTTGTCCGTAAGCGTTGTGGCAAGAGTGAGGCCGAGTTTTGCCAATTGTTACAAGCACGTTGCGTGCCAGGCGCAGTCGGCAGATGAACAGGTGCAGCGGCAATCCTGCCGCACCAAGATCAGTATACATTGGCAGAGCCGGTCGGCCGGCATTCGGCGCCGAAGCGATCGAGTGGCTGGACTATTGCCTCGCCGCCCGCGTAGTTTCCGCTCCCTGGTTGCAGCAACAGCGAGCCCGCTCATGCAGCTGGCGCCCATGCGCTATACGAGGATCGAAGGCACCGCGGTTGCAGTGTCGGTGCAGTCTGCCGTGGAAGCGAAGGCGGCGGTGAAAGAGCTGCGCCACAAGAAGCGCGAGCTGAAATTCTTGCGCGGCGCGCTGCTGCGGCGGCAGCGGGCCGCGCGTCCCAAGCCACGCAGCAAGGCGAAACCGGCGAGGTCTGTGTTCCTGCGGGCTCTGGCGGGTTTGCGATGGATGTTTGCGGCGGTGATGGAACTGCTCACCGTGTCGCGCGTGGAGCGGCGTGCGCGCGATCCTGCCGAGATCGAGCGCGAGCTGCATAAGATCGACGAGACGCTGCACAACATCGAGGGCTGCATACTGCAGCTGCAGGGCAAGCTGCTGACGCAGGGGTAGGTTTGCGTCGAGCTGGGCAGCATCAAGCCGGCGCCGCCGCGCCGAGTCTGGGATTCACGATGTCAAAGAGCGGACGCCGAGAGGCGCCGTCGCCTGCCTGGCCGGTGCCAACGCCCCAACCCGACATGCGACGCCTGCATTGTGGCACGGCGCCCACCCCCCGGAGATAGCGCCGCATCCTCCAGGGGGCCTCATCCGGAGTCCTCGGCATTAACCCTATTGCGAGCGCTCGCCCAGCGGCGCCAGCAGGGGTGTGAAATCGGCCAGCTCATCGCTACCCGTCATCCCGGCCGGAGGGATGCGAGCGGTACGCGAGCAGCGCTCCGAGGCGGGATCTGCGGCAGGTTCGACTCGTGGACGGAGGTCCCGGATAGTCTCGGCTGCGCCTCGGCTTCCGGGATGACGGGTGGAGCCTTTGGCTCGCAGGGGTCGGGCAGACGGAGGGTTACGCGAGCGTCGCCGCCAGCTCCGCAAAATTGCCGACGACGAGGTCGGGCTGGTGCGGGGTCTCGCCGAACGGGCGCTGGCGGCGGTCAATGAAGGCCGAGCGCATGCCGTAGGCCTTGGCGCCGATGCAGTCGAAGGCGTGGTTGGCAACGAACAGGATGGAAGAGCGTTCCTCGCCGATGATCTCCTCGGCCTTCGCGTAGGTCTTCCAGTGCGGCTTGAAATAGCCCGCCTCCTGCACGGAGATGACGTGGTCGAAGGGGAAGCCGATGTGCGGGCCGGCGGCCTTCAGCATGTCGCGGTCGCCGTTCGACAGGATCGCCAGCTTGTAGCCGGCGCCGCGCAGCTTCTCCAGGGCAGCGACGACGTCGGCAAAGGGCTTCAATGTCTCGATCTGCGATACGAGCCAGCGCACCTCGTCTTGGCTGTAGCCGATCTTGCAGCGGTCCATGACGTGGGAGACGGCGCGGTGGCCGATCTGGCGGTAGGGCGTGTGGCCGCGATCGATGAGCGCGTCGATCATCGAGTTCTCGAAGTGGGTGCGCCGCCACCAGGTGACGAAGCTGTCGGGCGAGCCCTCCCAGCCCTTGCCCTTGAGGAACGGCGCGACCGCCTCCGTCAGCCCCTTCTGCATGTCGACGACGGTGCCGTACTGGTCGAAGGCCAGCGCCTTGATCTCGCGCTTGAGCATTTCGGGGCGTTCCATGTGCAGTCTCCGGGCGCGCATCGGGTGTGGTCAGACAAAGGCCTAGCCATTGGCCTTGGTGCCGCTCACCAGAAGGGCCGGGCAGGGAATCCTGCCCCGGTCTGCCGCCAATGCCTTGGCGCCTTCATCCTTCAGCGCCTGCTCGATTCTAGACTGCATTTCCGGCGACTGACGATCGTAGACATAAGTTGCCCGCACCGTGCTCTTGCGCATGATTTCGAACAGGTCGCCTTGTGAGGTTGAGGCAAAGAAGCAAGGAAGCTCCTCGATCCTTACATCGGTAAATGTCGCCGCCTCCATCAAGGCCGCGCAGATCCACGGGTCGCTCAACGTGAATACGCCCGGACCGGCGGGAAGCGCCACCGACGGGTCGGCGTGCTTTTGCACCACCTCACCTATCAAGGCGAGGAGCCGGGTTTTCGCAGCCCCGCACCAAACAGTGAAAGCGTAGCGGCCGCCGGGGCGCAGAACACGCCAGGCCTCCGCCACAGCTCTTCCTGGCCGGGGGAAGTGCATGCCGAAGGCGCAGACGACGGAATCGAAGCTTGCATCCGTGAAGCGAAGCTTCTCCGCATCGCCGATTTCAACCTTGATACCCGGAAAGCGCCGGCGGGCTTCGGCTGCCATGTCCTCGGAGATGTCGACGCCAATCGCGTCGGCACCACGCCGGGCAGCCTCGGCAGCGACGTATCCGGGCCCCGTTGCGACGTCGAGCAGTTTGGCCCCCGATCGCACCGATACGGCATCGAGGAGCGCTTCGACGGCCTGAAGCGTCGTCTGGCCGATGAGGGAATTGTAGTGCTCGGCCTGCTTGTCCCACCCGGTCTTCTCGAACTCTTTGAAAGCCTGGCGTTCCTGTTCGCTGATCGTCATTGCGTACTCCCTACCAACGTGATCCGACCATTACTCCATCTCAAAGTCAGGGCTAGGCATTCGTCCGAGGATAGTGCGAAAGCCGATCAGGTGAAATCCTGTTGCGTCCTGGGCGTGTGGGCGGATTCCGGCCGTCAGCTATGGAGCGCTTGGCTCGCTTCAGCACTCTTCCCTCGATGCGGCAATCGTGGCATACGGAAGTTCGTGCGCGACGCCGAAGCGGCAATGGCTGCGCTGATTTGAGGGCCACGACATCATCAATGCACGTCTCTACGTCCTGTAGTTCCTGACAGTTGGAGCGATTTTCTTCCACGAAGATGCCGGGGCCGGGCTGACAAGGTCTCCGGCGCGTAACCCGAGCCAACGCCAAGTGGGGGTCACTATGTTCGCGCTTCGTGTTCTCTGTCTCACAATGGCAATCGCGCTGACCGCCCTCGCTCCTGCAGCGGCGCAGCGCATGTCCCCGGAGCTCGTCAAGGATCTCAGGGAAGGCGAGGTCCAGAGGGCGCTCATCGCCCTGGGCAGCCTCGACGCGACAGCGGGGCGTGCGTCCCGGCGCGAGCTTCGGGAGGCCGTTCAATGGTTTCGCAGAGCCTATCGGTTCAAGGAGAGCCTCGAGCCTTTGACAAGGGACGAGCGCGAGAAGCTAAGCGAGATCCAAAGGAAGTTCCAGGAGAGGACGGATCTGCAGAAGATTTCTCACAAAGACCCTGTGACCAAGAGCGAGGTATGGCTTCGCCTGCCGGTCGCACTGGTCGGCAGGACCTATGCAAAGAACCTCGGCGCGCACGAGAGCGAGTGGTCGGAATACCGGGCAGCCGACAACAGCGTGTCCATCGGCCCCGAGCTGCATCCGCTGTCGAGGTATACGCCGATATCCCTATTCAGGGAGCGCATCCTGGGCGTTCCCCTGCGCTACAAGCATCTGCATTTGACTTCGGAGGAATTCGCCGCGCAGGGGGGGCTTGGAACCGATAGTGACGGATTCTTTTCCCACAACCTGGTGCTCACGTATCGCGACCAGCTGAAGGGGGTCTTCATGCGCTACGCCAAGCGACCCCCGGCCGGGTTCGAGGTGCCCGATTTCCTATTGCCGATGGTCGCCGCCGAAGCCCATGAAGCCGCTACGCCGAAGCCCGATGCAACCACCAGGGGCTGGCAGCTCTTGCTGCGAGGTATCACCAACCTGGTCGCCAGCGATTTCCCGTTCGACAACGGCTGGACGGCAGTGAGCAGCAAGACGTGTCCGCCCGCCAAAGATACGGCCGATGCGCAGCCGAAGGCCATCCGCATCCTGTTCGGCACCGATCGCAAGAGCAAGCCGGCGGGCAACTCGACAGGTCGCGTGGCCGATGCCGACGCGCTGTTCGGCAGCGAGGCGGGCAACCAGCTTCACCTTGGATGCGCTTATGTTTCCGTGCCCGCCGGCAAGGACGGGGAGGATTTGAGCAAGAGCAGCATTGCAGACTACCAATTCATCCATTCGACCAAGAATGGCGATTTCGGCGACCTTCTCCATATGGTCGACGAGATTGCCGAAAGCAGGGAGAGCGCCTCGGCACTCGTCTTCGTTCATGGTTACAATACGTCCTTTCGGGACGCTCTTCTTACGGTGGCGCAAATTGTGTCGGCGACCGGCTATCCTGGGCGGGTCTACCTGTACAGCTGGCCGTCGGCGCAAAGCACGCTGGGATACATCGCCGACCTGGACAACGCCGAGCAGGCGGAGCCGTTCCTGCAGTCGTTCATGAAGCTGCTGATGCGGGATGCCGATATCGACGAGATCGACATTCTCGCCCACAGCATGGGTTCCCAGTCGGTGCTGAGAGCCGTCAGCGGGCTCCGGGGCGTATTCGAGACGCAAAGGCAGGGAAGGACGCGCGCGAAGAGCATCCGGATCGGCCAAATCATCTTTGCCGCACCCGACGTGGCGATGCCCGTATTCGATCAAAAAATTCATCGGATAGCTCCGTACGCCGATCGCGTCACGGTATACGCTTCGTCAGCGGATGCGGCCCTGTCGGTGTCCAGGTGGCTGCGCAGCGGCGCCGCACGCACGGGCTTGCTCAACGACAACGACGAACCCCTGCGCGTCGAGATCAAGAACGTGCACGTGATCGATGCAACGAGGTCGGCGCGCTGGTGGCGGCTGGATCAGAAGCTCTTTGGGTTCGGACACGACTACTTCAGGCAAAGCCCTGCCGTTTTGGCGGACATCCAGGAGATATTGAAGGCGACTGGTAAGGGCGATAGCCTGACCCCGAAACAGCGCTCCAGCCCACGGTTCGACGAAGTGCCCTTCAAGGACAACGCGGGAGGCTGGGTCTTCTGGAAGCTGAAGGAGAAGTAGCGCCGCCGGGACGCAGGGCAGTGCCGGCTGCAGCTGACACCGCTACAGCCGCCGCGTCGGGATCGACCAGGCGAGTAGTCCGCCGGCGGCGGCGAAGGCGGCAATAGTCAGAAAGGCGGCGCGGAAGGCGTTGGCGATCTCGGCCTGAAGGATGGCTGCGCCGGAGGCAGGCAGGCCCGCGAGCGCGCCGGGCCCCTTCTGTAGCAGGGCCCCGAAGAGGTGGGCGCTGCCGGGGTCGCCGAGCGCCAGGACGGCGAACAGCACCGTTCCGACCAGGGCGGTGCCAGCAGCTGCGCCCATCGAGCGCGACAGCTGCACGGAAGCGGCCGCCGAGCCCAGCGATGCGGCACCAGCGGCGTTCTGCACGGTCACCTGCACGACGCCCATCACGGTCCCCATGAACAGGCCGTTGCAGAACAGCAGGAAGCCCAGGTGGCGCGGGCCGAGATAGCTCGCGAATAGGGCGAGCGACAGCAGCGTGATGGTCGCGAAAATCAGGCCGACGGAGGGGAATATCGCGGTCAAGCCCGTCCTGCTGACGCTGCGCCCGGTCAGCATCGAGCCGGTGCCGATACCGAACGTCAGGGGCAGCAGCAGGAGGCCGGTCTCAGATGCCGAGGTGCCGTGCACGACGCGCAGATAGATGGGCAGGAACGCAATCAGCGACACCAGCGTGGCGCCGTGGCAGGCGGCCAACGCATCGCTGCGCCAGATCGTCGGCTGGCGCAGCAGGGAAATGGGCAGCAGCGGGTAGGGCGTCCGCTTCTGCTGGCGGATGAGGGCGAGGAGCGCGACAATGCC
>Ga0247727_10013817_pt1 | contig 13537 bp, 10 predicted proteins | sample WisWelCaveWW1625_FD_202498 | JGI IMG/M metagenome (GOLD analysis project Ga0247727, IMG submission 202498) | Biofilm microbial communities from Wishing Well Cave, Virginia, United States - WW16-25 | ecosystem: Environmental > Aquatic > Deep subsurface > Groundwater > Cave microbial mat | place... | reverse complement strand
ACGAGTTCAACAATCCGCAGCATGGCACGACCAACACCTACCAGGTGCTCGATCACGCCACCTGGTCGAAAGGCCGGAGTCTGATCAAGCTCGGATTCGATTTCCGGCGGGTGCAGCAGAACGCGTTTCGCGACGTGCAGTCGCGCGGGTTTCTGAACTTTCTCGGGTTTTCGGGCAATCCTCTCGCCGAGATGTTACAGGGTTTCCCCAGCGTGACCGGCGGCGCGGTTCTGGACAATCCCCAGTATCTGCGCACCAGCAGCACGTCGTTGTTCGTGAATCAGACCTGGCGGGCCCGCCCTCGCCTGACGCTCACCGCCGGCCTGCGCTACGAGTACAATTCGCCGCCGGTGGACCGCTTCGATCGCGCCAACATTTACGATCCCGCGCGGCGGGCCCTGGTCGCGGTCGGAACCGGCGGCGTCCCGCGCGGGGGATACGAATCCGATCGCAACAACTGGGCGCCGCGGTTCGGCCTGGCGTGGACTCCGGGCGGCGGCGGCACGGTCCTCCGGGCCGGCTACGGCGTCTACTTCGATCAATCGGCGCTGGCGCCCGGCGAAGGGCTCTACTTCAACGCGCCGTATTTCAACTTCCGGCTGTTTTTTACGTTGCCGGGACTGCCGCCGGTGACCCTGAGCGATCCCTTCCCGCGAGACTTCCCGTTTCCCATTCCACAGTCGGCGCTGGCGTTCCAGCGCGATCTGCGCACTCCCTACATGCAGCACTTCAGCGTCGGCGTCCAGCGCCAGATCGGCAAGCAGCGCGTGGCCGAAATCGCCTATGTCGGATCGAAGGGCACCAAACTCCTGACCGCTCGCGACATCAACCAGCCGTTCGCCAGTCCAGCCACGCCGAATCCTCGCCCGGTCCCGGCCTTCGACGACATTGACCTCCTGCAATCGAGCGCCAGCTCGAGTTATCACAGCCTTCAGGCGCGGCTCGAGCAGCGGCTCCAGGCGGGTCTTTCGCTGTTGGCCTCCTACACGTGGTCCAAGTCGATCGACGATGCATCGGGGTTTTTCTCCAGCGCCGGCGACCCGAATTTCCCTCAGAACAGCTACGACGTGAGGGCCGAGCGCGGCCGGTCGAATTTCGACGTCGCGCACCGCTTCACGGCGAGCTATTCCTACGACCTGCCGTTCGGCAAGGGCCGCTGGGGCGGCGACTGGCAGACCTACGGCATCTGGTCATTCCAGACCGGGCGCCCGTTCACGGTGGCGCTGCTGTCGGAGCTGGATAACAGCAACACCGGCCGGTCGATCCTCGGCTTCGGCGCCAATGACCGGCCGCACGTTCTGCGAAATGCGCGGCTGTCGGACCGCTCGCCCGAGCGCTGGTTCGACACGGCGGCGTTCGCCCTCCCCGCCCGAGGCTCGTTCGGCAACGCCGGACGAAACATCCTGGAAGGGCCGGGGCTCGGGACGGTCCACGTGTCCGTGCTCAAGAACTTTGCCTTCGACGAGCGGACCCGGGTGCAGTTCCGCGCCGAGGCCTTCAATCTTTTGAACCGGCCGAACTTCGATTTGCCGGATATTTTCGTCGGCTCGCCGGCGTTCGGACGCCTCAGCTCGGCGCAGAGCCCGCGACACGTGCAGTTCGGAGTGAAGCTGCTGTTCTGATACTGTGTCTCCCATGCGGGTTCCCCTTCTCCTGATCGCGCTGCTGGCGCCCGGGTTCTCTCTGTCGGCCCAGGCCCCAGTCGCGCCGCCGGCGCCGCGCGAAGAATTCGATCACGCCGGCGCCCAAACGCGCAAGGCGGTGGATGACCTGATGTGGCACCTCAAGCTGGGCGACATCGCCGAGGTCGACAAGGTCACCTATACCAGCCTGCCGCCGGCGCGCATCCCCAACCCGACGGCGCAGGGCGCCGGCAACCCGGTCATCGTACCGGCCTACGTGTTTCTGCCGAAGAAGCTCGACCGGACCCGAAAACATCCGGCGATCGTATTCGTGCACGGCGGCGTACACGCGAATTTCTCGACCGGCGCGGCGCACATCGTTCGCGAGCTGATCGAGCAGGGTTACCCGATTCTGGCGCCGGAGTATCGCGGCAGCACCGGCTACGGTCGCGGCTACTACGAGCTGATCGACTACGGCGGTCGGGAGAACGACGATGTCTTCGCGGGGCGCAACTGGATGATCGAGACCTATCCGTTCCTGGATCCGGCGCGGGTGGGCATCATCGGCTGGAGCCATGGTGGAATGATCTCGCTGATGAACATCTTCGAGCATCCGGAGTCCTACGCCTGCGCGTACGCCGGCGTTCCGGTCAGCGACCTGGTGGCGCGCATGGGCTACAAGACCGACGGCTACCGCCGGCTGTTCTCCGCGCCCTACCACATCGGCAAAACCGCCGAGCAGGACGTCAAGGAGTACATGCGCCGCTCGCCGGTCACGCACGCGGACCGGCTGCGCACCCCGCTGCTGATTCATACCAACACCAACGACGAGGACGTGAACTTCCTCGAAGTGCAGCGGCTCATCGCCGCGCTCAAGGCCGCCGGCAAGCCGTTCGAGTCCAGGATCTACGAGAACGCGCCCGGCGGCCACAGCTTCAACCGGCTCGACACCAGGCTGGCGCGGGAATCGCGCGCCGAGATCCATGGCTTTCTGGCGCGCTACCTGAAGCCGGAACGGAGGACGCCGTGACCGGGATGCTGGCGGCTCTGCTGTGGCTCGGGCAGGCCGCGCCCTCGCCGCCCGAACTGGTGTCGGCGCTCGGCAAGAGCTTGTTCGCCGAGCCCGACGCCAAGGGCGTGGTGGCCAAGGCCGACACGGCGCTGGCCGCCGATCCGGAGAACCTCGAATTGCTGCTGGCGGCCGCGCGCGCCCGCGACGAGCTGTGGCGTTTCCGGGAATCGATCGAGATGTACACGCGCGGCCTCGCGCGCGCTCCGAACGACTTCCGCTGGCGCCGCTTCCGGGGTCATCGCTACATCTCGACGCGGCGGTTCGACCTGGCCGCCGAGGATCTCGAGAAAGCGCGTGCGCTCGAGCCATCGAGTTTCGATGTGGCGTATCACCTCGGACTGGCCTACTATCTGCTCGGCAAGTTCGATCCAGCCGCCGAAGAGTACGGCCGCTGCCTGTCGCAATCGGCCGGCGGCGAAACCGGGCCCAAGCTGCCGGAAGGATTCCGGTCGTGCGCCGACTCGGCCCGCGAGGACAACTCGCGCGTGGCCCTGGTCGAATGGCGGTATCGTGCGCTCGGCCGCGCCGGGCGGCGGGAGGATGCGGCGCGATTGCTTGACGGGATCAGCGAGGGCATGAAGGTGACGACCAACGACATCTACTACCGCTCGCTGCTCTACTACAAAGGAGCGCGAAGCGAGGCGCGGATCCTCGAAGGGCTCACCGGCAACCAGTTCTCGACGGTCGGGTACGCCGTGGCCAACCGCCATTGGCTCGAAGGCCGCCGCGCGGAAGCCTGCAAATGGTTCCACCGCGTGGTCGAGGAGAAGACCTGGAGCGCCTTCGGATATATTGCCTCCGAGACGGAGCTTGCCCGCGGCGCCTGCCGGTAGACGGCGCTACAGATCCGCCAGCGTGAAAATCCGGTCGAACGGGCATCCGAGCGCGACCTCGATGTTTTCCCGCGCCCCCTCCTCGCGATCGACCAGGCAGATGGCGCCCAGCACGCTGAGTCCGGCTTCGCGCGAAGCCTCGATGGCCGTCACCGTCGAGTCGCCGGTGGTGCACACGTCGTCGACGACCACCACGTCGAGCGCACCGCTCCCGGAGAGCCCTTCGATCCGCCGCCGTGTCCCGTGCTGCTTGGCCTCCTTGCGCACCAGGTAGGCGTTGATGGGCGCGCCGGCATGATCCAGGCTCTCCCGCGCGATGGCGACCACGATCGGGTCGGCTCCGAGCGTCAGCCCGCCCACGGCCGCCGGTCGCCAGCCGCGCTCGGCGATCTTGGCCAGAAACAGCCCGCCGATCAGCGGCATGGCTTCGGCGCGGCAGGTGGTGAGCCGGGCGTCGACGTACACGCTGCTGCGGCGGCCGCTCGCGAGCACGAATTCCTCGCCGCGTCGAACGGAGATGTCGACGAGAATCCGCCGCAGCCTTTCGCGATCCTGATCCAGGCTCATCGGTATGATGGTAGCGTTCGGGGGCTGCTGGTACAATAGTGCTCCGCCTTGTGAAGCTGCTGATTTTTTCCGACATTCACGGCGACGTCGGCGCGCTCGAAGCGCTGATGGCGATCGAAGCCGACTACTACTTCGCCGCCGGCGACCTGGTGAGCTGGGCGCGCGGGCTCGAGAAGGTCGGCCCGGCGCTCGCCAAGCGCGAGCGGGTCTACGTTCTTCCTGGCAACCACGAGAGTGAGCGCGACATCGCCGCCTTCTGCGAGCAATTCGGCTTCGAGCCGTTCCATGGCCGGACGCTTGAAATCGCCGGCTGGCAAGTGGCCGGCCTCGGCTACTCGAATCCGACTCCATTCCATACACCGGGTGAATACAGCGAAGCGGAACTGGCGGGGCGGCTCGCCGGGTTCGCCGCTCTCAAGCCGCTGGTGCTCATCTGCCACTGTCCGCCCAAGAACACCGCCCTCGACCGTGTGCGGCCAGGGGTGCACGCCGGCAGCTCGGCGGTGAGCGACTTCATCGACCAGCACCAGCCGGCGTGGTTCTTCTGCGGGCACATCCACGAAGCGGAAGGCGTTGCCGTGCGACTCGGCCAGACGCGCGGCGTCAATGTCGGCAAGCGGGGCTACTTGCTCGATCTGGACAAGCGTGAAGGTGCGTGAATCGCCGGCCGTCGTCCGGCAATGCCCGCGCGCTGTCCTTTGCTACAATCGATGGAGAGTATGACGCTCGACGAACTCGAACGTGAATACGACGCGCTCCGCCAGAAAGCTGCATCTGTGCGGAGCTATCTTTGACGCACCCGCCAAGAAGACCGAACTGGAAAAACTGGAAACGCAGCTCGCCGCGCCCGATTTCTGGAACCAGCCGGAGAAGAGCCAGAAAGTGCTCCAGGAGCGCAAACGGCTCGAACAAACTCTCGACCAGGACCAGGCGGTGGCCGCGCTCTCCTCCGACATCGAGACGCTGTTCGAGCTGGGACGCGAGGGCGAGAATGTCTCCGTCGAGCTCGGTCGTGAGCTGAAGCGCTTCGCCGAGCGACTCGACGATATCGAGGGCGAAATGCTGCTCTCGGGCGAAAACGACGCCCGCGGCGCGATCGTCACCATCCACCCGGGAGCCGGCGGCACCGAGAGCCAGGACTGGGCCGAGATGCTGCTCCGCATGTATCTGCGATGGGCCGAGCGCCGCGGACTGGAGGCGGTGATCACCGACCGGCTCGACGGCGAAACCGCCGGGATCAAGTCGGTGACGTTTGAAGTCAACGGCGAGAACGCCTACGGACTGCTCTCCTCCGAAGTGGGAGTGCACCGGCTGGTGCGCATCTCGCCATTTGACGGCAACGCGCGCCGCCACACATCGTTCGCCTCCGTGTTCGTCTACCCGCAGGTCGACGAACAGGTCAGGATCGAAATCCGCCCCGAGGATCTGCGGGTGGACACCTTCCGCGCCAGCGGCGCCGGCGGTCAGCACGTGAACCGGACCGACTCGGCCATCCGCATGACTCACCTCGCCACCGGCATTGTCGTCCAATGCCAGAACGAGCGTTCGCAGCATAAGAACCGCGCCGGCGCCCTGAAGCAGTTGCGCGCCCGACTCTACGAATTCGAGATGGACAAACGCCGCGCCGAGGAGAAGGAGATCGAGGATTCCAAAGCGGACATCAACTTCGGCAGCCAGATCCGGAGTTACGTGCTGGCGCCCTACCGGCTGGTGAAGGATCACCGGACCAAGCTGTCGATCGGAGATGTCGACCGCGTGCTCGATGGCGGGATCGACGCGCTCGCCCACGCCTGGCTCGTCTACCGCAAGACCGGTAAGATCGCCGGCGACGGCAAGGACGAGCTGCCCGAGTAAATGACCGACCGCGAGGCCGTGCGATATGCCGCCGGGCTGATCCGCCAGGGTCGCCTGGTGGCGTTCCCCACGGAAACGGTGTATGGCCTGGGCGCCAATGCGCTCGACGAGCGCGCCGTCCGGCGGATCTTCGAGGCCAAGGGGAGGCCGCCGGAAAGCCCGATGATCGTCCATGTCGCGAGCGTCGAGATGGCCCGCGGGCTGGCCATCGAGTGGCCCCGGCAGGCGGCGGCGCTGGCCGGACGATGGTGGCCGGGGCCGCTCACCCTGGTGTTGCGCAAACACTTCTCGATCCCCGGGATCGTGACGGCGGGGCTCGATACCGTCGCGTTGCGGATGCCGTCGCACCCGCTGGCTCTCGAACTGATTCGCGAGGCCGGCGTGCCGCTGGCGGCGCCGAGCGCCAACCGGTTCACGGAGCTTTCACCGACAACCGCCGAACACGTCCGGCGCGGGTTGGGCGAGCGGGTCGATTTCATTCTCGACGGGGGACCGACCACGGTGGGTATCGAATCCACCGTGCTCTCGCTGACGACCGTGCCGCCGCAACTGTTGCGGCCCGGCATGGTCTCGCGGCCCGACATCGAGGCATGGATTGGTCCTGTCGAGCTTGGCGGCCGGCCCGGCGCCGCGGCGCACCCGTCTCCCGGAATGCATGACCGTCATTACAGCCCGAGGACGCCGGTAGTTCTCGGCTCGCTCCCGGGCTCGGGCCGCGGCGCGTGGCTCTACTGGCGCCAGCCGTTCGAAGCGGCGCGCATGGTAAAGCTGCCGGAGGAGGCGGCTGCCTGCGGAGCGGATCTCTACCGCACTCTGCACGAGCTGGATCGGGAGGGATGGGACTGGATCGCCGTCGAGACGCCGCCTGATGGTCCCCAGTGGGCCGCCATCGCCGACCGCTTGGGCCGCGCCGCCGGCGTCATCGGGCGGCCTGACCCGCCGGGCTACAATGAACCGGATAGCTCATGATTCAGCCCGTCCTCGCCGGCGAGGATCTGCTGCGACAAATCGACCGCGCGGCGGCCGCGACACCGACGCTGTGGTGGCTCGGACAAAGCGGTTTCGTCCTCAAGTATCACGACATCATCTTCTACATCGATCCGTACCTGTCGGACCATCTGGCGGCCACGGTCGCCGATCCCGAGCGGCCGCGCACGCGGATGACGGCTTCGCCGCTCGAACCCGGCCGCGTGCGCCATGCGGACATGCTGTTGTCGACGCACGCCCACGGCAGTCACATGGATCCGGCCACGCTGGCGCCGATGCTGGCGGCCTCGCCGCGGGCGAAGCTGGTCCTGCCCCGGAGCGCCGCCGCGCAGGCGCGCGCCGCCGGGATCGACTACGCGCGGATGACCACCACCGACTCGGACCTGCGGGTCGAGTTTTTCCGCCGCGGCCTGTACGCGCGCATCTACGCCGTGCCGTCGGCTCATGAGGAGCTCGATTACACGGCGGCCGGAGGATACCCGTACCTCGGCTACCTGATCCGCTGCGGGGGCTCGACCATTTATCATGCCGGCGACGGCGTGAGGTACGAATCGCTGGTGTCGCGGCTCCGCCCCTATAACGTGACCGTGGCGCTGGTTCCGATCAATGGGCGCGATCCGCGGCGCGGCGTAGCCGGAAACTTCGACATTATCGAGGCCGCGCAGCTGGCCGAAGACATCGGCGCGCGGTGGCTGGTGGCGATGCACTATGACATGTTCGCCTTCAGCACGGCGGACATCAATCGCTTCATCGACCATATGCTCGGCTCGCGCCCCGCGCAACGATTCAAGATCTTCCAGTGCGGCGAGGGCTGGACCGTTCCGGAATCGTAAACGCCCGGCGGAATGGGGCTGCTACCATGGCACAAGGATGAGAATAGCCGGCCTCTACGCGCGCGCCCGGCCGGTCTTCAGTTTCGAATTTTTTCCGCCAAAAACCGACCCCGCCACCGAGGATCTTCTGGCGACCGTGGGCGACCTCCGCGAAGCGCTGTCGCCCGACTTCGTCTCGGTGACCTATGGCGCCGGCGGCTCGACCCGCGCCCGCACGATCGAGTGCACGACGCGCATCCACAGCGAGCTGGGCGTGACCGTGATGGCGCACCTGGCCTGCCTCGGCCACACCGCCGACGAGATCGGCGGGATCGTCCGGCGTCTTCTCGACAACGGGATCACCAATATTCTCGCGCTGCGCGGCGATCCCCCGCGCGACGCGCCGCCGCCGCCGGCCGACGGATTGCGCAACGCCACCGACCTGATCTCCTACCTGGCGGGGAACTTCGACGTGGGCATCGGCGCCGCCTGCTACCCCGAGGTGCACCCGGAGGCAGCCAGCGCGGACGACGATCTGCGCTGGGCGGCGAAGAAAGCCGAGCTCGGCGCGGGGTTTCTCATCACCCAGCTTTTCTTCGACAACCGCGATTACTTCCGCTTCGTCGAGCGGGCGCGGGCCGCCGGCATTGTCGCCCCCATCGTTCCGGGCATCATGCCGGTAACCAACGTCTCGCAGATCGAGCGGTTCACGAAGATGTGCGGAGCGCGGATTCCCGAGACTCTTGGCGAGCGACTCAACCGGCACCGCGAGGATCCGGCGGCGGTGATGGCCACCGGCATCGAACACGCGATCACCCAATGCCGCGGGCTGATCGAGGGGGGAGCGCCGGGCCTCCATTTCTACACGCTTAACAAGAGCTTCGCCACCCGCTCGATCATGGCCGCCATCAGGCGGTTGTAAGCCGCTTGCGCCGGACCGCTTCCCGGTAACTCTCGACGAGCTGCCGGGTGATCACCCGGACATTGCGCTCGGTTTCGACCATCGAGCGGGCGCGGCGGGCCATGGCGGCGGCCTCCTCCGGCCGGTCGAACAGATCGAGGATCTTCCCGGCAAACGCCTCGGGCGTGTCGGCCAGGGCGCAGACTTCGCCGTCGGCCAGCGTGAGACCTTCGGCGCCGAGCGTCGTCGACACGACCGGCATCCCGGCGGCGAACGCTTCGAGCAGCTTCACGCGGACGCCCGAGCCGCTCAGGATCGGGCACACGAACAGGCCGTACCGCGCCAGCGGCTCACGCACGTCTTCGACAAATCCGCGCAGCTCGATCGCCCCGCCCGAATCCGGCATCGAGTGCGGCGGCGGCGGATCGCTGCCGACCACCACCAGCCGGGCCGCCGGGCGGCGGGCGAAGACCAGCGGCGCCACCCGCTCGACGAACCACCGCAAGGCGTCCTGGTTCGGCGCGTGCCGGAAACTGCCGAGGAACAACATGGTGTGAGGCTCGCGGCCCTCCGGCCGGAAGACGTAGCGGCCCGGATCGATGCCGGCGCGGAGGTTCGAGTCCATGCGATCCGCCAGCGCGGGCAGAAAGCCGGCCAGGTACTCTCCGTTCTCCCGGCTGCAAACCTGGATCCGGTCGAACGCCGGCAACAGCCGGAGCTCCCAGCGCAGCGCGCGCAGATACTCGAAGGACGCTTTCAGTCGCTTGAGCAGGCCCCGCATGTGAGGGACGGACCGCGCGATCGACTGAAAATAGATGTCGTGCTCGAACAGGATCGTAACGAGCTGCCGGAACCGGCCGTGGTATTGGGCGAGCGGAAAGTACTCGAGCTGAACCACGTCAATCCGCCGCAGGTAACACTGGCGATGAATGACCCACTCGAGCTCCTCGCTGGCAAATTCGCGGACCGCGAACGGGACGATCGAGCCGAGCTGCCGGGGCCGGCCCTCGAGCCGCGGCAGAAACTCGGCGGAGGCGCAGCGCCGGATCAGATCCTCGTGCGCCGGCTCCTCGGCGGGTGTGTCGAGCAGGACGACCAGGTGCAGCTCGCACAGCGGGGCCAGCTCGACCAGCGTCTGGAACATGAATACGCCGCCGCCGTGCACCGGCGGGCAAATGGGATAGGGAGACACGAACAACACCGCCGGCCGCCCGGTCTCGGCGGGCAGCTCGAGGAAACGGTCGCGGAACCAGGCGCCCATCGGACGGCAAAACGCCTCGCTGTCGTCGACGACCGCGAGACTCCGCGCGCGCCAGCGCGAGCGCAATATTCGCGGCAGCCGGCCGAACGCCCGCCACAGCGCTTCGAGCTTCCCCATCGAGCCGAACGGCAGGAAGGCCAGGGTTCCGGCGCCGGCAAAGAAGAAATGGGACAACAAGCGAGGCCACTCGTGGATGTTTTTCCAAGCCCAAAGCAAGTAATTTCTTTGAAGGACAGCCTCTATCTCCTCGGGCCGGAACCGGCGGCCGATCGTGCCGCGATGCTCGTGGAAGACCACGCTGGCCGGCTGATAGAGCACCTTCCAGCCGCGTTTCCACGCCCGGTAGCCGAGGTCGGTGTCTTCCAGGTAGAACGGGGCGAAGATCTCATCGAAAGCGCCCAACTCGAGCAGTTTTCGGCGGTCGAACGCGCTCGAGCCGCCGCCGGCGTAAAAGCAGGGATAGAGCTCGTCGACCCGCTCGTCGGCGCGATGGCGCACACGCAGGCCGCCGTTTTCCCACCAGCCCTGCGTGAGTCCGGTCTCCTCGCGCAGCTTCCCGGGATCGCGAAAGAAGATCTGGCAGGAGACGGCGAACACCTTCTCGTCGGTGAAGCCGTCGAGCAGCGGTTCGAGAAACCCGGGTTCGACGTGCATGTCGTTGTTGAGCAGCACGGCGATGTCGTGGCGGGCAGCGCGGAAGCCGGCATTCGAGCCGCCGCCGAATCCAAGATTCCCGGGGAGAGCCAGAACACGCACCTGAGGGAAATGCCGCCCGAGGAACTCGGCCGTTCCATCGCTCGAACCGTTATCGACCACGAGGATTTCGCTCGCCGGATGCCGGGCCACCGCGGCGGCCACCGAGGGCAGGTGGGTCTCGAGCAGGTCTTTGCCGTTCCAGCTCGGGATCACCACCGAGACGGCATCGGTGCGGGGCCGCGTGTCGCGCGGCCGGCGCCGCCCCCCGGCGAGCCGCCACAGCAGATCCGCCACGCCAATCGCCAGCAGAGTGCACAGGATCGGCAGCGGCGAGATCAGCTGCAGAGGCAGCGCCCGCAGCGCGCGGGGAATTCGGCCCATTTCAGGTCTTCGGCGCGGCCGGGCCGAGCCCCAACGAGCGACCGAGTTTGTGCCACCGGGAAATTTCATGGAGCGCCAGCCGGTGGCGGACGGCGTCGTTGTCTTCTTCGAGGCGTTGCGCCCACTGCGTCCGCTCGACGACGGTCTTCTCGGCCTGATCGAGCAGCTTCACGCACTCGGCCAGCTCTCGGGCGCGCTCGTCGAGCTCGCCGGTCAGCCGCCGCTCGGTCTCGAGCGCCCACTCGGTCTTGGCAACGTTCTCGCGATCGAGCGCGGCGAGCTTGGCCTCGTACCCCGCGGCCGTCTCGGCGGCCGCCGCCTGCTCGGCCGCCAGCTCCTTCTGCAACTGATCCACGCGCGCCCAGGATTCGTCGAGCTGAGTGTTGAGTTTTTCGGCCCAGCCGTTCCTCGCTTCGAGGTCCGCGCTCTGCGTCCGGAACAGCTCGACGAGCTGCTGGTGCTCGGCGTGCAAATCGTCCAGCCACCGGTTCTTGGCGGCCAGCTCTTCCTCGAGCCGGCCGATGTGCCGCTCGCGCTCCCGCAGGACGTTCGCCGCGCTCGGAAGATACACGAACGCCGGCGCGCCGGTCAGCGGCGCGAGCGCGCAGAAGGCGACAAAAAAATGCGACTCCCCGGGGTTCACGGCCGCGCGCTCGAGGTGCAGATCGGCTCCGGAAGCGCCGGCCAGCGGCTGAAAAACGACCGCCGGCCCATGGTTCTGCGCAAGGATCACGACGTGGGGGAACACCTCGGCCAGCGTCGCGCGAAATTCCTCGTGGTCGAATTCGCGGACATGGTAGGGATTCGGGCCGGAGACGCCGCGGGCGTCGCGGTAGTAGTCTCTGTTTGGCGTCGAGACGACCACCTGACCCCCGGGAGCGAGCAGCCGTCGGGCTTCTTCGAGCAGCGCGCGCGAATCCCGGATATGCTCGATCACCTCGAACGCCGTGACCAGATCGAAGGAGGCGTCTCGAAACGGCGTTCGTTCGCAGCCGGCGCGGAGGAAATGGAGATTGGCCGCCGGATAGTGCTCGCGCGCGTACGAGATCGCGGCGGCGGAGATGTCGAGCGCCAGCGTCAGGGCGGCGGTCCGCGACAGCACGGCGGCGCCATAGCCGGTGCCGCAGGCCACGTCGAGCACACGCTTGCGGCGCGAGATTCGGCTCACCAGATGATACCGCCCCAGGTGCTCGTTCCAGAGGTCCGGGTCGACCTGGCCGGGAATCACCCGCTCGCCGGTGAATTCTCCCGGAGCCACCTAGAGCGCCTTTCCCGCCACCGCGGGTTCCGGCGCCGGCCGCCCGAGACTGCGGTTCAGCTCGACGCGGCAGGGAAGGTGAAGATAGCCGTACACCGGACCGCCGGCGTGCGCCATTTGCACGGTGATGGCGTTGTCGATCCAGTCGCACATCCTGTAGGCGACCAGCGGGCCGTCGGCGATCGCCGGTGAGAACGAGAAGTGACCCGGGTACAACGTCGGAAGATCGACGTGAAAGTCGACCGTGTAGACATCGCCCGCCCGCATCGGCGGCAGATCGAAGCCTTCGCGCAGCGTGTTGGTGCCGCAAAAGTCCAGACCGAGATGATTGCGAAGGATGAAACCGACGTTGGGAATCCCGATCGCATCCCGCGACCGCACGCTGATGCGCACCACGATTCGCGATCCCGGCTCGATCAGTTCGAGCCGGCGGCCCGCCGGATCGAGCACGGCGATGCCGAGAACTTCCGCCCGCCCGTCTCCATGGCGATGATCGATGTTGGGGATCGTTTCGACGATCTCGGCCGGGCGCGGAAGGCTCGCCGGAAGCGCCGCCGGACCGCGAAGTTCCAGCCACGCCGAATCCTTCTCGGCCATCGCCGCCAGGTATCTGGAAACCACCCGATCCGTATCTCCCCGCTCGCGAACACGGCCCGCGTCGAGCCAGACCGCGCGGTCGCCGAGGGCTTTGACGTCTCCCATCGAATGGGAGACGAACAGGATCGTGATGCCGCGGCTCCGCATCTCGTGCACCTTGCGCATGCACCGCTGGCGGAAATAGACATCCCCCACCGCCAGCGCTTCGTCGACGAGCAGGATTTCCGGATCCAGATGAATGGCGACCGCAAACGCCAGCCGGACCACCATGCCGCTCGAGTAGGTCTTGACGGGCTGGCGGATGAAATCCCCGATCTCGGCGAACGCTTCGATCGCGCCGTACTTCTCGTCCATCTCCCGCGGCGAGAAACCGAGAATCGCGCCGTTGAGGTAGACGTTGTCGCGGCCGGTGAATTCCGGGTTGAAGCCCGCCCCGAGCTCCAGCAGCGCGGCCACGCGGCCTTCCACGCTGACGGCGCCGGTGGTCGGCTGGAGAATCCCGGCCACAATCTGCAACAGCGTGCTCTTGCCGGAGCCGTTCTCGCCGATGACGCAGAAGGTCTCGCCGCGCCGGATCTCGAGATCGACCTCGCGGAGAGCCCAAAAATCCTCGTGACAGCGAAGAAGGTGCAGCGTGAGAATCTCGCGGAGGCGGTCCGCCGGCGTTCGATAGACCGGGTAGCTCTTGGAAACGTT
>Ga0247727_10013816_pt1 | contig 13537 bp, 9 predicted proteins | sample WisWelCaveWW1625_FD_202498 | JGI IMG/M metagenome (GOLD analysis project Ga0247727, IMG submission 202498) | Biofilm microbial communities from Wishing Well Cave, Virginia, United States - WW16-25 | ecosystem: Environmental > Aquatic > Deep subsurface > Groundwater > Cave microbial mat | place... | reverse complement strand
TGCTGAAGGAAATCCTGAACATCCCGGACAGCATCCCGCGGGACTTGATTGACCGCGCCGAGTGCGTGGTGGTGATCCCCGCGGCGAAAAAAGGGGCCTTCGGCCTGGGGGCCAGCTACGGACGCGGGGCCATGACCTGCCGCACAGGGGAGAATTTCTCCGGGGCGTGGAGCGCGCCAGCGATGTACCGTCTGGAGGGCATCAACATCGGGTTCCAACTGGGCGGCGAAGAAATCGACTACGTGTTTCTAGTGATGAACAAGCGGGGGGTGAACTCGCTGCTGAAAAGCAAAGTGAAGCTGGGGGTAGACCTCAGCGCCACCGCAGGCCCCAAAGGCCGCACGGCCACGGCAGCGACCGATGCGTTCATGCGCGCGGAGCTGCTGAGCTACTCGCGGACGCGAGGCCTGTTTGCGGGCATCGCGCTGGAAGGCTCCACGCTGCGGCAGGATAACTCTGCCAATGAGAAGATTTACGGGCGCAAGGTGAAGGCGCGGGCCATCGTGCGCGAGGGTAAGGTGGAGATGCCTGCGGCGGGCGGGAAGCTGATCTCCACCTTGAACACCGAGTCGCCACGGAACCTTTCCGACCCGAAGTCGTTGGAGTGAGGGCAAGAGATAGAAGTTGGAAGTTCGACCTTGGAAGTTAGAAGGAAGGCGGGGCGAGAGTCGCCCCGCCTTTTTTGTTTAGTGGATGTGGAGCAGCGACCTTAGGACGAGGGCATGTGTCGAGTGGGATATACTTGACTTATGTCCATTACTGACTCATAGTCAGTGTTGGTCGACCGACTTGCGGGGCGGCGGGAGTTTTGGCTGAAAACCAAGGGGGACTGAGATGTCCGAACTGGGCGTGGAAATGAATGAAGAGCAATTAGGACGCAGGGAAAGGCGGCAGGCAGAAACGCGGGAAAAGCTGTTCCGCACGGCGCTGCGGCTGTTTTCGCAGCGGGGGTTCAGCGCGGTGACGGTGGAAGAGATCACCGAGGCCGCGGACCTTGGCAAGGGAACATTCTTCAACTACTTCCCCAGCAAAGAGCACGTGCTGGCGGCGTTCGGACAGATTCAGGTGGGAAAGGTGGAGGCGGCGCTGGCGCGCGTGGAGGGGCGCGAGACGACGGCGGCGGAGGCGTTGCACAGGCTTCCGCAGGAACTGGCAGCGGAGCCGGGGCGCAGCGCGGCGCTGGCGCGCAGCCTGATGGTGGCCATCAACTCAAACGACGCCGCGCGCGGACTGATGATGGCCAACCTGCAGCGCGGACGTGAATTGCTGGGGCGGCTCATCTGGATCTGCCAGGAAAAGGGTGAAATACGCAAAGACCGGCTGGCGCTGGATTTGGCACGGGCTTTCCAGGAGACATTTTTTGGGACGCTGTTTGTCTGGGCGCAGGACCCGGCACAGCAGGAGCTGGGAAACGCCCTGGCTGATGCGTTTGAGATCTTCTGGAGCGGGGCGGAGAACGCGCGGTAGAACACGTCGTACCGAACGAGAATCCCGAGCTTCGCCTCCGAAGAAGTTGTCCTGGCAACGTCGGCGGCGGTGTGCCTGCGCAGGGCGGGACTCACACACCTGTGGACTGACGCGCTGGCACTGGTGGGGATGGGCGCGGTGTTGCTGATTCTGGCGGCGAGAAGGTTCCAGCGCAAGGTCGTGGCCGTGTAAGGAAAGGCCACGGGTCAGCGGAGCTGGGTGAGCGGGGCGCGGTTGACGCGGAGGTCGAAAATATCGGGGCGCGAGTAGTGACCGGCGACATCGAGGGCGAGTTTTTCCTCGGCGACGCGGTCGAGGTCCAGCTCGGCCAGCAGCAGGGCTTCGCGGCCGCGGACGGGCTCGAGCACATAAGAAGAGTCGGGTGCGATGACGGCCGAACCGCCGTCCAGGAGCACGTCCGGCGCGGAGGCAAAGTCCGAGGCCAGCTCCAGGTCCGCAGGAAGATCAGATTTCTTCAGAAACGTGGCCGCTACCAGGACGAAGGCGCGGCCCTCGAAGGCGTAATGGCGCGAGGCCAGCTGGTGGACTTCTCCCGCGTGCGGCCACGCAGCGATGTGAATTTGTTCGCCCTCGGAATGCAGTACGTGGCGGCTGAGCGGCATCCAGTGTTCCCAGCAGACTAATCCCCCAAAACGCGCGGCGCCGGAATCGAGCGGCAGCGGATACGCGCGCAGGCCGGCGGCGTCGCCGTGTCCCCAGACCAGCCGCTCGCCAAACGTGGGAACCAGCTTGCGATGGCGGCCGAGCAGCTCGCCCTCCGCAGAAACAAACAGCAGGGTGTTGTAGAGCGAGCCGGAAACATCCAGCTCATTGGCGCCGAAGACGACCGCGCAATGCGCCTCGCGAGCAGCGCGGCAGAGAGTGTCCGTCTCAGGCGAGGGGATCACCAGGCTGTTGCGCGCCAGGCGGGCGTGGAGTTTCTTGGAGGGGGCGTGGCCCCACTTGCCGAAAGTGCCGGCGTCGCACCACAGGGGATAGACGGGCAGCCAGGTTTCCGGAAACGCCAGGAGGCGCGCGCCGCGGCCGCCGGCGTCGGCGATGAGGCTGCAAGCCTTGGCCATGCAGCCGGGGAGGTCCAGGACGACAGGAGTAGCCTGGGCGATGGCGACGGTGAGTTTCATGGCAATCTCCGGAGAGAAGAATGTACAAGGAAAAGATAGAAATTAGAACCATGAACGCAGAACGCGGAAATGCAAAGTAGCAGGAGCGGGCCATCCCGCAGCCCCGAACTTTCGGGGCGGGACGGCCCTAGAGGACGCGGGCGGCGATGAGGGTGAGGTCGTCGGAGGCGGGGCGGCCGGCGGAGTGGTCGCGGACGGCAGCGAGAATGGCGTCGCGCATTTCCACAGCGGAGACACAGGAACTGCGGCGAACAATTTCCGTGATGCGCTGCTGGCCAAATTCTTCGTCGCGGTCATCCAGGGCTTCCGGGATGCCGTCGCTGAAGATCAGCAGCCAGTCGCCGGGTTCGAGGGCGATGTGCTGCTCGGCGGTGGGCAGGGTCTGAAACAGGCCGAGGGGCGGCGCGCCGGGCTCCAGCGCTTGCACGGCAGGTTCCGGAGCCGGGGAAGCAGACTGCGGGAGGGCCTGGACAGCAGAGGCAGTTCGCTCGGAGCCAGCCACGGGTGCAGAAGCAGCGGCCACCGAGGCACGAGCAGGCAGAGGAAGCGGGCGGGAACGCATTACCAGCGGTGGATGATGGCCCGCGTTGACGTAGGTGAGGCGACGCGCCGAATCATCGTACACGCCGTAAAAAGCAGTGGCGAAGCGCTCCGGGTCCGTGGACTCGAACAGGAGCGAATTGGCTACGGCCATCACCTCGCCGCAACGGTCGCCGAGCAGCGGTGCGTGGCTGCGGATGCAAGCGTGCAGGGCGGACATCAGCAACGCGGCGCTGAGGCCCTTGCCGGAGACATCGGCGAGAAGCAGGCCGAGCTTGCCGGGAGCCAGAGCCAGGAAATCGAAGAAATCGCCGCTGACGACACGCGCGGGCTGGCAGATGCCGGAGTAGTCCAGCGTGGCCAGCGGGGGCCGGAACTGCGGGAGCAGGCGCTGCTGGACTTCCGAGGCGATGCGCAGCTCCTGGTCGAGGCGCATCTGTTCGTAGAGGCGCTGCTGCTGTGAGCGGATGATGTCGTCGCGGTCGGCCAGGGCGCCGGCCATGGTGTTGAAGGCGGCGGCGAGCTGCCCCACTTCGTCACGGGAACGGATGGGGACGTGGATGCCGGAGGCGCCTTCCGCAATTTTCAAAACCGAGTGGGTGAGATCGCGAAGGTCTAAGGTAATGCGCTGGGAGAGATAGCGCGAGAGGAGCCAGGCGAGGCTCATGACGATGGCCACCAGGGCAATGAGGCGCCAGGTGAGAGCCTGAATGGGGGCAACGATGTCGTCGTCGTTGATGCCCAGGCCCACAGTCCAACCGAAATCGGCGTCGTCCACATGGGCCAGGCCGGAGATTTTGCCTGTGCCCGGCGGATATTCGTAGCGGTGGGAGAGGCGGCCCTCCTTGACGGCCAGGGAGAGATCGCCGAGGCCGTGGTCGGCGATCAAGCGCAGGCCGTAATTGTTTTTTCCCGCCGCCTGACGGTATTTGTGGGCGATGATCTTGTCGGCATCGCGTGCAAACATGAAAGCGTAGGCGGAGGGGAAATCTACGCGGGCCAGGGGTTCTTCCTGGAGGTCGAGGATTTTCTGGATGGATTCCCAGTTGACGACGGCGAGCAACACCTGCCGCCCGCCAGCCACGGGCTCGGCATAGGCGAAGGCGTAGTGGAAGGCAAGATCGTCGGGATGCGCATGGGGCAATATGGGCCGGGGCGAGAAGGACTGGCGCGAGGAACCGGGCCGGAGGGCAGCGACGAGTTTGGAGCGATACCAGTCCAGCTTGCCGCCGCCGGCCAGCGCGCCGAGAAAGGCCTGCTGTTCTTCGGGGAAGTCTGAGATGTGGCGTCCGGCAATGGCGGAAGAATCCACGGGCCGGCCGAGGCGGTCTGTGGAATTCGTGTACAGGATGACGCCGTCGCGCCCCAGCACGGCGAGGAGATCGAAGATGCCGTGGTCCAGGACGCCGCGGACGGGCTGCTGGACGCCTGCGTCGAGGAGGCGGATGTTCTCCGCGCGCGCCGATGATGCTGTCGAAATCTTCGCGGCGACCGAAGAGACGCGGTCTTGATACTGGATGAGATAGTGCGAGACGCTTTCGGCCAGGGCGCGGGTGTATTGCTCGACGAAGAGCTTGACCCGATCTTCGCGGAAGGCGCTGCGGATGATGGGCCGTGCAGTGAAGAAAAATGCGGCCAGGGCGAGAAACGCGATGCCCAGAAGCGCGAAGCGGAGCTTGGTGCCCAGCTTGTGGATGGTAAAGTTCACGTGCGCGACGAAAAAATTCCGAGGATGGGATGGTACGCCGCAGGCGGAGGGGAATGCAAATGAGGATGGTGCGAAGATGAGAGAACACGTGTATCCGTTCGTGCCGCTCGCGTACACGCGGCCGGGCGCGGAAGAGCAGCGCGCGCGGGCGGCCGAGTTCGAACAGCGGATGAAGTCAAGGCGGACGGTGCGGCATTTTTCATCCGAGGCGGTGCCGTGGGAGCTGGTGGAGACGGCGGTCCGCGTGGCCGCGTCAGCGCCGTCGGGCGCCAACCAGCAGCCCTGGCATTTCGTGGTGGTGAGCGACCCGGCCGTGAAGCGCGAAATCCGCATCGCGGCGGAAGCGGAGGAAAAAGAAAGCTACGAACACCGCATGCCGGACGACTGGCTGGAGGCCCTGCGCCCGCTGGGGACGGACTGGCACAAGGAATTCCTGGAAACTGCGCCGTACCTGATCGTGGTGTTCCGGGAGGACTACGGGGTGCGACGCAACGACGACGGGAGCGAGAAGAAAATCAAGCACTATTACGTGCAGGAATCCGTGGGGCTGGCGTGCGGGTTCCTCCTGGCGGCGCTGCACTGGATGGGACTGGCCACGTTGACGCATACGCCGTCGCCGATGGGCTTTTTGTCGAAAATCCTGAAGCGGCCGGTGAATGAGAAACCGTTTTTGCTGATCCCGGTGGGATACCCGGCGGCGGATGCGAAGGTGCCGGACATCGGGAAGAAGCGGATGGAAGAAGTGATGGAAAGAATTGGCGGCGGCACTGAGTGATGGGCGGCCAGGATGGGAATTGGAAAATGGAAAAGAGAAAAGGGAAAAGGGCAGGGAGCGCCGCTACCTTGCAGCGGGAGGCGCGGCAAATGGAAATTGTGATTGGAGGTCCGGCACTGGGAGACGGACGGCATCCGGAAGGGGGCGGGAAGCCAGAGAATATTTCTCACGAAGCGAGGCGAACAGGGCCGAGAGTTTGCGGCGGTAGTCTTCCGGGGCGTAGGCGTTGCGGGCATACCATTTGCGGTAGCCCTTGACGAGTTTCGGGAATTTCTCCTCCAGGAACGGCAAGAATTCCTTGTAAGCCGAGGGCATCAGAAACAGCGCGCCGCCGCCGAGCCAAAGCGCGCCCGCATCGCGCGCGGCGCGGGCCAGGGCGTCGAGGTCCTCGGGGCGGTCGGTGAGACCGGGAAGCACCGGGAGGGCAAACACGCCGGCGCGGATTCCGGCATCGCGCAGGGCGCGCACGGCAGCCAGGCGCAGGTCGGGACGTGGAGCGCGGGGTTCGAGAAGACGGGCGAGGCGAGTGCGAAGCGTAGTGACCGAAATGTTGATGGAGAGGGAAGAGTTCTTGGAGATGTGGGTGAGCAGGCCGAGGTCGCGGAGGATGAGATTGGACTTGGTGGTGATGGAAAGGCTGAGGCCTTCGCGGGCAGCGATTTTTTCGAGGATGGAGCGCGTGTTGCCGTGTCCGCGCTCGGCGGGCTGGTAGGGGTCCGTGGCCGTGCCGATGGCGATGTGCTTGGATGCATCGTGGCTGGCGAGGTCGCGCGCAAAAATGAAGCCGGCGTTCTGCTTGATGAAGATCTTGGAAGCGAATTCGCCGCCGCCGAGGTCCATGAATTCGTGGGTGTAGCGCGCGTAGCAATAGCGGCAGCCGAATTCGCAGCCGCGATAGGGGTTGACGGTCCACTCGAATGGGACGCGGTCAGAATCGCAGTGATTGAGGATGGACTTCACGGGCAGGAGGAAATACTCGGTGCCGCGTTTCAGCTCCGCGCGAGGCGCGGAACCGGCGAGGCGTCCCAGGCCCGGGCGGCGGACCTGCTGCGGCCCCAGCCAGAAAGGTTCCGGAGGGGGCGTGGCCGCAACAGGCTCCGGCCGCGCTGCGCCGAGGCCAGCAGCGCTGTGGGGGGAAGGATCCGCGGCGGGCACCGGCAACGGGGAACACAAACCCCGAGCAAAGGTATCCGACGCGTGTGGAGTGGACATGGGAGCCTCGCCGGTAGAGTGGGAGCACTCTATTCGCTTTTTGTTCGCCTGTCAAGTGGAATTTCAGTCCCAGGGGGTCAGCGGCAAGAATGCGGCATCTAACTGAGGTCGCAGTCAACGCCAAAGTTGTGAGTACTGCAGTCATCCGCTTGCACCACCTGATGGGGAGGGAAGAATTGACAGCAGGCAGACCAGGGTGCAAACTTCCCGAACTGGCGGTTGCGCACGGAGACTCGCCGCAGGGCCGGGGCAGGCAGTCTGCACCGGCCAGAGGTATGAGTCAAAAGAAGATTCGCTACAGGAGAAGGAGTATGAAGATATTTCGAATGGTGTTGACGGCCGCGGCTGTGGCCGGGTTGTGCGTGCTGTGGAGTGCGGCGCCGGGGATCACGGCCAGCGGAGACCCGTGGGAAGACCAGGAGTACACGGCGTGGTCGAAGAAGGATGCGGAAAAAGTCCTTTCGAATTCGCCGTGGGCCAGACGCGTGGCCACAAAAACGGATATGGTGAAGGAATCCGAGGACTACAAGGCACAGGGCGGGGCGCCGAAGAGCGGGACCGAAGCCGTGGACCGCGGGACGATGCGGGAAGGAGACTTTGCGACCGTGGTGTGGTGGTCGGCGAAGTCGCCGCGGCGCGCCTACGTGCGGCAGTTGCAGCACGCCGGACAAAACCTCGCGCCGGAAACCATCCAGCAATTCCTGGACCAGCCATTGGCGCATCACGTGCTGACGCTGCGCGTGGAGGGCGGGGATCTGGTCAAGACATCAGCCAAGCTGACGCCTGAAGACCTGAAGCAGGGCGCCTGGCTGGAAACGTCGAGGCTGAAGAAAATTGCCGCCGACGAAGCTGCGGTGGTGAACGGCGCCGACGGCAAACCGGACCGGTTGCGGTTCCACTTCCCGAAGGAAATGAACGGCGCGCCGACGGTGACCTCGGAAGACAAGCGCGTGCTGTTCCGGTTCAAACTGCCGCGGAGGCAGGGCGAGAACTTGAAAAACGCGGAACAGTTCGAAGTGTCGTTCGAAGTGAAGAAGATGGCGGCGCGAAGCGAGGCGGATTTCTAACCCGCTGCCGCGAAGCAGAAGGTGGCGGGTTCCACAAAACGGAACGCGCCACTACGCTAAACCGGGCAGCATTTCAGCCCACTGCAAGGCTCCCAGCCCGAGGACATCCTGTGCCACCTGCACCTGCGAAACGCCTGCCGAAGGATATCCACATACTCATCCTGGACGACGACACGCACAGCCAGGCAGCGTTGCACCACGTGCTGGATTCCGAGGGCTGGCAGGTGCAAATTGCGGCGATGCCGGCGCAAGGAATGGCCCGCTTGGCCGAACGAAACTGGACGCTGGTGATTGCGAACGCGGCACTGGTGGGGATCGAGGGCCCGGGGTTTGAAACGCTGCGCGACCTGGCTCTGGCGCCCGCCGACGAAGGCGGGAAGAAGCGCGCGCGGGTGCTGTTCCTGGTGCCGGAGCTGGCCGCGGAAAGCGTGCTGCCGCGGCTGGAGCGCGACCGCCTGCCCTTTGCGATGAAGCCCGTGAACCTGCACGATTTTCTGGAGCGCGTGAGCGACCTGATGCTGGAATCGGAGGCCATCAGCGAACCCATCCGGCGCGTAAAACACGAATTCAGTGAGAAAGAGCGGCGACGCACAGAACGCCGCAGTGGAGAAGACCGCCGCGCCGAGGGGATGTTTGCGTCGCGCGACGATTATCTGGAAATGGGCGAGGAGGAGATCGCCGAATACGAGCGGCAGGAAGCCGCGGAGGCCGCAAAAAAACGCGCCCTGGAAGAGGCCAAAAGCAAGGACCTGGGTGGAAGCGACCGGAAGGAATAAAGGGCGAGGGATCCTGGGCTAGGGACGAGCAGGGAGGCGGGTGTCGAGGGCGAGGACGGAGCGGTAGAGGACTTCTGCGCCGCGGGCGACGTCTTCAGGCGGCGTAAATTCGCGCGGCGAATGGCTGATGCCGTCGCGGCTGGGAACGAAAATCATACCCACGGGAGCGAGATAGGAGATTTGCTGCGCGTCGTGGCCTGCGCCGCTGGGCAGGTCCAGAGTGGAAAAGCCTGCGGCGCGGGCGGAATCGCGGATGATGTCGCGCAGCGCGGGAGACGTAAGCGCGGGTTTCGCGGAAAAAATCAGCTGGCAATCGAGGGATACATTTTCTTCGCGGGCGATCACGGCAAACCTGTTCTGAATTTTTTTCCAGATACTGTCAATGACAGCGGAGTCGAGGTCGCGGAGCTCGACGGGAAACTCGACGCGGCCGGGAACGACGTTTGTGCCGCCGGGATGCACAACCATATTGCCGACGGTGCCCACCTGGCGGCCGGTTCCCTTCCCTTCTGAGCCGGGGTGTGCGCGCACTTCTTCGCGGACAGCGAGGGCGGCGCGGGATGCGGCGAGCAGGGCGTCGCGGCGGCGGTCCATCGGAGTGGTGCCAGCATGGTTGGCAAAGCCTGTGGCCGTGCACATCCAGTCGTTGATGCCCACAATCCCCTGGACGACGCCGATCTGGGTTTTGTTCTGGTCGAGGCGCGGGCCCTGCTCAATGTGCAGCTCGAGGTATGCGGCAATGCGGCCGGGCGGGATGCGGGCGTCGGCCAAGCGCGCCGGGTCCTGCGCGTAGCGGCGGAGCCATTCGGCCAGAGTCTTCCCTTCCCCATCGCGCCGCGAGAGCACGTCCATCTTCACCTGGCCAGAAGCAGCGCTGGACCCGAACAGGCCGTGGCCGAAGGTGGAGCCTTCCTCGTGCGTCCAGATGACCACTTCGAGGGGATGACGTGTGCGGACGCCGTGGTCATTGAGCGCGCGGATGACTTCGATAGCGCCCATCGAGCCTACGTCGCCATCGAAGTTGCCGCCGCCGGGCACGGAGTCAATATGCGAACCGAAGAGCAATACAGGGAGAGAGGGATCCGCCCCTTCGCGGCGGCCAAAAATGTTGCCGGCAGGGTCTATGCGCACGGCGAGTCCTGCGTCGCGCATCAGGGAGATGACGTATTCGCGCGCGGCCAGGTCGGCTTCGGAAAATCCCAGGCGGGAGACGCCGGCCTCGAAACCTTTGCCGAGCGGGCGGCCGAATTCGGAGAGTGTTTCCAGTGTGGACCACAGGCGCTGCTGGTTGACGTGGAGCGGCTGTGGAAGGGCTGGGAGTGCAAGGACGAGCAGTACAAGGGCCGAAGCAAGAATCGTAACGGTGCGCATAATCGTCTCCGAACTGGAAGCGCTCTCCTGGGTGGAAGCAAACAATAACACGGAGGCGCGGAGAGGAGGCGGCGCGATCCTGGTGCGACCATCCCCTCGAGTCCTTCCAGTCGGGCATCCACGACCCGCGGCTGGGCATCGCAGATGGTAGCCGGAGAGTTGTACGGCAAATTTCCCTGCAAGGAATTCCGCCCCGGACGTTCAAACCAGAGGCACCGGCGATCCGGCGCGGTGTCTATTGGAAAGGGGAGGTGTTTATGAACCGAATGTCATTTATTCGAATTATGGTGGTGGCGGTTGTGGCAGCGGCTGTGGGGCTGGGGATTAGCCTCACCGCCCCGCCGGGTTGTGCGTGCAGGCCGGCTCTAGCTCAGGGCCAATTAGAGCTGCCCATTGCGGTGCTGGCGACAGTGGCGCAAGGCCCAGAGCGCGTGCTGCATCCGGTGAAGGCAAGCTCGAGAGTCCGGAGCGCGCCGGCAGGAACAGCCACACTCGCAAATGGACGGCTGATCGAGGCTGTGCGATATGAAAATTTATCCATCTTCGCGGTGGTGAAGGGCGCGGGCGCGGATACCAGCGGGTTTGTGACGCTGGATGAGGGTTTGGCGTCCGGCGACGTGGTGGTGGCCGAGCGCGGGAGCGACATTATCCGGCGTTCGCGGGACGGCAGGCCCATCCGCGTGCCGGATGGCGGTGCGTCAGTGAACCAACTGGTGCTGGTGAACCGCGGGAAACGCCCGCTGCTGCTGCTGGCGGGCGAGGTGGTGAGCGGAGGCAAGCAGGACCGCGTCATCGCCAAAGACCGCATCATCGCGCCGGGGAGCGAGCCGCTGCCGCTGGACGTGTTCTGCGTGGAGCACGGGCGGTGGAGCGGAGGAAGCAACCAGTTCAGCGCGGCCAAAATGATGGTGCACCCCAGCGTGCGGGAAAAAGCCGCCGTGGACAAGCAACAAGACCAGGTGTGGGCGGCAGTGCGCAGCGGGAGCACGCATCCTTCGGCACAGGCGGCACCGGATAATCCGTCGGCAGGGGCCACGGCTAGAATCTCAAGTTTCGAGGTGGCACAAACCGTAACGGTGGAAGCGCGGAGCGAATCTTACGACAAAATCTACGGACGCTCGAGGATCGGGCAGAGCGTGGAAGCGTTTGCGGAGGAAGTGCGCAAGCGGTTTTCGCGGGCTATGGCCGGACTGAAAGACGAAAAAGTGACCGGCGTGGTGATCGCCTACGGCGGAGAAGTGGCCTGGGCGGATACGTTCGCGTCGCCGGAACTCTTCTCCCGCTACTGGCCGAAGCTGCTGCGCAGCTACGCGGTGGAAGCGTTGGCGCGGCCGGGGTCGAAAGAACAGGCGACGCTGGACGATGCGCGGGAATTCCTGGAGCCGCTGGGCGGGAGGGAAACCATCGAAAGCGAGCCGGGGGTGTACCGCTGGCGGCAGGTGACTGAAGGGCGGTACGCGGAAATCGAAATCACGTCGCTGGCGCCGAAGACGCTGGCACTGCACTGGGTGAAGATCCACAGGACGGCGTGAGGCTGGGATTTCGTGATTGTGTGATTTCGTGATTTGAGATGTTGCGACGTGACAACTCCAAGTGCAGATGCAAGAGAAGGAAAAGCTCAACACAGTGCGGCATGGCCGCAACGAAACAGCGCAGAATTACACAGTGATCACAGAGACACAGCGCGGCAGTGCCGCAACCAATTAGCTCAGAATTACACAGAGGTCACAAAGGCACGGAGGGCACAGAGTCCCGAAGTTTCGGGAGCAAAGAAAACTGCGCGGGACGCCAAGAATTCCGAGAATAGTAGTACAGAGGACGCAAAGAAGATTAGTAACGCCAGGATTTGAGGTCGCTGCCAGGTGGCGCGGAGTTGAGGATGCGCTCGACGGCTTTGGGGATGAACATCTGGTGATAGCGCAGACGGGAATAGGCGTTGGAACGCGTGTGGTCGCCGTTCCAGCAGTGCTCGGCGCGGTCGCCATAGTCCACGACACCGGCGAAGTGCGGATTTTTCGCGGACTTCAGAAAAGCTTCGGTCAGATACACCGCATTGTTGAGGTAGTAGTTGTCCATATCCCCGACGTAGAGATGAATCTTGCCGGCTAGTTTTTTGCCCAGGCCGCGTTCCCAGTCGCGCTGAAGGATGTACGAGAGGTCATAGTTCTCGCGCCAGTAGGCGGCGACGGCGGGGTCAATTTCGCCGCTGCGCTTGTCCCAGATGCGTTTGGGATAACCGTCGGGGCCAGCAGGTGAATAGACTGCCTCCCAGATATCCCACTGCTGGCCGGAACGCGATTTCGTGCCCAGGACCAGCTCGAGGCGGTTCATTTGCTCGAGTGTGCCCGAAAGGTGCCCCAGGTAGTCGCGGTGGCCGGGCCGCGGAACGCGCTTGAACGCGCCTTCGAACCAGTAGGCGTTCTTGTCCTTATAGATGTCCACGACCGTGTAGGCGCGGAAATCGATGGGGTCGGGGCAGGCGGCGAAACATCCGTTGAATTCATCGGGATAGTAAACCTGCGCGGCCAGGGCTTCCCATCCGCCGGTAGAGCCGCCGTAAAGGAATCGCGCCCATCCCGCTCCGAGCCCGCGATATTTCTTCTCGATGTGGGGAATTAACTCACGGACGATGGCGTCGCCGTAAGGGCCGAGGTTGGCGGAGTTCACGGCGTAGGAATCGTCGTAGTAGGGATTGGCGTGCTGGATTTCGATGGCCAGAACACGCGGGAAATCCGGGCCGGTCCATTCCTTGTAAAAGTCGTACGCGGACTGCTGGACGATGCGGTTGTAGCAATCGAGCTTGAAGCGGTCGCTGTATTCACACTTCAGACCGGGGTCGGGAGGCTGCTCGCGGAAGCCGCCAAAATTGGCGGGAAAATGGCCGTGGAAAATCATCAGCGGGTAACGGGCCTCGGGATGGGAGTCGAAACCCTCCGGCAGCAGGACGTGGGCGCCGAGATACATCGGGCGGCCCCAGAACCTGGTGAGCAGGGCGCTCTGGATTTTTTCGTGTTTGATGTAGCGGGTTTCCGGCGGATCAGGGATGGGAGGAATCACATTGTCGAGCTGGATGCGGACCACGTTGCTGCGCGAGGCATCCAGAGTGACGGCGCGTGGGGCGGAGTAGAGATTGCCGGGGGCGCGGTTCCATTGCTGGCCTTCGCCGCGGTCCATCGGCAGCTTGACGACGTGGCCGTCGGCGCGGCGGAAGGTCTCATAGATATGGAGCAGGGCCTGGACGTGGTAAGTGCCCGGGGCGAGCTCGGCGAGTGATTCCAGCGGGTAACCGAGGATACCGGCATCAAAAACTCTTGCTTCGCCTGCGCGCCAGGCGTCCACCTCGAGACCAAACACCTGCTGGGAATTAAGGCTGGTGTCGCTGATCTGGAAGCGCGGCTCGCGCGAGGGATCTTTGGAAATCAACAGCAGCAGGCGGCCGTCGAGGGGGCCGCGAGATAGTTCAGCGGAATAGGTGACCA
>Ga0247727_10013815_pt1 | contig 13538 bp, 10 predicted proteins | sample WisWelCaveWW1625_FD_202498 | JGI IMG/M metagenome (GOLD analysis project Ga0247727, IMG submission 202498) | Biofilm microbial communities from Wishing Well Cave, Virginia, United States - WW16-25 | ecosystem: Environmental > Aquatic > Deep subsurface > Groundwater > Cave microbial mat | place... | reverse complement strand
CAGGAGGCCGTCGGCCCGCGTCGTGCGCGTGGCCAGCGACTCGCGGGAACCCAGCACGACGTCGCGCGCCAACGAATGGCCGAGGTCGATGGCGGTGCTGTTCGCCAGCAGGCGGAAGTCGTCGTCGTCCGCTCCGCTCCCGCCCAGGATCCCGTCCGGGCCGAAGGGGTCGACGAAGAGCGGATCGGCCTCGACGCTGCCCTCCGGGAAACCGCGCGACGGGCCGGGCTTCTGATTGGCCCACACCATGTTCGGACCCGTCTGGTAGCTGCTTCCGAGCGTGAGCGCGATCGGGTCGGCGCCGCCCTCGGTCAAGATGTTCTCCTCGATCGCCCCGCTGCCGCCCGGCTCCTCCTCGCGCAGGTGGTTGCGGCCGTTCCGATAGAAGGTGTTGAAGCGGATGGACGTGCCTTCCGACGGGGAGAGCAGGACCAGACCGTCCTGGAGATTGCCGTAGACGAGGTTGTTCTCGATGCGCGTGCGGCGCGCACCCTCGACGCGCAGCCCGTCCACACGATTGGCGCTGATGCGACAGTCCTGCACCACCAGCCCGTCGGCGCCCTCGACCACGATGCCGAAATCGTTCTCCTGCGGCTGGCAGGCGAGCACGCGGATCTCGGAGCAGTCCTCGATGCGCAGGCCCGTCTGCGCGCCCCGCAGCGTCAGGCCCTGCACCAGGACGCCGTCGGCTTCGCGCAGGAGGAGCGCCCAGGGCGAGCCGCCCGCCTCGATCACGACCGCGCCCGGGTCGCCCGTCATCCTGCCCGCGCGGTCGCCGGAGAGAACGAGCGGAGTGGTCGCGCTCGAGTCGTGCTGGAGTGTCAACGGGCCGGCATACGTGCCCGCTCCGACGTGGAGCGTCGCTCCGGCAGTGATCATGGAGAGGGCGTGGGCGAGGGTCTGCCAGGCCTCGCGCGGTGAACGACCCGAGTTCGCGTCCGAGCCCGAGGCGCGCACGAAGAACGTGTCGTCCGGGATCAGCAAGAACTCGGTCGTGCGCGGCACGAGCTCCGTCGTGCGTCCGCCGCTCTTCGTGCGCGCGAGGATCGTCTTGAGCTCGCCCACGGTCGAGGCCAGCGCGCCGCGAGTGCGTCCCTCCACGTCGGTGAGTGGCAACGCCTTCCACAGGTTGCCGCAGCCGCTGATCTCGAGCTCGACCTCGGCTCCACCGAGCGGATGTCCGAGCAGGCTGATCAGGCGCAGGTCAATCTCGACCGTCGTCCGGCCGTCGGCCGGCGTGCCGAAGGCGGGGGCGACGAGGAACTCGGATCGGCCGAGGTCCGGGATGCGTCCGGGATCGATCTCCTCATCGCCGCCGCCTCCTCCGGAGCCCCCGCTCCCCGCGCCGCAGGCGGGAACGAAGAGGAGCGCGGCCAGGGCCGTAGCCAAGGACCAACACGAAGGGGAAGCCATGCTGCAGCACCGGCGGGGGGAGGCCGGTGACACCGAGGGGTGATCGGGTAAACGGTCAGTATTCCACACCCGGGAGCGTGTGGGGAGACGAACCTTGCCAACACTAGTCGCAGAGGAGGGGGCGCGGTTTCACCCAAGGGGTGGGAATCTCCAGGTCGGAGCGAGCCCCGGTCGCCGCCTTGCTTCACGCTTCGAGACGGCCGAACGCGCCCCCTCGACTCGGGCGGGCCAGTTCTGGGGCAGGGCACGACCCAGGCGTGCGCTCGCCTCCCGGTATCTCGTCAGGAAGAGGCTCTGCTCCACGGGCGTGAACAGGCGGGCGCCGTCCAGGAACAAGCACCCAAGGTCATGATCTGGACCGCGCAGGCCGGGCCCCGGGCCGCCGCGCCAGGCGTCGAGGAAGACGCAGCGCGGGCCAGAGCGGAGCAACGCGACCACCAAGTTGCGCGGGTAGAGGTCGCGGTGCACGAAGCCCAGCCGATGCATGCGCGCCAGGTCGTGAGCCAGGGCCGTGAGCAGTTCGGCGCGTTGCTCGCCGGGCGCGGACGGGAACCACTCGTTCAGGGCCGGCTCGGCGGGCCGGAGCTCGGTGAACAGGAACTGGTAGCGCGGCAGGAGTCCCTCCGTGCGCACGCCGGCGAGCAGCGCTCGAGCGGCCTGGAAACCGTGGGCGCGCAGCCATTCCAGGTTGGCGAACTCCTGCAGGCGCGGGATCTCGAGTCCGGCCGCGCGCCGCAGGGCGTGGCGCAGCGCCGGCCGGGTGGCGAGCGGCGAGCCCTTGAAGAAGATCGCGAACGGACCGAGCTGGCCAGGCCCGCGCGCGGAGCGTTCCGCACCGGAAGACTCCTCCAGGAGCAGCCGGGCCTCCGCGAAGAGCTCGGGCGGGCCGAGCACGCGCCAGGCGCCCGTTCGCCAGGCGCTCACGGCGCGCACTTGCGCGCCGCGACGAAGGCCTGGCGCGAGGCGAAGCGCAGCGAGTGCTTCCAGCCCACGACATCGGCGCCGGCGAGTGCCAGGGCGCGGGCGAGTTCGGGGCGCGAGCGCGCCCAGCGCCGCGGCGGACGCGCGGAGGCGAAGACCCGCGCGCGCCAGGCTGGCCACGAACCCGCGTCCCAGAAGGACGCGATCACGAGCCCGCGGGTGACGCGCACCAGCTCTCGGAGGACGGTCTCGAGCGCGGCGGGCTCGGCCAGATGGTGCAGCAGCCGGCAGCACACGACGGCGTCGAAGGTCGAGTCGCGAAAGGGGAGCCGCGTCACGTCGCCGCGCAGGATCCTCGCGCGCGCGAGGCTCGCGCGCGCCTCGGCCAACATCGAGGCCGAGACGTCGAGCCCGACCGTGCGGCCGAAGCGCGCCAGGGTCGCCGAGAAGCGCCCCGTTCCGCAGGGCGCGTCGAGGAGCAGCGCACCACCCGCGCGCGGCGGCAGGTGTTCCTCGAGCAACGCCGCCACCAGGGCCGGGTCGCGCTGGCGCGCTCGTTCCGAGCGCCAGCGTCCATGTGCGTAGCGCGCGCCCGCTCCCGCGCCCTGCCACTTCGCTCGTACACGCGCGACGTTCACGTGCAGAAGTGGAGCGCACGCGCTCGGCGCGCGCAATCCTCGTGCGCGCACGGTGCCGGCAGGGCACAATCGCGGCCGGCATGCCCCTCGACTGGATGGACCTGGATGCCGCCGGCGAGGCGCCCGCGGCCCCTCTGGCGCGCACGTCCTTCGACGAGCGCGCGTTGCTGGAGAACCTGAACGACGCGCAGCGCCAGGCCGTGCTGCACGGCGAGGGCCCGCTCCTGATCCTGGCCGGGGCGGGCACCGGCAAGACGCGCGTGATCACGCGCCGCATCGCCTGGCTGGTGGCGACCGGCCGGGCCGCGCCGCAAGAGATCCTGGCCATCACCTTCACCAACAAGGCGGCGGGCGAGATGCGCGCGCGCTGCGCGGCCTTCTTCCCGGTGAAGGGCCTGTGGATCAGCACCTTCCACGCCATGGGGGCGCGCATCCTGCGGCGCGAGATCGCGGCTCTCGGCGGCTGGACGCGCGACTTCTCGATCTACGACACGTACGAGAAGAACCAGCTCTTGAAGGAGCTCGTCAAGGACCTCGGCTACGACGCCCAGCGCTTCCGACCCGCGGCCATCGGAGCCTGGATCAGCAACGAGAAGAACCGCCGCTTCGAGCCGACGCTCCCCGGCACGGGCGGCCCCGGCGGCGTCGAGGGCGAGGTCTACGCCCAGGTGCGCGCGCGCTACGACGCGGCCCTGAAGGAGCACAACGCGCTCGACTTCGACGATCTCCTGCTCAAGGTCCTGGAGCTCTTCGAGGCCCACCCCCTCGTGCGCGACCAGTACGCCTGGCGCTTTCGCCACGTGCTGGTGGACGAGTACCAGGACACGAATCACGTGCAGTACCGCCTGACGCGCCACCTCGCTTCGCGTCACGGCAACCTGACGGTGTGCGGCGATCCCGACCAGTCGATCTACGGCTGGCGCGGCGCTGACATCGGCAACATCCTCGACTTCGAGCGCGACTTCGGGGGCGAGCGAGCGGTGGTGGTGGTCAAGCTGGAGCGCAATTACCGCTCGACCGAGTGCATCCTGGAGGCGGCCCAGGGCCTCATCCGCCACAACCTCGCGCGCAAGCAGAAGGAGCTGTGGACTGACAAGCACAGCGCGGCGCGCGTGCGCGTGCTCGAGTGCGGCGACGAGAACGACGAGGCGCACGCGATCGCCGCGCGCATCCAGCAGGGGCTCGCCGCCGGCCGCCGCCCGGACCAGATCGCGGTCTTCTACCGCGTGAACTTCATGCAGCGCGCGCTGGAGCTCGCCCTGCGGCTCGCGGGTGTGCCCTACCAGATCGTGGGCGGGGTCGAGTTCTACCAGCGGCGCGAGGTGCGCGACCTGATCAGCTACCTGCGCTTGCTCGTCAACCCGCGCGACGACGCGGCCTGCGCGCGCGTGATCAACGTGCCCGGGCGCGGAATCGGCGAGAAGAGCCTCGAGGAGCTGGCGCGCTGGGCCCGTGAACGCGGACTTCCGCTCGCGGCCACGGCCGGCGCGCGCGCGGCGCGCGAGCTCGTCAAGGGCCGGGCGCGCAGGGGCCTGGAGGAGTTCGCCGAGCTGCTGGTCCGCCTCGCGCCCCATGCCGAGGGGCCCGCGGCGGCCGCGCTCGAGGCCGTGCTCGCGGCCACCGACTACCGGCGCCACCTGGGCGAGAGCGGCGAGCCCGACGTGCTCGCGCGGCGCGAGAACGTGGACGAGCTCGTCTCCGGCGCGCGCCAGTACGACCAGGAGAACCCCGAGGGCGGCCTGAGCGGCTACCTCTCGGACGTGGCTCTCGTGAGCGACGTGGACGGCTTCGAGGAGGAGAGCCCGCGCGTCACGCTGATGACGCTGCATTCCTCCAAGGGGCTCGAGTTCCCGCTGGTCTTCATCGCGGGTCTCGAGGAGCGCATGCTGCCGCATGGCCTCGCCCTGGACGAGGACCCGGAGGGTGGCCTGGAGGAGGAGCGGCGTCTCTTGTTCGTGGGCATGACGCGCGCGATGGAGGAGCTCATGCTCACGCACGCGCGCATGCGGCTGCACTTCGGCGAGACGAGTTTTCAGGTGCCGTCGCGCTTCCTCGGCGAGATCCCGAGCGAGTGGACGGAAGCGCCCGAGCCCGGGGAGGACGCGGGCGTGGACGACGACGGTCCGCGCTTCGTCCCGGACGAGGAAGGCGAGGAAGACGCGTCCCTCACCCTCGCTCCGGGCGCGCGCGTCGAGCACGATCACTTCGGCTTCGGCGTGGTCGAGGGCGTCCAGGGCCGGGGCGGGAGCGCGCGCCTGACGGTGCGCTTCGCCTCGGCGGGGAAGCGCGTCTTGCTGGCCCAGTACGCCAGGCTGCGGGTGGTGCGGTGAGCGACTCACGCGCGGAGCTGGAGCGGCTCGCGGCCGAAGCGCGCACGGCCGGCCGCGAGGAGGAGTTCGCGCTCGAGCTCTGGGGCGTCCTCGACCAGCTCCGCGAGGACCAGCTCGCGCGCGCTGCCAGCGAGTTTCCCGGGCGCTACGGGATGATCTCGGGCGCGCCCGAGATGCAGCCCGTGTTCGAGCTGATCGAGCGCGTCGCGCCCAGCGAAGTGCCGGTGCTCGTGCACGGCGAGACCGGCACCGGCAAGGAGCTCGTGGCCCACGCCCTGCACTCGCGCTCGCGTCGTGCCAAGAAGACCTTCCTGGCCGAGAACTGCGCGGCCGTGCCGGCCAACCTGCTCGAGAGCGAGCTCTTCGGGCACAAGAAGGGCTCCTTCACGCACGCCATCGCCGACCGGCCCGGGCACTTCGTGACCGCCGACGGCGGAACGCTGTTCCTGGACGAGATCGGCGACATGCCGCTCGAGATGCAGTCGAAGCTGCTGCGCGTGCTCGAGAGCGGGGAGCTGCGCCCGGTGGGCTCGAGCCAGGTCGTACGCGTCGACGTGCGCATCGTCGCCGCGACGCACCGCGATCTCGCCGCAATGGTGAGCGCGCGGCAGTTCCGCGAGGACCTCTACTACCGTCTCAACGTGATCCAGATCGCGCTGCCACCCCTGCGCGAGCGCACCGGCGACGTCGAGCTCCTGACGCACTTCTTCCTGGGCAGGTTCGCCGCGCCGGGGGTCGAGCTCACGCCCGAGGCGCTCGCCGCGCTGCGCGAGCACCCCTGGCCCGGCAACGTGCGCCAGCTCGAGAACGAGCTGCGCCGCGCGACCGCCCTGACGCGCGGCCAGATCGGGCTCGCCGATCTGTCGTCGGAGCTGCAGGGCGTGACGCGCTGAGCTGCGCGGCGGCGCATCAACTCTCCACGAAATCCTGCGGTTCGCGCGGCGGCAGGAAGTAGGCGCCGTGCTCGGCAGCTTCGATTCCGGAGCGCAGGGCGAGTCCCCGATCCGCCAGAGCTTTCCGCAACGCGGCCGCGGATTCCGCGGGCGTTTGCGGGGGTTCGAACGCCGCCCAGGCTCCCCTGCCCCGCCAGCGTGAACCCCGCGCGAAGGCCGCCGGTCGCGCGACTGGCAAGCGGTGCTCGGCGAGGCGCGCCGCTCCGAGCCAGCGCGCGCGCAGCTCGTCACGCGCGCCGCGCAGGACGAGCCAGTGCTCGGGCAGGTCGTGCTCGAGCGTGGCGGGCGTGAGGTCGCGCCGCAGCCAGACACCGGCCGTACCGCGCTCGACCCAGCGCGCGCGGCTCGACTCGCGCAGCCAGCGCGAGAGGCCGATGCGCACGCGCTCGCGGCGCCGCAGGCGCGCGCGCTCCTCGATCGCGTTGAAGAGCTCCGTGCCGGCGAGCTTCGGCCGCAACTCCGTGGGCAACGCCTCCAGCCAGGAGAGCAGGAAGCGCGCGCGCAGGCGGGCCGAGAGCAGCTCGCGCGCCATGGCCGCGCACTCGACCACCTCGTCGAGCCGCCGGGCCGCGTCCGGCGCGGCGCGGCGCGCGCGCTGGAAGTCGATCAGCCACGGCCGACCGCGCGCATCGACCAGCACGTTGCCGGCATGCAGGTCGCCGTGCTCCCATCCGGCTGCCTGGAGCCGGGCGAGCAGCTCTCCCAGGCGTGCCAGCAGCCGTTCCCAGCCGCCGGGCATGGACGCGGTTCCCTCCAGCAACTCTCGCAGCGTCCGCGCACCCTCCACGGTACGGAGGCGCAGCTCCCAACCCGCGTCCGTGGCGCGCAGACCGAGAGGCTCCGGGACCGGCAGACCCGCGCGCTCCAGCTCCACGAGCGCCGCGAGCTCGCGCCGCGCGCGCGCGCGATCGAAGCTCGCCAGGAAGGGGTTCGGGTGGTGGAAACGCTTGACCACCACCTGCGCGCCGTCGTGCTCCTCGAGAGCTACGGCACGGAAGGGCCTGGCATGGAGCACGGTCACGGCCACGAGGATACGCGCGCGCCGTGCCTGGCAGCGCCGCGCTCGATTCGTGAGAATCCCCGCGGTGCTGATCCAGCTCTACGTCCTGCGGCAGCTCCTGGTCTCGATCGCGTTCTCCGTCGCGGGATTGGCGGTGATCGTGCTGCCCACGGTCGCCATCCAGGCCGTCAACAAGCTGGGTGCGATCAGCGTCGGGACGGTGGCGCGCTACCTGCCGCTGGTGGTGGCGGAGCTCGTGCCCTACCTCCTGCCGATGGCCTTCCTGCTGGGCGTGGTCGCGACCTACGGGAGGCTCGCGGCCGAGCGCGAGCTGATCGCGATCAAGATGGCCGGGGTCCATCCGGTGAAGCTGGCGCTGCCGGCCTTCCTGGTGGCGCTGCCGCTCGCGCTCGGCACGGATCACCTGCTCGGCGAGATCTCGCCCGAGCTCAAGTACCAGCAGCGCAGCCTGCTGCGCGACGCGGACGTCTCGCGCTTCCTGGCGGGCATGAGCGGGCGCAACCTCCTGACGTTCGGCAGGAACGTGCTCAAGTCCGAGAGCACCCAGGGTCCGGTGCGCACCAATGCCGAGCTCGACATGGAGCTCGAGGACGGGAAGCACCTCAAGATCATCGCAGCCGAGGCGCGCATCGAGATCGAGGACGATCTCCTGGTCGTGCGCATGAAGCACGCGCGCCTGCTGACCGCGGACATGAGCTCCTACAGCGCCGCGCCGCTCTACACCTGGAAGCTGTCGGAGATCTTCCCGCAGCAGAAGAAGGACCGGAGCAAGGCCAAGTACCTGCCCACTTCCGAGATGTCGGGGGCGCTGGAGAGCCCGGAGCTCGAGCCGACCGTGCGCGAGGAGTTTCGCTACGAGATCCATCGCCGGCACGCGCTCTCGGCCACGTACCTCCTGTTCCTGCTGCTGGGAGTGCCGACCGGAGTCGTGCTGCGCTCCAGCACCCAGCTCGGTGCCTTCACCGGCGCGGTGGGCTACGCCTTCCTCTACTACGTGCTGGCCATGCGCCTCGGCAAGGTCCTGGCCGCCACAGGCGCGATCGCGCCGATCGCCGCGGCCTGGGCCACGAACGGACTCTTCCTGGTGGTCGGCCTGGTGTTCTTCGTGCGAGCGCTGTGGCGATGAGGCCGCGCGCCCTGCCGTTCCCCGGTCGCCTCGATCGGTACGTCGTCTGGCTGTTCGGGCTGTCCTATTGCGCGGCCTTCTTCCTGGTGGTCGGGCTGTTCGTGATCATCGACATGGCCACGAACCTGGACGAGTACCTCTCGCCGGACAAGACCGGCTACGCGCCGCCCACGGCGCTGGTGGGGGAGTTCTACCTCCTGCAGCTCCCGTTCCTGTACCTGCAGATGTCGCCCTACGTGACCCTCCTGGCCGGCATGTTCACGGCCGCCAAGCTGGCGCGCAGCAACGAGGTGGTGGCCGCGCTGAACGCTGGCATCTCCGTGCGACGCCTGCTCTTGCCGGTCTATCTGGGCGCCGGGTTCCTGGCGGGCGGCATGTTCTTCCTGCGCGAGGAGGCCACGCGCGAGCTGGGTCGCCGGCGCGATCTCCTGCAGGACCATCTGAAGGAGCGCCGCGACGAGCCGCGGCCGGAGAACCTCGTCGTGTGGGACCGACGCCGCCGTCCGGTCACCCTGCGCGAGTACGTGGTGCGGTCCGACCCCATGGATTCGGAGGCGAGCGGCCTCTCGGCGCGCTTGCGCGAGGGCGAGTTCCTGGTCTCGATCGACGCCCGTCACGCGCGCCCGCTCTCGGGCGGCCGCTGGGCGCTGGAGGAAGGCGAGCGCCTCGAGGACGACGGCAGCGCGCGCCGCTCGCGGCGGCTCGAGATCCTGGACGATCCGCGCTTCACGCCCGAGGAAGTGGAGCTGGCGTGGAAGGCGCGCGAGCATCCGATGGACCTCTCGCACGGCGAGCTCTCCGACCTGCTGGCGCGCGAGCCCTCCAACCTGCAGTACCAGACGCTGGTCCAGTACAACCTGACCTTTCCCCTGGCCGGCCTGGTGTTGCTCCTGGTGGGCGTGCCCTTCGTGGTGGGGGACGAGCGCGGCAAGGCCGGCGAGCGCATCGCGCGCGGCTTCCTCCTGTGCGTGGCCTACTTCGGGGTCGACTTCGTGGCGCGCACGCTGGGTTTGCAGGGCGCGGTCGGGCCGGTCTTCTCGGGCTGGCTCCCGCTGGTCCTGTTCGGCAGCCTGGGGGCGGTCCTGACCGCCTCGATGCGTTCCTAGCAGGTAGCGCTAGCCCCGTTCTCGGGGGGCTCCAATCGCCGGGAAGAGCGCCGGACCCACGGTCGTACACTGGTCGCGCTCTCGCTCCCTGCCCAACCGCTCTCCCTCGCCATGTCCGATTCGCGCCGTGCCCTGAGCTCCTGGTGTTTCCCGGGCCTCGTCCTGACCGCCGCCGCAGCCTGCCAATCCCATGAGGTCGGGCGCGAGCGGGACGTCGTTTCCGACATCCAGCACGGTCGCTACGACGAGGCGCTGGCCGAGGCCCGGCGCCAGGCGGAGGCGAACCCGGACGATGCGAGCGCGCAGGCGCTGCACCTGGAGGCCCAGGTGGCGTGGATCCTGGATCGCGGCCGGGACCAGGTCTTCCACGGGGACCTCGCGCGCGGGCTCGAGCACTTCGAGAAGGCACGGGCGCTCGCGCCCACCCACCCGACGGTGGCGAGCTGGATCGAGAAGACGCGCGCGCAGCTCGCCGTGCAATGGCTCGACGCCGCGGCCGAGAACAAGGGCCCGGACAACATGGCCGAGGCCGAGCGCTGCTACGAGAAGGTGCTCCAGTACGATTCCGACAACCGGGACGCGATCCGCGGCCTGTCCCAGTTGCTGCTGCTCAAGAACTACCGCGCCGGCTTGAGCAAGACCTACTTCGACGACGGCGTATCGAGCTTCCGCGAGCTCTTGCTGGAGCAGGCGCGCCGCGCGTTCCAGGTCTCGCTCGTGTACGTGGAGAACGAGCCCGCGGCCGTGCGCGCGGAGCAGGTCGAGAAGATGCTGGCGGAAGAACGCCTCGCACAGGCCAAGCAACTGGAGGCGGACGGCTTGTTCTTCGCCGCGCGCAACGAGTACCGCCTCGTGCTGCTGATCGAACCCGCGAACGCCGAGGGCCGGGACGGGCTGGACCGCATGGATCGCGAGGCGCGCGCCACGCGCACGCTGGCGGAGGCCGACATGGCCATCCGGCGCGGCCAGCTCGCGGCAGCCGAGGAGACGCTGGCGCAGGCCGGGACCCTGACCGACGTGCAGCGCGACCAGGTCTCGCTGCTCCTGTCGGGCATCGAGGAGAAGCGCATGGACGACCTGTATCGTTCGGCGCGCACGCTGAGCGACGACTATCGCTATCCGGAAGCCGTGGCGGCCTTCGCGGAGCTCCTGACCCTGGCCCCCGAGTACAGGGACGCGGCGCTGCGAAAGGCGACGCTCGAGGAGTTCATCCGCCTGGCCGAGGAGTTCTACGCCAAGGCCACGGAAACAGAGGACGACGCCGTGGCCGAGGAATACCTGCGCGCCATCCATCCGGTCGTCTGGCCCGGATACAAGGACGTGGTCGGGCGCCTGCAGGAGATCGAGGCGCGCAAGGCGGAGCGAGAGCGCAACCGAGATGACGAGCAGGGCGGGGGAGGCTGATCCGTTGGCGCGGCCGGAACGGCCGCATCGGCCGGATCAGCGGGACGCCGGCCGCGCACGCGCAGCCTGGGTCAGTCCGAAGAGCGAGCCCAGCGCCGACGCCACGAGGAGCAACGGGCTCACGCGCTCGAAAGCGCCGCGCCACACGACCAGCGACCAGTAGAGGTACGGCGCCCAGGCGCTGAGGGCGAAGACCAGCCAACGCGCTCGACCGGAGTAAGCCCACTGCGGCCCGCTGGCCTCGGCCTGGACCGGAGTGCCGAGGGCATCCAGCCGGTCGAGCTCGGCCGCCGCGCGGTCCAGGAGCACCTGGTTGGCGCGCAGGCTGCGGCCGCCGTGCGCCAGTGCGAGTCCATTGAGCAGCACCGCTCCGAGGCCGGTCAGGACGTGAACGGCCGCCGGCACGCCGATGTAGCGCCCGTAACCGAGCACGGCCGCGGCCGTGGCCGCGCAGGCCGCGCCCACGGCCAGCGGATAGGCGCGGCGATGGGCGAAGAACTGGTTGAGCTCGTGCAGGAACTCGGGTGGCAGGGTGCGCGAGAGCATGGCGGCCTTCAGCACGCGCCCCGAGACGATCATGAACAGGATCAGCAGCGTGTTCGTCGCCACGCACAGGACGGCCGTGAACAGCCCGAGGCCGAGGTGGAATTGCGAGCCGTCCTGGAGCGCTCCGCTGAGCAGCGTGAGCAAGAGGCACGGCGCGAGCACGAGCGCCAGCGCCATGTAGTAGTGCACCATGCGCATGGACCGCGCGAGGTTACTGCGCGAGAGGGCCCGTCCTGGAATAAGTGCTCGATTTCGGCGAGCCATCGTCGCCGATGGCTAGGCGCGGCGACGACGCGTATTGGCGGAGGAATACTCGGAGGAGCCGCAACTACGCCAGCGGCGACGAGGGCCGGCGCAATCGAGCAGCTATTCTCGGACGGGCCCTAAGGCAGGGCGGCGAGCACGTCCTCTGCCTGGATGCCACGCATGCACACCGGACCCTGCGGGTGATGGCAGCGCCGCTTCAGGCACGGGGCACACTCCGGCGCGCGCGTGCTGCGCACGATCCGGTGACCGCGCGCGAGCGGCCAGGGTCCGGTGCGCGCGCCGTCCTGCGGGCCCTCCAGGGCGACCACGCGCAATCCGTGGGCGGCGGCGAGATGCATCGGCCCCGAGTCGCAGCTCACGAGGACGAGTCCACGACGCGCCGCGGCTGCGAACACCGCCGCGAGCTCGCGCAGTCCGCGCTGGCCGATCCAGTGGGCGAGTCCATCGTCGGTCTGGAGCTCGCGCGCGAGCGTCTGCCCTAGGGCGGCCTCCCGCGGTCCGGAGAGCACCAGCACGCGATTCCCACGGCGGCGCAGGGCGCGCACCAGTTCGAGCCAGCGCGCCGCCGGCCAGCCGCGCACGTCCTCGGGCGAGGACAGGTGCACGAGCACGGGCACGCCGGGAGCGCGCGGAAGGCGGTGTTCGAGGGTACGCTCGCCCTGCTCTTCCTCGGCGCGAGCGAGGCCCGCGTCGGTCCGCAGCGGTGGCGTGAAGCCGGGCACGAGCCGAGCAGCGAGCACCTCCATCCGCTGCAGCGCGTGGCGCGCCGGAGCGACGAGCCGTGGGGCGTGCTCGTTCGCCGTGCAGGCCGCCCAGCCCTCCTGCCAATCGGCGCGGTGGGGCGCCACGCGGCGCGGCGCGCGCGAGAGCCAGGCCGCGAGACCGCTCTTCGCGTTGCCCTGGGCATCGACCGTCCAGTCCGGACGGAAGCGCGCGAGCTCGGCGCGGAGCGCGCGCCAGGCTCCGATCCCGCCGCGGCGCTCGAAGCCGAAGACACGCGCGAGTCCGGGCAGGCCGGCGAGCAAGCCAGCGAACTCGGTCTGGACGGCCCAACCGATCTCGGCCGAGGGGTACGCCGCGTGCAGGGCATGGAACACACCCAGGGCGTGCACCACGTCCCCGAGGTGCGACAGACGGACGATCAGGATGCGATCCGGGTTCCGCACGGCGTCGGCGAGGGCGGAGGGTATCCTCCCGCCGGCCCGTACGCGCATGCTGCGCCGCATCTCGACCAAGCTGGTGCTCGCGGTACTCCTGGCCGTGGTGTTGCCCTTCGTTGCCTTCGCGTTCTTCGTCAACGAGCAGATGGCCGACCGCCTGACGCGCCACGTCGTGCAGCAGGCGCTGCTCGGGCTGGTGAAGGACCTGGCCGGACAGCTCGACTACTTCGTTTATGAGCGTCGCACGGACCTGGAGCAGTGGACGAACGCTGGCGTGCAGCTCGCGCTCGACGACTATCTCACGGAGCGCGGGCGCCTCGAGCGCGCGGCGCGGGGAGAGGCTCCGGCCGACGGTCTCGTGCCCTGGGACGCTCCTGCGCTGTCGCGCTGGGCGCGCGGCTTCGTCACGACCCAGACCTTTTCCCTGGAGCACCAGAATCGCGCCCAGCTCACGCACGAGTTCGACCGCTACCTGGACCTCAAGACCGTCTACGACCTGGTGCTGCTGGTGGCCAGCGACGGGCACCTGGTGACCTGCAGCAGCCGCGATCCGGCCCCGGAGCACCCGCCGCTCTCGGAGTACCTGCTCCGCTACCTGTTCGCCTACGACTACTCGCGGACGGCTTGGTTTCGCGAGGTCCTGGACCAAGGCA